>Ga0073928_10000322_pt1 | contig 115145 bp, 103 predicted proteins | sample PaiPotPPA55metaG_FD_76969 | JGI IMG/M metagenome (GOLD analysis project Ga0073928, IMG submission 76969) | Iron sulfur acid spring bacterial and archeal communities from Banff, Canada, to study Microbial Dark Matter (Phase II) - Paint Pots PPA... ... | reverse complement strand
TTGACCCACCACACCGAGAGCCGGCTCAGTCCTCCCGCTCCTACCGAGGCGAACGGCGCGCCGTTGTCAGAGCGAATCGCGTGCGGCAATCCATACTCTCTGAACAGCCGCTCCAACTCGCCGTCGGGCGATTCCACGATGACGAGTCTTGCGCAGACCGGCGACCGTCTTGAGCCAGCCGAAGATCTCTTCCACTCGTTTACGCCGCCACTGGCTGAGCCGGTAGCCGGGGTGGCGAGTGCTGCGGCGGTCGATCGCGCTATGGACCTTTTGCGCAACGTGCGGGGTGACTCGATGCTCGCGCAATGCGCGCACCAACTCCTTTTGATCGTAACCCTTGTCGGCGCCCAGCGTGACCCGACCCTGGCCCGTGATCTCTGCCGCCATCGCCAAAGCCGCAATCGGCTCAGCGTTGCCGCTGGCTTGAGTCAGGCGGGTGTTGACCACCAGGCCGTGGCGGTTGTCCATCTGCACGTGCCCGGCATAGCAGAGCCGGGCCTCTTTGCCCGGCCCTTTCCGGGCCAAGCGCGCTTCAAGATCGGTGGTCGATTGATGAGTCGCATTGGAGCGTCGCTCACCATGAAAGTTGACGCTCGGGTTGCCCGGATCGTCGGGCGGGGTTGGCTGGTCATCCCCTTTGCGCTTGAAACTCTTGTGTCCGGCCCAGGCCTCGATCAGCGTGCCGGCGACCGTAAAATGTTGGTTAGAAAGCAGTCCTTGGGCACCCGCTTGCTCGACTACCGCGTTGAAAAAGCCCTGTGCTACCTCGCCCACCAGCAGGCGCTCGCGGTTCTTCGTGAAGACCGTGACGTCCCAGACCGGGTCGTCGATGTTGAGTCCCATAAACCAGCGAAACAGGAAGTTGTAATCGAGTTGCTCCATCAAAAGCCGCTCGCTACGCACCGTGTACAGCATCTGCAACAGCAGCGCGCGCAGAAGCTTCTCCGGCGGAATCGACGGCCGTCCGCTGCTGGCGTAGACCGCGTCGAAGCGCCACGACGACTCCCTAAGGGCCGCGTCCACCATCACCCGGATGGCTCGCAACGGATGATCCTTCGGTACTCGCCGCTCCGCCGATATGTAGCTGAACATTCCGCTCTGCTGGTGGTCCACCCCGCGCGTCACCGCCACCTCCGCCTGCAACTACTTCCCACTCCACTATATACCGCTGAACGGAAAACTCATCGTTTTTCCGCATCCTGCTAGTGTGGCGTCCCGCAAATAACTTTCTTAAAGCCGTGGAGTCTGAGTCTTAGTTTTTCAGGGCAAAAGCAGCAAATAAGCCGAGCAAAATAGTAAAGTTATTTGCGGGACGCCACACTAGAGCAGATGGCGAAGTTGTGCGACTACCAGCGGCTAGAGACGAGCCGCAGAGCACATTACTCCCACGGTATTATCGGGAGGTGATCCGGGCTCCCGGAAGCGGTCTGCCTTTTTGCGATCTGCCGGCGTCAGATTGGCAGGAATTTGGCGAAGGCCTCAGGAACGTGCGCGAATTGACAAAGTGGCTGAGCGACGCGGCCGTCGTTTTGCATCTTGGCAGCGACACGCTTAATCCATTTTCGGTTCCGGGGGTGAGTCTGCAAAGGGAACTGGCCAACTTTATTGAGCTAGGCTTCACGCCAGAGCATGCTTGGGCTGCGGCCACGTCCGGCAATGCGAGTGGTCTGCCTGATGTTGGCCTAGGCAGAGTGGAAGTTGGCGCTGCTGCAGATCTGCTGATCTTCTGTGAAGATCCAACAAGGGATCTGTCTGCACTGCCTTCGCTCGAAGCTGTGATAGCCGATGGCCGGCTTTACGAGAAGAGCGTCCTTGACGAGGCGCTCCGACGTCATATGGGATTCGCGAGCAGCTGGCTGTAGGACCGCGTCATGATGCTAGTCGTGAGGTACGCGGTTCGGCGGCAGGTAAAGCGTCTGGAGGCAGCGCGATAAAAATCGTTTACTACGATCTCGAAATTCGTTCGTGGCCCCCGATCTCTTTCAGGGCTATTTCAGGACATTCGGCGGGAAGTTGGCGGAAATCGGGGTAGAAGTGGGGTTGGCGCCGATCAGAAAAGTGTAAGAATTTAGCCCTGTTTGTCTCCGTCGTCCCTCGGATTTCCCTGCTCGATTTCGTTCCCAAGCTGGACGTCGCCGGTTCGACCCCGGTCGCCCGCTCCATCGAAACCCTCACGGAGAGAAGAGCTTCTGCGCTCGGGGCGCGTAACGCCTCGAAAGCTCACGGTCGGCCAGTCACGGTTTTTGTCACGGTTCGGCGGGCGTCTTGCGTGGGAAATGGAAGACCGCGGCCCTCGCGTTGAGCGCGCGCAAGCGTGTGGGCACCCTGACTGTACCCCGCTCGGTGGCGACCCAAGTTTCGAATGGCTAGCAGCAGGCGCTCGGGCGGCTGCCAGCCCTACCATGCGCGGCCGAAAAGCAGGACTTTTCAGACCATGCACAGCTTAAATCGTCGATGTAAACCGGTGGGTCACATCCAAAGCATTGGGGTCGATTCGCTGACTGTTATCTAATCCGCCAATCTCGACGTAGCCCTACGTGGATGATATCGTGGCTTGATATGGATACTAAGGATGCGGGTCGCAAGGGTGGTCTCGCCAAGTGGGCTAGAGTCAAAAGCAAGCGCAGACGCAGCGAGATCATGCGCAAGGTACGGCGCGGAGTGAAGTCACAACTGCCTCGTGGTCAAGAATCTACAGACTGAGCGGTGCTTCAGTGCGGCCCATGTGTCGAAGAACGCGTTAAGCAAGCGCTCTCTCAAGGCAGAGCCACAATACTGAGGGCAGAGGGAAACACATGGATGAAATCGCGAGTAGTGCTGGAAAGAAATGGATACAGGAGTTCGCGGAGCGTTGGAAGAACGTCTGCGAAATCGCATTCACGGCCGCCCTAGTGGCCTTTACGGTACTGCTGTATCGTGCCAATAGCGACTATGCAAAAACAGCGAGACAGGCACAGCGCCCCTGGATTGGCGTCTTCGGCACTGATCCCAAGTCGTTCACTTTAGTGCAACCAGTTGGCTGACGTGGGTATCCTCTATAGGAATTTTGGTAACTCGCAAGCTCTGAAAGTCGTTGCGGATTACCAGCTCGGTATTGGTGAAGCACCGCCAGATGATGAGTCGCAGTGGACTGCGCATACCGCTCCCACTAAGTCAGACTGCGTCTCCGAAGCTGAGAAGAAGTTTGGAATACCGGTATTTCAACAGCATGAACCTGAGGGCATGGTTGAGCGCATACCCTCTGAAAAACGTCCGTCCTTTAGTGAGCCAGATGTAAAAGCCGTTCTCGCCGACAAGAAAGGGCTGTACATAACCGGATGTATTGTCTATCACGACGGCGCTGGAAACATTTACCACACCTATGTATGCATGTCTTACACTCCGCAGGCGGGGCCTATGCAGAATCAATTCTCTCTTTGTCCAGTAGGAAACGTTGTACAGTAGCACGCACGTGATTCTGGCCGAACCTGCGTAGATATGGCAGATGTTCGATACCGGCGCGCTCCTATGCACCGAAATCCGCGACTGCACCTGGAAATCGCGACGTGAGCGCCGCCCGGCGCGCCGCAAAGCGCTTGGGCCCACGACGAAATCGGATCATCTCCGACGCTGCAAGTTCGCGAGTGCTTGGCTCAAAGAACGCACGCCGCATTTCACGAAGCCGTACAATGTGACTAGAAGTGTCCAAGTGGCATCGCAGGGTTCGACCCCGGTCGCCCGCTCCATTTTTTCACGCAACGGTGCTCCCCTCCGTCGGCAACACGTCTAACGCGTGGCCTCATAGAGGTGGCGCTGACAGGGAAATCCAGAGCCATGCGATCGCGAGAATCCATCCGCCGATGACGTCCGTCGGCCAATGCGCGCCAAGATAGACTCGCGAAATCCCGATCAGGAAACACGCCCCGATCGTCGTCACCCACACAACGGCGCGCGCGCGCCGGCCCGGCGCTCGAATGTGCGTCGCGAGATAAGCGACGCTGCCGTAAACCGCGGCTGAATGCGTGGCATGGCCTGAGGGAAATGACCATCCATTTTCACGAAACACCCTCCATGCCGCCGGCGGCCGAGGCCGAGCGACTATGAGCTTGATAATTCTCTCGAGTTCTATCGCGCCGACGGCGATGGCCAGGAGAATCAACAATGGACGCCAACTGCTCGTTTGAAGGCGCAAGATAACGCCGGCAGCGAACACCACCATCAGAAGAACGAGGTCGCTGCCAAGGTCGGTGATGATCCGCATCGAGGCGGTTAACCAGCCCATCCGATGTTCAGCAACGTAACGAACGATCGCCACGTCGAAGGGCGCCGTCGTCCTTGTAGCCGGTATTTTTTCGAGGAGCCCGGAGGCTAGATAAGCGACAAGCAAAAACGCTCCGAAGCCCACGGCGAGTGAAAGACACCAGGCAAGTTCGGGACCGAGGCGGCGTGGCAGCGAGCGAATGCGCGTAGTCAAACTGTCATCTGCAGAGTTCTGCATAGACTTTCAAGCACCGAAATATGCGAGCGCCGCCCGGATCGCGATGAACCATACTGCGAGTGTCGAGAACAGATATAGATAGAATCGCAGCATCACGAGATTGAACGTGCAATGGACGGCACTGTGCATTGCGCGAAAAGCCACGAATACCCAGGCGGCATCCACATACGCCGCATCCACCCGTTTCGTCACGAACAGATAAAGCGCGAGCGCATAGAAAAGCACCGGAATCTCGAACAGGTTCTTCAGGTTGTCCGATGGATTGGATACCGCTGGCGGCGAGAGCCGCGCAAGTTCACCAGGCACGGCGAGGTCCTTCGGACTCAGCTTTTTGGCGGTGATGAAACTGATGCGGCGGATGTACATGTATACCCACACGGCGAGCGTCAGAAACATTGTCGCGAAAAAAGGGCCGAAGATCATTGCCTGATCCATTGTGTCCTCACGGTTAAATAACTGTCTTCGTTGCTGATTACCGTCCTCGTTGCTGAATTATCTGTCCTCAGAGTATGGCTTCACCCTCATCGGAGTCGTAGTATTGCGTGTGAGAAAAGGGGTGCACCTGGTGGGGGAGGAGCACGACACTTTCTGGCAGCTCGAACGAGCCAACCGGCGCAAGACCGTCGAGTTGGTGGCGATGTTCGTGCTGATTTATGCCGCCGTCGGATTCATACTCGATTTCATTTTTCACGCCCTTCGCGTAGTAAACCATCACTGGACTGTCGTTTCCTGGACTGGCATTCCCTGGCTGACTATCGCGGCGGTTGCGATCGCTTTGACCGAGGCGCTTTGGGCTTATTATCGCGGCTCCTCAGTCATCATCGGCGCGGTGCGCGGCGATGATCTCACTCCCGAGTCAGTGAAAGAGCAAACGGTGCTGGACGTGGTCAAGGAGATGGCGCTCGCGGCCCATATGCCCGTGCCGCGCGTGTGCCTGATGGAGGACCCGGCTCCCAACGCCTTCGCGACCGGCCGCGACCCCGAGCATTCCGTAATCTGCGTCACGCGTGGCCTGGTCGATCAGTTGGATCGCGAAGAACTCCAAGGTGCGATCGCGCACGAACTTGCGCACATCCGCGGACACGACATCCGCGTCACCCAGATGGCCGTGGTAATGGTCGGAGGCTTCTCGTTGCTAACCGGCCCCGTGATGCGCTTTATGCGCGCAATCCAAGTGCGCAGGCCGGGAGATCAGGGCGGCACGGAGGCGGCTATCCCGGGAATCGGGATCATCACGATTCCGTTGCTGATCCTCGGCGGGCTCGGATGGATTTTCTCGAAGATGGTTGCGATCGCGTTGTCACGCCAGCGCGAATACCTGGCCGACGCTGCCTCGGTCGAGTTCACACGCAATCCCCAGGCGCTTATCCGCGCGCTCGAGCATATCGCGCGAATCGAATCGCCGCTTAAGCGGGCGCTCCGCGGCGTGGCCCCACTTTTTATCGTCGATCCGTTCGAATGTGCGGGCCCGAGCCTCAACGGAGTATCTCGACGAGGTGGCGCGGATCGAAGCGCAGGCTGACAAAACGAAAGAGCAGCGTGAGGCCGAGGTTGTCGATTTCGTAGTGAAAAGAATGCCCCTCAACCCTTTCCAAGGGCGCTTCTCCAGCCATCCGCCGATTCGCGACCGCATCGCACGCCTTTACGCGTTGCTCCATCAAACCGTCCCGGCTGAGTCGCCCGAGGAAGTCCGTGTCAAAAGAAAAGCGGCGGCCAAAATCGTGGCCGAAACGATGCGGACAAACCCAGAAGCAATGGCCGCCGTGATGACCAAGGTTCTTGAAAAACTCCAAGGAAACTTGAACGTGGCCGAGATAGCGAGAACAAATCCCGAGGAATTGGCCGTGCTCCAAGCGAACCCGCAATTGATGCGCGGCTTAGGAGCGATCCCGCCGGCGAGCGGACCGGATCCTTCCCCACCGCCAGCGGACCCTGCCCCACCCTCAGCGGAGAACCAGACCTACGACAATCCCTCCGACCAGGCGGCCTACCAGAAGCTCTACGATTACAACATGAGATTCACCGGCGATAAGTCAGAATCATCTACCGGCAATAAATCAGAATCGCCGCTGCAGTCGCTGCTCCGCGGTCAACCAACAACGATCGATCCCGCTCAGATACAGGCCGCCCTGGCGCTCGGAATGGCGAGCATGAACAGGAAGGCTGCGGCCGCGGCCAAGAGTGTTCCCGGCGAGCAGCCAGCCCCGAAAAAATTCCACTACTTATTTTGGCTGGTCATAGCACTTTCCGCCGGAGCGATCGTCGCGTCATTCGCAATCAAATAGAACGCAACCGCAAGACCGGCTCATATATCGCCTCGCCGGCGCACCAGCCGCTGGACCACGCCCTTCGGAAGGCGAGTCCTCGCGCTCGCGACTTTGAAATTCAGAACTGATGCGTGGTATGTTTTTCGGGAAAGCGGCGGTGCTTCGCCCTGCGTCGCCATCGGTCAGTTCACCTACACTCTCCTCTCGAAGAGCTAAGCGCCAGGCTTTAGAGCGAGCTTCCACGATTCATACGCTTTGCAGCGCCCAAAGGAGGTGCACCGATGTCCGACATTGAAAAGTATGAGAATCTGGTTATCGGTAGTGGCGGAGCCGGCAAATTTGTCGCGTGGACCATGTCCGAGGCCGGCCGTCGAACCGCCATGGTTGAACGCAGAGCACTTGGCGGCGCGTGCCCCAACGTTGCCTGTCTTCCCAGCAAGAACATCATCTACTCTGCTAAGGTCATCTCACTCGCCAGGCGAGGCGCGGAATTCGGTCTCAAAACCGAGTCGCTAGGTGTCGACATGCAGACCGTTCAGCGACGCAAGCGGCTTATGGTCGAAGGGCTCCATCAGATGCACGTCGATGCCACCACGAAGAGCGGCGCGGAACTGATCATGGGCAGCGCCCGATTCGTCGCTCCACGCACGGCTGAGATCGAGCTCCGTGATGGTGGCAAAAGAACTATCTTCGGCGACCGCGTGTTCCTCGACCTCGGGTCCCGCGCGACCATACCAGAACTGCCGGGACTCGCGGCCGCGAAACCGATGACGCATGTTGAGGCTCTCGACCTCGACCGATTGCCCGAACACCTCATCGTGCTGGGCGGCGGCTACGTGGGTCTTGAACTCTCGCAGGCGATTCGGCGATTTGGCTCGCAGGTGACCGTCATCGAAGCTGGCCCGCAACTGGCCGGCCGCGAAGATCCTGACATCGGCGCTGCCCTAAAGGATTTGTTTGTTGACGAAGGAATCGAGGTTTTACTCGAGACCGAGGTTCGTCAGATCGAGGGACGCTCCGGGGATCGCATCCGCGTCCACGCCAATGACCGGCACAGTAAACGCACTATCGAAGGTACCGACCTTCTGGTTGCGACGGGCCGAACAGCGAACACCGATGGAATCGGTCTCGAGCTGACCGGCGTCCAACTCGACGACCATGGCTATATCAAGGTCAACGAACGGCTGCAGACTACGAGCGATAATATCTGGGCGATGGGCGATTGCGCGGGCAGTCCACAGTTTACGCACGTCGCCTTTGACGACTTCCGCGTCGTTCACGACAACCTCAACGGTGGCAATCGAACCACCAAGAATCGCCTGATCCCGTTTTGCATGTTCACCGATCCGGAGCTGGCGCGGGTCGGACGAAATGAATCCGAGGCGCAGCGTGCGGGGATCGAATATCGGCTGGCGAAGATGCCGATGGCCGAAGTGCTCCGGACCCGAACAGTCTCCGAGCCGCGAGGCCTCATGAAGATGCTGATCGCAAAGGACAGCGACGAGATTCTCGGCTTTACCGCGATGGGATTTGAAGCAAGCGAACAGATGGTCGCCGTGCAGACGGCAATGCTCGGCCATCTGCCTTATACGGTATTGCGCGACGCGATTTTAACTCATCCTACGATGTCAGAAGGGTTGAACGAACTACTTGCGAGCGTTCCGGCAAAGCGCACGTGAACCTCAGCCTGAGGCATGGGTCGGCGATATCGCCTCGCCGGCGCACCAGCCGCTCGACCACGCCCACTGGAAATTGTATCCGCCGAGCCATCCCGTGACGTCCACCGCCTCGCCAATCACATAAAGCCCGCGTACTTCGCGCGCCTCCATCGTCCGCGAAGACAGCGCCGCGGTATCGACGCCGCCCACTGTGACCTCGGCCTTCGACCATCCCTCAGACGCCACCGGCGCGACCTGCCATCGCGAAAGTTGCGCCGCAATCGCGGCGAGACTGCGATCCGACAGATTCGCGATCGTCCCGTCAACTGCAACCGCCCCCGCCATCGCGTGCGCTAGGCGCGCCGGCAAACCCTCGGCCAGCACGGTCTTAAGCTCGGCCCTCGGACGGCTCCGTCTGCGCTCGCGCAGGAAGTTTTCGACTTCGAGCCCGGGCGCGAGGTCGATCGAGAGCGTGTCGCCTTCGTGCCAGTACGACGAAATCTGAAGAATCGCGGGGCCCGAAAGCCCGCGATGGGTGAACAGGATATTTTCGCGAAAACTCTGGCGGCCACATGTAACGACCGCCTCCACTGAGACGCCGCTTAGCGACTGGCAAAGCGCGAGCATGTCGCCCGCGAATTTGAGCCCTACCAGCCCGGGCCGCGGCTCGATTACCCCGAGCCCGAAGCGGCGCGCGACGTCGTAGGCGAAACCGCTCGCGCCCATTTTCGGAATCGAGAGCCCGCCGGTCGCGATCACCAGCGCCGGCGCGGCGAAACTGCCGCGGTCGGTCTCGACGCGGAAGCGGTCGGCGCGGGTGACGGCGGTGACGCGGTGGCCGACGCGTAGATCGACCGCGGCGGCCGCACATTCCTCGAGCAGCATCGCGAGAATCTCACGCGCCGAGCCGTCGCAAAAGAGCTGGCCCAGGGTCTTTTCGTGATAGCGGATACGATGGCGCTCGACCATCGCGATGAAGTCGCGCTCCGTGTAGCGGCTGAGCGCGGACTTGCAGAAGTGCGGGTTGGCGGAGAGAAACCGCTCGGGCGTCACCTCGAGGTTGGTGAAGTTGCAGCGTCCGCCGCCGGAGATCACAATTTTGGCGCCCGCTTGCGCGCCATGCTCGAGTAGCAAGACGCGCCGGCCGCGCCGCCCCGCGCCGATCGCGTACATTATCCCGGCCGCGCCCGCGCCCAGCACGATGACGTCGAACGTTTCCATCAGCGATGCCGCCTGCCTTCGCGCTCACGCGGCGGCAACGCGAATCGCGCGCCGAAATTCGCTTGACAAATGCAGTGCCCGCGCGCTGGTATCGGGCAAACTTCCGCACGCGCGGCCGCCCTGATCGCGGCCGCAAGGAGAGCAGAGTGATGGAATTCGCGATCGCATATCCGGCCCGTCCGGATGCCTGGAAAGACCTGGTCATAGCCGAAGATCACGGCTTCAGTCACGCCTGGTTTTACGATTCGCAGATGATCTACAGCGACGTCTACGTATGCCTGGCGCTCGCCGCCGAGCATACCAAACGAATCAAGCTCGGCACCGGTGTGGCGATTCCATCCAACCGCATCGAGCCGGTCACTGCGCATTCGATCGCGACGATCAATCTGCTCGCGCCGGGCCGCGCGATGCTGGGTATCGGCACTGGCTTCACTGGACGCAATACGATGGGCCTGCCGCCGGTCAAGCTCGAGCGGATGCGCGAGTATATCGAGATGTGCCGCAAACTGCTGCGCGGCGAGGAAGTGATGTACCGCGAAGGCAAGCGTGAGCGCGCGATCCGCTTTCTCCATCCCAATCACGGTTACATCAATCTGAAGGATCCAATTCCGATCCACGTCGCGGCCAACGGGCCCAAGGCGCTCGAACTCACGGGCGAGGTGGGCGACGGATGGATCACCGCGCTCTCCGATCCCGACCGCATTCGCGGCGATTTCAAGCATATCGAGGCGGGCGCGGCGCGCGCCGGGCGCAAGCTTAACAATTTTCCCGCGATGCTGCTGACCTCGGCTTGCGTGCTCCAGCCGGGCGAGTCGGCCGCTTCGCCGCGCGCGATAAAACGCGTCGGGCCGTTCGCGGTGGTGCTGCTGCACGCGATGTGGGAGGCCTCCGCGATCACGGCGTCAGAGTCCTCGCCGTTCCAAAAGCAATGGGAGCGCTACCGCGACGAGTACGTGGCGAAGTTGAAGACGCCCGCGGATCGCCGGTACCTCGAAGTTCACGAGGGCCATCTCATCTATCTCAAACCGGGCGAGGAAAAATACCTCGACGACCCGATAATCCGTGCCAGCACCCTGACCGGTACGGCGGAAGAGATAATCGCGCGGCTGAAAGCGATGGAGGCGGCAGGGCTTCGGCAGATCGCGATCCAGGTGGTCTATCCGCAGGGGCGCGAGATGATCGAAGAGTTCAGCCGCGAGGTGATCGCGAAATACTGAGCGGCTGCAGGTCGTGTAACTGACTAATGCCTCCCCTTGTCCAACGGGAGGGCTGGGGAGAGGTCCGATGGCCGCTTTACGAGACCCCCCTCGAAGTGGCTGCGGTACAGCGGAATTCAGACTGACCTCTCCCGCCGCTCGCGATGCTCGCCGGCGACCTCTCCTCGGTCCAGGAGGGTTTAGAAGCTGCCGCCCCGCCGGGCTCAGGATTCGTACGTGGTCCGCGTGATCAGATGCGCCGAGCCGCCGTCGATCGTCAGTATCGCACCGGTGGTGTAGCTGGCGGCCGGGCTTGCGAAGTAAAGCGCCGCGCCCACGACCTCTTCGGCCTCGCCGGCGCGCTGCAGCGGGAACGTCTCCTTCGCGCGCTTGGCGAAATCCTCCGTCCGGGACCATCCCTTGCTGATGTCGGTGTGAAACGGGCCGCACATGATGCAATTCACGCGCACCTTGGGACCGTATTCTTTGGCGAAGGCCACGGTCAGAATATTGAGCCCGGCCTTGGCCGCGGCGTACGGCGCAGTTTCCGGGTCCGGCCGAATCGCGGCGGTCGAAGAGATGTTAATGATCGAGCCGCCCTCGCCCGCCGCCATCCGCGAGCCGAAAAGCGCCGAGAGCCGAAACGGCCCCCTGAGATTCACGCCGATGATCTTGTCGAACAGTTCTTCGCCGGTTTCCACTGACGACGGTGCGAGCGGCGAGAGGCCAGCATTGTTGATCAGCACGTCGGCGCGCCCCCAGCGCGCGTAAACCTCTTCGGCGAGGCGGTTGCAATCCTCCCATTTGCCGACATGCGCGGCGTGCGCCGAGCCATCGGCGCCAAGCGCGCGAATTTCCTTGACGGTCGCCTCGCAGGTTTCGAGCTTGCGGCTCGCGATCGCGAGCTGGGCGCCCGCCGCCGCAAATCCGAGGGCCATCGCGCGCCCGATGCCACGGCTGCCACCGGTTATCACTACCACCTTACCACTGAAATCGTATTGCACGGCACGCGTCGTCATTGCGCGGCCACCTCGAGTTCGATGCGGTCCGCAAATTTCCGGATCGCAGCCTCGCGCAGTGCTGGGATATGGCTGGTCGGGAAAAGGCCGGCGGTGCCCTTGTAATCGCGCAGCACCTGGCGCGCGAGTGTGATCTTGTGGACCTCGGTCGGCCCGTCCGCCAGGCCCATCACGAAACTCTCCATCACCTGCTCGGCGAACGGCATCTCCGGCGTCACCCCGAGCGAGCCGTGGACCTGGAGCGCGCGCACCACGACGTCGTGGAACACCTTGGGCATCGCGGCCTTCACGGCGGCGATGTCCTTGCGCACCTTGAGATAGTCCTTGTACTTGTCGATGCGCCACGCAGTGCGGAGCACCAGCAGGCGGAACTGTTCGATGTCGATCCAGGAATCCGCGATCTTCTCCTGCACCATCTGCTTGTCGGCCAGGAGCGAGCCCTGAGTCGTGCGCGACAGAGCGCGCTCGCACATCTGGTCAAATGACTTACGGACTTGCCCGATCGTGCGCATCGCGTGATGAATCCGTCCGCCCCCCAGGCGCGTTTGCGCGACCACGAAGCCGCCGCCGCGCTCTCCCAGCAGATGGTCCTTCGGCACGTGGACGTCCTGGTAGCGCACGTAGGCGTGGGTGCCGTTAGCCTCCTGGCCGACGCCAACGCGGCGCACGATGCTCACGCCCGGAGCATCGGTCGGCACGATGAAGGTCGAGAGCCGCTTGTATGGGGGCGCGTCGGGCTCCGTCACCACCATCGCGATCAGAAACGAGGAGTAGTGCGCGTTGGAGGAGAACCATTTCTCGCCGTTGATCACCCAGTTGTCGCCGTGCAATTCGGCATGCGTGGTGAAGACCTTGGGATCGGCGCCGCCCTGCGGCTCGGTCATCGAGAAGCACGAAACGATCTCGTTTGCGAGCAGCGGTTCGAGGTAACGCTTCTTTTGCTCCGGCGTGCCGTACTTGGCGAGAATCTCTCCGTTGCCTGAATCCGGCGCCTGGCAGCCGAAAACGGTGGGCGCGAAGCGCGAGCGGCCCAGGATTTCGTTCATCAGCGCGAGCTTAACCTGGCCGTATCCCTGGCCGCCGAGTTCGGGCTCGAGATGGCACGCCCATAGCTTGTGCTTGCGAACCTCGGCTTGCAGCGGACGTACCAGCTTGTTGCGATTAGGATCGCGGACGTCGTACGGCGACTCCAGCACGTAGTCGAGCGGCTCGACTTCCTCGCGCACGAATTTATCGATCCAGTCGAGTTCCTTTTGGAACTCCGGTTCGGTTTCAAAATCCCAGCTCATGATTGCTCCTCCATCGAAATGGTCGGCGGCGGCTCCCTTCACCGCTCGCACTGCCGATTGCGAGACTGCCTCAGGCCGTCGTCTTTCTCAAGGGTTGACGAGCGATGGCTCCGCGCATGGAGTTTTGTTAATCCTCGATGCGGCCGATTGCGGCCGCTGAAGTAGAGGAACGAAGGATGCTACATACGCCGATTTGCGATTATTTCGGTATCGAGTACCCGATTCTGCTGGCCGGGATGGGCGGCGTCGCGATGCATCGGCTGGTCGCCGCGGTCTCCAACGCGGGCGGCCTTGGCGTTATCGGCGCGGCCGGATGCTCACCCGAGGAGTTGCGCGAGGAAATCCGCCGGACGCGCGAACTTACCGACAAGCCGTTCGCGGTCGACCTGCTGGCGCCGATTCCCGACATGATGCGGCCGCACATGCCGGTCCTGATCGAGGAGAAGATAAAAATTTTCGTCGCCGGCCTGGCCGTCCCCGCCGAGTTCATCCGCACGATGCACGAGCACGGCATGAAAGTGGTCGTGATGTGCGGCAAGGTGCATCACGGCGAGAAGGCCGCAGAGGCCGGCGCCGACGTGGTCGTCGCGCAGGGCTCGGAGGCCGGAGGACATACCGGCGAGATCGGGATGATGTAGCTGGTGCCGCAGATGATCCGCGCGGTCCGCTTGCCGGTACTCGCGGCCGGCGGAATCGCGCATGGCAGCCAAGTCGCCGCGGCGCTGACGCTCGGAGCGCGGGCCGTGGTTATCGGCACGCGCTTCATCGCGACTCCCGAGGCGCAGGCGGCCCAGGTCTATCGCGACGCGATCGTCAAGGCGCGCGACGATTCGACGCTGCGCACGCGATGCTACACGGGCAAGCCGTGCCGCGTGATCCGCACCGGCTACGCGCTCGAGTGGGAACGCGAGCCGGCGAAGATCAAACCATTCCCGGAACAGGTGCGAGTCTCGTATCGCAACGGCGTGATGGGATTCTCCGGACGCGAGGGCCAGACCGCCGACCCCGACCGCACCTTCATGCCGACCGGCCAGGGCGCCGGCCTCGTCGAAAGCATCAAGCCTGCCGCGGAAGTGTTCGCGAACATTTTGCGCGAGACCGAGGAGAGCCTGCGCGGCGCGCAATCGCTGTTGGCCGGGACCTCGCAACCGCCGTAGGCGCCGCGCTATTACTTCTTGTCTGTGCGCGCGGGTTTGACCGCCTTTAACTCGATGGTCTCGTCCTCTTTAAGGCAGAAGCATCCAGGGCGATATTTCTGCGAGCACATTCTCTTCGGGCCGCCCGGAACGGCAGGAGCGTCTTTGCAATTGACCTTGGTCACGGTATGGACGAAGCGACACTTGGCTTTGGTCTCTGTGCAGGTCTTGTCTTTGCACTCCGCGGCCGCATCGTCGAGCGCCTTCTTGAGGAGCTTGGCCAGTTCCGTTTTCGCATCTTCGTCGTTATCGGCGCCGGCTGAGACTTCCTTTTGGTCGCCGAATTTGTTGGGACACTCGGCGGCCAGCGCCGCCCGCGCGAGCATCGCCAGCGCTCCCACGATCGCTATCGCAATCAGCAACGCGGACGCCCAGGTAGGTAAAAGTCTCTTCATCACACACCCTCCCCTATGTGAAGAGCGAGGCACACCTCGCCCGTTCCATCACGATGCGATCGCGGAGCAATAATACGCTGGAGCAGAGCAATGACGCTCTTCGGAAATCGCACGATAGCGCGCGGCTCCCTCCCCGCAAGCAGAAATATCAGCCGCGAACGGTCGGGTAAATAGGGCCCCATTGTCCTGATAGTAACTTGACTCTATTTCAAGCAGACTAGGCTGGAGCACGAGGCATTGGGCTGAAACAATTCGCGAATTCTTTCGCGACTCGGGAGATCGCAGATGGCAACGAAGGAAGTCAAGATGTATTCAGACTTCAAGAGCCCTTTCGCCTACCTCGCTTTCGAGCCGGGACTCGCACTCGAAAAGCGCTATCAAGTGAAGGTAAGCTGGAAGCCCTTTCAACTACGCATAAAAGACAAGGGCCAGAGAAGCATCTATTCGGAGCACAAGACCAGGTATTCGTATCTGGACGCGCGCAGATGGGCCAAGCCGCGAGGCCTGGTAATCCGAAGCCAGCTCAAGGTTTATGACACACGTATCGCACTGATCGGCGGGCTGTTCGCGCAGAAGCATGGTCAGCTACTGCCGTTTAATCTCAAGGTTTACGAGCTTTTCTGGAAACGCGAGTTGGTACCCGATGATGCCGATCAGGTCGCCACGTTGGTTGCCAATTTTGGTCTTTCGGCTGACGAATATCGCGGATATCTCGCGAGCGAGGGTGCAGTCGAGTACGACCGGCTGCAGGAAGAAGCCGCGGCGGATCATGTCTTCGGCGTGCCTATCTTCGTATTCGAAAACGAGCCGTTCTGGGGATACGACCGTATTCCGATGCTCGAAGAGCGGCTGGTCGAAGCGGGACTAGTTCGCGAACCGGGCGCGTGACATTTCTAGTTCGGCTGTGCCGCCGCGTCAATGATTCCATTCACTAGCGGTCGCGCCTTGCCGATCACGTCGGTAAAGTTCGGCCATACTTTGGTCGTCATCAATTCGAGGCTGCGCATTAGCTTGTTTTCTGGAATCGACTCGTTCTGCATGAAGAGCCAGAAGTATTCGACCGGGGCATAGTTTAAGACCGTCTCAATCTGCTTGCAGACCGTCGATGGTGAGCCGACAATCAGCATCCCGCGATCGATCAGACTCTGCGCAGTCGTCGGAATGCGCGCCGGATCCTCGCCGTTCTGTGCAATGACCGCATTGAAGCCCCAGCGCGAAAACCAGTACAGCCATTCAAACACATACTCGGACGCGAGTTCCTGCGCCTCCGTATCTGTGTCCGCAACGAGCACGTAACGAACCAGGCCGACTCCTTCGCCGAGCCGGGTGGTGCGGCCGGCCCGCGCCCATCCCTGCTGCGCCATGCGCAAGTACTGCTTCACCAGTTCAGGATCGGTTGCGGCGATGATCGGCACCGAGCCGCGCGCAGCGGCTTCTTCACGCTGGCGCGTCGAAATCGCGAACGGCTCAAAGAAGGTCGGCACGCGATTGTTGTAGCATCGCGGCGCGATACCCACCTCCACCAGTCGATTGTCGGCGTCCAATCCTTTACCTACTTCACGGGTGACCGGCGCACCGCTCCACTTGATTCGCGGGGCGGGAATTTGCCAAAACTCGCCATTGAAACTGAAGGTATCTGACGTGAATGCCTTACGGATAATAGTGATGCTTTCCGCGAATAGTTGTGCACGGGCCTGCATGTGCGCGTTCAGGTCAGTCACATTATCGGCGAGCGCGGGCGAAACATGTTGTCCGAAGGTATTGAGCCACCGCTCCTGAATCCCCCGCACGAAGCCCGCATACGCGCGCCCCTGCGACATCTGGTCGAGCACTGCGATGTCCGATGCGACTCGCAAAGGATCGTGTGCCGGCAGTACGAATCCCAGTTCGCCGACGTTGATCCGTTTGGTGTGGGTTGCGATATACAGATCCAGCATCGCTGGATTGTTGGAGACGGTGATGCCTTCAATGCTGAGGTGGTGCTCGGAAAAGCCGAAGCCGTAGTAGCCGGTCTCGTCCGCGTATTGGGCTTGTTCGACGAGATTCTTGAGCATGCGCTGGTAAAGGTCCGTCCGTTGTCCGGCCATTCCCTGGAGAATTTCTTTGGACGACCCCATCAACGGTGGGTAGTGCAGCCCAATCTCCATAGGTGTGCTCCTCATCGTTTGCGCATCAACTAGAGTCGCTTTCTCAAATAGACTCGCTTCTTTAATCGATGGGCGAACCGCGTGGCCGCCGTTGCGTCAACGCCGGAAATTGTCAGCTTCTGGACTTGCGCTTCGGCGGTGCGGCCTTCTTGCGCACTACCGCCTTGGCCTTGGCGGGTCTCGGCGCGGCGGATATTTTGCGGGCGGGCTTGGCGCGTGAGCTGGCCTTGGCGGGAGCGGCCGCCTTGGCGGCGGTAGCGGGGTCGAAGCGGATAGCGGTGAAGTAGCGCGACGCGAATTTCCAGTGATCGCCCACCTTCACGTATTCGTCGAGATAGTGGCCCGATCCGATCCATTCCATGTTGCGATTTTCGCTGCGCAGATCGAGGTAGCATCGTCCGGTCGCACGGCCATAGTAGCCCAATTCGACCACGTGGTTGTGAATGTAGGGACGCGGCTTCAGATCGCGCAGTCCTTCGGTGTACGTCTTGATCAGGGCCTCGCGTCCTTTGTGGACGGTTTCGCTATCCGGCGTTTTGACGGTGAACGATCCGTCAGCGGCGAATAAGTCGACAAGTCCAGCAACGTCGTTGCGCCACACGCAATCGCAGTAGCGCACCGGCAGATCGCGAATCTCTTCGCGGTCAATGAGTTCGGCCAGCGTTTCTTCGACGGTTTTCATCGCAAGGAGCCCTCCCCGGGAGCGCCAGGCAGCCATTTTCAGCGCGGCCCTTATCGCGCACGTCTTGCAGCGCGCATCATAGCGGCTCCCAACCGGTTTGCAAGGAACGTGCGCCGGCCGTCAGTCGCGCGGCACCTCGAACCACAACACGCCGAGCGGCGGCAGCGTAATCGAAATGGAATACGGCAGGCCGTTGTATGGAGTAGGCTCGGCCGAGACGCCGCCGCCGTTGCCGACGTTGCTGCCGCCCCAGATTTCGGCGTCGGTGTTGAGAATTTCGCGGTAATAGCCTGAGCGCGGCACGCCGATGCGGTACTCGCGGCGGACTACCGGCGAGAAATGGCTGACGCAAACCAGCCGCTGGCCGCTTGTAGGGGCAATCCGCATGAAAGCGATCATATTGTCGTCGGCGTTGTCGGCGGCGATCCATTGAAAGCCCGCGTGATCGTGGTCGGCCTCCCACAACGCCGGCTGCGCGCGATAGAAGCGGTTGAGTTCGCTCACCAGCGCCTGGAGACCGCGATGCTCGCTGCCCTGGAGCACGTCCCAGTCGAGGCTCTCGTCGTAGTTCCATTCCTTCCACTGGCCGAACTCGCTGCCCATGAAGAGCAGCTTCTTGCCCGGCCGCGCCCACATGTAGCCGTAGAGCGCGCGCAGGTTGGCAAACTGTTGCCAGCGGTCGCCCGGCATCTTGGAAAGCATCGAGCGCTTGCCGTGCACGACCTCGTCGTGCGAGAGCGGGAGGACGAAATTCTCGTTCCACGCGTAGATCATGCCGAAGGTGAGGTCGCGATGCTCCCAGCGGCGATGCACCGGATCTTTGGAAAAATAATTCAGCGTGTCGTGCATCCAGCCCATGTCCCACTTGAAGCTGAAGCCCAACCCGCCGGCGTAGGTCGGACGGCTTACGGCCGGCCACGAGGTTGACTCCTCGGCCAGCGTCATCACGCCGGGGTTGCGCTCGTAAGCCTGCTCGTTGAGCATCCGCAGGAAAGCGACTGCCTCCAGGTTCTCACGTCCGCCCTCGGCGTTGGGAATCCATTCGCCCTCGCGCCGCGCGTAGTCGAGATAGAGCATCGAGGCGACCGCGTCGACGCGCAGGCCGTCGGCGTGGAACTCCCGCAGCCAGCATTCCGCGCTGCCGAGCAGGAAGTTGCGCACCTCGGTGCGGCCAAAGTTGAAAATATAAGTCCCCCATTCGGGCTGGAATCCCATCCGCGGATCGAGATGCTCGTACAGAGCGGTGCCGTCGAAACGCGCGAGCGCGAAAGTGTCGGTGGGAAAATGGCCCGGAACCCAGTCGAGGATTACGCCGATACCGCGGCGATGGAGATAGTCGACGAAGAAACGGAAATCGTCGGGCGTGCCGAAACGCGAAGTGGGCGTGAAGTAGCCGCTCACCTGGTATCCCCATGAGCCGCTGAACGGATGCTCCATCACGGGCATCAACTCGACGTGCGTGAAGCCGAGTTCAGTCACGTAGTCGGCGAGCGCGGGCGCGAGCTCGCGATAAGTGAGCCAGCGGTTGCGCTCCTCGGAGACGCGCCGCCACGAGCCGAGGTGAACTTCGTAGATCGAAACCGGCGAGCGCAGCGTGTCGCCCGCCGCCCGCGCCTCCATCCAATGCTCGTCCTCGAAGCGATAGCGCGAGCGATAAATGATCGACGCCGTTGCCGGCGGCATCTCCAACTCGGCCGCCCACGGATCGGTCTTGAGGTACGGCGGGCCTTCGCGCGGCCGAATTTCATACTTGTAGCGCGCGCCAGTCTCGAGCCCCGGGACAAACAGTTCCCAGATTCCCGACCCGCCCATCGAACGCATCATGTGGATGCGGCCGTCCCACGCATTGAAGTCGCCGACCACGCTGAGGCCCCGCGCGTTGGGCGCCCAGACCGCGAACGCCACGCCGGTGACGCCGCCCAGCTCGCGCGGATGCGCGCCGAGCACCTCGTAGGGCCGCTCGTGTTTGAGCTCGCCGAGCAGGTAAAGGTCGAGGTCGCCGATCGTGGGCAGGAAGCAGTATGGATCGCGAGTCGTCGTCGATGTGCCACCAGGAAAAAACATTTCGAGCCGATACCCGAACAACTCGCGGCGTCCCTTCAGCCGAATCTCGAAGACTCCCGCCGGATGCACGGGCGTCATCGCGCGCCCGCTCTTCTCGCCGTCGATGAGCAACGTGACGCGCTCGGCGTCGGGCCGAAACACCCGCACCACGACGCCGTCGGGCTCCACGTGTGCGCCGAGAATGGAATGCGGATCGAGATGTTCGAGCGCGACCAGGCGCTCGAGGCCGTCCGCCGCATCCTGACGGTCTGCCGCCGCGATATCAGGCTCCATGATGAAATGCGCTTCCTGTTTAGGTTTCGCTTCCTAGACCGCTCCGCTGAGCACCTGGCTGACGCCCTGTAGCGGAATCGCCACCCAGTCGGGACGGTTGTTCAACTCGTACGCGAGCTCGTAGATCGCCTTGTCGAGCAAAAAGGCGTCGAGCAGGATCTTCAGTTCCTCGCGATCCCGAGGGATGAAATCCGCCTCGCCCGCGGCATTCAAGTATCCCTTTAAGTATGCCCACGAGGCCCATACCTGCCACAGCCGCGCCCACGGCCCAAGCGCGTCCAGCACGCTCGGACTCAGCGTGCCCGTGCGCAGATGATCAAGCATCGAACCGAGCGCCGCGTAATGGAACGAGCGCAGCATCCCCGACACGTCGCGCAGCGCCGAGCGCTTGCGCCGCCGCTCGCTCAACGGACGTGCCGGCTCACCCTCGAAATCAATTATGGCGAAGTCCTTGCCGGCGTGCAGCACCTGGCCGAGATGTAAATCGCCGTGCGTGCGTATACGCGTGACGGTGAATCTGCGTCGCAAATATTCCTGGAAGCGCGCAGTGACGAGGTCCTGGCTCGAGAGCAGCGCACTCGCCTTCGCGCGGTCGGCCTCTGGCAGGAAGGACAAGCGAGCACGCAGCACGCGAAAAACCTGGCCCGCCAGATTGCGCATCGACTGGTACTCCGAGCGCTGATAGAGCGCCGAATAGAGTTCCGGGGAGAAGTCGGGATCGTCGGTGGCCGCGGCCAGCGCTATATGCAGTTCGGCGGTGCGGCGGCCGAGGAGCCCCGCGGTTTCCAGAAATGCTCCAATCGCCTCGGTGACCATCGGTCCCGGCTGATCTTCCGCAACCAGGTTCACCAGTGGCTTGACCGGCAGCTCGACCGTCCGGTCTTTGTGAGTGAGCGCGCGCTCGAAATACTGACCGAGCTCACCCTGCGCATGCGTCCAGGCATCGCCCTGGTTCGGGATGAACCCGTGGAGCACGCCGATGGTGCGCGGCTCGTCCCGTCCGGTCAGGTACTCGAGCCATCCGGCGAGCGGCGGCGTATGCGCGAAATGCGCATGCGCGTCGAGCATGCGGCCGATCTCGAGGTCGGGGTTGACGCCCGGGTCGAGCATGCGAAAAAGCTTCAGGATTAAGCGGTCGCCGTAAACCACCGAGGAGTTGCTCTGCTCGGCCTTAAGTGCGCGGGGCTCGCAGGGGCTTTCGCGATCACCGCGAAGCGCACGCCACGCAGGCACGGCCGTCGCGATAAGCTCGCCCCGCTGGCCGCGCACGCGGCGGCGACGGTCGACCATATCGAGCAGCGCGCCGGCGAAGCGCGGATCGGCCGAAGCCTCGAACAGCCGCCCCTCGACCACGCTGTTGCGCGCTCCGGAGAGCCGCAGGTGGGCGATGGTGAGTTCCGGATGTTCCTCCTCCGGAGCCGCGCCGTTCGCTCCCAGAGCCAGCGGTATGACGTAGGTCTCGGGCTCAGCGTTGCTGTACTCGACGTTGGCCAGCACCAGATGCGCTCCGCCGGGGCCCTCGCTCAGCGCCATCGTGTCGGCCACCTTGACCGTCTTTATGGTGCGCGCTTTGCTGCGAAACCATCGGCATCGCGGCAGAAAATCGGGCATCGCTTTGGCCAGCATCTCCCAGCCCTCACTGCGCATGAAGCCGTCCCATCCGGCGGGGCTCTCGATGCGCGGGACCTCGTTGCTCGCGACCTCGACCACCGCCGGCGCATTGCGCGGCGGCTGGATCGAGAACCAGTCGAACAGATGAGGTCCGAGCGTGAGCAGGTAGGGCTTTTCAGTGATGGCGGGAAATTCGGTGCGCCCGAACAACTCCACCGGCACCATTCCTTTGAAGCGCGCGAGGTCGAGTTCGACATACTGCACGAAACGCGAAAGATTCGCGACCACCAGGATGCGCTCGTCCTGGTACATGCGCAGGAAAGCCAGCACGTGCGGATTTTCGGGGCTGAGAAACTCGACCGTGCCGCGTCCGAAGGCCTTGAACTTCTTGCGTAGCGCAATTACCCGGCGCATCCACCAAAGCATCGAGTGCAGGTTATGTTCCTGGTTCTCCACGTTGACGGTCTGGTAGTGGTACTCGTGATCGATGATCACCGGCAGAATCAGCCGCTGCGGATCGGTCGCCGAGAAACCCGCGTTGCGGTCGCCGCTCCACTGCATCGGGGTGCGCACGCCATCGCGGTCGCCGAGATAGATGTTGTCGCCCATCCCGATTTCGTCGCCGTAATAGATGACCGGAGTGCCGGGCAGCGACAGCAGCAGCCCGTTCATCAACTCCATCGCGCGGCGATTGTTGCCGAGCAGCGGCGCCAGCCGGCGCCGGATGCCCAGGTTGACTCGCATCCGCGACTCGCGCGCGTACGCGCGGTACATGAAATCGCGCTCCTCCTCGGTCACCATCTCGAGCGTCAGCTCGTCGTGATTGCGCAGGAAGATCGCCCACTGGCAGGACTCCTCGATCGGCGGTGTCTGCGCCCAGATGTCGGTCAGCGGAAAGCGATCTTCCATCCGCACCGCCATGAACATCCGCGGCATGATCGGAAAATGGAACGCCATGTGACATTCCTTGCCGCCTTCGAGGTAGGTGACCGCGTCCTCGGGCCACTGGTTGGCTTCCGCGAGCAGCATCCGGTTGGGAAAATTAGCGTCGACATGGCGGCGCAGTTCGCGCAGGAAGGCGTGGGTCTCGGGCAGGTTCTCGCAAGTCGTGCCCTCACGCTCGAACAGGTACGGCACCGCGTCCAGGCGCAGCCCGTCGACGCCCATCCCGAACCAGAAGTGCACCGCGCGAAAGGCCGCGCGCTTCAGCGCCGGATTGTCGTAGTTGAGATCCGGCTGATGCAAGTAAAAGCGATGCCAGTAATACGCCTTGGCCACCGGGTCCCAGGTCCAGTTGGAAAGCTCGAAGTCCTTGAAGATGACGCGCGCTTCTTTGTAACGCTCGGGCGTGTCGCTCCAGACGTAAAAATCGCGGTAAGGACTCCCCGGCGGCGAGCGGCGCGCGCGTTGAAACCACGGATGCTGGTCCGAGGTATGATTGAGCACCAGCTCGGTCACCACGCGCAAACCGCGCTCGTGCGCGGCGCGCAGGAAGGCTCTGAAATCGTGCAGCGTGCCACAATCAGGATGCACGCCGGTGTAGTCAGAGATGTCGTACCCGTCATCGCGCATCGGCGACGGATAGAATGGCAATAGCCAGATCGTAGTGATACCAAGGTCGCGCAGATAATCGAGCTTCTGCGTCAGGCCGGGGAAATCCCCTATCCCGTCACCGTTGCTGTCATAGAACGAGCGCACGCGCAGCTCGTAAAAGATTGCGTCCTTGTACCACAGGGGATCGTCTAAAAGTCCGTTGTTATTGCCATTCTTCATGTGTGTTTCGTAACCAGCAGAATGTGGGCCGGTTCGATCGCCGGATCGAGCCGCACGTAGTTGCGCTCCCCCCAGGTCCACGACGAACCCGTCATCAGGTCCGTCACGCCGTAGCTCTCGCCCGGCGCGACTCCCACGACTTGCGGCGGCACGACGGCGGTGCAGTAATGCGGCCCGGCGGGATCGAGGTTGACTGCCACGAGAATAGTATTGCTCCCGTCCGGCGTGGCCTTGGCGTAGCACAGGATCTGGTCGCTGTCGGTATCCAGGAAGCGCAGGTTGGTGAACAGGCGGAGACAGGGATTCTCGTGGCGGATCGCATTGATGCGCGCGATGAACTCGTTGATATTGCCGGGGGCGTGCCAGTCGCGCGTGCGAATTTCGTATTTTTCGGAGTTCAGATATTCCTCGGTGCCGGGCACTGCCTGGTTTTCACACAGTTCGTATCCGCTATATATGCCGTAGGACGGAGACAGGGTCGCCGCCAGCACGAGGCGCATCTTGAAGGCCGGCCGCCCGTAACTCTGCAGGATCGGACTCAAAATGTCGGGGGTGTTGGTGAAGAGATTGGGCCGAAAGAAATCGCTCACCGGCGGCTGGCTCAACTCGGTCAGGTACTCAACGAATTCCGCCTTGGTATTCCGCCAGGTGAAATAGGTATACGACTGAGTAAAACCCGCCTTGGCGAGCGCCATCATCATCTTGGGCCGCGTGAACGCCTCGGCCAGGAAGATCGTATCTGGATAGCGTTCCCGCACGTCCGCGAGCAGCCAGCGCCAGAATGGTACCGGCTTAGTGTGGGGGTTGTCGACCCGGAAAATCCGCACCCCGTGGCCGATCCAGAACAGCACCACTTCCTTGAGCGCCTCCATCAACGCGCCGGCCGCCGGCGCCTCGAAATCGAGCGGATATATATCCTGATACTCCTTGGGCGGATTCTCGGCGTATTTGATCGAGCCGTCGGGACGATGACGAAACCATTCGGGATGCTCGCGCGCCCACGGATGGTCGGGCGAGCATTGGATTGCGAAGTCGAGCGCGATTTCCAGTCCCAGACGCCGAGCGGCCGACACGAAATGATCGAAATCCTCGAGACTGCCGAGCGCCGGCTCGACCGCGGTATGGCCGCCAGCCTCGCTGCCAATCGCCCAGGGGCTGCCCGGACTATCCGGCAGCGGGGTCAGCGAGTTGTTAGGCCCCTTGCGATGCGTATGGCCGATCGGATGTATCGGCGGAAGATAAACCACGTCGAAGCCGAGGTCATGGATTGCGGGCAGCCGGCGCTCGGCCTCTCGCAGCGTCGCGGCGCGTCCCGGGACGTCGCTTTGCGACCGCGGGAACATCTCGTACCAGGCGCCGAAACGCGCCAGTAGCCGGTCCGCCACCACCTCCAGCAGCGGCTGATACTCGGTGGCGCTAAAGCGGTCGCCGAGCCGCGCCATCAGTGCGAGCAACTGCGGATCGGAAACAATCGCGACCGCATCGCGCGGCTCACCTAGCGCACGCACGCGCTCGAGCGCCGCGTCAATCGCCGTGCGATCCGCGTCCCTGGCGCGACGTGCGGCCGACTCGATGAAGGCGATACCCTCGAGCAGGTCGGAGGCGACGTCGCGTCCCGCTTCGGCCTTTTTTCTGAAGCCGCGCTCCCACGAAGCGAAGAGATCGGTCCACGCCTCGATCGTGAAGAAGTAGCGGTCGTTGCGCTCGAGCGGGAATTCACCGCGCCAGCGATCGTTGTCCACGAGCACCATCGGCGATTCAGAGAATTGCGTCTCGCGGCTGGACCGCCATTTGATCATCGCATGCAGCACGTGATCGCCGTCGCGGAAAATATCGGCCTCGACCACGCATGGCTCGCCCATCACGCGTTTGACCGGATAGCGGCCGCAATCGACCATCGGCGTAATCGCCTCGATAACGTGAGATCGCGACCCGGGCGGCGGCCCTGCGGCCGGCTCGGCCCTTACTTCGGGCGACATGCCGCCGGAGGTGCGCGGCACGGCGCTGGAACTGGTGGAACGCTTCGCCATAGCGGGCTCCTACAAGAACATCCTGACGATGCAGCCTGCCAAACAACTATCTTCGCATCCGGAGAGAGGCGAATCGAGCGGGGGGCAGCAAGTGCAGGCCGATCATCTGCGCCCCGCCGCGCTTTTGGGCGATGCGCCGGCGCTTTTTCGCCGCGCGCTTTTAGGCTATCCACTTAATTGGTGATCGCGATGGCCGATGCCGTTGAGACAATAAAGCTTTATTACGATTTCAAGAGCCCGTTCACGTACCTGGCGATGGAGCCGGCGTACAAGCTCGAAGAAACCCATTGCGTGCGCCTGCGTTTCATCCCGCTCGAACTCGCGATTCGCGAGGCGTATGGCGGCGACCTCGAGCAGCGGGCGCAGCGCGATTGGGACAAGGTGCGCTACCTCTATATGGACATGCGTCGTTTCGCAAACGAGCGCGGATTGATCATCCGCGGCCCGCAAAAGATTTTCGACTCGCGGCTCGCGCTGATGAGCGGGTTGTATGCGGATCGCAACGGCCGCTTCCGACCATACGCCGACCGGGTGTTCGAGCGCTTCTTCAAGCGCGAACTCAATATCGAGAACTTCGACGCGCTCGCCGCCGTGTTGGCCGAAGTCGGCCTCGATGCCGCGGGCTTCCGGCGCTACGCGAATGACGACGGTCCGGGCGACCTACAAGCCGCGGCCGCCGAAGCCGAGAGCGACGGCGTGTTCGGCGTGCCTATGTTCAACGTCTCGGGCGAGCTGTTCTGGGGCAACGACCGCGTCGAGTGGATGATAAAGAAACTCGACCAGATGAAACTCCGGCGCACGCGCGCCGCGTAAACGGACATATCGAGGCGGGGGCTACGATGCGACCGATACCGGTGGGAACCAAGGGCAGCCACAGCATCACGGTTGGAAAAAAGGACCTCGCGGGCGCGATGGAGCCGTCGCTGCCGCCGGTGATGGCCACCTGCGTGATGAGCCTGATGATGGAAATGGCGGCGATTGACGCGATGCGGCCCTACCTGGAGCCGGGCGAGATGTCGGTCGGGATCGTGGTCAACGTGCAGCATCTCGCCGCCACGCCCGAGGGGCACAAGGTCACCGCCTACGCCGAAGTGACCAAGGTCGATGGGCGGCGCGTCGAATTCAACGTGCGCGCGGCGGACGAAGTGGACGAAATCGGGACCGGCACACATAGCCGCGCGGTGGCCGATCGGGCGAAGTTCGACGAGCGGTTGAAGAAAAAGATCAAACAGGCATGAGGGCTGGCAAAACGTGAGCGGGATTAAACCAACGACCGTCTTTGACAGAAACGAGGTCTATGTCGGCCGCGACTTCGGCGGCGCCGAATACGAAATCACGCCGGACCTGGTCGAACGCTACATCGCGGGCACCGGCGACGACAATCCATGGTATCGCGGACCCTCGCCGCTCGGCGGCCCGGTCGCGCCCGCGCTCATCGTTCATTCGGCGGTCTTCCATACGCTTGACTGGTACTTGCCCAACCTCTACGGCAACCTGCATGCGCGCCAGGAATTCGACTTCCTCGCGCCGGTGATGGTGGGCGAGCGGCTGCACTCGCGATCGGTCATCGTCGACCGTTACATGAAGCGCGACCGCGAGTACGTGGTCAACGAGACGCTGATCTTCGACTCCGGCGGACGTGTCGTAACCCGCGGCCGCACCCATCAGAGTTTCCTGCTCCCCGAGCATGCGGCCGGTTCGTTCGCGGTCGACAAGTCGCGTGAGCGCGACGCGGCTCGCACCTTCAAGGTCGGAGAGCGCGGCGGCGAGCCGATCGAGTCGCCGATGATTCACGTGAGCGAAGCGATGTGCATGGCGTTCTCGGGACCGGCGATTAACTACCATACCGACCGCGAGGCGGCGCGCAAGCTCGGCTTTCCGGAGATCGTGGTGCAGGGGATGCTGTCGGTGTGTCTGGCGGGCGCAATGATGACACGGCGGTTCGGAGTTGGCTTCCTCTGCGGCGGACGTTTCGACCTGCGCCTCGTCAACGTGCTGTGGGCCAACGAGACCAGCGCCGCGCGCGGCCGCATCCTGGAGCGTCGGCGCGAGGGCGCGCGCACTCGCGCCGAAGTTGAGGTATGGTGCGAGAAGTCCGACGGCACCAAGACGGCCGTCGGCACCGGCAGCGCGCTCGAACTCTGAGCGCGCGCGCCGCGGTTCCAGGCGACTTGTTTTTTTTCGGCCATCCTGAGCAAAGGCTGCCGAAGTCGGCGCTCAGGATGACGATGACAAATACATCATGGCGCATGGGCCTCGACAGCGCGTTCCGCAGAAGAGGGCGCGTCGAGTTCGGGGAGCACCTTGGTCATGAATGTGTCGAGCTCCTGGAGCACTACTTCCTTGGGGCACTGCGCGTAGTGCCAGATGAGCGTGATGTATTCGGCGGGGATAGTGGCGTAGATATGACGCCATTGCTGCTTTAGCTGCTCGACGGTGCCGCCAAGGAAAATGCCGCTCTCTTTCATGCTCTGCAGGGTGGCGTCGGCATCCGCGAAGTGCGGCAACTTGGGAAAGAACGCGGTGTAAAAGTTCGCATACATCTCGTAGTCGTAACGCAGCAGCTTGTCGCGGAATTCTTGTTCGTTTCTGCCCACATGAATCCAGCGCACGAGGTTTTGGCGTTCACCCAGCGCATACGGCAATCCGGCAGCGCGTCCCTCATCGACGTACAGGCGTGCGAACTGCTGCACGTTTTCGAGACTGGTGAAGTAGGTGGGCCGAAATCCATGTCGTGCGAGGAACGGAATCGAGCTCGCGCTGCCGCTCATCGCGACGAAGACCGGGGGATATGGGCGCGTGTAAGGACTCGGAACCACGCTCACTCGCCTGATGCTGCCGTCGGGTCCGACTTCACCAGGCGCCCCCGCAGTCTCGGCGCTCTTCCACGCCGGATAACCGCGCACTCCGGTCTCATAAGGATAGGGAATTTCGTAGTGAGGTTGCCTGGCCGCGACAGACTCCTGCATCCAGCACTGCATCAGCATCAGCGTGCGCTCTTCGAAGATTTCGCGGTTGCGTGCGTCATCCGCGCTGCCGTCCGAAAGCGTCGCGACCGCGTCGATGGACTGGCCCAGGATGTTGGTCCAGCGCGCCTGGTACCCGCGCGTCAGGCCCACGAAGAACCGGCCCTTGGTCATGTGGTCGAGGATGGCCGTTTCCTCGGCGACTCGGATCGGATCCCGCGTCGCCATCACGTAGCCCAACGCGCCCAGATACGCGCGCTTCACCTGGCCGGCCCACCAGGCATTCAGCACGCCCGGATTGGGCCCGAGTTCATAGCCCTCGGAGTGGAGATGGTGTTCGATCGTGCTGATGCCCCAAACTCCCATCTCGTCGATCGCCTTGACGAGATCGAGCGATTCGTGGAGGACGCGATGATAGAGCTCGCTATTGCGTCCTAGCGGACGCTTGCGTTCGCGATCCGCGCGATCCTCGGCGGGCAACACTGGATATAGCTGAACGATCACCTTCGGAGTCGCCATCTCGTCCCTCCTCCGCGTCGCATTTACCTATTGGCTATCGGACGGATGAGACCATAGCGTCAGTGTCGATCTTCTTGCCGAGGCATCCGTATACCTCGCTAATCGGATCCGCGCCACCGCTTTTCACCGCGATGAGACGCCCATGCTCTTCGCTAAACTCCAGAACCGTACCGGGCTTCACGCCGAGTCTTTCCCTTAGCCGCTTCGGGATTGTCACCTGGCCGCGCTCGGCGACACGAGCCTTCATACTTTTCATGTATGAAAGTATGGAGAATTTTTAAGGATTTCTCAAACCGGGTTCGCGAACCCTCACAACTATTAACGGTGGCGAGACGGCGCTCCCCGTTCACTTTCCGATGAAGCGGCCGGGGCGGCGTTCGGCGACGGCCTTGATACCCTCGCGATGGTCCTCGGTGCGCATCAGCCAATCCTGCTCGACGAACTCGATATCCGTTTGCGCCTGCACGGCTTCCGCCAATCCACGGCGGACGGTTGCGCGGGTTGAGTTCACGGCGAGCGGAGCGTTCTCGGCAATCTCGGCTGCGAGTTTCGTCGCCGCCTCGCGCAGGCGGTCGGGCTCGACCAATACGTCGGCGAGTCCCCACGCAAAGGCTTCTTCTCCCGTGATGCGCCGGCCCGTAAGAAACATCAGGTTCGCTCTCTGGACTCCGATCAACCGCGGCAGGGTGTAGGTAAGGCCGAAGCCCGGATGGAATCCGATTTTGACGAAGTTCGCGGCGAAGCGCGCCTCGGGCGAAGCGATCCGGAAGTCCGGCACCAGCGCGAGTCCGAGACCGCCGCCGATTGCCGGTCCCTGGATTGCTCCCACCATCGGCTTCTTACAACTGAAGAGCCGCACCGCCTCCGAATAGAGCGGGTTGCGCTTCTCAGTGCCCGCTTCGACTCCGGTCGCGGCACGATTCGCGAAGTTGGCGCCGGCGCAGAACGACCTACCCTCCGCGCATAGCACCGACGCGCGGCAGGCGGCATCTTCGTCCAGCGCGTTGAAGGCGGTGGCGAGGTCGCGGATGAGCTGAACGTCAAAAAAATTGTGCGGCGGCCGGTGGATCTCGACGGTCGCCACGTAGTCCTTCACCCCGACCGACACGTCGCCATATCTCGATTCCGTCATCTTGCTTCTCCCATTTTTCGAAAGCGCCCTGCTCTGCCCCGGGCGGTCTTCAGAATGGCGAACTTGCGGGTTTTGCTCAAGGCAATTCCGCTTGCCAAAAACCTATCGCCGCGCTCAATATTCGACACGCATCCGGTGGGAGGAGCCTATGGATTTTGCCATTACCGAAGAGCATCGCATGATGGTCGACAGCGTCCGCCAGTTCCGCGAGAAGGAGCTGATGCCGCTAGAGAAGGAATTCCTGATCAAAGGCAAACTCGATATCGAGGTTCGTCATGGGCTGGAGCGCAAGGGGCGCGAGGCGGGTTTCTGGGCGCTCGAAGTGCCTGCCGAATATGGGGGTAACGACGTCGGCCAGCTCGCGATGTGTCTCATCAACGAGGAGCTGTTCAAGCATCCCGCAATGTTCGAATTCGGCGGCAGCCCGGAGCCGGCGCTCTATCTCTGCAACGACGAGCAAAAGCAGCGGTTTTTTTATCCGATCATCAAGGGCGAAAGCCACAGTTGCTACGCGTTCACCGAGCCTGACGCCGGGTCGGATTTAGCGCGCATCCGGACCACCTCCGTGCGCAACGGAGATCGATGGATCGTCAACGGTACGAAGACCTTCATCTCGTACGTCGAGGGCGCCGATTTCGTCATCCTTTTCACTACCTCCAACCCCAAGATGGGCGCCCGGGGAATCACCTGCTTCCTGGTCGAGATGGGTACGCCGGGATTTAGAATCGCGCGCGAGATTCCCACGATGGGCGACAACTGGGACCCACATGAGCTGCAATTCACCGATTGCGTCGTCTCCGATGCAAACCGGCTGGGCGAGGCTGACGGCGGCTTCGCGGTGGCGGACTATCAGCTCACCCATGGGCGGCTGAAAATCGGTGCGTTCCAGCTGGGAATCGCCCAGCGCTCGATCGACATGGCGGTCGAATGGGCCAAGCAGCGCACCACCTGGGGCAAACCGATCGCCAGCCGGCAGGCGATCCAGTGGATGCTGGCCGATTCCGAGGTCGAGCTGGAAGCGGCGCGGCTGCTGGTTTATCGGGCCGGCTGGATGGCCGACGCCAAGCAAAAAATTCGCAACGAGGCCTTCATTGCGAAGCTCTACGCGACCGAGATGGCGCAGCGCGTCACCGACCGCTGTATCCAGATTTTCGGCGGTCTGGGCTATACGCGCGAGCTGCCGATCCAGAGTTTTTTCCGCCAGGTACGGGTGTGGCGAATCGGCCATGGCACGGCGGAAATCCATCGCTGGATGATCGCGCGCAATATGCTCGGCCAATCATCTCGAGACTGAACGGCGCGACTGAAAGGAGACCGGCTCATGAGCGTCTCGATTCCCGATCTGTGCGAAGAACTCAAACCCTACGTGGGGCGGAGCGAACGGACCGACCTTGGGATTATGCGCAAGGAAGCTTTCCAGCGCTTCGCCATCGCCGCCGACAATCTTAACCCGATCTTCTTCGAGCCCGAAGCGGCCAGGGCTGCCGGCTATTCCGACACAATCGCGCCGCCGCTATTCCTGAGCGCGGTCCGCAATTGGCAAGTCGGCCCGCCGCAGGACTCGCTGCGTCCGGATGGCACCACGAGCCATGAGTTCGCTTTCCTGCCGCTGGAGGGAATGCGTATCATGGGCGGCGGACAGGACCTGGAGCTTCATGCGCCGGTGACCGACGGCACGCGAGTCTCGATGGAATTGCGGCTTGAGGGAGTCGAACTGAAGCAGGGACGCTCCGGCGATCTCCTCCTGATCAAGGTGATCCAGATTTATCGTGACGCCGACGACCGTCCGCTCGTGACCTGCCGCGAAACGTTTATCGCGCGCTGAACAGGGAGAGCCCGACCATGCATGGCCATCAGCTTTGCTTCGAGGACGTAAAACCGGGCGTCGCGCTCACGCCGCTGGTCAAGCGGCCGACCACCGTTCAGCTCTTTCGCTTCAGCGCAGTGACCTGGAACGCTCATCGGATCCACTTCGACAAACCCTACGCAGCTACTGAAGACTATCCCGACGTTCTGGTGCAGGCGCATCTGCACGGAAGCTTCCTCTACCAGGCGGTCGCGGACTGGGCCGGACCGCGCGCGCGCGTGCTCAGATTCCGATGGCAGAACCGCGGAATCGCGATCCCCGGTGACGTGCTCACCTGCTCCGGCACGGTGGCGAAAGTCGAGGAGGGCGTGGTCGAGTGCGAGCTCGAAGAGCGCAATCAAAAGGGCGAGCTATGCGCCTCCGGTTGGGCGCGCGTCGATCTTCCGCGACGCGGCTGACCGGCGACCGGCTCGTCCCCGCAACACTGTAGCGGCGACCGTGGAATACGCTGCGTACGAAGAGCGGTTCTAGCCGCGACATCGGAGCGACGGGCGTCATATCAGTGAAAAAGGCCCGGGGGCTGAAGCCTCCGGGCCTTTGCTCTCGACGAAATTAGCGGCGGCCTAATGGACGGTCCAGGTATCGCCCGATCGCAGCAGCTTTTGCGGATCGCCCGCGCCCATCTTGGCGCGCGCCTCTTCGAGCTGCTTGTTCATCGCCGCATCGTAGGTCGGACGCGGCGCGCAGTAGAATACGCCGACCGGCGTCGGCATCGGCGGCTCGAAGTTCCCCAGCATGAAGGCCAGCGCGAGGTTGCTCTCGTCATGCACCACCAGATCGCTTTCGCTCGCGCCGTTGCCGAGCTGCACCACCTCGGGACGCATCCCGTTCATGCGGATGCCGCGGTCGCGGTTCTTGCCGAAGATGAGCGGCTTGCCGTTTTCGAGCACAAGCTGATGGTCGGCCTTGATCGTCTTGTCGCTAACTTCCTTGAAAGCGTCGTCGTTGAAGATGTTGCAGTTCTGGAGGATCTCGACAAACGACGCGCCGCGGTGATTGTGGGCGCGTTTAAGAACTTCGCCGAGATGCTTCTGCTCGACGTCGATAGTACGCGCGACGAAAGCCGCATGCGCGCCGAGCGCGACGGTAATCGGATTGAACGGGAAATCAACCGAGCCGGCGGGGGTGGACTTGGTGACCTTGCCCACTTCCGAGGTCGGCGAATACTGGCCCTTGGTGAGGCCGTAGATTTTGTTGTTGAACAGCAGGATCTTGAGGTCGACGTTGCGGCGCAGCACGTGAATCAGATGGTTGCCGCCGATCGACAGTCCGTCGCCGTCGCCCGTGACCACCCATACGTCGAGCTCGGGCCGGGTGACTTTCAGCCCGGTCGCAACCGCCGGCGCGCGGCCGTGAATGGTATGAAAGCCGTAAGTGTTCATGTAGTACGGAAAGCGGCTCGAGCATCCGATGCCCGAGATGAAAACCGTGTTCTCGCGCGCGACGCCCAGCTCCGGCATGATCTTCTGCACCTGGGCGAGGATTGCGTAATCGCCGCATCCCGGGCACCAGCGTACTTCCTGGTCGGAGATGAAGTCTTTGCGGGTTAAAGCGGTAGCCATTTCTCTCAGCCCTCCAGCGCGCGCAGGATGCGATTAGTTAGTTCGCTGACCTTGAACGGACGCCCCTGGATCTTGTTACAACCCACGGCGTCGACCAGGTAATCGGCGCGCACCATCTTGAGCAGTTGTCCCATGTTCATCTCGGCGACCATCACCTTGTGGAACATGCGCAGCTTGTCGCCCAGATCGCTCGGCAGCGGATTGAGATAGCGCAGGTGGATGTGCGAAACGTTTTTGCCCTTGGCCCGCAGCTGTTTGACCGCCTCGCGAATCGGCCCGAAGGTCGAGCCCCATCCGAGCATCAGCAGCTCGCCGCCGCCCGCGTCGCCGAAAATTTCGATCGGCGGAATCTCGCGCGCGATACCGGCGATCTTGCGCGCGCGCTGCCGCACCATCAGCTCGTTGTTGGCCGGCGAGTAGCTGATATTGCCGGTCTGGTCCTCGGTCGAGAGGCCGCCGAGCCGATGCTCAAGTCCCGGCGTGCCGGGCACCGCCCACGGCCGCGACATCGTTTCGGGATCGCGAACATAAGGCATGTAGCCTTCGGGATCGGTGCGGAACTCGACCTTGATGTCGGGCAGCTTGCTTACGTCGGGCACCAGCCACGGCTCGGCGCCGTTGGCAAGCTGACCGTCGGTGAGCAGGATGACCGGGCTCATGTATTTGGTCGCGATACGCACGGCCTCGTAGGCGCAATCGAAGCAGTCCGACGGCGTCGCCGCCGCGATAATCGGAATCGGCGATTCACCATGCCGCCCGTACATCGCCATCAGCAGGTCCGCCTGCTCCGGCTTGGTCGGCATCCCGGTCGACGGGCCGGCGCGCTGGATGTCCGTGATGACGACCGGCAGTTCGGTCTTGACCGCGAGGCCCACCGCCTCGGCCTTGAGATTCATCCCCGGGCCCGAGGTCGTGGTGATCGCGATCGCACCGCCGAAAGCCGCGCCGATCGCGGAAGCCATCCCGGCAATCTCGTCCTCGGCCTGAAAAGTGTAGACCGGGAAATTCTTGAAGCCGGCGAGTTCGTGAAGCACGTCGCTGGCGGGCGTGATCGGATAGGAACCCAGGAACAACGGGCGCTTGGCGCGGCACGCCGCCACGACGAAGCCGAGCGCGGTCGCGCTGTTGCCGGTGATGTTGCGGTAAAAGCCCGAGGCTATCCGGGCCGGGTCCACGATGTATGAGCTGGCGAACGCCTCGGTGGTTTCGCCATAGTTGTAGCCTGCCTTGAGCGCCTTGACGTTGGCGGCCAGCACGTCCGGCGTTTTGCGGAAGCGGCCGGCCAGCCAGTTCTCGGTGCTCTCGATCGGCCTTTGATAGAGCCACGACACCAGGCCGAGAACGAACAGGTTGCGGCAGCGCATCACGCCCCGGTTGTTGAGGCCGGAGTCGCGCAGCGCCAGCGTCGTCATCTTGGTCACGTCGACCTGGAAGACCTGGTACTTGTCGAGCGAGTGATCGTTGAGCGGGTTGGAAGTGAAGCCTGCGCGTTTGAGGTTGGAGTCGCTAAACGCCGCAACGTCCGCGATGATCACGCCGTTGGGCGGAACGTCGTCGAGGTTGGCCTTTAGCGCCGCCGGATTCATCGCGACCAGCACATTGGGCTCGTCGCCGGCGGTGAAGATTTCGTTGCTGGAAAAGTTGACCTGGAAGCCGCTGACGCCGGCCAGGGTCCCCGCGGGAGCGCGTATCTCGGCCGGGAAATCGGGCAGAGTCGCGATATCGTTGCCGGCCAGTGCCGATTCGGTGGTGAACTGCATGCCGGCGAGCTGCATCCCGTCGCCCGAGTCACCGGCAAAGCGAATGACGACGTGGTCGACCTTCTCGCGCCGTTTGTGTCCCGCACCGCCGCCGGCAAGGCTGTGCGAGTCCGCGGCTTGTCCGGCTGCCTCAGGTGGTAAAGCCATTTTTGTTCAAACTCCTTGCGCTACATGGCCGGCGGACGCGCTTAGGCGTCATAGCCAAGGCCACGGTCCTTATGCCATCTAGAACTATAGCTAATAACAGAAAACGGTGAAAGGGTCCGATGCTTAACCCCGCGAGCTACCGGATCGCAAAAGGCCCTTCCTCGCCCAGATAATCCGACCACTCCTCCTCCACTCCGGTTACGCGCGCCAGGCGTGGTCCCTGATTGGCCCACGCGGCAAGGATCTTTAGCTCGCGACGCGGCCCTTCGGCAACTATTTCGACGTCGCCGTTGGGGAGATTCCTTACCCATCCTCGGAGCCCAAGCGAGCGCGCCTCCTCGGCGGCCGCCTGGCGGAAAAATACTCCCTGCACCCGCCCGTGCACCAGCAGCCTGAGCCGCGCCAAATCTGGTCCAGGCATCGTCGCGACGTGGCCTCAGCGCCGCTCCTCCTCTCCGAGCATCGTCGTGAACGCCTGCTCGTCGAGCGTTTTCACTCCCAGGTCGGTCGCCTTGCGCAGCTTGGAGCCCGCCTCCGCGCCGGCCACGACGAAGTCGGTCTTGCGGCTGACGGCGGAGGTCACGCGGCCGCCGGCGGCGCGAATCTTCTGTTCCGCCTCCTCACGCGTCATCGTCTCGAGCGTCCCGGTCAGGACGAAGCTCTTGTCGCGCAGCGCGGCGCGCCCTTGCGCGGACGGCGCTTCGAGCGGCTTGAGATCGACATGCTTCATCAGCCGCTCGACCGCCTTGCGGTTGCGCGGCTCGTCGAAGTACTCGCGGATGCTGCGTGCGACCTCGTCGCCGATGTCGCGGACGGCACGCAAGTCGTCCTCGCTTGCGTCGCGGAGCGCGTCGATCGTCTTGAAGCGCAACGCGAGAGCGCGTGCCGTGCTCTCGCCGACGTGGCGGATTCCGAGCCCGTTGATAAAGCGGTCGAACGTCCGATGGCGCGAGCGCTCGATCGCGTCGAGCAGGTTTTGCGCGCTCTTCTCGGCCATCCGCTCCAGCCCGGCAAGCTGCTCATGCGTCAACCGGTAGAGGTCGTCGAGCTCCTCGACCATCCCGGTCTCGACCAACTGGCCGACCAGCTTGTCGCCGAGGCCGTCGATATCCATGCAACCCTTGGAGGCGAAATGGCGGATCGACTCGCGCATTCGCGCCGGGCAATTGACGTTGACGCAGAAGTAGCCGACTTCGCCGTCCTCGTGCACGATCGCGCCGCCGCAATTCGGGCAGTGCGCCGGCATCTGAAACTCCTTCGCGCGCGGCTTGCCCTCCTCGGTCACGCGCACGACGTAGGGAATGACGTCGCCGGCGCGTTCGATCATCACCGTGTCGCCTTCGCGGACGTCCTTGCGCCGGATTTCGTCGAGGTTGTGCAACGAGGCGTTGGAAATCGTCACCCCGGCGAGCGCTACCGGCTCGAGCTGGGCGACCGGCGTGAGCGATCCGATCCGTCCGACGTACACTGCAATCCTGTTGACCCGGGTCTCGGCCTGCTGGGCCTTGAACTTGAACGCGACCGCCCATCGCGGCGAGCGCGATACCACACCCAACTGCTCCTGGAGCGCGAGCGAGTTTACCTTGGCGACCACGCCGTCGGCTTCATAGTCGAGCTCGTGACGCTGCTCGGAAATCCGCGCGTGATATTCGAGGACTTCGTCCACGCCGTGACAGAGTTTCGTCAACGGGTTCACTTTGAGCCCCAGGGACCTGATTCCCTGGAGAAATTCCCACTGGCTCTGGTAACTCACGCCCTCGATCGCGCCGGGCGTGTGGCAAAAGATGTCGAGCGGGCGCGCGGCGCTGATCTTGGGATCGAGCTGGCGGAGCGAACCGGCCGCGGCGTTGCGCGGATTGGCGAACGGCGGCTCGCCCGCCGCGACGCGCTCGTTATTGAGCCGCTCGAACGCGCGCCGCGGCAGGATCACTTCGCCGCGAGCTTCAAGCAGGCGCGGCATCGCCCCATGCGCCGGATGGATGAGGCGCAGCGGCACGCTCTTGATCGTGCGGATGTTCTGGGTCACGTCCTCGCCGTTGACTCCGTCGCCGCGAGTCGATCCCACGGTCAGCCGGCCGTCCTCGTAGACCAGTTCGACCGCGAGGCCGTCGAGCTTGACCTCGGCGACGTACTCGATATCGGCCTCGCTATGAAGGAAGCGTTTGATGCGGCGGTCGAACTCGCGCATCTCCTCGGCGTCCATCGCGTTGGCGAGCGACATCATCATCCGGCGATGGACGACGACGGCGAATTTTTCGCTCGGGCTGGCGCCGACGCGCTGGGTGGGCGAATCCGGCGTGAGGAGTTCGGGATGCTCGGTCTCGAGCGCTTCGAGCCGGCGCATCAGGGCGTCGTACTCCGCGTCGGTCAGCTCGGGGTTGTCGAGGACGTAGTAGAGATGGTTGTGATGATTTATCTGCTCGCGCAGCTTGTCGATTTCCGCCCGCGCGCGCTTGAGATCGTCCTTGGGCATCGCCGGTCAGTCTGCGGGGGCCGATTCAGCGGCGGGAGTAACCCATCGCGTCGAGGAAGTCTTCGAGGCTCGGAAAGCGCATATACATGTTGGTCCGCTTCTGCGCGCCGATCGTCGTGCTCGACTCCGGCGAGTACGCGTGCCCGGGATAGACCACCGTCGTGTCGGGCAGGCTGCGCAGCGTGCGGTTGAGACTGTAGTACATCGCTTCCGGGTCCGAGCCCGGCAGGTCCACGCGCCCGCACGAGTTGACGAACAGCGTGTCGCCGGAAACCAGGTTGCCGTCGACAAGAAAGCACTGCGACCCCGGCGTATGACCCGGCGTGTGCAGAAAAGTGATCGTCTGGTCGCCCAGCTTGAGTGTGTCGCCGGCGTCCGTCTTGACCAGGTCCGAATCGCTGAGGCCGGCCACCTTGCGCGTGCCCTCGGCCTCCGCCTTGTTGACGTAGACTTTGGCCTTCACCCGCTCGAGCATCCGCGCGGCGCCCTCGATTGTCATCCCCGCCATGCTGCCGCCGAGATGGTCGGGATGGTAGTGGGTTATCAGGATGTGCTCGATTTCCATCCCATAGCGCTCGGCCCATTTGATGATCTTGTCGACGTCCCACGCGGGATCGACCACGGCGGCCTTGCGGGTCACCGGATCGCCGATGAGATAGACGAAGTTGGCCATCGGGCCCACCTGGGCCTGATGCAGAACAATTCGTTCCGATTCCGCCATCGGACTTTTACCTTTACTATTCTCGGCGCGTTCAGCGCGGGGATCTGAATTAATTTTAACGCTTGCCGCTTCGGGGCGCATCTTTGTCCCTTCCGCTCTCCGCCCCCTCAGCCGCGGCCGCCCGCCGCTTGGCGATGACCGCCGCGCGCGGATCGATTCGCAAGCCGCGGTCCCACAGGAACTCGGGCTCCTTGAGACGGTTGGCGACCCATCGCGATTGCACGAACAGATGATCGCTCAGCCGGTTGATGTAGACCATCAGATGGTCGTTGATCGGTTCGATGCGTCTCAGCGCCCAACACACGCGCTCGGCCCGCCGGCATACCGTGCGCGCCTGATGCAGGAAGGCGTTGAGCACTCCGCCGCCCGGAAGCGTGAAAGAGTTAAGCGGTTTCAGCTCCTGCTGCATCCGGTCCATCTCGTCTTCGAGCTTCTTCGTCTCCGCGGCGCTCATCTTGTGCATCCCGGCGTATTCGGCGGGCGGCGGTGTCGCCAGCTCGGAACCGACGTCAAATAGCTCGTTCTGGATGCGCCGCAGGCTCTCGGAGTACCATCCGTAGTCCTTGCCAAAGCGGCGCTTGTAGCCGGGGAGATAGCTGCGCACGATGCCGACGATGGAGTTGAGTTCGTCGATCGTGCCGTAGGCCTCCAGGCGGCCGCTTTCCTTGGCCACGCGGGCGCCGCCGACCAGCGCCGTCAGGCCACGGTCGCCGCTGCGGGTGTAAATCCGTGTGAGCCGAATCGCCATCTCTCGTACTCAGTTTGCGTAATCCAGCTTGTACGCGTCACCCGTGCGCCTCAGTCCGCGCGCTAGAGCCCGGCCTTGCGTCGCAGCGCCTGGTAGCTGTTGTCGCCGACCTCGGTCGAGACCGGCAGCCCCGCGTCACGCCATCCCGCGACCACCACCTGGCCCGAGGCGTCGCGCGCGCCGCCAAACCCGCCGCGCACGTTGGTGAGGTCGGCGTAGCCGGCCGCCTCCAGCAATTCGCACGCGCGCTGCGAACGTCCACCCGCAAGGCATCCGACCACCAGCTTCTTCTCGCGCGGCAGCGTCTTGGCCACCACGTCGACGAACTCGCCGTTGAGTTCCATCTGGCCCGGGCCCTTGATGAAGACCACCGGCACGTTGATCGCGCCGTCCGGATGGCCCTGGGCGAATTCGGGTTCGGTGCGGACATCGAGATAGATGGCGTCCGGGTTGCTCTTGAGTATTTCGTGAGCCTGCGGCGGCTCGACTTGATTGATTGGCATCGTCGGATTGAAACCTCCGTCGGGAGAAATCGATGGCGCCCCCCTCCTCGCGCGCGGGTGGCCGAAGCGTAGGGCTTCGGCGGCCCGCGCCGGACGACGGCTATCTTATCAAAGCGCCGGTCGCTTCACAGAGCTCCCGGCGTCTGTCAAAGCGCCGGTCGCTTCACAGAGCTCCCGGCGTCTGTCAAAGCGCCGGTCGCTTCACAGAACTCCCGGCGTGCGGTCAAAGCGTGGGACGCCCGAGCGCCCCACGCCGGGTAAAGCGCCGGGGCGCTCGTACCGCGCTTCGCGCGGTACGAGCGCCCCGAAACAACCACTCTGGAGGCCGATCAGCCCCGGCGATAGACCGCGAATTCCTCTTCGAACCTGGCGGCACGCTCCTGGGCGGAACTCAGCCGCTGGGTGCGCAGAAAGAACTGCACCAATTCCTCCTGACTCACCTGCCCGGCGGGGCTGGCCACTTCAACCAGCTCTTCGATGAGGCTGGGAAACTTCTCGCTCGGGATATAGTAGTGCGCCCAGCCAAAGTTGCAGTGACGATGCAAAATTCTGGCTATCGCCTTCTCCAAAAGTTCGCGACTGCTCATGCACACGATACCGTCCAGGGTTCGCGGGGCGAGCTCGGATACCGCCTTTAATACGGCATGGCGCGCCTGCGCTGCTTAGTTATCGCAGACCCGGCGCGCGTCGCACAAGTCCCGTCAGCCGGCCTTCAGCTTTGAGGCTTCTTCGGTCTCGGCGTCGGCCCAGACGATCCTGCGATAGTCGAAGCGCGCGCCTGCGATCAGGTTGAACTTGATCACCTCGAAATATGGCGAGAGGTCGAAGTCGCGCGGCGTAACCAGCGAAGGCGAAATCATGTGATAGAGCCCGGGGGGAAGACGGGCCGGCCTCGAGATCAACTTACCAAACCGGCGCGGCGGATCGTGCACGGTTGGATAGCCCTCGGGCAGCGGCTCGATCTTGGGCACGATCGGAAATCGCACCCTGTCAAAACACTCGGCGATCATGCTCGAGCAGATGGCGCGGGTCGGGTCGCCGCTGCCAAAGCGCAGAGCAGTGCGGCGAAAGCGCGCGGGCACCAGGCTTACCGGCAGGAAGTAGCGGGCGAGATCGAACGCGTTTCTGACATCGTACTCGCGTCCGATGTGCGCCAGAGCCTCATCCATCACGATCCGGAGGTCGGATTCGGAGAGCCGGTATGGGCGGCAGAGGCGGATGTTGAAGTTGCGGTAATTCGCCAGCGGCGTCAGCACGACTCCGCTCTGCACCAGCGCCTCGACCACCATGTAGTTGGCTTCTTCGCCGTATTCCTCGGCGAGTTTGAGCCGCAGTTCCGGGTCGCGCTTGATCGCCTCATCGCCGATATAGAGCGCCGAATGCGACCACGAACTCTGGGTCAGGTACTTGATGACTTCGCTGATGCGCTCGTTGCCCTCGACCAGGATCACGTCACCCTTGCGGATCTGACGCTTCAGCTCCGCGAGATCGTTGGGATAAACGAGGGTGTAGCGTTTGAGCGGCTTGGTGAGCTGGCGGACCGCAAAGCGCGTCAGCGCGCCACGCACGCGGCGAAAGGGCTCCAACAATATTGACGCGCCCATCGGCGAGCCGCCTTTTAAAGCCGAAGCACCTGCAGGCGCGCCACGGCCTCTAAGACTAGTATACGGGGCGTTAACCTATCGAAACAAGTAAGAAGCTGGCGGAGATTGGGATAACCCCCGCGAAAACGTGACTTTAGCTGCTAAAGGATCCGATGATTCCGTAGTCAGCGTCGTCGGTGCGGATGGTCAGTGCGCCGGCGCCACTGCGGACTCTGTTCGCTATGCCTGTGCGCGCATCCAGTCAGCCACGCGTTCGCCGATCATGATGCAGGTCAAGTTGGTATTGGCGCGCACGATGTTGGGCATCACCGAGGCATCAACCACACGCAGCCCCTCGACGCCGCGCACGCGGCAGTACTGATCGACCACCGCGTCCTTGTCCGAATCCGGTCCCATCTTCGCCGTGCTGACCGGATGAAAGATGGTGCCGCAATTGTTGCGTACGAATTCGGCAGTGGCGCTATCGGAATCAACGACCTCACGCGTGAGGTTGACGAAGTCCTTGACGTAAGGGGCGAAGCGCCGGCTGTTCATCAGGCGCCATGCGATACGCACGCCGTCCACCATCCGGCGCATGTCTTCCGGGTCGCCGAAATAGTTCAAGTCGATAACTGCTGGAACGCTGGGATCGGCGCTGCGCAAACTGACGCGGCCACGCGCGCGCGGACGCTGCAATCCTGGAACCACCGCGACGCACGGGAACGGCAGATCGATTGAAGAACCGACTAACGCCGACTTATCGAAATAGGTGACGACGTACATCTGCATGTCGTTGAACTCGTTCGACCCGCTCGCGGTGTAGCGGATGCCGACCGGGTTAGTGACCCGCGGATCGTGGGGCACACCGGGCCGCGGATTGGCGACGACTGCAACCAGCACGTGATCGATCAGGTTGCGGCCGACACCGGGCAGATCGGCTACGGACTCAATGCCGAGCGCTTCGAGCTCGGCGCGCGGCCCGATGCCTGAGCGCATCAGGATGGCGGGTGAATTGATCGCGCCGGCCGAGAGCGTGACGCGGCGGCCGCGAATCGTTTGGACGACGCCGCCGCATTCGACTTCAACGCCGGTCGCGCGGCCGCGCTCGACGATTACGCGATGGATATTGCTGAAGGGCCGGATGGTCAGGTTGAGCCTATGGCGCGCGGGATGCAGGTAGCCGATGGCGGTGGAGATGCGAATGCCGTCGCGGCGATTGCGCGGCCACGGTCCGATGCCGGTCGATCGCGGATCGTTATGGTCCCAGACGTCGGCATAACCGAGCTCGCGTCCGGCCTCGTGGAAGGCGCGATTGATCGGCTGCCAAGTGTCGGCGCGTGGGCGTTCAATCCAGATTGGGCCGGTTGCGCCGTGAAAGTCACCCTGCGCATCACGATCATTTTCGAGCTTGCGGTAGAACGGGAGAATCTTCGGGAAGCTCCATTCGGAGTTGCCCAATGCGGCCCATTCGTCGAAATCCTCGGGCGTGCCGCGGAGCGCAATATGGCCGTTAACCGCGGAGCATCCGCCGGTGACCTTGCCCCGCGGGTAGGCAATCTCCCGATCGGCGGTGGCTTTGGCAACCAGCCCCCAATCATGTGGCCCCGCCGAGCACCACGTGTGCAACAGATCAGACGGGGTTTGATCGACGGCCGGATAATCGGCGCCGGCTTCGAGCAGCATCACGCTGCGATTGGAGTCCTCGCTCAGCCGGGCGGCAAGGACCGCCCCGGAGGAGCCAGCACCGACGACGATGTCATCGTAATCCATGATCGCCTCATCCGCGTTGATAAGATGGGCGATTCATAGTGCCGCGCCCCGGCCATTGCAAACGCTCTGCGCGGGGGGGGGCGAACGGTCGGGTGAGCCTGCTGGAACTCAGCTTCTGAACGATCCGACGATTCCGTAATAGGGCACGGTCAGTGTCGTCTGCTGCGGATCGTCGGTGCGGATGGTGAGCGCGCCGCGAATCTGGCCGTCGGGCGTGTTGGGCCTGAGCGCCACGGTGACCTTGTATTCCTTGCCCGGCGTCACGGCGGCGACCTGCGCGAAGACGCTGTTGCTGGTGCTATCCACACCGAGCACGTTGATCGTGTGACTGCCCTGGTTGGTGAGCCGCACGATCCGCACCGCGCCCTGATGGTGCAGCAGGATGCCGAACGAGACCTGGTTCGGCTTGACGACCAGATCGCCGGTTACTACGCCGAGAATCGCGACTCTAAGCGGCGCGCGGCTGGTCTCGATCCGCAACGTATCGCTGATCGGCCCGGGCGGCATCGACGGCACGAGCGCAACGTGAAGCACAGCTCCCGGCTTGCCATCCGTGCGCGCCGACTCGGTCACCTTGATATACGGGCTGTCGTTCTTGACCGACTTCAGCGCGAACCCCGGACCGCCGATCATGTCGCTAACGACGACCTCGCGGGCGGCCGCGCTGCCTTGATGGACGCTGCCGAAGTCCACGTCCATCGGCTGCGCTGCCACTTGCGGTTTGATCACGCCTTCGAGCTTGAGCTGTAGCGACGGGTTGGCCGGATCGTTGGTGGTCAAGGTAACTACGGAGAGGCTGTGGCCCTGCTCGAAGTGCGTGTCCACGGAAGCTGCGATGGTCGAAACTTCGCCGGGCGCCAGGATGGTCTTGCTCGGTTTGGCGGCAGTGCATCCGCACGACGAGGTGACTTTCCTGATCTCGAGCGGTCCGTTGCCCACGTTCTTGATCAGGAAGACGTGATTTATCGGCGGGCCGCTAAGCGCGGTGCCAAAATTGTAAGCCGGCTCGGCGATCTCCGCCTTGGGCGCTCCGGCCGTGGCCGTCCCCGGTTGCTGCTCTCCGAGCAAGGCCGATCCTCCAGAGGGCAAATCGGCGGCAAAGGCGTAGCGCGGCGATATGGTAGAGCGCGCGCCGATCGCGAGCAGCGCGGCAAGCGCCAGAACTGAGCGGAAGTTGGTGTTCATAATGGGATGCCCGGAAGAATTGCCCGTTGCTGTCGAACGAATCGCAGGTCAGCGCCCCGCGGCGCGGACGGCCTCGGCAGCGTGCGTATCGCGCTCGAAGCGGCTTAGAAAATCGGTCGCGAACTCGCCGCGCAGAAAATCGGGGTCCTCCAGGATCCGCAGATGGAGTGGGATATTGGTCTTGATGCCGTCAACGAGGTACTCGCGCAGCGCGGCCCGTGCGCGTGTGACCACCCCCGCGCGATCGCCGGCGTGCACGATCAGCTTGGCAATCAGCGGATCGTATTGCACTGGGACGCGGTAGCCGTCGTACAGCGCCGATTCGACACGAACTCCCAGTCCGCCGGGCGCATGATGATTCGACACCACGCCGGGCGACGGAAGGTGCGTGTCGGGATCCTCGGCGTAGATCCTGAATTCGATCGCCGCGCCGTTGATCGCGACCTGCCGCTGTTTGAGGTGCAGCCGCTCGCCCATCGCAAGCGTCAGGCTCTCCCGCACCAGGTCGACTCCGGTCACCATTTCGGTCACACCGTGCTCGACCTGGATCCGCGTGTTCATCTCGATGAAGTAGAAATTGCCGTCGGAGGCGAGCAGGAATTCCACCGTGCCGACGTTGGAATAGCCGACGACCTGCGCGGCGCGCACGGCCGCCTTGCCCATTTTTTCTCGCAGTCGCGGCGTCATCGCCGGGCACGGCGCCTCTTCGAGCACCTTCTGATGGCGGCGCTGGATCGAGCAGTCGCGCTCGCCCATGTGAATCACGTTGCGATGGGTGTCGGCGAGAATTTGAAATTCGACGTGCCGCGCGTGCTCGAGGTACTTCTCGAGATACATCGTGCGCGAGCCGAACGCCGCCTCACTCTCGCCGCGGGCGAGCCCGAACAGGCGGCTAAGTTCCTTCTCGTCGCGCGCCACCCGCATCCCCTTGCCGCCGCCGCCCGCCGCCGCCTTGATCAGCACCGGAAAGCCGAGTCGCTTGGCGTCGGCCAGCGCCTCGCGCACTTCGGTCACGCCCTTGCCCTCGCTGCCGGGCAGCACCGGCACTCCCGCGCGCACCATGATACGGCGGGCGCGCGGCTTGTCGCCCCTCAGGCGGATGTGGCGCGCGAGCGGGCCGACGAAATGCAAACCGGAGCGGCGGCAGGCCTCGGCGAAGTCGCCGTTCTCCGAGAGGAAGCCATAGCCGGGATGGACCGCGTCCGCGCCGTAGGTCAGCGCGGTGCTGATGATCGCCGGGATGTTGAGGTAGCTGTCCTCGGCCGCGGCCGGCCCGATGCAGATCGCTTCGTCGGCCATGCGCACGTGCAGCGCATCCTTGTCGGCAGTCGAATAGATCGCCAGCGTGGCGATGTTCAGCTCGCGGCAGGCGCGGATGATCCGGATGGCGATCGTGCCGCGATTGGCCACCAGCAATTTCTTGAACATGATGCGATTGCCTGCTCGAGGCCGAGCCGCTAGGCGGCCTCGATTATCATCAGAGGCTGTCCGTACTCGACGGGCTGGCCGTTCTCGCAAAGTATCTTCACCAGCTTACCACCAATCTCGGCCTCGATCTCGTTCATCATCTTCATCGCTTCGATGATGCAGAGGGCCTGACCCTTGCGCACGCTAGCGCCCTCCTCCACGAAAGGCTCGGAGTCGGGCGACGCCGCGCGATAGAACGTCCCCACCATCGGGCTTTGCACGTAACGATGGCCGGGGCCGAGCTCCGGCGGTGCCTGAGGCCGCGCGTTCGAAATCGGACCGCCAAGACCGGCCGCAGCCTCGGTGGCCGAGCGCGGCGCGGGCCGCTTGGGAGCGCCAGCCGGAGCCGAATGATGCTCGTCGACGGAATTGGACGAGCGCACCAGGCGCACCTTGCCTTTTTTGTCTTCGATTTCAAGCTCGCTCAGCCCAAAATCGCGCATCAGGGCGAGCAGAGCTTTTATTTCCCGCAGTTCCATCCACGCTCCAAAAGATACGGCGCAGACCGTCTCGCGTTACGCCATACAGGCGCCACGCCTCAGGCGCGCGCCGCGGCGCGCTCCGTCTCGATCATCCGCCTCGCCGCGCGCAGCGCGAGGAGGTAGCCCTCCGCGCCGAATCCCATGATCCGGCCGACCACGATGCCGGCGATGGTCGAGTGATGGCGAAACGGTTCACGCGCATAAACGTTGGAGAGATGGACCTCGACGGTCGGCAGCTCGCAAGCAGTTATGGCGTCGCGAATTGCCACGCTGGTATGCGTATAGGCGGCAGGGTTTATCACCAGGGCCCGCGCACGCCCACGCGCCCGCTGGATACGATCCACGATCGCTCCTTCGCTGTTCGACTGGAAGGTCTCTACCTTGAGGCCCAGTTCGCGGCCCAGCTGCTTGAGCGAACGGTCGATGTCGCCCAGACGCGTGCGTCCATAAATCTCCGGCTCGCGCTGGCCGAGCAGATTCAGGTTCGGGCCGTGGATTACCAGCACGGTGGCAAGCGCCTGCGCTGCGCTGCCCGCTGCGGCCTCCCCAGCGACCGCTTTCCCTGTTGTCGCCATCTCTGGCGGGCATTGAAGCCTACCCACCCACGGCTTTCAAGCAATCGCCAGCGCGCGCATTAACAGCGCTAGAGCGCGACGTGCCAAATCATCATTAATCGTCCTGATTGTCGTCTTGGCGTGTTCGGCGCGAGGCCAGTGCATCCTGATAAACCTCGCGCCGGCTGCGTCCACCCAGCCGCGCCATCACTGCGCTCGCCTGTTTGAGTGAGAGTCCGGCCTCGCACAACATTTCGGCCGTGAGCGCCGGCGCCGTGGCCAAATCACCGCCGGCAGCCTGTTTCTGCGCGCCCTGCTCACGACCCATCCCTGCCACCACCAGCGTTATCTCGCCACGCGCAGGGTTCGCGGTGAAGCGCGTCGCCAGGTCTTCCAGGCTCGCGCGCACCACTTCTTCGTACGTCTTGCCGATCTCGCGCACGACCGCGGCCTCGCGACCCGGGCCGAAGACCTCGGCCATCTCGGTCAGGGTCGCGCCAAGACGGCGCGCGGTCTCGAAAAACACCATCGTGCGCCGCTCGCGCGCGAGCGCTTTCAATTCGTTTCGACGAGAGGCGGACTTCGAGGGTAGGAAACCCTCGAAGGTGAAACGGTCGGTCGGCAATCCGGCGATCGAGAGCGCCGCGACCACGGCCGAGGGCCCCGGAATCGCGCCGACACGGATTCCCGCCTCGAGCGTCTCGCGCACCAGCCTGAAGCCCGGATCGGAAATGGCCGGCGTGCCCGCGTCGGTCACCAATGCGATTCGCGCGCCGCGGCGCATCCGCTCGACCAACTCGGGTGCGCGGCGTTCCTCGTTATGCTCGAAGTAGCTGAGCGTGGGAGTGCGGATCGAATGCGCCGCTAGCAGCGGTGCGACTCGCCGCGTGTCCTCGCACGCGATCAGATCTACTTGCGCCAGGACGGCGAGCGCACGCGGGCTCAAGTCGGCGATGTCGCCGATCGGCATCGCGACGACATAGAGCATTCCCGCCACGCGCGGATGTTATTTTTGGATATCTTCCCGGAGGGGCATTGCGTCGCCCTTGCGCGCGGAGACGACGGTCAGGTGCATAAGGCCGAGCAGCCCCAGCAGCAGAACCGTCTCGAACGACGCACTGTCGACGAAACCCGCGATTCCCGAAAGCATGCCGAAGAGCAGGGTGAACACTACGGAAGACATTCCATTCTCCTCCGATCTGTAGGCGATGCGCCCCCTGCATGCGCCGGCTGACAGCGGAAACTCGATCCAATGAACTAACTATCAACAGCATCATACATTTATGTAGGCAAATAAACCATAGGATTTTCGATCATGCTCGCGAAAACCACACTGCGCGTTCACTTTCACTCGTTCGTGTTTCCTCTAGGTGAGTCTTATCATTCGATGACCCGTCGAATAACCCCCATCCACGACTACAGCTTGCCCGGTGATAAAAGACGCGTCTTGCGAGCATAGAAATAATGCGACCCGCGCAATCTCTTCGGGCTCTCCCGCGCGTCCCAGAAGATGCATCGCCGCGAACGTCTGATGCGCTCGTGCGCGCTTCTCGGGCGTCAGGTGATCGAAGCCGCTCTCGTACAGCGGCGTTTCGATCGATCCCGGGCAGATGCAGTTGACGCGAATCCCGTGCTCCGCGTAATCCATCGCGAGTGATTTGGTCAGCAGGATCACGCCCGCCTTCGCCGCGCAGTACGCGGCCATCTGGCGGAAGCCCTCGATACCGGCGACTGACGCGGTGCTCAGGATCGCGCCGCCGTGTTTCATCAACTCCGGCAGCGCGTACTTGCAGCCGAGGAAAACGCCCTTCAGGTCGACGTCGATCGTGCTATCCCATTCCTCCTCGGTGAGCAGATGCGTGCGCCGGGCGAAGCCGATGCCGGCGTTGTTGTACAGGATGTCGAGGGTCCCAAAATGGCCTGCCGTCTCGGCCACCATACGTTCGGTGTCGGCGGCTTTCGAGACGTCGGCCACAATCGCGATCGCCTCGCCGCCGCCCTGGGTGATTTCAGCGGCAACCGCGCGCGCGCTGTCCTCCGCGCGATCGACGACCGCGAGCTTCGCGCCCTCCGTGGCGAACAGCAGCGCAGTGGCGCGTCCGATTCCCGATCCGCCGCCCGTGATCAGTGCGATCTTTCCGTCGAGCTTGCCCATTTCCGTTTTCACTCCGTTTGATTCGCCGCCACGTTTGTCCGGCGTGACGCTCAAGCGCTATAGCATCTAGCTCGCGATCATTTGCGCATCAAGCGCGAGAGCGCATCGGGGAGGTTCCAGGCGATGGCACGCTTACCCTATCTCGACAAATCGGATCTGTCGGCGGAAAACCAGGATCTGCTGGCTCGCAACATCAATCTGGTGCGCGCGCTCGTGCACAGCCCCGACGGCGCGCGCGCCTTCGGGGCGCTCGCCACGTTCATCCGCTTCAAGAGCCGGCTCGACCCGCGCCTGCGCGAGCTGGCCATCCTGCAAGTCGGTTACCTGACTCGCTCGCCCTACGAATATTCGCATCACCTGAAGCTGGGCCGCGAATTCGGGGTTTCGGATGACGATCTTCGCGCGATTCCCGAGGAAACCGCCGGCCGGCCAACCAAACTCGAACCACTCGCGAGGGCGGTGCTGCGGGCGGCGCGCGAGATGACGCTCGACCTCGCGGTGACCGACGAAACGTTCGCGGCACTGCGCGCCGAACTGGACAATGAGCGCCTGGTGGACCTCGTGATGACGATCGCGGTTTACAACGGCGTGGTGCGGCTGCTGGCGACGCTGCAAATCGACGTCGAGCCCGAATACCAGCACTACCTGGACGAGTTCCCGCTGCCGAAGGGATGAACCCTAGCTCCCCGATTGCCATACTACGCTGTGCGTAGTATGGTATCACGGCTGTGGCGATCAGATCCTTCAGGAACGCGGACACTGAAGCGTTCTGGGGTGGCGCCCGCGTGGCACGGTTTCAGAATTTCACGAGCGTTGCGATCAGAAAGCTACAAATGCTGAACGCCGCGACCACTCTCAACGCGCTCGCAGCGGTGCCTGGAAACCGGCTGGAACCTCTCAAAGGAAACCGCCTCGGACAGCACAGCATAAGAATCAACGAACAATGGCGGCTTTGTTTTAGGTGGCAACAACCCGACGCCTACGATGTTGAGATCACCAATCACTATACCTAGGGAGCACGGCACGATGGCGCGAAACAAACGGCAGGTTCCGCTGGCTCATCCCGGTGAGATTTTGAACGAGGAGTTTCTGAAGCCGCTGGGAATGACCATCAACGCACTGGCGTTGGCCTTGCGTGTGCCAAGCAATCGGCTCTACGCGATTGTCGAAGGTGAGCGCGGCGTCAGTGCTGATACGGCTCTGCGGCTGGGCCGCTACTTCGCAACCGGCCCCGAGTTCTGGATCAATCTTCAGGCACATTACGACCTTGAAACCCTGAAAGGAGAACACGGCGCAGAGATTGAGCGCCAGATTCAGCCACGCCAGGCTTAGAAGCCTCGCGATCTACGACGGGCCGGTGAAGAAGTGCATCGAACGATCGGCGAACGCGATGATCGGCGTCCAGTACAATCCCAGCACGATCGTCGCGCACGCCAGCACGCCCATCAGACCATAATTCCACGGCTCGAACGTGATCGGCGTCTCGTCGCCACGCGGCTCTTCGAGGAACATCATCCTGATCGGCGCCATGTAGTAGTAGAGCGAGACTGTCGAATTCAAAATGCCGATCACAGCCAGCACGTAGAATCGCGAGCGGATGACCGCGGCGAAGATGTAGAACTTGCCGATAAAACCGATGGTCGCGGGAATTCCGGTCAGCGAGAGCAGGAAGATCGCCAGCGCGATTGCCGGGACCGCGCCGCCGCGCCAGGCCAGACCGCGGTAGGCTTCGATATCCTCGCGCCCGGTCGCATTGGCGACGATCATCACGACCAGAAACGCCCCCGCGTCCATCACATAGTAGGCGAACAGGTAGAACAGCATTGCGCGGATGCCGTCGTCGGTCAGGATCACGATACCCATCAGCGCGTAACCGGCCTGCGCGATCGACGAGTAGGCGAGCAACCGCTTCATGTTGGTCTGCTGAAGCGCGGCGAGATTGCCGAGCGTCATCGTGATCACGCATACGACCAGCAGCAGTTGCGGCCAATCGACGCCGGCTAGAGGCTGCCAGGTCCCGCCCGCGCCCAGGCGCGAGATCGCGGGGTAGAAAAACCGCGTCAGCAACGCGAAGCCCGCCGCCTTGGAACCGACGGCGAGGAAGGTGGTGATCGGAATCGGCGCGCCGGTATAAACGTCGGGCGCCCACATGTGGAATGGCACCGCGGCGATCTTGTAGCCGAGGCCGGCCAGGATCAGCACCAGCGCGATGAATACGGTGAGCACCGGCAGATGGCCGGGCGCGCTCAGCGCGCTGTTGATCGCGCCGAAGTCGAGCGAGCCGGCGATTCCGAAAATCCAGCTCATCCCGTAGACCATCGTTCCCGAGGCGACGCCGCCGTAGATCAGGTATTTCAGTGCGGCCTCCTGCGAGCGGCGGTTGCGGCGCAGAAAGCCGGTCAGGATGTAGGAGGTCAGGCTCACGAACTCCAGCACGAGATACGCCATCAGGAGGTTGGTCGCCTCCGCCATTAGGAACATCCCAAGCGTGCTGGCGAGCAGGATGGCGTAATACTCGCCCTGGTCGCAGTTGCGTACCTCCACCGAGCCGATCGACATCCAGACCGCGACCAGCGCGGCCAGCGCAATCAGCGCCCGGAAGAAGAACCCGAAGGCGTCGAACACCAGCATCCGATGGAACAGCCACGCGCCGCGCTGCGCCGGCTCGATCGCGATCAGCACCAGCGCTCCGGCGGTTATGATCAGAGCGAGATCGCCGAGCGGCGTCTTGTTGCGCAGAATCAGATCGACTACCACCAGCACGATGACTCCCGCCGTGAGCAGCAATTCGGGCAGGAAATGGCCGAGGCTTGCGAGGTTGCCGAGATCCATCGTTGATCTTTCCGCGTTGATCTTTCCGTCAACTCGTCCGCTAATCCGTCGCGGCGCGCGTCCGCCGCTCAGGGCACCGTCGCGGCCGCCGGCGCATGCGCCATCAGCACGACCTGGTTGACGTGATTGAGCGAAGCGCCGAGCAGATCGAGAATGGCGTGCGGATAAACGCCGAGGATGAGCACGATGATTGCGAGCGGGACCAGCGTGAAGGCCTCGCGCAGCGTGAGGTCGGGCAGGTTCTTGTATTTTTCGTTGAGCGGACCGAGGTAGATGCGCTGGAAGGTCCATAGCATGTAGCCGGCGGTCAGAATCGCGGTGCCGGCGCCCAGGATCGTCATCACCGGGTAGCGCTGCCATGCGCCGATCAGCACCAGGACCTCGGAGATGAAAGCCGAGAGTCCCGGCAGCCCCATCGCGGCAAAGAACGCAAAGCCGGTGACCGCGGCATAGATCGGCATCTGGCTGGCGAGTCCTCCGAAGCCGGCGATTTCGCGATGGTGTGCGCGATCGTAGATCACCCCGACCAGCAGGAAGAGCATCGCGGTGATCGTGCCGTGGTTGAACATCTGCAGCACCGCGCCGTTGATCCCGGCCTCGGTTAGCGCCGCCATCCCCAGCATCACGTAACCCATGTGGCTCACGGAGGAATAGGCGATGAGCTTTTTGTAGTCCGTCTGCGCCATCGCGCACAGCGCGCCGTATACGATGTTGATCGTGCCGATCACGCCGAGCAGCCAGAAGGCGAACTCGTGGCTGGCGGCCGGCAGGATGGAAAAGTTGATGCGCAGGATGCCGTAGGTGCCCATCTTGAGCAACACGCCGGCCAGGATGACGCTGATAGCGGTGGGCGCCTCGACGTGCGCGTCGGGCAGCCAGGTGTGGAACGGAAAGGCGGGGATTTTGATCGCGAAGCCGATAAACAGCGCAATCCACGCCACGCGTTGAAAGGTCATCGAATAGTGGCCGGCGTTGGCGGCGAGTTCGATCATGTCGAAGGTCGGCGTCGCGCCGTAATAGTAGAGCCCCAGCATCGCGAGCAGGATCAGCACCGAGCCGAGCAGCGTGTAGAGAAAAAACTTGATCGCGGCGTACTCGCGCCGCGGCCCGCCCCAGACGCCGATGAGAAAGTACATCGGCAGCAGCATCACTTCCCAGAAGATGTAAAACAGGAAAAAGTCGAGCGCGACGAACACGCCCATCATGCCGGTGTCGAGCAGCAGCAGCAGTGCGTAGTAGCCGCGTTCGCCGCGATCGATAGTGAAGCTCGCGAACACCGAAATGAAACAGATGATCGCGGTCAGCAGAACCATCGATATGCTGATCCCGTCGACGCCGAGAAAGTAAAAGATGTGATAGGCGGGAATCCAGGCGCGATGCTCGGCGAATTGAATGGACGCGGTGGTGGTATCGAAATTGGCGTAGAGCCATCCGGCGATAAGCAGTTGCGGAAAGGTGAAGAGCGCGGCGATCCAGCGGATGAACTTCTCCTGACCCTTGGGGCAGAGCAGGATCAGGACCATGCCGACGAGCGGAATGAAGGTGATGAGGGTCAGCGGATGAGTCATCGTCGGTTGCGCAATACGGCCGTTGGCTTTGCCGCCCCTCCCCGCCTCTGCCTCACGTCCGCAACACCGCACGAACGATGAGGGCGAACGTAACCGCCGCCAAAATTCCGTACAGGTAGCCGTTGATCGAACCGGTCTGCAGCCGCCGCATCCGCTGACCCGCGTCCAGCGTCACGTTGGAGGCGAGATTGACCAGCCCGTCGACCACGTAGCGGTCGAGCAACCCCGACAGCCACGAACTGAAAACGGTTGCCGTGGCGGCGAAGTTCACGATCCAATCGATGATGTGGACATCGAACCAAGCCGCGGCTTGCGAGGCCTCGAGCGTCGCGGCCACCGGGCCCGCCGCGTACACCTCGTCCACATAGTACTTGTTGAGCACCGTGCGATAGAGCGCACCGCCCCACAGTTCGCTAACCCAATCGAAGGCGGTCGAGCCCTGGCGATAGATGAGGTCGGCGAGAAACCATCCCGCGGCCACCATCACCAGTGACAGCGCGGCCAACCCGGCTTCGGCACCGCGGTTGTCGCTCGCGGCTTCGATCACCTGGCGCGTAGCCGGCGATGCGAACACCGGGGCGAGGAATTTTCCGAACGGATGGCCGAATGGATCGAGACGCTCGAGGAAATCCGGTAGCTTCACGAAACCGCCGACTACCGACAGCGCACCGAGGACCACCAGCGCGAGCGTCATCGAGGGCGGCGATTCGTGCAGATGATGCTCTTGCTCATGCGTGCCGCGGAACTCCCCGAAGAACGTCATGTAAACCTGGCGGAACATGTAGAACGTGGTGATTCCCGCGCCCAGCCACAGAAGCGCCCAGAGCAGTGGATGGCCGTGCGCGAAGCTGTCCCAGATGATCGCGTCCTTCGACATGAAGCCGGCAAACGGCGGGATCCCGCAGAGCGCGAGTGTGGCGGCGAGAAAAGTCCAGAACGTGATCGGCAGCCGCTCGCGCAGACCGCCCATCAGCCGCATGTCCTGCACACCGCCCATCGCATGGATTACTGAGCCTGCTCCGAGAAACAAGCAAGCCTTGAAGAACGCATGCGTCATCAGATGAAAGACGCCGTCGACGTAAGCGCCGACGCCGACCGCGGCAAACATGTAACCGAGTTGGCTTATGGTCGAATAGGCCAGCACCTTTTTGATGTCGTCCTGGGTGGTGCCGATGGTGGCGGCGAAAAACGCGGTCAGTGTGCCGACGGTCGCAATCACGAGCATCGTCGCCGGCGCCATCGAGAACAAAAAATTGAGCCGCGCCACCATGTACACGCCCGCCGTCACCATCGTGGCCGCATGGATGAGGGCGCTGACCGGCGTCGGCCCCGCCATCGCGTCGGGCAGCCATACGTGAAGCGGAATCTGCGCCGACTTGCCGGTCGCGCCCGCAAACAGCAGCAGCGTCACGAACGTGATCAATGACATCCCGAAGTAGCCCGGCATTCCGGCCAGCGCGGGCGCCCAGTGCGCGACGTCGCGGATGACAAGGGTCGCATGACCCGCCGTGCCAAGTCCGGTAAATAGCGAATACAGCGCGACCACAAACGCCCAATCGCCGACGCGGTTGACGATAAAGGCCTTGTTGCCGGCGGCGGTGTTCGCGAGATCTTTGTGCCAGAAGCCGATCAGCGCGAACGAGCAGAGTCCCACGCCCTCCCATCCGACGAACATCAGCCACAGGTTGTCCGCGAGCACCAGCACCAGCATCGCGAACGTGAACAAGTTGAGCCACGCGAAGAAGCGCCAGTAAGATTCGTCCTCGTGCATGTAGCCGGTCGAGTAGATGTGAATCAGGCCGCCGACGCCGGTGACGATCAGCACCATCAGCATCGAAAGCGGGTCGAGCCAGAACGCGATATCGAGCCGCAGTCCGCCGACGTGAATCCAGCGCCAGAGATGGTCGAGCATGAAGCGATCGGCGGGCGCCCTCGTCAGCATCGTGGCCCAGCCGTATACGGCAATCGCGAAGGCCGCGGCCACCGTGCCGCATCCCAGGATACTTATCGCGCGCGTGCCGAGCTCGCGCTGCAGGACGGCGCCGGCCAGAAAGTTTACCGCCGCGCCGAGCAGGGGCAGCAATACGATCCAGCGCACAAAATCGACCGCGAGCGGATGCTCCATCGCGCTACAGCCTCACCTAAACCCCACCGCAATCGCGCCGATCCAACGAGAGGCTGGATCGCCAACGGGGGTCGCGTCGATATAAGCAGAACGCGCGACGAAAACAAGGCACGCGAAGCATGAACCCCGGCTGAGAGCGTTGCGGCGCGAAACCGGTGACGCTCGCGGCGAGGACGACTAGCCGCTGAGCGTCTCGGTCGCATCGACGTCGATCGTCCGCAGGTTCTGGTAGATGGCCAGGATCACCGCGAGACCGATCACCGCTTCGGCCGCGGCAAGCATGATGACGAAGATCGCAAAAATCTGTCCGTCGTAGCGGGCGCCGCCGAAATAGGCGAAGGCGAGGTAGTTGATATTGGCGGCGTTGAGGATCAGCTCGATGCCCATCAGGATGCCGATCGCGTTGCGCCGCGTCAGCACGCAATACGAGCCGAGCAAAAACAGGATCAGTCCAAGGACGAGGAAATGGTCGAGCGTGATTCCGCCGCCCATTTTGATTAGCTCTCCGCTTTCTCCACGAGCGCCTCCGCTGACTTGCCCGCGGTCGGCACCGTCGAGTCTTCACGCGAGACCGGATCCTGGCGCGAGATGACGACTGCGCCGACGAGCGCCGCCAACAGAACCAGCGAAGCAATCTCGAACGGCAGCACGTAGGCGCCAAGGAACGCGTTGCCGACGCCGTAGGTCGTCGCCGAAATGTTGATCGCGGGAGCGAGATGCCACGGCGTCCGTATCGTCGCGTACAGCATCACCGCTCCGGCCAGCGCGGTCACGGCCAGGCCTGCGACCGGCCCGGCCGCGCGATTCGAAACGGCGACGTCGCCGATTCCCTGCGTCAGCATCACCGCGAAGATCGTCAGCACCACAATGCCGCCGACATAGAGCAACACCTGGACCATCGCGACGAAATCGGCAGCGAGCAAAATATAAATCCCGGCGACGCCCATCAAGGCTCCGACCAGCGCGAACGCCGAGTACACGATGTTGCGGGAGAATGCGACCAGTGCGGCAAAGCCGACGGTGATCGCCGCGACGAAGTAGAAGATTATCTCCGCTGCGAGCGAGTTGAGCATCGGGGCGGTCGGCGTGCGCGCAAGCCGGAGCGGCTATGCCGGCTCCGGCTCGTCCTTCTTGGTGGCGGGGTTCGGGCTGGCGTCGCCGCCCGGAGCGGCTGTAGCCGCTTCGGATGGCGCCGCAGGCGCTTCCGGTTTCGCTGCGGCGGCCGGCTCAGCGGACGCATCGGCGCCCCCTGAGACCGCCGCCGATTCAGGCTTCGCGGAGGGAGCGTCCGGCGCGCTCCGCGCGGCGGACGCTCCTTCCGCGGGCGAAGCACCAGCCGGCGCCGCTGCGGCGGGCGGGGCCGCCGCAGCGGCGCCGGCTGCGGGCGGGGCGGGTCTGGCTGCCGCAGCGGGGGCCGCGGGCTTCGCCGCAGCCCCCGCTGCGGCGGCGGGGGCTGCGGGCGGCTTGTCGCCGCCCGGCTGCGCCCATTCGTCGACGTAGCGCATCCCGCGCTCGAGCAGTTGGCCGACGTGCGCGTCGGGCTCGGGTCCCTTTTTGACTTTGTAGGCGATCACCGGCTCGGGTACGTAGCGGCGAATCAGGCTCTCGAGTGAGAAGTCCGCGCCCTCGAATTCGGTCGTATGATGGATCGAACCAGTCGGACACGGCTCGCTGCACAAGCCGCAGTACATGCACTTGGCAATATCGATATCGAATTGCGAGATCGTCAATTCGCGAGTCTGCGCGTTCTTCTCGCAGACGATCACGATGCAGTCGATCGGGCACGCGCGCTCGCAGGCGAGGCATCCCGTGCAAATCTCCAGATCGACATCGAGGATGCCGCGATAGCGGAACGGCAGCGTGTCCTGCACGCGCACCGGCGTGCGATCGGGGTACTGGATCGTGTACGGGCGGCGGAGCAGATGCGACGCGCTCACCGCCATCCCGTCGAAGACGGTGACGACCGCGTCTTTGATATGGCGAAAGTATTCGGTTGCCGCTCCCATCGTTCGCGCCGCGCGCCCCTCGCTCAGATCGCTCATTCAGAATCGCCCGCTCAGATCGTCGGATGCAGGTACATCTCCATCCGCGAGCGTTTGAGATAGTACATCACGCGCTGGATGAACAGCACGGCGATCGCCACGCCCAGCGCGAACATCACGTAGCCCGCGACCAGATTGCCGTCGGGCCAGATTGCCACCCACACCGCGGTGCCGATCATGTTGATGAAGGCGATCGGCACAAAGAACTTCCAGCAGAGCGACATCATCTGATCGATTCGCACCCGCGGCAGCGTTCCCCTCACCCACATCGAGGTGAAGACCAGAAACAGAACCTTGACGTTGAAACTCAACAGCTGGAGCACGTTCATCACGATCGGGCTCGAGCTCAGACCCGGCGCCTGCCATCCCCCGAGGTACAGGGTCGTGATGAGCGCGCCGGCGATGAACATGTTGCCCCACTCGGCGAAGAAGAAAAGCAGATAGCGCATCCCGCTGTACTCGGTCGCGAAACCGGCGACCAGCTCGGATTCTGCCTCCGGCAGATCGAACGGCGTGCGATTGCCTTCGGCCAGCGCCGAGATGTAAAGCACGATCGCGGCGACGAAGCAGAACGGGTTCGAGAACAGGAACCAGTGATACGGTTCCCATCCTTGGGCCTGGATGATTCCCTGCATCGAGAGCGTGCCGGTGATCAGCACCACCGGGAAAATCGACATCCCGGCGGGAATCTCGTAGCTGATGATCTGCGCCGCCGAGCGGATTCCGCCGATCAGCGACCACTTGTTGTCCGACGCCCATCCGGCCATCAGCACGCCGACCACCGTCAGCGCGGTTATCGCGGTGAAGTAGAGGATGCCGACGTTGAGGTCAGCGAGGATGAGCGCCGAGGAAAACGGCATCACGGCCCACGGCAACACGAAGCCGAGCACGACCAGGTATGGCGCGAGCTTGAACAGCCGCGCGTCGGCCTCATCGGGAATGATGTCTTCCTTGAGCACGTGCTTGGCGCCGTCGGCGAGCCATTGCAGCGAGCCGTTGGGGCCGACGCGGTTGGGGCCGACGCGTGACTGGATCCGCGCCCACACGCGGCGCTCGACCCAGCTCACGATCCCGGCGAAAGGAAAGGCCACGCCCAGAAAGACGATCGCGCTCAGCACGAAGATGAAGGCCGCGTATACCAAGTCGCGCGGCGGATTTTTTCCGAACTCGCCGGCCGCGATCAAGCTGTTGATCCAGTTTTGCATCGGCGCCTAGCGATCGATCTCCGGCGCGATCACGTCGAGACTCGCAATCAGCACCACCAGGTCCGCGATCATCAGTCCGCGGCTGAGCTTCTGGATTATCCCCATCGCGGCGAACGAGCCGGTGCGCACGTGGACCCGCCATGGATAGCCGCTGCCGTCGCTCACCACGTACCATCCCTGGTCGCCGCGCGCGCTTTCCACGCGCACCTGGCATTCGCCGGCCGGCGGACGGAAATTGCGCACTACCTTGGCCAGCACCGAACCGTCGGGCATCCGCGTGAGCGCCTGGCGCAGAATCTTCGCCGATTCGCGCATCTCGTAGATCCGCATCATGTAGCGGTCCATCGAGTCGCCGATCGTGCCCCACTCTCCGTGGCCGATCGGAACGTCGAACTCGAGGTCGGGGTAAGCCGAGTACGGCATGTCCTTGCGCACGTCCCATTTGACGCCGCAGGCGCGCAGGTTGGGCCCGACCAGGTTGTAGTTGATCGCCTCCTCGGCGCTTATCGGGGCGACGTTGGCCAGGCGCTGGATGCAGATCTTGTTGTAGGAGAAGAGCGCGTTGTATTCCTCGAGAATTGGATCGAGATGATCGAGGTAGGCGAGCGCCTTCTCGCGCCAGCCCGGCGGCAGGTCCCACGCCACGCCGCCGATACGCATGTAGTTGAAGGTCAGCCGCGCGCCGCACAGTTCCTCGATCAGGTCGTTTATCATTTCGCGCTCGCGCAGCGCGTGCAGAAAGGGCGTCATCGCTCCGATGTCCATCCCCATCAGGCCCACCGTGAGCAGATGCGACGCGATACGGTTGAATTCGGTGGCGATCACCCGGCAGTACTCGCCGCGGCGCGGCACCTCGATGCCGGCGAGCTTCTCGCATGCCATCCCCCAACCCTGGTTAGTGAACATCGCGCAAACGTAATCGACTCGGTCGGTGTACGGCATGAAGCCGTGATAGCCGACTTTCTCGGCGATCTTCTCGATAGAGCGATGCAGGTAGCCGACGTCGGGCACCGCCTCGCGCATCACCTCGCCGTCGGCGCGAATCACGAAACGCAACACCCCGTGAGTCGAGGGATGCTGCGGCCCCATGTTGAGGGTCATTTCCTCGGTGCGCAGCGTTGGTTCGGTCGCGTCGCTCATTTTTTCTTGTGCTGATCGAGACGGACGATCGGGCTTTCGCGTACGGTCGAGATGCCGTGATATTCCTGCGGCTCGACGAAGTCCTTGCGTAGCGGATGGCCGGGCCAGTCTTCGGGCATCAGGATGCGGCGCAGATCGCTATGGCCCTCGAAGTTGACGCCCACGAGGTCGAAAATTTCGCGCTCCATCCAATTGGCCGACTTCCAGATGCTCTCGACCGTCGCGACGCGCGGCTCTTCACGCGGAAGTTTGATTTTGAGCACCGCGCCATGGCGATGGCTGTACGAGAACAGATGGTAGACGACCTCGACGTGGTCCTTGTAATCGACGCCGGTCTCGTTCGACAGGCAATCCATCGCTAGCTCCGGGTTCTCGCGCAGGTAATGGCAGATTTCGACGAGCGCGGCCGGATCAATCACGGCAAATGGGTCGGGCTTCTTCTCGATCGTCTCCAGAACCCGCTCGCCGAAGTGCCCCTTGAGTCGCTCGTATATCTGGAGCGGCTCCATCGTCGGCGGCGACTAAGCGGCCTCTCCCTTGGCGCCCGGCGCCTTGGCGAGCCAGCGTTCGGTCATGATTTTTTCCTGCAGCTTCAGCAGGCCCTCGGTCAGCGCCTCGGGGCGCGGAGGACATCCCGGCACGTAAACATCGACCGGGATGACCTTGTCGACGCCGTCGCACACCGAGTAGGCGAGCTGGAACAGGCCGCCACAGTTCGAGCAGCTCCCCATCGAGATCACGTACTTCGGATCGGGCATCTGGTCGTAGAGAAGCCGCGTGCGCAGCGCCATCTTGAGCGTCAAGGTGCCCGCGATGATCATCAAATCCGACTGGCGCGCGGATGCGCGCGGAGTCGCGCCGAAGCGCTCGATATCGGCGCGCGGACCGCCCGTATGCATCAACTCGATCGCGCAGCACGCGAGCCCAAAGAGCATGTACCAGATGCTCGACTTGCGCATCCAGTTGATGAGCTCGTCGGTCTTGGTGGTCAGGACATAGTCCGGCAGGCTGTTCAGTAACGGCATTTTTCGACCTTCACGCTACCAGTCTACGCTATCAGTCAGGGACTTGCTTGACCCACTCGAGGTCGTGCTTGACCCACACGTAGGCCAGCCCCACAAGCAGGATGAGCAGGAAGATGAGCAGTTCGGCGAGAGCGAACAGCCGCTGACCATGGCGCACCCAGTCCAAGAACACGGCCGCGACCGGGTAGATGAAGGCGACCTCGACCTCGAAAATCACGAAGATCAATGCGATCAAGTAAAAGCGAACGTTGAAGTTTATCCAGGCGCGCCCCGTGGGCGGCTCGCCGCACTCGTACGCCATCAGCTTGCGCGCGTGTGGATTGCTCGGCGCCAGCATCTTTTGCAGGCCGATCAGCAGGGCCGAGACGCCAAGCGCCAGAATCGTCAGAGCAAGCGCTACACTGAATTGAAAATACATTTCTTTACGTCTGCCGCCGTGCAGCGGTTACGGCCCTGATCCTCATGTATTAGGCGAGGATCACCCTGTCAACCTGGACCGGATTCGGCGATGGAATCCGTCATGCGCCGAAACGTCCGCGGAAAACGAACTCCTGCTGCGGCTTGCGCACGCGCGGCGCAAGCTCGCGCTGGCGAAGCGATTCGGGAAGCGTGGCCGGGTCACCGGGGTAGCCGGCCGCGATTGCGGCGACCGGCTCGTAACCCTCGGGCACGCCGTAAAGCTCGCGCACCTTTTCGGGATAGAAACCGGCCATCGGATGCACGAACACACCCATCGCCAACGCCTGGAGGATCATTTGCGCCGTCGCGAGGCCGACGTCGTGGATCGCGTGCCGGTTGGGCTTGCCGGTTTCCGTCATGGCACGAGTGTCAACGGCCTTGCCTTCGGGAACAAAAATGCGCGTGAAGTTAAGCCGCGCGACAGACACCATCAGCACTGGCGCGTGCGAAGCCCAGGTTTGATTGCCCTCGACCAGACAGCTCAGCAGGCGCGCGAATTCGGGCTCATTGTCGCGGGTCGCGACGATGAAGCTCCACGGCTGTTCGTTGAAGCACGACGCCGACCAGCGCGCCGCCTCGAACATGCTCGCCAGTTTCTCCGGCTCGACCAGGCGCTCGGCGAACGCGCGCGGACTCCATCGCCGCCGCAACAACTCTTCGATCGGATAAGCAGTCTGCGCTGGCTTCTCCATAGGTCAGATGACCGTAGTGCTGGCGGGCTCTTCGATCACGCGGTTTTCGATATGCCCGATGCGCTCGATTTCGACCCGTACCACGTCGCCGGCCTTGAGCCAGCGCGGCGGCTTCATCGCGAGCGCCACGCCCGAAGGAGTTCCAGTCGAAATGATGAGGCCCGGTTCGAGCGTGCATACGGCGGATAGCGTCTCGATGATCGAGAAGCAGTCGAAGATCAGGTTGCGCGTGTTCGAGTGCTGGCGCTCCTCGCCATTGACCAGGGTGCGCAATTCGAGCGTGTGCGGATCGCCGATTTCGTCTGGCGTCACGATCCACGGTCCGGTCGGACCGTGGGTGTCCCACGACTTGCCGAGCGTCATGGTGGGCGACTTGCGCTGCCAGTCGCGCACGCTCACGTCGTTGACGATCATATAGCCGCCGATAACCTCGTGGGCGCGCTCGTGCGGCACGTGGCGGCAGCGCCGCCCGATAACCAGGCCGAGTTCGCCCTCGTAGTCCAGCGCCTCCGAGGCGCGCGGACGATGAAACGGATCGTAGGGCCCATTGACGCAGGAGGTCTGCTTGTTGAAGAAGATTGGAAAGGTCGGACGGTCGCGGCCGGTCTCTCCGATATGGTCGGCGTAATTAAGCCCGATCGCGAGGAACTCAGGTGGGCGCCGAATCGGCGCTTCCAGCTTCACCTGGCCAAGCGCGATCCGGTTTTTGCCCGCGGTCGCCGCCGCGCGCGCGCGATCCACCGCGCCCGCGCCGGCCGCCAGTAGCGCCGCCATCTCGCGCGGCAATTCGGGCGCCGCCGCGGCGAGATCGACCACCGTGTCGTCAACCACGACGCCGATTCGAGTGTTTCCCTGATGCGTGAAGGTTGCGAGCTTCATGGCATTCTCCCTGCTCGCGCGATCGGGCGAGCGCCGAATGGGCAGCGATGTTCGAGTTCGCTAGGCACCGCGACCATCGCGGTGTGAGTGGTCATTTCAAACGTTTGAGAAGCGCTTCGAGCACCTCGGCGCGCAGCCATGCGCCGTGCTTGTCCGCGCACGCCATCATCGGGACGCCGGCGCGTGTCTCGGCCACCAAAGGCTTGCGGCACTCGGGGCACTGCGCCGCTTCGCCCTTCTTGCGCAGCTTCTCGAGCAATTCCTGGTCGCGCTGATGGGCCCACTGTTCTTCGCGCGCGCGTTCAACGTCGTGAAGCTTGTCACCATAGCGATCTTTTTCGTCCACTTCTTTTTTCCCCGCTTACTTGCCCAGCGAATCCTTTTCATTTCCTAGAGCATTTCTTTGACGAGCTTGCCGCTGCGCGCTTTTTCGACCGTTTCCTCGAATTTGCTTCCCAGGTCAGCGCCCATCTCCTTGGCGCGCTTCTTGGCCCACAATCCAACATTGCGCGAGTCGCGGTAGAACGACTCGTCGCGCGGCCGTGACGTGTCGAATTCGGCCAGCCGCGACGCCTCGCTCGAAACGACCGCGAACGACGACATCACGCGCTTAAGGCGCGCAACGCCGCAAGCTGGACAGGTCAACCGTGAGCGGCGCGAGCGGCGCCGCGAGCCCATCACGACGTGCGAGCTTACCTTCGCACAGGCCATGCATTCGTACTCGTAGATCGGCATGGCAATGACAATAACTCCGCCAAATGAAGCGGGCAAACCGCCGCCCTGGCGATCCGCGCGCTGGCAATCCTGTCCGATCGCCGGGTCGGACGAACGGGCACGCGCGCCGTTTGGTATCGAAGCGCGCCCGTTGCTAGCATTCGACACAATTTTACCGGAGGAGAAATAACGATGAAGCTCTATGATACCAAGATGGCGCCCAATCCGCGTCGCTTGCGGATCTTCCTAGCCGAAAAAGGCATCCAGGTTCCCGACGAGCAGGTCGACCTCGCCAAGGCGCAAAACCGCGCTCCGGAGTTTCTAAAGATCAACCCGTACGGCGGAGTGCCGGTGCTGGAACTGGACGACGGCACCAACCTCGCCGAATCGGTCGCGATCTGCCGCTACTTCGAGGAGACCCATCCTGAGCCGCGCCTGATGGGCGTCGACGCGCGCGACAAGGCGCTGGTCGAGATGTGGCAGCGGCGGATGGAACTGAACCTGCTCGCGATGGTGGCCGGAGCGTTTCGCAACACCTCGGATTTCTTCAAGGGACGCATCCCGCAAGTGCCCGAGTACGGCGAGGTCTGCCGGCAAGCAGCGGAGAGGGCGTTCGGAATGGTCGACGGCTTTCTGGCGAATAGCAAATTCATCGCCGGCGAGCGGTATACGATCGCCGACATCACGGCGCTGGTCGCGATCGACTTCGCCAAGCTCGTCAAGCTGCGAATAACGCCCGACCAGAAGAACCTGGCGCGATGGTATGAGACGGTGTCGTCGCGGCCGAGCGCCAAAGCCTGAGATTTTCGCGAAACTGATTTAGAACACGTAAAGAGGCGGGGTGGGCGCGCTTGCGCCGGCTCCGCTCTGTCAGCGCGGGCCCCGCGGCGTCGGCTCGCCGGCGACGAAATCCATCAGTGGCGAGCCGATGAACGTGACCGCTCCGGCGGCCCCGATCGCGACTCCGCTGGCTATCCACCATAGCGAGCCATCTTTCACGCCGAGCACAATCAGCACGATTCCCCATAGCGGTAGAATCAGCGACACGATCAGCCGCAGGCCCCAGCTTATCGACTCCTGAACCTTGTCTTCTTTTCCCGCCATTTTTTTATCAATACTCGCGTCGCCGCTCCGATGTCGCGGGTGGCCCCATTACAAACCGGAAAATTTGAGGCCTCGCCAAGGACTCCCGGCGTGGCCGCGTTTCCCGACCATTTCTATCTAGTCGCAGGCACGCCTGAATTCAAAGGCGCCGCCGTTACGGGCGCTAGTTCATACAGCGCAGGCGGGCCGCCACCGCCGACGAGGCCGGATTGCTTCATGAGTTTCAGCCGGATGCGCAGCGCCGGGGCGATTCGCGAAAGCTCGCGCGGCCGCGCGACGACGTAGAGTGGTTGGTCGGAGGTCAACTCAGAAGCCAAAGCCGACGGGCTCGCCTGGTCCAGACCCTCGATGCCGCTGCCGTAGTAAAAGGACAACTCGTAGTCGTGGCCCCACGGAATGTAGAGCGGCGCGTCGCCAACGCGGCGATGCACTTGCTCCGCGAACGTCTTCATCGACCGCGCGCGCGCGGACTCGGGTTTGAGCGTGCCGGCAAAAAGCGTCGAGCCGAAAAGCGCAATCGCCGCGAGTCCCGCGCCCGACCATAGCGGGCGGTTCACAAACAGCCCGGCAAACACGATGAGCGCGCCGGCGATCGAGCCGGCGGCAAAGATCGCGAACGGCGGCGCCAGGCGACGCATCCCGTTCAGAAACAGTTCGAGAAAATTGGCGTCGCTCGATTGCAGCCCCGCGGAGAATGTCGCGAGAAGCTCCGGCTGATGCGCGACCACCAACGCGCCGGCGACCGCCGCAACGGATGCGGCCGCGATGATCGCCGCGGTGAGGTCGCGGATTCTGCCCGATAGCGAGCGGTCGCGTTCGGGAGCGATCGCCGCGCCCGTGAACAGCGCGGCGAACAGGATCGCCAACCCCGGCATCGCGGGCAGAATATAATCGTCGCGCTTGGAGCTTGCGATCGAAAAGAAAAGCAATACCGCCAGCACCAGGCTCAACTGAAACAGCAGAGGCTTGCGCACTCGTTCATCGCCGTCGCACCGCCAGAGCGCTATCGCCAGCGCCCCAACCAGCAGGCTCTGCGGCAGCGCGCCACCGAACATCCGCGCAGCGATGTACCAGAGCGGCCGCGACGCCTCACCCGTCCCGCCCAGCGCCGACGGCATGAAGTGGCCGAAGTTCTCTGAGAGAAACACGCCGACCATGACGCGTCCACCCTCGACAAAGGCCGGGACATACCAGCACGCGCCAATAACGAGCGCCACGGCGATCATCAGCCACGGCCATCCGCGACCAAGCACTTCGAGCGGCGACCGCCTGACCAACACCAAGTAGATGAAGCTCGCCAAACCGATCAGCACGATCGCAACCGGCCCCTTGGTCAGTATCGCCAGTCCCAGCAGCACGCCCCCGGCAATCGACACGGCGCGCGAGCCGCCCTCCTCCAGCAGCAGATAGACGCACCACCACGTCGCGAAGAGCAGCAGCGAGAGCAGCATGTCGGTGAGGCCGAGCGTCGCACGCGAAGCGAAACCATAAGTGCCCAGCACGAACGCGAGCGCGAGCCATCCGGTGGCCTCGCCGATGAACGCCGCGCTCCAGCGCATCACCGTGACCGCGAGCAGGACGCCCGCGACGAACGCGACGAAACGCGCGCTGACCTCGTCCACGCGCGCGCCGCCGGCCTTCACGGCCAGCGCAGATAGCCAGTAGTAGAGCGGCGGCTTGCGATCGATTCCGCCATAGTCGTCCCGCGGCAGCAGCCACTCTCCGCGCTGGACGACAGCCTGGATCCATTGTGCCGATTGCGGCTCCTGGTCCTTCTCGAACGGCGCGCTGATGCCGAGGCTGAGCACTATCGCCGCCGCAACCAGCGCGGCCGCCACCGCTCGCTGTGCTCCCAACCGCACTCCCGGATGCGGGCGCACGTCGATCGCCATCAACCGAACGCTGTTAACCGCGAAGCTTCGGCGCGTCAAGGCTCCGGCCCTTGAGCGGCGCGGCCCATCGATACTCAAACCCTTCGGCCGCGTCGAACATCGCGACATCCATAACTTCGGCGTTGTGCGCATAGGCAAGCCTTCCGCGGCGATCGATCACCACGACGCCGGCCTGGCCGCCAGTCAACGCCGCGAGCCCGGCGATGGCACGCTCGGCGACGGCGCGCGGCTCGCCGCGCCGCAGCGCGCCCACCGCCTCGCGGCAGAGCGTGGCCTGCATGATGGCCTCGCCCTGCCCCGTCGCGGAGGCTGCGCCGGCGGCGTCGGCGAAAGTCCCTGCGCCGATTATGGCCGAATCGCCGACCCGCCCCGGCAGCTTGCCGCTGACGCCTCCGGTGGAAGTCGCGGCGGCGAGTCCGCCTGCCGCGTCGAGCGCGACCGCGCCGACGGTGCCGAAGCGGCCGGGACCGCCGCCTGCGGCGGCAATCCCGGCCGCTTCGGCGCGACGCTCCAGCGCGGCGCGCCATCGCTCGCGCGCGCGCGGCGTTATCAGGTCTGCGGGGCGGCAGAGCGCGATTCCGGCGCGGCGCGCGAGGCGCTCCGCGCCCGCACCGGCCATCAGCACGTGCGGCGTAAGCTCCATCACCGCGCGCGCGAGCAGAATCGGATTGCGCACGCGCGTGATGATGGCGACCGCGCCAGCGCGCAGTTCGGCGCGCGGGCGCGACCCGAGGGCCGCGGCGCGCTCGCGCGCCGCGGCCGCGCCTGCCGCCGCCGACGCCGCGCCGCGGCGCGGCCTCGGCGGCGGCAGGGCGACCATCAACGACGCGTCCATCTCAACGGTGCCCTCGACCGTCAGCAGCGAGCCCACGCCGGCGTTGAACAGCGGATGGTCCTCAAGGGCTCGCACGGTGACGACGACGGCGTCGAGCGCGCTGCCGCCGGCGCGCAGGATCTTCGCGCCGGCGGCTACCGCCGCGAGCATCCCGCGCCGGCGCTCCGGACGCTCCGCGGCCGGACCGCGGCCACCTGCGCCGCCATGCGCGATCAATGCTGGAGTTATTGCTGGAGTTGTGCGCGTGTGTTCCACGATACGTGTTCCGCGTTAGGCGGCCGGGCGATGCGCCCAGATGAAGAGCCGGCGGAAGTTGAAGGTCAAAGGCCCGCGCGTCGCGTATGCGCGCTCCAGGCGCGCAGTCAAAGCCTCGACGAAGGGTTCGCGCAGAGCCGGGTCGAGCAAATCCACGTAGCGGCGCAACACGGTGGCGCGGCACCATTCGACGATCTCGGCGGGCGAGCTCATCGGATGATGAAACGTATGGTAATAGCAATTGATACGATCGAAACCGATCTCGGCGAGTATCCGATCGTAAACCTCGGGCGCGGCGACCGTGGCCGAGGGCGGTTTGACGCCGACTAGCGCCGCGCGCCACGGTTCCTCGTGCGCCATCGCGTCGAGCGTGACTTGCGCGGTCTCGTGATCGTTGGCGGGCACTTGCACAACCAGCCGCCCGCCTGGTGCCAGCGCCTCGAAGCAGCGGGTGAAGATTTCGCGATGCTCACTAAGCCATTGGAGCGCGGCGTTGGAAAAGATCATCGAATACTCGCGCGAGGGATCGTGCTTTGGGTTGAATTCGCGGATATCGCCGAGGACAAAGCTCAGCCGCTCGCGTAGCGCCGGCTCCAGGCCCTCGCGCAGTTTGAGCGCGCGATCGATCATCGCCGGCGAGGAGTCCATCCCGACGGTCACGGCGCCGCCAAAGCGTCGTGCGAGTTCCGCCGTGTTCTCGCCGGTGCCGCAGCCCAGATCGACAATCCGATCAACGGTTCGATCGACGAGCCGCTGTTCAGCGCCGCCGTTCTCGAGCCGCGCGAGAATCGTCTCAAAGGGCTCGGCGCGATAACGACGAAACCTGTGGTACAGATCAGGATCCCAATCGCCCATTTGCGGCACCGCCAATCAGGCAGCATAAGAGGCGCCGCCGAGGCGAACAAGGCGTTGCCGGCACGAGCGGCGCGCGGCCGGCACGAGTGTGAGAGAGCAGACGCCCGCCTTTCAGTAGCCGAGCGCCGGGTCGACCTGGTTGAGCAGTGGCTGGCCCGCGGCGAAGCGGCGGAGATTGTCGGCGAACAGCTCGCAGCAGGTTTCGACGTAGCCCCTGAACGCGCCCGACATGTGGGGCGTCAGGATGGTGTTCTCCATCGCCCATAATGGGCTCTCCGCCTCGAGGGGCTCGCGCTCGAAGACGTCGAGGCCGGCCCCGCCGATTCGGCCCGCGCGCAGCGCCGCGATCAGCGCGCCCTGGTCGACGACCTCGCCGCGTCCGACGTTGACCAGGTAGGCGTGCGGTTTCATCGCGCCAAGCTCACGCTCGCCGATAAATCCGCGTGTCGCCTCCGTGAGGGGCAGCGTCAGCGTGACGTAATCGCACTCCGCGAGCATCTCGACGCGTTGGTCGGGGCCGAAGAAACGCTCGGGGATGCTGCCGTCGGGGTCGCCGAGCCCCGTCGGCATCCATCCTTCATCGCGGCGCGCGGTCGGGTTGCGTTTGAGCGCGATCACCCGCATCCCGAGCGCCCGCCCCAGCCGCGCCGTCTCGCGTCCGATCGAGCCATAGCCAATAACGCCCAGCGTATGGCCGCGCATCGCGTCCACCATCGACATGAAATCTCCCGAGCGGCGCCATTCGCGATTCATCTGCGAACGGATGAGCAGGTGTAGCTTGTGCGCAAACGCCAGCATCGAGGCAATTGTGTACTCGGCCATGTTGGCTGCATGGATTCCGCTGGAGGTGGTCATCGCGACACCGGCGCCGACCTGGCCCTTGAGCGCGTGATCGGCGCCCGCGCTCAGGAGCTGAATCCATTTGAGGCGCGGCGCAATTCGCATCGTCTCAGGCGGCACCCGGAAGGTGAAAAGCACGTCGCATCCGTTGGCCGAGCCCACCACTTCCGCCATCTCCTCGATAGTGCGGCACTGGCGATCGACGATTTCAGCGCCGGGCACGGCCCGTTCGACGAGCGCGCGCTGCGGGGCTCTCAGTCCGACTGTACTGGCGATTTTCATTGGGGGCTTCCAGCGCCGAACTGTGACATGAAGACTTCGCTGCGTTCAAGTTGATCTCCCGTTTGAGGGAAAATTGTCAGTTACAGAACAAAAAAATTACGCTGACTAATGACGATGATGCCTTATTAGGAATTAAAATAGGTCAACACATGAAAGTAACATCTCCTTTATGTAGGTCGATGTTAGTTATATCCCTTATTGACTCGGTAACATCATCGCGCTTACTGTGCCCGCGTCAGACGAAATCTGTTCCCATCAAAAGATTTTGTACGACTTACTGAGCCCAGCACGTCCTACCGTCTCATACGCGGCAACCTGATTGTTGCATGGGGAATTCCAGCAAGGGGGAGAGAGAATGGCACGCAAAGGATTGACGCTTATAGGTCTCGTGTTTGCCGCGGCGCTGTGCGCCGTGTTGGGACGCCCGCACGAGGCAAGGACGACCAGCGGTATCAAGGCCGCCGGCATCCCCAGCACCATGTTGGCCAACGCAGCGATGTCGGCAGCTATCGCTACGACCGTTGGCGGTCGCGGACAACCGTACCAGGAAGTTGACCTGATGGGTGACTGGGACGGATCCGAGGATAACGTAGCGGATCACTCGGGCAAGATAGACGACCTGTCCGCCACCTTCACCAATCCCTCCCAGGCGCTCACACGGGTCGCCATATCCGAGCATACCATCGCGAACGGCTTCAACGAGGATATCGCCTACTACGGCGATTCGCTGGGCAACGTGACGGTCGTATCAACCACCAATCTCAATCAGACTTCGCCAACGCCGACCAAGTTCACGATCAATCTGCCGACGGTTCTCAACGCCTTCGGCTCGCTCAACAGCGACAATGTGATTGTGATCACAGGCCTGGCGGTCGAACCGGCGGCAGATCTCACTTCGTTCTCGAATGTCAATGGCAATTACTCTTCGTACGCAGGCTTGGTGGGCGAGGTCCTTTACGTCAGTTTCACTGACAACGGGGGCGGGTTCCGTCTGACCAGTAACAATCAATTGATACGCAGCGGCCTATTGGCTTTCCCCGTGGCAGACATTACGTCCGCAGCGTCGGCCCCGCCCGGGATCGTCAGCCCGATCGGCTTTCCAGTGCAGGTCGGCGCCGCCTTCGGCGAACTGTTCTCCGTGTTCGCCAACCCCGGTGGAATCACGGTCGACGACAATGGAGATGTCTATTTCCATCAAGCCGACCTGATCACCCTTACGGGCGGAAATATCGTGGAATTGGCCCCGGTGGGGACCCACCAGACGCGCTCGCTAGCGACCAATGGCTTCGCGACGATCACCACGCTCAACCCTGGCAACGGTTCCTATGGCAACAACAGCGGCCCGGCCGCCCAGGTCGACCGCATCACGAACTACTCTGGCACTTCAACTTTCTTCGGTAATATCGCGGCGATCGCTGCCGGCCCGAACAATGCGCTGTACGCGGCCGTGTCCGCGTCGCTTGGAGCGATCAGCGCCTCCGACGGACAGCTAACGGGCCCTTTCACAAACCCGCCGGCCCTGGGGCTGACGCCCTCGATGATAATCAGCTTCGCCGATGTGACCGGCGCGTTCGACGGCTGCACTCACAAGCTCCCGATCGCTGACGGATTCGCGGACGCGGCGATAGCGGGACAGGCGATCAAGCCGGGGATCAACAACTTCCGCACTTTCATCATGGGCGTCGGGCCGGATCGGCGTGATGGCGGACTGATCTTCGGCAGTACCGACAACACGCAGAAGATCAGGATGAAGGTTGACTATTCAACTTACTCCGGAATTACGGTGGATGAGGAAGGCAAAGTCTACGTGATCTCGGGCGGCACGCCGGCGGAGGTCGGCGCTAATCCCTCGCCCTTCCTGGGCGAGATTCTGGCGCTCCCGGACGACCGTCCTTACGACCGGCGCGCGGATTACATGGATCTGCGCGGCGAGACCCCACCGAACAGTGGCATGAGCGGCGGCAATAAGGGCAATGGGGTTGCTGATCGCTTCGACTACATCTACTGGCAAGCGCCTCTCGATTCGGTGACCAACACTCCGACCGGGATAGCAGGCTTGTCGCACGGCTTCCTGCTTTATCTCAATCGGACCCGAACTGCTGACAAGACTCCGACATTGCCCAACGGATCGGCCCAGGCCGCCAACAGCACCAGCGGTCCGGAGTTCTGGGAGCATTTCGATCCCAGCCATCAGGTGGCCGGCGGCGATGACCAGCAGTTCCCGTTCAAGGGCGACGACGACGATGGTTTCGCGGGCGCCCACGACCAGTCAATAGCCGGCCCGCTCAATGGCGGTTTCGAGTTCGTGTATGGCGGTGTCCAGGCCGCGGTCTGTACCTCGCCGTGGAACACGTTCTTCTTGAATTCCAATGGCAACATGACCTTCGGCGGTGGCAATACCAGCAGTTCGCCCGCGACGGGCTCGTTCCTGTCGGGCGTGCCGATGATCGCGCCTGCGTGGACGGCGCTCAATACCGCAAGCGGAGCATCGTTCACCAACACTTTTCCGGTGCAGGCGATGGGGTTTGCCAACATCAACCACTTTATCGTGCACTGGATCGATGTTCCGCAGACCGGCAACGAGGCCTGCGGATCGAGCAACTCGTTTGCGGTCTCGCTCTATGACGACGGGACAGGAGTAGACGAAAACGCGAACCAGCCTCTCAATCCCAACAACCCCATAGGCAACAACGCGGTGCCTTTTGACCTCCAGGAGGGACCAACGGACCTGCGGTTCAAAAATATCAGCGGCAGCATCGTCGGCAAGTTCACCCGACCCGACGGTAGCGGCTACGCCACTTTTCACTACGGGCGAATGGACCTGATCGGGAGCGCGGCTAACCCGGTGCTGGTCGGTTACTCGGTAGGCGATCAGCCCTCGAGTCCGGCCGGGCTGTGCACCACCACCGATCTCGGGAACTTCCCCAACGGTAACCTGATTGGCAACAACTCCCAGGCCACGATCTTCGAGCTCTTCAATAGTGGCACCACTGCTAAACCGGGCTTCGACCTCCGCTTCGAAGGCGCCAACCGCGCGCTCTCGACTCCTGTCGGACAGCACGACCTCAATCGCGGCCTGGTGCGGTTGTTTGGAGTCGACTGCCATTCGGCTAGGAAATTCACCTGCCCGGGCTCGAGCGCACCATGGTAAGCAACCGGCCTCGCGCATAAGGACGGGACCGTGACAATCCGGGGGCGCTGCCTAACGGCGGCGCCCCCGATGCGTTTGCGGACGCCGCTTGAGGCTCCCATCCGCAGGTCCTATCATCGTTGACGACGGCATTGGACGATGGCTATTTGCCTGCTCGCAGCGCAGGCCTGGATATCGCAACGCGTATCGCCACGCATATCGCAACGATAGACCTCGCGCGGATCATTTTCTGCTCCGCGCTCGCGCTCGCATTGCCATGCGCAAGGACCGCTGACGCACAAACGCAAAGCGCCCCGAAGAGCATCCCGGCTGGCGGCGACCAGACGCTCGTGCTGCCGCCGGCGGCGCCGGCGGCAGCGCAGCCGAGCACCGCAGCGCCTCGCACGCCGGAGCAAATTTCACCGGAACCAGACCTCGGCTCCGACAACGCTCCGTTGCCCGCGGATTTACCCGCCCCCGAGAACACCGGGCCGCGCCCGTATCTCGGCATCTCGGTGCTTTATACGGTCTCGATGCGCGATGGGCAGCAGGTCAGCGGGCTCGAGGTGATGGACGTTGATGCGGATAGCCCGGCCTCGCGCGCCGGGCTGAAGGCCCGCACGCCGATGACCACGATCGGCGCTAGTGGCGCGACCGCGGGCGAGTTGCTCGGGCCGCTCGACGCGGCGCTTAAGCCGCTGCTCGCCAAGTCGGGCCAGCTAGGCGAGGACGGCGACCTGATCGTCGCCATCGATGACCATCGCGTGACCAGCGACTCCGATCTGCCCGACCGTCTCGGCCGGCTCCATCCCGGCGACATCATCTACCTCACCGTGCTGCGCCAGCAGCGCGGCGGAACGTACAAGGCGGTCAAACTGCCGGTGACGCTGGGCTTTCCAAAAAGCGCTAAAGCGACCCGGTAGGCGCGCGACGCGATCCGCCTGCGCGACCAGGGCGGCCGCCTTTGCTATAATCTGTTGGATCATTACCTTTAATTTGATCATTTAATCTGGGTTCGAATCCCTAAGTCGGCGATTCATCGCGGGGAGCCATCGAGGACCGATCGGAGCGGTCGAAGATCGATTTGGAACGGAGTCTGAAAGAGGCGGCGAGCGAGCTTAGGGCGCGCCTGGACGGCGGCGGCGCGCGCCGTTTCCCGCTGATGGGGCTCAAGGGCGCCGCGGGAGCGCTGATGCTGCGCGAGGCCGCGCTCGGGCTTGGCCGCCCCATCCTGGTGGTGACGGCGCTCGCGCGCGAGGCCGAGGCCCTGGCGAGCGAGGTCAGTTTCTTCCTCGACGAGCCGCCCGAGCGCGACCCGCTCGTGCGCCGGGTTCATCTGCTGCCCGCCTGGGAGCTGAAGCCGTTCGCCCACCTCTCGCCGCCGCCGCAAACGCAGGCGGCGCAGCTCGCGGCGCTCTATGCGGCGTTGCGCGGGGAGGCCCCGATGCTCGTCGCGTCGGCCGAGGCGTTGCTGATGCGGACGATCCCGCGCCCGGTGTTCGAGTCCTCTGTGCTGCGCATCGCTGCCGCCGACACGCTCGACCTCGAAGCGCTGATCGACGCGCTGAGCGCGGCCGGCTACCAACGAGTGCCGCAGACCGAGGAGCCGGGCGACTTCAGCGTGCGCGGCGGAATCATCGACATCTTCTCGCCGCTCTACCACAACCCTGTGCGCATCGAGCTGGAAGAGGACATCGTGACCTCGGTGCGCCAGTTCGATCCCGCCTCGCAGCGATCGCTCGGCGAGGTGCGCGAGGCGATCGTGATTCGCACGCGCCTGGTGCCGCCGCTCGCGCTCAAGGACGACAAGGTGCGCGAGCGCGTGGCGCTGCGCACTAGCGAGATCGGCTTGGTGCGCAAGGAGCTGGTGGAGCTGAGCGACTCGCTGACCAACGGACTGCTGTTCCCGGGCGCCGAGCTGCTGACTCCGCTGCTGTTCGGCCGCCCGCTCGACACCGTCTTCAGCTATCTGCCCGCCGGCACGGTGGTCTGGATAATCGAGCCGGGACGCGTGCTGGCCGAGGCGATCAGGGTTACCGAGCAAACCGCCGCCGCGGCCGAGGCCGCGCAGAGCAAGCCTTCGTTCTACCCGGCGCCGGAATCGCTCTACCTCGGCGCCGACGAATTCGAAGACGCGCTGGGCGCGATGACCGCGGTCGAGGCCGGCTCGCTCGTCACCGTAGCCGCGCCGCGCGAGGGATGGGCGCCGCCGATCGAAGTCAAATGCCAGCCCAGCCTCAAGCTCGGCGCGAGCTCGCTCACTGGGCCGCGCACACCGCCGAGCTTCGAGCCGCTTGCCACGGAATTGCGCGAGGTGCAGCGCGGACAGGGACGCGCGCTGATGGTAGTCGAGGGAGCAAGCCAGGCCGCGCGCCTGCGCCGCCATCTGGAGGCCTACGATCTCTCGGTCAACGTCGATTGCAAGAGCTTCGGCGTGCTCATGGAGTCGCCCGACTTTCGGCCCGCGATCATGGAGGGCGAGGTCTCCTCCGGCGTGGTGCTGCAGGCCGACGGGCTCTACGTCTACAGCGAAGAGGACATCTTTGGCGAGCCGCGCGTGCGGCGGCGCTCGCGCCCGGTCTCCAAGGGCGCGTTGCTCAATCTCGAGGAATTGAAGCCCGACGACGTGGTCGTGCATATCGATCACGGCATCGGGCGCTACCGCGGGCTGCGCCACATGAAGGTCGCCGGCACCGAGGGCGACTTCCTGGCGCTCGAGTACGCGGCCGGCGACGCGATGTACGTGCCGGTGGAGCGCATCAACTTGGTCCAGCGCTACATCGGCGGCGACGGCCAGGAGCCGAAGCTCGATAAGCTCGGCAGTGGCTCCTGGGACCGGGTCAAGCGGCGTACCAAGGAGGCGGTGCTCGCGATGGCCTCCGAGCTACTCGACATCTATGCCGCGCGCGAGGTGATGGAGGGCCACGCCTTCGCCCATCCGGGCGCCGACTACGCGGAATTCACCGAGGGCTTCGAGTTCGAAGAGACGCCCGACCAGCTCGCCGCGATCGACGAAGTGATCCGCGACATGTGCCGGGCCAAGCCGATGGACCGGCTGATTTGCGGCGACGCCGGCTTCGGCAAGACCGAGGTGGCGCTGCGCGCGGCGTTCATCGCGGTGATGGACGGGCGACAGGTGGCGATGCTGGTGCCGACCACGGTGCTTGCGGAGCAGCACTGGAACACGATGCGCAAGCGGTTCGACGGCTACCCGGTGCGAATCGAAATGGTCTCGCGCTTTCGCAACGCGCGCGAGAACAAGGCGGTGATCGAGGACGTCCGGCAGGGCAAGGTCGATATCGTGATCGGGACCCATCGCCTGCTCCAGGGCGACGTCGAGTTCCCGCGCCTCGGCCTGCTGATCGTCGACGAGGAGCATCGTTTCGGCGTGGCCGACAAGGAGCGCGTCAAGCGTCTGCGCAAGCTGGTCGAGGTCCTGACCCTGACCGCGACCCCGATTCCGCGCACGCTGCACATGGCGATGCTCGGCATCCGCGACTTGAGCGTGATCCAGACCGCGCCGCCGGACCGCCAGGCGATTCGGACCTTCGTCGCGCACTTCGACGACGGCCTTTTGCGCGAAGTGATCATGCGCGAGCTCAACCGCGCGGGCCAGGTGTTCTTTGTGCACAACCGGGTGGAGAACATCGACTACGTTGCGCGCCATCTGCGCGCGATCGTGCCCGAGGCGAAAGTCGCGGTCGCGCACGGCCAGATGAAGGAGCGCCAACTCGAGAACGTGATGCGCGAGTTCATCGAGAATCGCGTCAACCTACTGGTCTGCTCAGCGATCATCGAGTCGGGACTCGACATTCCCAACGCCAACACGATGATCATCAACCGCGCCGACCATTTTGGCCTCGCCCAGCTCTACCAGTTGCGCGGCCGGGTCGGGCGCTCGCGCCAGAAGGCCTACGCCTACCTGCTGATCCCCGGTGAGCACATCATCACGCGCGACGCCAAGAAGCGCATCGAGGCCCTGCGCGAGCTGGTCGAGGCCGAAAGCGGCGGCGGCTTCAAACTCGCGATTCGCGACCTCGAGCATCGCGGCGCCGGCAACCTGCTCGGACGCGAGCAGTCGGGACAGATCACGGCGGTCGGCTTCGAGCTGTACACGGAGATGATGGAGCAGGCGATCCACGAATTGCGCGGCGAGCCGCTGCGTCCCGATTTCGAGCCCGAACTCCGGCTCGGCATCCCGGCGTATATCCCCGACAGCTTCGTCCCCGACGAGCGCGAGCGGCTGGTGCTATACCGGCGGATGGCGCGGGCAGCTTCCAGGGCCGACCTCGACACCCTGCGCGAGGAGATGCGCGATCGGTTCGGACCGCCGCCGACGCTGGTCGACAACCTGCTCGCCGCGATGGATCTGCGGCGGCGGATGCGCGAGATGATGATGCTGAGCGCGATCCTCAAGGGCGACCAGCTCGAAGTGAAATTTCATTCCGACGCGCCGCTCGACACGGCTAAGCTGGTCGCGCTGACTGACGCTAACCGGCGCCGCATGCGGCTCACCCCGTCGTTCCAGGTGATGGTGCGAATCGAGACCGGCGCCGGCGACTCGGGCAACAACTACGAACTGTTGTTCGAGCAACTCGACGGCGTCTTGCAGGCCTTGGCGGCCTGTGAAAAATTGGAGGCCGGGCCGGGCCGCCCCGCCGGGCCGCTCGCCAGTTAGACCATGAACCAGCATCATTCTCGCATGCGCTTGGGCGCCTTGGCGCTGATCGTTGCGTGCGCAGCGGCCGTGTCATTGATGGCGGTGCCGCGTACCGCACATGCGCAGGATGACCTCGATCGAGTGGTGGCCAGCGTGGACGGCGATCCAATCACGCTTCACGATCTCAAGACTTTCGCCGCGATCAACAAGGTTACGCTTAGCGATCCAGGCGATCTGAATTCGCCGGAGACCAAGTCGATACTAAAAGGAGTCATCTCGGAGCGCCTGCTGGAGAGCGAGGTCAAGAAGTACAAGGACCAGATCGACGATCGGCAGATCGACGAATACATATCCAACTTCGAGCAGAGCAACGGGCTGAGCGACGCGCAGTTGCGCGTGCAACTCCAGAGTCAGGGTCATACCTACGAGGAGTTCCGCAAACACTCCCGGATGGAACTGCAAAAGATGATTATGATCCAGAAGGAGGTGCGCGGGAAGGTCAACATCTCGCCCGACGAGGTCAAGGCCTACTACGACGCGCATCCGGAGGAGTTCAGCGTCGGCAAGGAAACGTTCAAGCTCGCGCAGATCCTGATCGCGGTGCCAGCCAACGCCACGCCGGCGCAGGTCGAGGCGGCGCGCGTCAAGGCCGATAGCGTCCACAAGCAACTGGTCGATGGCGCCGACTTCGGCAAGCTGGCGCGTCAGTATTCCGACGACGATTCCAAAAGCCAGGGCGGCGAGCTCGGCGACTTCTCGCGGGGTGATATAATCGATCCCATCCAGAAGCCGATCGATCACATGAAGGGAGGCGAAATTTCCGAGCCGATACGGACCGACCACGGCTTCCATATCGTCAAACTCGAGGAGCACGAGCAGTCGGGCGCCAAACCGTTTTCCGAAGTGTCCGGCCAGATCCAGGATAAGCTGGTGAGCCAGAAAGCGCAGCAACAGTTCGGCACATGGGTCGACAACGACCTCGTCAAGCAGCACTACATCGAAACGTTCAACTAAGTGACACGGCGGATGCCATCGAAGCCGAGCGCGCCAACGCTCCTGGCGGTAAGCATGGGCGATCCGGCCGGCATCGGCCCCGAGGTTATCCTGAAGGCGGCGGCCGCGATGGCCTCGCGCCCCGGCGCGCCCGCGCTGGTCGTGATCGGCGACGCCGGCGCGATGCGCGTCGCCGCGCGCCATCTGCACGGCGTGCCCGCGCCGCGGCCATGGCAGCCGGGCGACGCGCCTGTTCGCCCGGCGGAGGGTCTGGCGGTGCTGGAAGTCGGCCGCCTCAGCGGTTCCGCGCTCAAGCCCGGAAGGCCAAGCGTCGCGGGCGCGGACGCGGCCTATCGTTATATCGTGGAAGGGGCGCGGATGGCGATGGCGGCCGAGGCTGACGCGCTGGTGACCGCGCCGATCAACAAGGAATGGCTCAACCGCGCGGGCCATCGCTTTCCCGGCCACTCCGAGTTGCTTGCCGAACTGAGCCGCGCGCGGTTGTGGCGGATGATGTTCGCGGGCGACCAGTTGCGGCTCGCGTTGGTGACCGTGCATATGGGGCTCGCGCGGGTCTCGCGCGCGCTCAGCAGCCAGGGCGTCTTCGATACGATCCGGCTGCTCGCGCAACATCTGAGCGGCCGCCTCGGAATGAGCCGGCCGCGCGTTGGAGTGCTTGGATTCAACCCGCACGCCGGCGAGAACGGGCTTTTCGGCGACGAAGAAGCGCGCGTGATCATCCCGGCGATCCGCCGCGCCAGGCGCGCCGGCATCGACGCCTACGGACCGCTCGCGCCCGACACCGCGTTCATCCGGCCAGCCGGGAAATTCGCCTTCGACGCGGCGGTTGCGATGTATCATGACCAGGGGTTGATCGCGCTGAAGACGCTGGAGTTCGAGCGCGCGGTGAACGTGACCTTGGGATTGCCGTTCGTGCGCACGTCGCCCGATCACGGGACCGCGTATGATATAGCGGGATGCGGCGCGGCGAACGGCGCAAGCATGCTGGCGGCGATCGAGTACGCGTGGCGAGCGGTGCGAGGGCGAACCGTGCAAGGGCGGCCCGTGCAAAGGATGGACGGCGCCACGCGCAAAACGGCAGAGCGGTGAAGCAGCCGCGCAAAAGGTAAAAGGTTAGACGCGGAAAGTTTGCCAGCGATGGCGGATCGGTAGTGAAAGATCGGCAATGGCAGATCGAATAGTCATCAAGGGCGCGCGCGAGCACAATCTCAAGAATATCGACCTTGAGATTCCGCGCGATCGCCTGGTCGTCATCACCGGGCTCTCAGGTTCGGGCAAGTCGTCGCTCGCCTTCGACACGATTTACGCCGAAGGCCAGCGGCGCTACGTCGAGTCGCTCTCGGCCTACGCGCGCCAGTTCCTGGAGCAGATGGAGAAGCCGGACGTCGATTCGATCGAGGGACTCTCGCCGGCGATTTCGATCGAGCAGAAGACGACCTCGCGCAATCCGCGCTCGACCGTCGCCACCATCACCGAGATCTATGATTACCTGCGCCTGCTGTTCGCGCGCGTGGGCCATGCGTTCTGCCACAACTGCGGGCGCGAGATCACGCAGCAGAGCGTGCAGCAGATCGTCGACCGCATCATGGCGTGGCCCGAGGGCACGCGCATCCACGTGCTCGCGCCGATCGTGCGCGACCGCAAGGGCGAGTATCGCAAGGAGCTGAGCGATCTGCGGCGCGCCGGCTTCGTGCGGGTCAAGGTCGACGGCGCGGTGCGCGAACTGGGCGAAGAAATCACGCTCAATAAGAATCTCCGCCACACCATCGAGGTGATCGTCGACCGCCTCGCGATCCGCCGCGGAATCGAGAAGCGCCTGAGCGACTCGCTGGAAGTTGCCTTCAAGTACGGCCACGACCTGCTCAAGATTGAACGGCTCGACGGCAAGGACGCGGGCGAGGTCTATTTCAGCCAGCGCTTCGCCTGCGTGGAGTGCGGCATCTCGTATCCCGAGATCACGCCGCGGATGTTCTCGTTCAACAGCCCGCACGGGGCGTGCGCGTCCTGCTCGGGCATCGGCTCGATCATGTATTTCGATCCCGAGCTGGTGGTGCAGAACGAAGACCTCAGCATCGCCGACGGCGCGATCGCGCCCTGGGCCACGATGAACTACATGCAGCCGGTGCTAGAGGCGCTGGCGGCGCACTACAAGTTCAGCCTCGACACGCCGTGGAAGAACATCCCGCCCAAAGTGCGCCGCGCGATTCTCAACGGCTCGGGCGACGAAGAGATCGCGTTCACCTACCAACGCGGCGAGCATCGCCGCGGCTACGAACGCGCGTTCGAAGGCGTGCTGACCTGGCTCGACCGCCGCTACAAGGAGACCGACTCCCAGAGCATCCGCGAGATGCTGGAGTCGTACATGAACATGCGGCCGTGTCCGGAGTGCAACGGCGCGCGGCTGAAGAAGGAAAGCCTCTACGTTCGCTTCAACGGCAAATCGATCGCCGAGGTCTCCGCGATGTCGGTCAAACAGGCGGTGGCGTTTTTCGCCGCGCCCAAGCTGAGCCGCCAGGAGGAGGAGATCGCGCGGCTCATCCTCAAGGAGATCCGCGAGCGGCTCGGATTCCTGGCCGACGTCGGGCTGGACTACCTGACGCTCGACCGCGTCTCGGCGAGCCTCTCCGGCGGCGAGGGCCAGCGTATCCGGCTCGCGACGCAAATCGGCTCGAGCCTGGTCGGCGTGCTGTATATTCTCGACGAGCCGTCGATCGGATTGCATCAGCGCGACAACCAGCGCCTGCTCGCGACGCTCAAGCGCCTGCGCAACCTCGGCAACACGGTGCTGGTGGTCGAGCACGACCGCGACACGATGCTGGAGGCCGACCACCTCATCGACATGGGCCCCGGCGCTGGCGTTCACGGCGGCCACCTGGTCGCGCAAGGCACGCCCGAGCAGGTGATGCGCAACGCCGCGTCACTGACCGGGCGCTATCTCAAGGGCGAACTCGAGATCGCGACGCCGCGCCGCCGCCGCCAGCTTTCGGGGCGGTCGCTCACGATCAAGGGCGCGCGCGAGAACAACTTGCGCGACCTCACCGTGAACTTTCCGCTCGGCGTGTTTATCTGCATCACCGGCGTGTCGGGATCGGGCAAATCGTCGCTGGTGCTCGATACGCTCTACCGCGCGCTGGCGCAGAAGCTCAACCGCTCGCGCGAGCGCGCCGGCGCACACAAGAGCATCGAGGGCGTCGAGCACCTGGACAAGGTGATCCACGTCGACCAGAGCCCAATCGGACGCACGCCGCGCTCCAACCCTGCGACTTACACCGGGCTCTTCACCCACATCCGCGAACTCTTCGCGCAACTCCCCGAGGCGCGGATGCGTGGCTACGGGCCGGGGCGGTTTTCGTTCAACGTCAAGGGCGGACGCTGCGAGGCTTGCCAGGGAGACGGCATCATCCGGATCGAAATGCACTTCCTGCCCGACGTGTACGTGACCTGCGAAGTCTGCGGCGGCAAGCGCTACAACCGCGACACGCTGGAGATCCAGTACAAAGGCAAGAGCATCGCCGAAGTGCTCGACATGACCGTACTCGACGCGGTCGACTTCATGGGCTCAGTGCCGCCGATTCGCCAGAAGCTCGAGACTCTGCGCGACGTCGGGCTGGACTATATCCATCTCGGCCAGTCGGCGACCACGCTGTCGGGCGGCGAAGCACAGCGCATCAAGCTCGCCAAGGAACTCGCGCGCCGCGCCACCGGCCGCACGCTGTATATCCTCGACGAGCCCACGACAGGACTTCACTTCGACGACATCAAGCGGCTGCTCGAGGTGCTCGGGCGGCTCGCCGACGCCGGCAACACGATCATCGTGATCGAGCACAACCTTGACGTGATCAAGACCGCCGACTACGTGATCGATCTCGGACCGGAAGGCGGCGACCGCGGCGGCCAGATCGTAGCCAAGGGGACGCCCGAGGAAATAGCGGCGGCGGCAAATTCGCACACCGGGCAGTTCCTGCGGCTGGTGCTCGGCGATCGCGCCGCCGCATGACGCGCTGCACGCGCCGCGGAGTCCCGCACCCGCCTAAGAGGTTTGATTGAACAGCGCCCGCGTAGCGCTGGCGGTCCTCGCGATAGCAGTGAGCGGATGCATTCGCCGCCCCGAGCCGCATCGGCTCGAGGCTCAACTACGACGCGAGCTTCCGATCGGCACGCCGTCGAGCCAGGTCGACGCGTACCTCACGGCGCACGGATGGCAGCACAGCTTTCTACCTGATGAGCGCTCTTATCTCGCGGGAGTCCGCAATGTCGGCTCGCGTTTCAGTTTGACCCGCGAAGACATCGCGATCCGAATCGACATCGACAAGAGCGGCCGCCTGAAGGCGATCAACGTGACGCCGTTCTTCACGTATCACGGAAGATAATCGGCCGCGCGCGCCGGCCTCTCGGTCAGTTACAGCTCCAAGGATTGACGGACAGTCGCGGGCGGGATTTGCGGCCTATCCGCGCGATATTTTGAGCTTTGCCCTGGTGTCTTGCTCCGATATATCGACTCGATGTATTGTGATGCGTAGGATAGAGAGATGGTAACGAACCGGACAAAGGCGCGAGCGACGATTACCCGGAAGCGGCCGGCGAGCGAGGAATCCTTCTCGCGCTGGGTGGCGCCGCCCGAGGCCGGCTGGCCCAAGAAGCCTCCACGCATCGATATCAAGTTCCCCATCCTGGGCTTCCTGATGGAGTCCGAGATGACCGGCTACGACATCAAGCGCCGCTTCCGCGATCCGATCGGCTTCTTCTACCGGGCCAGCGACGGCTCGCTTTACCCGGCACTCAAGAAGCTCGCGCACGACGGCCTGGTCACGATGCGCGCCGAACGGCACGGCCGGCGCGCGCGCAAGGTCTATGCGATCACGGCCAAGGGGCGCGAGCATTTCCTGCGCGCGCTGCGCGAGCCCGCGCAGCCGATCTTCGTCTACGACGAGGCGCAGGTGAAAATCTACTTCGCGCATCATGACCCGGAGGCCGCGCTCGAGCATATTGAACGCGAACGCCGCTTCGCCGGCGCGTGGGAGTCGTTCCTCGAACGGCTGCTGGAGAACATGAAACATCACGGCGCGAGCCCGTTTCGCACCAGCATGGTCGAAATCGGCCATGGCATCGCGGCGCTCAAGGCCGACTTGTTCGACAAGCTGATGGTCCGGCTGGCGCGCGATCTGCGCGGCGCCTCGCGCACTCGCAACGGAGCGCCGAGTGGACGGCGTGCGCGAAAAATTCACGACGGCGGTCGCGCATCCAGTCCCGCCAAGGCCAAATACGGCACAATCTCATGAAGGTCATCATCCGCAGAGTGACGAAGCTTGCGATCGTCGCGCTGATTCTCGGGGGCGGCTATTACCTGGGCAACAGGTATCTTTGGCCTGCGCCCGACACCCGAACGATCCAGACCGTGGGCATAATCGAAGCGCCCGAGGTTAACATCACGAGCCGCATCGCCGGCCGGATCGTGCAGCTTGACCCGCTCGAGGGTGACACGGTCGAACGCGGCCAGGTCGTCTGCCGCACCGAGGATATCGATATCAGGAATCAGCTCGCCAAGGCGCGCGGCGATCTCGCGAACGCTCGCGCTACGCTGCGCAACGCGGAGCTGACGATGGCGCGCAACGACAAACTCTATGGCGAGCGCGTGATCTCGGCCAAGGATCGCGACGACGCGCGACAGGCGCTCGATAGCAACCGCGGCGCGGCGACCGCCGCCCAGGCCAACGTGCAGTATTACAGCGACCAGTTGAACGACACGGTCATCCGCGCTCCTATCGCCGGCACCGTCGTTAGCAAGAATCTCGAGGTCGGCGAATGGGTCACGCCGGGAACCCCAATCCTGACCGTTGACGATCTCTCGACCATCTGGGCGCGCGTCGACATGGAAGAGACCGATCTCGGCGCGATCCGCGTCGGCGGTCCGGCCCAGGTCACGCTGCCGACGCGGCCGCCGATGGTTTTTCCGGGGCAGGTGATGGCCATCGGGCAGGAGGGACAATTCGCGACCGAGACCGACGTTCGCCGCGGACGCCAGGACATCCGCACCTTTTACGTGAAAGTGCGGGTGTTGCAGGCGAGCGGACAGGTGAAGCCGGGGATGACTGCGGAGGTCGCATTTGCGCTCAACAATGGAATCGCAATCAGCAGCAATACGGGCGAGCGAACTCACTAAACGCTTCGGCGACTTGACCGCCGTCGACCACGTGAGTTTCGAGGTGCGGCGCGGCGAGTTGTTCGGCCTGCTCGGACCCAACGGCGCGGGCAAGACCACGCTCAGCCGGATGCTGACGACGCTGATCGTGCCGACCTCGGGGCAGGGATTCGTCGCCGGCTTCGACGTCGCGCGCGACCCGGTGCGCGTGCGCGAAGCGATCGGCGTGATTCCGCAGGCGCTGACCTCCGACCTCGACCTCACCGGATGGGAGAACGTCGACATCTACGGCGGCTTCTACAATCTCAGCCGGCGCGTGCGGCGTGAGCGGGCGCAGCACCTGATCCACATGGTCGGCCTGACCGAGCGCGCTAACGATCTCGTGCAGACCTACTCGGGCGGGATGCGTCGGCGGCTGGAGATTGCGCGCGGGCTCGTCCATTCGCCCGAGGTGCTGTTCCTCGACGAGCCGACCATCGGGCTTGACCCGCAGAGCCGGCGCGCGGTGTGGGATCTGCTCGAGCAGTTGCGGCGTGATACCGGGCTCACCATTTCGCTCACCACGCACTACATGGACGAGGCAGAAACCTTGTGCGACCGCATCGCGATCGTCGACGGCGGCAAGATTATCGCGATCGGATCGCCGGCCGAGCTCAAGGCGATGGTCAAAGGCTCGGACCGTCTCGAGCTCGAGGTGCAGGGCGACGCCGAAAAGATTGTCGCGATGCTGCGCGGACAGCCGGGCGTCCACGAAGTCACGCGCGATCCCGACGGCCCGATTGTCGTTCTGGCTGACGACGGCGCCCACGCCATGCCGAAGATCATCAGCGAAATAGAGAACGCCGGCGCCAAAGTTTCCTCGATCAAGCTCGAGCGGATGTCGCTCGAGGACGTCTTCATCCGCTTCACCGGACGGCGCCTGCGCGACGAACCGGCGCGCAAGGGCGGCTTCTTCAGCTCGAGCTTCGGGATGCCGATGCCGCCGGGACGCTGAGGGAGGAGGCCGGCCCATGAGAAAAACCTGGTCGATAATGCGGCGCGACCTGCTGAAGCTTGGACGCAACCCGCTGACCGTCTTTACCAGTGTCCTGCTGCCGATCATTTACCTGGTCATCTTCGGCAATTCGTTCCAGGGTGTCCTCAAGCATCTGCCGGTCGTGATCGTCAGCCAGGACAATGGCCCGTATGCGATCCGCGTGATGGAACAGATGCAAGCGCTCGCCGCGGGCCCCAAAACCATCGCCATCACTTACAACAGCGACGCGGGCACGGCGCTTCAGGACGTGCGCGACGGCGTCTACAAAGCCGCGCTGATAATTCCGCCCGGCTTCAGCCGCAGCATCGCCGAGGGCCGCATCGGCGAGCTCGGATTGTTCACCGACAACGTCGATTCGATCAGCGCAGCCACGCTGACGGGCGTGTTCAGCCAGGCGACCGCCTCGATTCGCGTCAACTACGTCACCGCGCGAGAGCCCAAGCTCGATCAGATCGTGATGCGGCCGAACAATCTTTTCACCACCGTCGACTACGACCGCTCGCTGATTCCAGGCGTGATCGTGATGGCGCTGTTCATGGGTTCGCTGACCTCGGGCGTGTTCAACTGGGTGATGGACCGTTTCATGGGGATCACGGAGTGCTACCTGGTGACGCCGTTGTCGCGCTGGAACCTCGCTGCCGGTGTGCTGGGCTCGAGCGTGCTAGTGACCAGCGTCGCGTCGGTCATCGTGCTCGCCGTGGGACTGCTAATCACCGGCGGGACGATTACCGGCGGAGCACCGGCGGCCGCGATGCTGGTCGGCGTGATCATCATCGGGGCGACCGGGATCCTCGCGATGACCTTCGTTTTGTTGGCGCGCGCGAACAATCCGCGCGTGGTCGGCGCGTCGGCCGGCTTTCTCAATGTGATCCTGTTTTTTCCGAGCGGCGCCATTTATCCAATCGAAAGCTTTCCACCGTGGTTGCGGGCCTTCGCTCACTACAATCCCGAGACGCACGCGGTGAGCGCGCTCAAATCGATCCTGTTCAAGGGCGCGAACTTTGCCGCGATCTCGAACGACGTCACATTTCTGATCGTGTTCACCGCGATCATGCTGGTGATCGCGAGCATGACGGTAAAGCGCACGCTCTAGAATCGGAACGCCGAGGCGCGTGCGCTATTTTTTATCCGACCAGCTCAGGTAGAGACCGATATTGCCGAGCAGCGCGAAAGTAACCGGCATCCCCAGCGCGTACGAAGCCACCCTGAGCGAATCGTTGTCGATCGCGAGCCCCACGATCAGTATGACAGCCGCCAGCACTTCGAGCGCGACCAGAAAAAAGATCAGCGTTTTGTGTTCGTGCCGGCTCTTTTCCGCCCGGGTGACGGTCGGCTCCATGTCGCTGCGGATCACTTGCGGATGAAAAATCAATTGGCGGACAGTAGCGCGACGAGATTGAAAAGTTCCTGCAAGCTCTGATTGAACGTTAGAACTTGTCTTCGCGCAACGGGCCTGCGTGAGCTTCTTTAGGTCGAGGCTATTGCCGCAGAAACACCCCGATCTGTCAACTGCGGTGATCGAACGGATCGTTTGAGAAAGCAAGCCACTACCCGCTATGTCTTGATGGCCTAAACAGGAGAATAACGGGACGCAAGGCCACGAAATTGGATCGGGGAAAAGGAGAACGTCAATGATACCCAAAATATCGATGAGTCGTCTCACGCTCATGCTCGGAGTTGTTGCGCTGGTCGCGTCCGTGGCCGGCCTCGCGCACGTTTCGTCTTCTCGCGGCGTCGCCAACGCATCACCTATATTCGAAGCCGACGCCCCTGTGGTGGGAGTTTGGGAAGTGTTTGTCGGCGGCGCTCCGTTCGGGCCTCACCTATTCACGTTTCATTCCGATCACACGTTCTTGTCATCAAACCCTGACGCGGGCGACCCTCATACTAGCGATTCCGACGGCGAAGGCGTTTGGAAAGGGCGCAAGACCGTGACCGGCATATTCAAAGAATACAACGCCGATCGCACGTCGCATCTGTTCGTCAGCATCCTGACCGTGACGTACACAATCACAGTCAAGGGCGACACGTTCACCGGTGATGCGCTCGCGGTGGAGACCGACGCGAACACTGGAGCGGTCCTGTTCAGCGGCCCGGCAACGTTCACCGCGACACGTATGAAATTGCCGTAGGTGACGGTTCCCGCACCGCCGTCGAGAGATAAACGCTCCTCTCACGGGCGCGGATAACGTCAAACCGGGTGCGCGAGGCGTGAGAATGTAGTCGCCCCCCAGGAATCTTGTCCGAGGCTAACGTCTTGGATCCATCACCAGGTTGGTAGAGTACCGCGCCGTTTTCAGCCACCACCACGTCGAACAGATCGATGCGAGGAAGAACTCTCTTTAGATCTGCCAGGATGCGGCCCGATACCAGGATCAGCTTGCGACCGATAGCGCGAACGCGCTCAAGCGCCGCGACAGTGATGTCGTCTACACGTCCATCGGACGCGAGAGTGCCATCGTAGTCAGAAGCGAGTGCCAAATAACGCAAGACAATACTAACCGACTTCGATGTAGCTAGATCGATAAGCCTATGTCAGATCGGTGAATCGCACATGTCGGCTAAAGCTCCGCTCCGGGGTTCCCCAACGCATTCTCGGTGAGGCCGCGGGTGATGATATCGTAGGCCTCGTCGACGGAATCAGTCCGGTGGAAAAGCTCGGCATCACCGGGGCTGATTGTGCCGTACTTAGTCATCGCGTCGAAGTTCAACACCTCGTTCCAGTACTTCGCCCCGAACAGTACGATCGGCATGCGCTTCTTCATCTTGCGCGTTTGCACCAGCGTGAGCATTTCAAAGAACTCGTCGAGCGTGCCGAAACCCCCGGGAAACAGCACCACCGCCTTGGCAAGATAGACGAACCAGAACTTTCGCATGAAGAAATAGTGGAAATGAATGTGCAGCTCGCGGCTGACATAGGGGTTATCGAACTCGTCATTGGGAATGGATATGGTCAGGCCAATATTGAGTCCCTTTGCTTCCGAGGCGCCGCGGTTTGCTGCCTCCATGATGCCGGGACCGCCGCCGGTGCAGACAACGAAACGGCGCTCACCGTGGTCAAACTTCTTCGACCAATTCGTCAGCCGAAACGAGAGCTCACGCGCCGCCTCGTAGTAGGTCGAGAGCTCAAGGGCGGTGCGCGCTGCCGTCACGCCGCTCCCGGCCTTTTCCGCCTCAGTTAGCGCGGCCTCGGCCATCTCGCGCGAGATCAGCCGCGCCGATCCCATGAACACGATTGTGTCCCGGACTCCGTAGCGTTTGAAGCGCGACAGCGGCTCCAGATACTCAGCCAAAATACGTAAGGCGCGCCCGTCCTTACTTTCGAGGAACCGCATGTCCTCATACGCTTTCATCTGTCGATGGAATTGTTTGGTTCGAAGGGAATTATCCAAGATCCACCTCTTTGGCTAAGTATAGCATCGAGAGCGTCCGCGCACCCGAGTGACAGTCTTCTCAACGCTGGGAAGCCGTAGCGGCAGGCGCTCGAAAGCCCATTTGCCATATGGCGTTTCGAGCATCGAGTGCCGTGCGGAGTTCGCGCGGAAAATGTGGAACTGCAGGCGCAGATTGTGGCTTAGGATCGACGATCCGCCTCCAGCACCTATGTCTGCCGGCACGGCAGCTCGACGGATTTTCGACTTCCTGCCGCCCATCTCGCAATACGTGTCGGCGAATTGATGGTGAGCCGTCCGGGACTCGAACCCGGGACCCTCTGATTAAAAGTCAGATGCTCTACCGGCCTGAGCTAACGGCTCATCGCTAGGAAACAGAAGCCTTTTCCGACATGGACGCGCCACATTCAAGCTGCCTGACGCCCCAAGTTGACACCCATTCGTAGCAATGTACGTATCGAATCATGGCGACGGCCTAGGCTACGCGAATGGCCCGGCAACGTGCAATGCTTATCTCAAGTGCGAGGTCGAGCGCGGTCGTGACCGGCGCCTTGTGCACGCCGGCAACGCTCACCCCCCACCCGTGCAAGAGCAGGATTTTGCGTCACCAGCGTCATTTCGTCATTTCATAGGGAACGCAAGGTTTTTTGGTGACGCAGGAAAAACTCGCTCCGTCACCTGCGTCACCCGCTCTGCTGTACGCTTTGACCCGATGAAGGAAAATTCTGGTCGCGAGCGTCGCCTTCCCTCGGCCGCAGCGCCGACGCTGGTCGGGTGCGCTCTTTATGGGTAGACTGTTAATAAGGCCGTTAAAGGAGGGGCCGAGCGATGAAGCTTCTGACGAAGCTTTTTACGAAAATCCCTCTGGCGTTACAGGCGGCCCAGCTGTAACAACCAGGCGCAGAGTAGGTCTGCGCGGAACTGTTTGCCCCGCAGCCCGAATCTTCTGATCCCTATATGCTGCCGGTGCCGATACGGACCTAAATTAATAGCCCTCGGGACTCCGAGGGTTACTTCTTTTTAAGCGTCGCATTCGGCGACCGCATCATGCCTCAGCAACAGTTATAATCGCGTCCATTTTCTCCACGAGGTTGCGCTTCATGCCCTGGCTGAAGTGCCCGTAGATGTCGGCCGTGATCGTAATGCTGCTGTGCCCCAGCAGCTTGGAAACCTCGTAAAGGTCGGCGCCGCGCTCCAGGAGTAAAGTCGCGCAAGTGTGCCTCAAATCGTGGAAGCGCGTCTCCTCGGGCAGCTTGGCGGTCTTCAGCAGGCGCTTAAAGATGGCGTCGAATCGTGTTGCGTCTTGTTCAACTTGTCGGCGACTTCCTTGCGCTTCGCGCCGTATAGGCACTTACGTTTGCGCTTCCCGTCGACGTATCCCAAATCCTCGCGCGCCATCCAGCGGCCATCCCACTTCCGGTAGGAAATACTGCCCTCCCCTCGGCCTCGCACGCGCCGTGGTGGACGTTTCTTCGGCTCCGCCTCTTCTGCCATCTGCGTGTGACCTCCAGTTTCAGCGGCCCTTTGTGGCCGGCTTCGACAATCGCGGCACGGCGTGGCATCTGCGCACCTTCACCGCCTCCCTACCCTGCTCGAATTCCAATTCGCGCTTTACCTTCTCTATGTAGGCCTGGTGGCGACGTTCGCTGAGTTTGATCCTGTTCTCTGCGTCTGCGTAAAAGTCTCTACTCCGTCTGCTCTGCGAGCATCGCTCCGAGCAGTAGCGCTGAGCTTTGATTTTGATAAACAGCCGCTGACATGAGCGAAGGAGCACCTGGTACGGCCGCGGCGCTCATTCTTATATAGTGTCACCGGTCAAGCAAATCGGCACCAGGATTTCATAGCTTATGAGCGAACCCTTACTCGACGAGGAGTATCGCGAGATATTTCGGGCGGCAGATGATCTGTTTCAAAAACCTCTGGTCTGGAGCCGATCCGTTCCTGCGCCTTCCGGTACAACCCTCGTGAGTCTTGTTAAGTTTCGCGTCTTCGTTCGAGCCGTGAAACAATATAGTTCCATCGTTCAGTTGCTGCGTTCGGGCCAGTGGGAGGATGCGCTCGTCCTGGCGCGTTCATTGTATGAACTCAACGCGAATCTTTCGGAGATCTGCTCTTCTAACTCCGAGCAGGCTGCGAGCAGCTTCGTCAAGTTCGGGAAATGCCAGCAGTTGCGGCTGGAACGAAGACTCCTCGAGGATCAGGTTCGCGATGAAAAGCTGAAACCGCAGCCCTCCGCTGAAACGCTACTCGAGCTCAAGCAAAAAGTTGCCGCGATCACCTTGGTTCTGAATCGTGATTTCGGCGAATTTCGGACCAAAGAAAGACAAGGGAATAAAGGCAACAAGAATGGAAAGTGGCAGGATACGTGGTCGGGGTTCAGCGTTGAAAAACTCGCTCAACGCCTAGCCGAAAAAACTGGCGGCAAGCCAGGCCAGAGCGATTATTTTGTCTATGCCCTCGGGTCGCACTTCACGCATGCTGCTCCCGGCGCGCTTTTTCTTGGGTTCAACCCCAGTCGCGAAACGGCCGACTGGAATGAGTTCCGCGTTGTGCTCGACAGAGCAGGCCAGGGCGGTTTGAGAGTCTGTCTCAGACAAGCCTCTGTGCACTTGGTCGACATCATCGGATTAGCAGGCGACTCTATCATGGGTTACGAACCGCAGTGGTTTGATGAATTCGCTCTGCCGCTTCTTGAGAAGTTCTGACCCGACCGCCGCACCTGACCGAACATTCGATTAGACTCCATCACCAGTGGTCAGCCCCTTATTGTGCCGCGCTACCACACGGCCAATAAGCTGCGCGGCAGGCTACCGAGAATTTTAGCCCAGTGCCGCCGTCAGTTGGTCGGCGGAATCGTACAAAGGCCGTTGGCTCGCTGGCATCGGGTCGGGTATTTTCTTCTGCGGGACTTCGGTGGTGGGATAGTTCGGGTCCTGGCTGCCCGGTGTCGGCGTCGCTTCATCGGTGATCGTACGGGTGCCCGGACACGTCTGCGCGTGCGCCGAGGCTGCCGTTCGGTCAAAGCGACCACGAGCAGTAAAGCGAGCTTCCTCATCTTGCCTCCTAAGCTGGTCCGTCGCACGCGAACAAGCTCACTATTTCTTGGGCGGCTGCAGCGCCTTGTAATAGTCCGACAATAGCTCGAGCAGCGCACTTTCGGATTTTGGGGTCGGAAGGTGCCCGACGGCCGATAGCGGCGATGCAGACGGGCCGACGATTCCGTCGAGATGAAGAAGCACGGGATCAACGTTCTCGATACCAAACAGAGTCTGTGTCTGCCCCCAATGAAGGATCAGTGCGGGTTCTTTACTGTTAAGTTCTGTAGTCATTCTACGTTCACCAGGTCCAGTGTAAAGAAAAATCCAATAGGGCGGACCGATCTGTTGAGCATCGAAAGAAAACCAGTAAGTGTAACCCGGAATGGGTAAGTAACTGGGTGAGCCGCCAGGACGGTTGGCTTCGACCTTGTAGCCAGGGCAAAGGATATATTCCCCCAGCCTTACCTCGCGTACTGGACGCAGCACTACGCATTCCCGATTTGGGACACCTCTGTCTATCAGTCCCACAACGATCTCATCAAGAGTTCTTAATATAGTCATGTCACGCTAGTTACGCTCAAAGGACGATCCCGGCCGCGGTCATCGCGATGTCGAGTGAAGCGAGCAGTAATGCCACGTGTGGGTCAGCTTTATAGATGAATCCGGCGATACCTAAAACAATACTACCGAACACAATTAGCGCGGTTCCGAGTATACGACGCTCTCGAAGCTGCAGCACCTGACCTTCTGCAGAAGCGCGGACACGTTGTTCCTCACGAAGCTGCTTCTCCAAATCGGAGTTAACATTGCGCTCTTTTTCGAGTTGTATGTCTTTGCGTGCAATCTCACTAAGCAGATGCTGAGCAATACCGAGAGCAACGCCACGGACTCCAGTCTGGCTAATAGCTGAAAGGAGCGGATCAGCAGAGATTGCTGCCTCTTCCTTCTCGGTGACCGAACGCTTCGCGGTGACAACCTCTGGAAGAATTGCAGAGCCTACTTGCTGAGCGACGGTGGTCCCGCTTTCGCTTGGCTCAGGTCGAACGTACTCAGTGGCTGAGTCGCTGGCGGAGGTCTTTTCGTCAGGCACCATTTGAACCGCCGTGTAAGATTTGTATCCTGCCGGATTCCATGCGATGTCAGGCTAGTCTCGTGAGCATCGACAAATCAGTTCTTCCTTGGTTTGTTGTATCTTGGTTGCAATTGTTTAGTCAGTTCAGCCTCTCGAGCAAGAACCTGCTGCTCCGAAGCGCCTGGCATCGATAGCCATGCGATATAAAGGTCCATTGGATTTTGCATCGCTGCCCGAATGAACTCGACGTTGGTTCTAATGCCCGGTCGGTGGAAGCCGGCGGACGTTTTTGTGGGTCCGTGGAAACCGAACAAACACGGCAGCAAAGATGCTACTCTGCTGCGCACCCCGCCGCTCTTGATTGCGTAGGCTTTGCCGATTACTAGAATTTCCGCCGTCCGATTCGGCTCACCAGACCATCCATGCACTGACACGCAGTAGCACGCCGGAGATTCTGGAGGCAGCTCGGAGTCCGGAACACCGCCATGCCTGTCCAAGTATTCACGTAGCTTGAAGGGACCAAACCACTGCGTCCACGAGCTAGTAGTTGCTATTCCCATCCTCGTTCTGGTCGCTCTCCCAGACATGCGGGCATGGGGTTTCTCTTAACATCCTACAAACCGAGCCGCCGCCCAAGCGGCACTAGCATGCGCGTCCCGGGCGCTGGCGACTTCCGACGCGATCAACGCCTGACGGGCGCAGAACACGTAGAGCTCGACGCCCAGGTCGCGCTTGTTGTCGATCGTGGCGTAGTCGTAGATTGGATCGCACGGACTCGGACACGATTGCGCCGATGCCGGGGCTGCGCAGGCTATCGCCAGGGAGAGCAGGAACCCGCGAGCGTCGTTACCACAGGGCCGCGCCGGCTGTAACGGGAGCACTTTGTGCGAGCAAACTGCGCAGCGTAGGTCGCCCATGTTGCGATAGGGCGCTACGATTCTAATTTGCGCAATTTGGTTAGACCTTGACGCAGGTATAGCGGAAGAGAAGACGACTTTTCGGCTATGTACTCCACGTGGCCCTCGTCCGTTAATCTTTTCGCGTGTCGCAGAAGCTGATCAAAAGGACCGTCTGCATCGCCACGTCCGAGCCACATCACAGCCATCAGTTCGAACCGAGCTTCGAGCGAAAGCCCGGAAATCGTGTCTAGCAGCGCAACCCGATAAGGCTTCATCCGCTCCCAGTCTTCTACCGATTTTTCGATATCGCCGGGGTACTCAAGCCCCAATTCGCTGGACGGCGAAACAGCGTTGAGAGCCTCAGCGGCGCTAATGACTGCCGCGATCTGCTTCTCCGTTAAATATTTAAGCATCGTTCTTCTCCACCAACCGGACCGCTTTCGATCAGCACGTCCATCATCTGCCGCGCGTGCGGCACCCTCAAGTGGCGCGTGACGCAGGTGACGCTGAATTTCCACAGCTAACGGACGAACGAAACTATCCGGTGACGCTGGTGACGCAAGGTGACGCAAACTTTTTTGGCTTGCGTCACCGAAAAAGCTCCGCGAATTCAGGTGCTTAACCCAGAAAGGTGACGCTGGTGACGCTGGTGACGATGAATTTCCTATTTAGAAGGGTGAGTAGTAAGAAAAGTGACACCCAAACTGACACCCAATGACTCCCGAAATCGGGAAAACTGACTCCCGAAGTGACGCCCGAGCCAAAGACACGAGATGCACACAGGCGCGCGAAAACCCTGTGCGCCAAGGGTTTTGCGTACCCATACGCACGCCCTCGCACGCGGGCGCACAGTGAGACGCCGAATTAAAAGTCAGATGCTCTACCGGCCTGAGCTAACGGCTCGTGCGCACAGGAGTCTACGCGAACTGGCGGCGGGGGCAAAGTCTCCGGCGTGCCGTGAATAAACGAGAAGCCTCGCGAATTCTCTAAGACTGAAGCTGCCGCGATTCGCTAAGGCTTGCGAGCGTCGGCAGCCCGCGCGCTCGTTGACTGCGCCAGCGCCGCGGCCCCGGCGGCGCTCGACGTCTGCGCCCGCGGGATCGTCACTCGCGATTCGAGGAACGCCACCAGGTTGTCGAATTCGTCGTGGGTCAGGATGCCCGCGAAGGACGGCATGTTGCCGCCACCGTTGGCGATTTTGATCCGGAGATCGTTTTCGCTCAGCCGATGCGCGACGTCAGTGAGATCGGGACCGCGCATCCCGCCCTGCCCGTCGATCATGTGGCAGAACTCGCATCCCTTGTCATGAAAAAGCTGCGCCCCAGTAACAATCGGAGGGCTGTTCGTGCCGACCAGGGCGGCGGACAGCGGCTGAGCGTCGAATTTCGGCGACCATGGCGCTATCGATCCCTCGATCCAGAACCCGGCTATGCTCAGCACGATCACTAAGACGGCCGCGACCGCCCATGGGCGGCGTGAGGGATGACGTTCGCCCTTGTTCCACAGCACCGGCACCAGCAGCAGAAACACGATCGCCGCCATCGGCGCCGCGACCATGAACACCGACTCCATCCCGCGTGGCAGCAGCGCCAGCACGGCGTAGTACCACAGCATGTACCAGTCCGGCGCAGGATCGTTGGCGAGCAGGCTCGGGTTTGGAGGCTTGCCGAGCTCGGGCGGGCCGACGAAGAAGGCCAGCGCCACGATAGTCACGACCACGCCGACGGCGACTACTACGTCGCGCCAGGCCGCATCGGGCCAGAACGGCACCCCGCGCTCCTCGAGCAGTTTTTCATATTCGGCGCGATAGGTTTTGGGATTGACCTTTTCGCCGGGCACCGGCGGCGCCGAGATTCCGTCATGAATCACGAGGTAGAGATGAAGGGCCACGAGCGCGAAGATCATCGCCGGCAGGAAAAATACATGGAAAGCGAAGAAGCGGCTGAGCGTTGCGCCGCCGAGCGTCTTGCCGCCGAGCAGAAAGCGCGCGAGGTACGCGCCGATGAACGGCGTCCGCCCCAGCATCTCGGCCGCGAGCACCGTGGCCCACACCGCGGTCTGATCCCAGCGCAGCAGTTGCCCGGTGAACCCCATCGCGATCGTGATGAACAGCAGCATCACGCCACTGACCCAGTTGAACTCTCGCGGATACTTGTAACAGCCCATCAGGAAGACCTGGATCATGTGGATGCCGACCAGCAGGATCATCGCCGACGCGCCGAAGAAGTGCATCCCGCGCAGAAAATTTCCCAGCACCGCCTTATAAGTGATGAATTCGAGCACGTCGTAGGCCGACCCTGACGACGCGACGTACCGCGTCGCGAGCGCGATTCCGGTCACCACCTGCATCATGAAGGCGACCAGCACCGCGCTGCCGAACACGTACCACCATCCGGTGTTGGGCGGCACCGGATGCTTCATCACGTCGCCGAAGAATTTGATCAGGCCGGTGCGCTCCTCGAACGCGTCGACAGCCTGCCAAAAGATTTTCCTGATCACCGGGACTCTCCCGCGCGGCTATTCGATTGGCACCGCGCTGGCGAGGATTTCGACCTGTCCGTCGCGCACGCGCACTGGGTAGTTGAACAGTCGGCGCGGCGGCGGACCGGCGGCGACGTCGCCGTCGGCATAGTAAACGCCGCCATGGCAGGGGCACATGAACAAATTGGCCTGCGCCAGCCATCGCACGGGGCATCCGAGATGCGAGCAGTTGACCGCGAACGCGACAAAGTCGCCGGACTCCAGGCGCCGCAGCCACGCCGCCGTCATCGCGGTCACCCCCGCCCACGCCACCGGCGATGGGTCGAGAAACTTGACTTTGACGGTTTCGCCGGGCTTGAAGCTGTCGACCGCGCCGACCGCACGCCATACGTCTGGTTCGGGGGCGATCAGCGGGCCGAGGATGAACCCGACGACCGGGATACCGACGATCACCGCGGCGACGGTGGAGAGCGCGATACAAAGCCGTCCCATGAAGCGGCGGCGTTCGGGACTGAGCGCCTCCCCGCGGTTTGGCTGCTGCGTTTCACTCGCCATGCAACAATTCTCCCACCCACTTGCTAATCGAGACGGCCATCAGAACCAAACCGGCGGCGGAAAATACATAGGAACTGAGTACTCCGAAAAGCAGGAACGTTATGCCGAGCGCGAGGAACGCCGGCGCATAGGTCGGCGGCGGGTTTTTCTCCGGGAGCGGAGTGCTCCACCCGGCTGTCTCGTCAGCGCGTGTTTGCGGTCCTTCTTCGGGGGTCATCCGAATCGTCCCTAAAAGCTCGCTTCCGCGGGGGCGACGCCGTCCGTCTCGGCCATGCCGAACCATTGCAGAAACAGCAAGATCATCACCGCCAAAAACACAAAGCCGCCACCCACCCACATCAGCAACCCGCCCACCTGCTGGTCGAGCCCCGGCGTCAGGCCCCATCCCGTGCGCAACAGCGCGGCGACGTGCAGCGAATCCGCGGGATGCAAATACGGCGCGTAGAGGCCCTCGGGAGCGAAGGTCAGCCAGATGCCGAGCAGGCTGTTGGCCAGCGCGCCGCCGAGCAGGTAGACCTGCGTCCACAGAGGCGAGATCCGACACTGCGGCAGCGGCGCGAGAACCGGCCACCAGAAGATGGTCGCGGTTACCATGAAGCACAGATGCTCCGCGATGTGGATATATTCGTTGCCGAGCGCCGCATCGAAGAGCCGCGGCAGATGCCAAAGCGCGAGCGTCGCAACCCCGAGCGTCCAGGCCGTTAGCGGATTTCCCAGCACGCGCTCGATACGGCCGAGCGGGGGGCAATCGAGCACCGCGCGCGCGAAGCGTGGCGTGATGCCGAGCAACAGCAGCGGCGGCACCGCGAGCTCGAGCAGCAGATGCTGGAGCATGTGGGCGCTGAACAGGTATTCGTCACCGAGCGTATCGAGCGGCGAGATGAGCGCGAACAGCATCACGGCCACGCCCGCGACGAACCATCCCGCACGGGAAAGATTGCCCGCACGGAAGAGGTCGCCGCGATGCGCGCTCCAGTACGCTGCCAGCAGCGCCGCGCATCCGATCAGCACGGACAGGTCCGGGTCCCACGCTCGCAGTATTACAGCCATCTTGCTATTCGCGATTCTTTGCGCCGCTTTTCAGCGAATTACCGCCTTTATGCGATCAGCGGCCACAGATAGACCACTGTGAAGATCACTACCCACACCGCGTCGACGAAATGCCAGTACATCGCGACGGACTCGAAACCCGACGGCTTGATCGCGCCGAGCCGCCCGCTAATCGCGATACCCAGCAACGCGCCAAGAGCGACGAGGCCCATCAGCACGTGCAGGCCATGAAAGCCGGTAAGCGTAAAGAAGGTCGAGCCGAACAGGTTGGTGCTGATCGTGACGCTGTGCGCGAAGAGTCCCAGGTACTCGCGCGTCTGGCCGAAGAGAAAAATCGCACCGAGCGCCACGGTCAGCGCGAGCCATCGGCTGACGCCGCTCCGATCGCCCATCCTGAAGCTGCGCGCGGCCAGATGAATCGTCGCGCTGCTCAGGAACAGACAGATACTGAACACGAGCGTGTGCATCACGTTGAGGCTGTTGGCGGCGCTCGGCCCGTCGGCTGGCCGCGAGCGAAAGAACGCGTAGGTTATCAGCAGGATCAGGAAAAACCACGCCTCAGAGAAAAGGAACAGGCCGACTCCAACCTTGGTTTTGTCAGGCATCGTCTTCTCAATCATCGCTATCGCTCATCCCGCCAGCTTCGTGATCATTTCGTCGGTGCGATCCGGATGGGCGAGGTCCCACAGCGGCCGGCGTCCACGAATCGGCGGCACGCGGGTGAAGTTCTCCGGCGGCGGCGGCGAGGTGGTCGCCCATTCCAGCGTCCACGCGTCCCATGGGTTGTCGCCCGCTATTTTTCCTGAGCGGAGCGAGATTGCGATGTTGATCATGAGAGTCAGCACCGCGAAGGCGAGCACGAACGCGCCAATGGTCGAGATCATGTTCATGGCTTCCCATCCCGGCAACGCGGGATAGGTAAACACCCGCCGCGGCATCCCGAGCATCCCGAGCACGTGCTGGATCATGAAAGTCAGGTTGAAGCCGATGAAGGTGAGCCAGAAATTGACCTTGCCCCAGCGCTCGTCGAGCATGCGACCGGTAATTTTCGGGAACCAGTAATAGACGCCGGCGAACAGCGCCAAGGCGGTTCCGCCAAACAGCACATAGTGGAAGTGCGCGACCACGAAATAGCTATCGGTCAACTGCCAGTCGATCGGGACCACCGCGAAGGCAATGCCCGAAAGGCCGCCGATCGTGAACATCAGGAGGAAGGCGACTGCGAACAGCATCGCGGTCGTAAACCGCACCCGCCCCTGGTACATCGTCGCGGTCCAGTTGAAAATCTTGATTCCGGTGGGCACCGAAATCGCCATGCTACAGATGGCGAAGAACAGATCGAAGGGATGACCGAGCCCGACCGCGAACATGTGATGCGCCCACACGGTGAGGCTCAGGAACGCGATCGCAAGCGTCGACGCAGCGACAAAGTCGTAGCCGTAGATCGGTTTGCCCGAGAACACCGGGATGACCTCCGAGATGATTCCGAAGGCGGGCAGGACCATGATGTAGACCTCGGGATGGCCGAAGGCCCAGAAGACGTGCTGCCACAGCACCGCCGAGCCGCCGGTGTCGGCACGAAAGAAATGCGCGTTGAGCAGCCGGTCGGCAAGCAGCATTACCAGGCCCGCATTGAGTATCGGCATTACCACGACGATCAGGAAGCCGGTTATCAGCGTCATCCAGACGAACAGCGGCAGCCGTCGAATACTCATTCCGGGAGCGCGCATGGAGATGATCGTCGCCATCAGGTTGATTCCGGCAGTGAGCGTGCCCACGCCGATCCCGAGCAGCCCGAGTATCCAATAGTTCACCCCGGGGCCATAGGAGTACGCGGTCTCGCTGAGCGGTGCGTAGGCAAACCATCCTACCTCCGGCGCGCCGCCATTGATGCCGCTGGTGGCGAAGCTGAAATAGAGCATAATTCCGCCGAAGATCTGCACCCAGAAACTGAGCGCATTGAGCCGCGGAAAGGCCATGTCGCGCGCGCCAATCATCAGCGGCACCATGTAGGTCGCGAACCCGACCAGCAGCGGCACCACCACCAGAAAGATCATCGTGGTGCCGTGCATCGTAAAGAACTGGTTATAGACCTGCGGGCTGAGGAAGTTATTATTGGGTACGGCGAGCTGAATGCGCATCAGCAGCGCGAGCACGCCGGCAACCAGGAAAAAGACGAACGCTCCCAGCAGGTACATGATCCCCAGCTGCTTGTGATCTACGGAAGAGACCCAGCTGAGCCAGCCTTCGCTTGCTTCGAGCTCAAAGGACTCGCCGCTGAGCGCCTCGGGAACCGCCGCGTCTTTCATTTTTGCGTCTCCAGGAACGCGACCAGCGCGCGGACGTCGCCGGGGCTCAGCTTGAAGTTCGGCATGTTGCTGCCGGGCTTGAAGTCGTCGGGATCGTGCAACCACGCGGCGAGGTTTTCCGGCGTGTTCTCGAGCGCGCCCGCCGCGAGCGTTCGGCGGCTCGCGATGTGCGTGAGGTCGGGGCCGACGCTCCGGAGATGGCAGTTGGTGCAGATGTTCTCGCGGTAAATCTTCGCGCCGAGCTGCTCATCCGCCGTGACGGGCTTGGGCGGGATGTCCGCCTGCCGCTTTACCCAAGCCGCGAAATCGTCGGGCGAATCCGCGATCACCATAATGCGCATCCACGCGTGTTCGTTGCCGCAGAACTCGGCGCATGCTCCAAGATACGTGCCGCCGTGGTCGGCCTCGATCCACAGGCGATTGGGATGGCCCGGTATGATGTCGATTTTGCGCCCCAGTGCGGGCACCCAGAAGTCGTGGATCACGTCGACCGAGCGAAAATCGACCAGCAACCGTTTTCCGACCGGTATGTGTATCTCGTTGGCGGTAGTTACACCGGACTTGAGATAGATGATTTCCCACCACCATTGATGAGCGACGATCCTGAGGTCCGGCTTGGCATCGGCGGTTGGCGGATCGCTGGCACTCATGGCCCGCACCATGAAGCCCGACAGCACGACCAGCGAAAGGATCGGCACGACCGTCCATGTGATTTCGAGTTTTCGCGAGCCGAACTTCTGCTCCGGGTCGGGCGCTCCGGGCCGGTCGCGATAGCGGATGACCGCGTAGATGACGAGAAAACTGACCAGGATGAGGATCGCGGAGAGAAAAATCAGCGTGCCGACGAAGAGGTTCGAAATTGCGGCCGCCTGCGGCGAGGCCGGAGCGAGGGTGAACGCGTTAGCGGTATACGGCCCAGGCATAGTCACCACCAACCACCGGCGCAGCGCGAAGCGACGTCACGCTACGTGCGAAAAGCCAACTCGGATGCGCGAGCGTAACCTTGGGGTGCGGCAGATTGCAAGCAAATTCGGCTCAGGAAGCCACGCTCGCTCGATTACAAATTGGTTAACCGACGATCGTGCTGGCGGGTGCAGCGCGAGCTTTGATAAACCAATAAAATCGAACTGTGGGCGATCCGGCGCACCGGACGCACAACCAAATCGATCGCGAGGACAAATAAAGTCATGCTGGAAGCATCGGAACAACTCGAGCACCTGAAGCTGGCCGCCGAGGTCGCCGGGCTCGAAGTGCCGCGTCTCACCCTTCCCGAGGACCACGATGTCGTGGTCAACCGGATGCGTTTCCACTACCTCGATTGGGGTACGGCGGAGCGCCATCCGATTCTTTTCCTGCACGGCGGCGGGCTCAACGCGCATACCTGGGATCTCGTATGCCTGGCGCTGCGCGGCGAGTACCACTGCATCGCGCTCGACCAGCGCGGCCATGGCGACAGCGAATGGTCGCCGGTCGGCGACTACAGTCTGCCGAGCCAGGTGCGCGACGTTGAGCACTTCATCGAAAAACTCAAGCTCGAGCGGCCACTGATGGTCGGCCATTCGATGGGCGGATTTGCGGCGATGGCATACGCGGCGAAGTTCGCGCGCCGGATGGCTGGGCTGGTGCTGGTCGATATCGCGCCCGAACTCAATCCCACCGGCACCGCGCGCATCCGCAACTTCCTCGCCCAGGACCGCGAGCTGGACTCGGTCGACGCGTTCGTGGAGCGCGCGATGGCGTTCAATCCGCTGCGCAATCCCGCGCTGCTGCGCCGCAGCCTGTTGCACAATCTGCGCGAACTGCCGAGCGGCAAATGGACCTGGAAGCACGATCCCAATCGCGCCCATCCCACGCCCGAGTCAATGCGCGCGCGACAGACGGAGATCATGAACGAGATCGCTCACATTACCTGCCCGACGCTGGTCCTGCGCGGCGCGAAGAGCGACGTGCTGACCGACGAGAGCGCGGCAAGTTTCGCGAGCGCGCTGCCCGACGGGCGGTGGGCGCGGGTCGAGGACGCGGCGCACACGGTGCAGGGCGACAATCCGCGCGGGTTGGTCGAAGCGTTGCGCCCGTTTTTGCGCGAAATCAAACTTTAGGCGATTCGCGGGAGGTCCGCTAGAAACGGGATTACTGATGTGAGCGGTTGTCGGCTTCGCTCTCCGACGAAAAGTGGATGGTAAATGTCGTCCCTTTACCCTTTTCAGTCTGTACCGAGATCTTGGCTCCATTCAATTCCAGATACTTGCGTGTGAGGGCCAGTCCCAGTCCCGAGCCTTGAAATTGCCGACCACTATCTGAGCGCTCTTGCGAAAACTGTTCAAACAAGTGCGGCACGTACTCCTCGCTGATACCCGTCCCGGTATCACGAATCTCGAGGCAAAGCGTTCCGTCGGGCGCTCGATACAGCCGGCAAGCAATCGCCCCGCGCCCGGTAAACTTGAGGGCATTGTCGAGCAGGTTTGTGAGGGCTTGCGTCAGAGAGTATTCGTCGAAGACTGCGCTGGCGCCGGGTTCCTCGATTGTACATGTCAGCGCAATGCCCTTGCGTTCGGCTATAGGTCGAAAATCCGCAAGCAGGCGCTCCAGCAAGGGACCGATCTCCAACCGGGCCGGCATCAGACTGAAGGCACCCGTCTCGATTTTGGAGATGTCCAGAATGTTGCTGATGGTGCGGAGCAGACGTGCGCAGGCACGCTGGGTTCCCTCCGCGTAGTCTTTCAGACTTTCATCCTTCTGCTCGGCCAGGTGTTCACCGATTAGTTCCGTATACCCGGTGATTACGTTCAGCGGTGTACGGATCTCGTGACTCACGTTCGCAATGAACGCTGACTTCAGACGCGAGGATTCCAAGGCCGCGTCACGCGCGGCTTCGAGAAGATCTCTCTGCTCCCGAAGGCGATCGACGACCGAGGTCACCACGGCAACCGCGAGGACCATGATGGGGACGATGGTGACCGCTTCTACGCCTATGAAGGAGATGCGCACGGTGTGAGAGAGGTCCGGAGCCTCTGCTGAACGCAGGAACGTGGTCGCGGCCATCCCGGTGTAATGCATGACCGGGTTGGCCGCCCCCAGCAGTAGAACGCTGGCAGCCTTTCGCAACTTCGGCGCAGTGGCCTCATCCGGAAAGAGAAACCTTAGCTGCAGGGCCATCAGCGAGAACAGCATCGCGAGAATCACCGATGCGGTGACGAGTGCGGGAGAATAGCGGCACATCCCCTCGAATCGCATTGCCGCCATGGCCGTGTAATGCAGGCCCGCGATGCCGCCGCCTATGAAGATGCTGCCGACCAGAGCCCGACGTGATCGCATCTTCCATGAATTCACGAGAAACAGCGCTACTGCGGCACTGACGACGCCAGGGAGAAAAGAGAGCAATACCGTGGACCAGTTGTATAGAACTGGGACCGGCAAGCTGAAGCTCAGCATCCCTGTGTAGTGCATCGACCACGTCCCGAGTCCGCTCGCCGTGGCGCCGCCGATCACCCACCAGAGCCACGCCTGACCGTGAGCCGCGGTTATCCGCTCGGCCAGCTCCAGCGCAGCGTATGCGCCCAGCATGGAGATCAGAACTGACAGCGCAACTATGCGAAAGTCGTAAGAACCGACCATGACCGCGGCAGCGGTCATCGGAATGAGCGACCCCGGAGTCGATGTAGGGGCACGCAAAGCCTCCTGGTCAGGGCACGGAAAACAACCGGGACGGCCGATAGGAGTCTAGGCGTGGGTGCCGCCAGTGTCAAAGACGCTCGCAAGTAGATAATGAAGTTGGCGAGCGAGCTATCGGGTGCAGTCCAGCCTCAACGACCGTCAGCGCTGGTCAGTGCCGCTCGTGGCGAATCACGCCGCGGCGCTCCAGGTCAGCGATCTCCTCGCTCGTGTAGCCTAAATAGTCACCCAGCACCTCGGCGTTGTGCTCGCCCAGAAACGGCGCTTCCAGATCGAGCTGCGCGGGAAAGTCCGAAAAGCGCAGCGCGAAACCTGGCAGCTCGAACTCGCCGAGTATCCGGTCGTGCACTTTGCGGATGGTGCCGCGCTCGCGCAGATGCGGATGGTTGATCGCCTCTTCCACCGAGAGCACTGGCGCGCAGGGAACGCGATGCTCGCGCATCGCGGCGAGCGCGGCCGCGTCGCTCGGCAGCAAAGCGATCCAGCGCTCGATTTCGTCCACCAGCGCCCCGCAGTTTTTCACCCGCGATTGGTTGTCGATGAAGCGCGAGTCTTGCGCCAGCTCCGGCCGGCCCATCGCGTTGCACAAGAAGACGAAGATATGGTCCATCGGGCACATGATAATGATGTGGCCATTGCGCGCCTTGAATACTCCGACCGGCGCGAGATAGAAGTTGTGCAGTCCCGAGCGCATCGGCTTGTATGCGCCTTTGCTCAGACTGTGTATCTGCACGCTCGCTTCGTGGTAATGAAAGTAAGTATCCAGTAGCGACAGATCGAGGTATTGGCCGCGGCCGCTCCGCTCGCGATAGAGCAGGGCACAGGCTATCGCACCCATCGCATGCGCGCCGGTGCTGACGTCGCCGATCGCCGCCATCACCACGTACGGCGGGCCGTCGGGCTCGCCGCCCATGCTGGTGATCCCGGCGTAGGCGGCGCCCAGGGTATCGAAGCCGGGCTGGCTCGAGAGCGGCCCGGTCTGGCCGAAGGCTGAGACCGAGCACATGATCGCGCGCCGGTTGATCGACTTGACCGCTTCCCAGCCGAGACCCATGCGCGCGATAACGCCGGGCGCGAAGTTTTCCACCACCACGTCGACCTTGGCCACCAGGGCCTTGAGAATCGCGAGGCCCTCCGGAGTCTTGGGGTCGACGCAGAGGCTTTTCTTGCCGCGGTTATGCTGGACGTAGTAGCCGCTGCGCCCGTTGACCTGCATCGGCGCGAGGCGCGTCTTGTCGCCGCCCGGCGCGAGCTCGACCTTCATGACCTCGGCGCCCATCTCGGCCATCATCAGGGTGACCGTCGGTCCGGCAACGTACTGGGTAAAATCGAGGACCTTATAACCGTCGAGTACTCCCAAAGGCGCATCTGTGTTCATCGTTGTGTCCCCCGTATAGATGCCCTGTATACCACGGCCGAGCGCGAAATCGATCCTCCCGATGCGATGGTTGCCGGGGTGCCGCTCTGTCAGTGAACCAGCCTCTGTGGCTTCCTCGAGCGGGCGCATTCCGCGGCGCAGCGAAACATCGAAACATTGACGGGGCTAAATCGTACTGGTACTCGGATTCGTCATATTGGATGATGGGCCGCATGATGGGCTGTTGATGGGCGCTCACGCGTTGCAGGCCCGGCGGAGTTAAGGGGGAGACTGGCCTCACAGCGTCGTGTAAAATTCCAACAATCTTATTGCCATGTCCGTAGCAAATTTCTGGCGCAACATCAGGGAGTAGCCGCGAATCATGAGCCACGGAGAGGAAAGTCACAAGCGAGAAACGGGCGAGTTCGGTCCGGAAGCGCAGATCCACTACCGAGAGTACAAGCTGCTGCTCAAGCCGGAGCGCTTTGCCGACGAGGAAGGCTTCCACAAGTTCTACAAGCACGTGCATCACGTCGCCAAGGGGATGGGCGTACACCTGGAGAAGTCCGAGAAGCACGAACCGCATATCCGCGAGGTCGTCTTCTACGACACGCCGCACTTCAAGCTCTACACCGACGGCTTCATCCTGCGTAAACGGACCTTCTTCAAAAAAGGGCATCCCGAGCCGAACTTCGAACTCACCATCCGCTACCGCCATCCCGAAGCGAAGGCCGCGGCCGCGGTCGATATGCATCCGCTGCTGCCCTGCATCTATACGATCAAGTTCAAGGAGGAGATCCTTCAGCTCACCGACAAGCTGGCCGGGATGCGGATGCTGTACGCCAACGGCTGCGAACTCGACACGCCCAACGTCATCCTGACCCAGCGCTTCGAGATCATCTCGCAGGTCTTTCCCGCCCTGCAGAAAGTGCGCAGCGCCAATCCCAAGGCCACGATGGGTGTCGTCAACGACGTGACCGTGGACGAAACGCTGGTTCATCTGGGCGAGATGGACTTCGGCGGCAAGGTGAAGTGCAAGGCGTCGGTGGCGATATGGCGCAACCGCTTGACCGGACGCGACATGATCGCGGAGTTCGGCTACCAACTGAAATTCGAGGGCCTCGCCTCGCTGCATCGCAAGCCGCGCGAGCTGACGGAGGAGTTGTTCAAGAATATCCAGTTGGAGTGTGCCGATTGGGTCGCGATGGGCACCACCAAAACCGCGCTGCTCTATGGGATGGGACGCAAGCCGGTCAATCATCATGAATGACGCGAGCGCGCATCATGAATGACGCGAGCGCGGTGGCTGAGGCCGCGGCAGGCGCGCCAGTTTCGCTGGGGATGATTTTCCGGACCTTCCTGACGGCCGGAGCGATAAGCTTCGGCGGCGGCGTGGTCGCCTATCTCCGCGAGTACACGGTCAGCGACACCAAGTGGCTCGACGACGACGCCTTCCTCGACGCGCTCGAGATAAGTCAGACCCTCCCCGGGCTGAACGCGGTCAACATGAGCGTGATCATCGGCGACAACCTGCGCGGCATCCCCGGCGCAATCGCGGCGGTGGCGGGACTGGTGCTTCCCGGAGTGATTGTCATCCTGGGCCTGGGCGCCGCCTGGCAGCAGCAATCGCACAATCCACAGGTGAAGGCGTTCCTTACCGGCGTAGCGGCGGCGGCGGTCGGACTGCTGAGCACGGTGACGCTGCAACTGGGACACAAGCAGTTGGTCAAGCCGCTTGACCTCGCGATCGTCGCGGCGACGTTCGTCTCAGTGAGTATCCTGCACATTCCGCTTTACCTCGTGCTCCTGGTAATCGGCTCGGCGGCGGTATTGCTGTACCGGCCGGGCGCCAAACATGAGCCGCTGGAGGAACGCGCGCGCAATCTCCGCGAGCGCCTGCGCAATAGACGCTACCTCAACCTCCGGCACTGAGACTCAAACGGGATACGCACAGCAATGGCGAAACTGCTCAACCTGACCTGGGTGTTCATGCTGCTCGCAATCCTCGCGGTGGGCGGAGGCACCGCGGTGCTGCCTGAGATGGAGCACATGACGGTCGATCAATTTCACTGGGTCACCAAAGGCCAGTTCCGCGACATCTACAGTCTCGGCCAGGTCGCGCCGGGGCCGAACATGCTGATGGTGCTGCTAATCGGCGAGAAGATTGCGGGCGGGTTGGGCGCACTGGTGGTGGGGCTGGCCTTCTTTCTGCCCGATTGCATCCTCACCCTGATGGCGAACCGGCTGTGGGTACATTTTAAAGACTCGCCGTGGCGGACGGCGGTCCAGCACGGGATGGCGCCGGTGACGATCGGCCTGATGCTCGCGGGCACCTATGCGATCGCGCGCCTGTCGATCTTCAACCTCACCAGTCTGCTGATCGCCGCGTCAATTTTCGCCTTACTGCTGTGGCGGCACATCAACCCCGCCCTGCTGGTCCTGGCGGGCGGCGTGACTTATATGCTGCTGCCGCACGTGATGGCACATCTGTTCCCACACTGAGCGACCGAGCTATGCGGGGCGGCGCGCCTGGCGTCGCCCTCCGTCGGCGTCAGCCCCAAAGCCTGCGCGTGGCGATATCCGCGCCCTTGCGCAGCGCCCCAAGCTTGGCCCACACGATGTCTTCCGGGACCATCTCCCACGCCGCGAACGTGCCGAAGCCGCAATCGACGCCGGCGATTACGCGCGAGCGATCTCCGACCGCCTCGGCCACGCGGCAGATTCGGTCAGCCACGACCTCTGGATGCTCGACGAAACAGGAAGTCGAATCGACGACCCCCGGGATGATCAGCATCCCATCGGGCGGACGCAGCTTGCCCAGCACCTTGTACTCGTGCTGATGGGCCGGGTTGGCGCCTTCCAGTGCCAGCGCGCCGACGCGGGCCTGGTAGATGGCGGGCAGGATAGCCTCGGCCGGAACGTCGTGCATGTGCGGCCCGTCGTAATTGCCCCAGCATACGTGCAGGCGCACGCGATCGGGCGGGATGTTGGCCACGGCGCGATTGACCGCCGCGATATGAAGTTCGACGATCTTGACGAACTCGTCGACCGATTTGTCCTGGTACAGGAACGTCCGCTCCATCGCGAGATCGGGCGCATCGAGTTGCAGGATATAGCCGCGGGAGTGGATGTATTCGTATTCCTTGCGAATCTCGTCGGCCACCGCCATGACGTAGCGCTCGTGGGTGTCGAAGTATCCTCCATTGAGCATCGTGGTGGCGATGATACCGGGGGCCGCCGCGGTCATGAAACGCTCGGGAAACTTCGCCGCGGCCGACTTGTCGAACATGTCGCACTCTCTGCGCACCGCGCCAAGGTCTTCATAACTGAGCTTGCCGATCGCCTGCGGCGCGTTGAAGACCTTGGCTCCGCCGAGCATTCCGCGCTTGCGCATGACTTCGACGTACTGCGGAAATTCGCGCATGTCCCACGGCGTCGGGCGTTGGCTTTCGCCGCCGAAGCCCTTCATCCGCTGCGGCACATAAGTCTGAAAGCCGACCCGCGGCTGCTCGCCGTCGTTGCCGACGTCGACGCCTGCGGTGAGTTGACGCTCGACCACGTGTGCGACCGCGGCTTCGGACTCGCGATCGAGCAGCTTTTCGTCGATCGCCTCGCCGCGTTCCTGCTTTAGCAACAGTTCAGTCAGTTTCGGATTGCGCGGCAAGCTTCCGACATGGGTCGTGAGAATGCGTTTTTCGCTTTTCAACATGGCGAATGTCCCTCCGTGTAAGCGCCGGCCGGCGGCAATTCGGCGCGTGAGGCGAACACGCGCGCCGCGGCTAAAGCCGCTCGCAGTCTACAGCAATCTTCGGGTCAAATTGCAAACGCGCCGGGATGCCGGTTCAAGCGTCGGTACAATATCGGACGCGGCGAATCGCCGATTTAGGTGAACCGCCGGCTACCAGGTCGCCTTGGGACCATTGAGGTCCCATTCGCGGTTGAAGTTCGCGATCGGCACCAAGTCGCCTTGCGGATCGACCAGCGCAAGATCGTTGGGATCCAGACGCGGGGGCTCGCCAGCGGCCGGGTCGGTGATAGGCTCGAGGCCGCTCGGCGCCTTGATGAACTCGACGTGCATTTCGCTGTAGTAGACCAACGTCGGCAGCTCCACGCCGGCGAAATAGAGATGCCCGCCGTCGCGTAGCGCCGCGGTGCGCCGTGCATCGATCCCCATCACATAGCTCGGAGTGCTGCGCAGGCGCTCGTGATGATGCGTGAGCGCGATCTCGTGCCAGCGCATCGGCGCACGGACAAGTATCACCAGCAGCGCCAGCGCGCCCAAGCCTGTCACTGCCGCTCGCATCGGACCGTGATATTCCAGCGCACGCGCGGCCAGCGTTCCCGCCAACAGAGCCGTCGGCACAAACGCCGGCATAATGTACCACGGCAGCTTGGTTTGTACTGCGCAGGCCGCGCCCAAGGCCACGACAAGCCAGACGATCCAGAGGCTCGTCGCAGGCCAGAGACTTGTCGCAGGCCAGAGACTCATCGCAGACTTGATCCACCTCCACCGGCTCGCGCCGCTCGCAAGCGCCGCTTGCACCGTTCGGTGCCGCATCGCGACAGCGAACGCGCCCGCAGGCAGGATGAGCGGCCAGAGAACATGGATCTCCTTCCAGAAGCCGCGCAGCGTGTACCATCCGGGATGGGTCTCGTCTTCGAGATGCCGCACGACGCGGGCGAGCGTCTCGTGATGAACGAAACTGCTCCAGAAAAGCGGATTGTACAACGCCTCGTAGAGGTACCACGGCGCAGCCACCGCCACCGCGCATCCGAAAATCACTGCGAGACCGGCGATCCCGATCGCCTCGAAGCCCGGCAGCACGAATACGGCCAACGGCGCGATGATGAGCGGAATAGTGCCGGCCAGCCCTTTACTCAGGATTGCGAGACCGCTGGCGGCGCCGGCCAGCGCGCAAAAACGCCGGTCCTCGCGCGCGTGCAATATCGCATAGAGGGCGAGGGTCAGGAAAAAAAGCAATGGCGCGTCAGTCGCGCAGTCACGTCCGCCGCGCGCGACGAAAAAATAAAATTGCAGCGGGGCCAGCGCAGCCAGCGTACCGGCGAGCCGTCCGGCGGCGCCTGCGGCGGTAAGATAAATCAGCAGCAGCGTCGCGAGTCCGGCGGCAACCGAGGGCAGCCGCGCCGCGAACTCGCTTTCCCCGAGCACCTTGAATGAACCGACCAGCGCCCAGAACAACAACGGCGGTTTTTTGACATAGCCCTGGCCGTTCCAGGTGAAGTCCAGGTATTTATGGTTGGCGATCGCCTCGTGCGCCACTTCGGCGTAGGTCGCCTCGTCCCAGTCGACCAGCGGGGCCCCGGTCATCCCGGAACCAAGCGCGAAACCGCCAAGCGCGACGATCAAGATCAGCTCGAGCCTGAACCTCAGTATCCCCGTCAGCAGGGCTGATGCCCTCAGGCGGCGAAGGCCTGGCGTAACGCTGGCCTCGCGCGCCGTGCCGGTTTCACGCGCCGCACTGGCTAGACGGTCGTCCGGCGCGGTCTCGATACTGGGGGCGGCATTTGCGCTCTTTTCCATGTTCCGGACAGGCTGCGGCCCTGAAGGCGGACGTCATCTCCAGATACGCGCGTGGGGACTATTGGTTTCATGATACGGACGCATATCAAGCGAGGCAATTCGATCCGCCCGCGCGCCGTGAACGTGGGAAGCGAGGCAAGCAACGGCCCGGCCTCATAGACAACTCGGGCGAGGCCGGGCCGTTGGTCAATTAACTTAACTTCAGCGGACCAGAGTCTCGCGCAGCCTAGACTTTGGCGGCCGGCTCGACCCAATCGCGCGCTATCTGTTCCATCTTGGCGATCATGTCGCGCTCGCTGGAGGGCGGGCTGAACTCGATCAGCCCCAGTTCATCGACGCCGATGTCACGATAGCGCTTGAGGTCGTCGCGCGTGATTGGTTTGGTGTAAGGCGAAAGCGCCATATAAATTTCCGAGCGTTTGCGCCCCGCCGCTTTGATCAACTGGTCGAGGTGCTTCATCTTGTCCGCCGCCTCGGCGGCCGAAAGATTGAAGCCGCACCATCCGTTGCCGTACTCCGCAACCCGTTTGAGCGCGGGGCCGCTCTCGCCGCCGAACCATATCGGCACCTCGCCGCGGACCGGCTTGGGATAGCTGCGCACGTTGTCGAACTTGTAGAACTCGCCCTTGTAGGTGCTGTGCGCGTCGCGCCACAGACAGCGCATCGCGTCGATACACTCGCGCGTGCGCTGCGCGCGCCGCTCCCACGGCACCCCGACCGCGTTGAACTCCTCCTCCAGCCATCCGACTCCGACGCCCAGCGTAAAGCGCCCGCCGCTTAACTGGTCGAGCGTCGCGACCACCTTGGCCAGCACCACCGGATTGTGCTCGGGCACCAGGCAAATCCCGGTGACCAGCTTGACGCGCGAGGTGTAGGCCGCGGCATACGCGAGCGTGGTGAACGGATCGGCGAAGGCCGTATCGGGCGGCAGCGGGAATTCGCCTTTCGAGTAGGGGTACTTGGAGATGTGCTTGTCGAGCAGCACCACGTGCTCGGGCGCCCACACGGTGGAAAAGTTCAGCCGCTCGGCATTCACGGCGACGGTCTTCACCAGGTCGGGCCGCGACAGATGGCCGATTCCGACCGCGAAAAATCCTATCTTCATAACTCTCTCCTTTGAAAAAGCATTTGTCTTGCGTACAAGGGTTGTCCTTTGAAACGCGCTTGCTCCCTCATAGCACAGCGCGGCATTTTGTACCCGCGTCGATAATACTTGCGCCCACTTGCGCGCTTGGAGTATCAAGCGCCCAGCTACGCGCAGGGTGTTTGCGCGCGCCCGCTACCTTATCAACACAAGATAGGCAGCCAACCCAAACCCGAGGAACGCGAGGGTAAGGGCGACGACAATCGCGGGGGCGGACGGCTGGCCGAGCTTGTCTCCGCGGTTGAGCCTGCCGACCAGGCGGACGTGATTTATCGAGGCGGCGACATTGACCATTGCTCCGAGCAGCAGAAGCGCGGTTCCCATCCATAGCGAAGCGCCGGTCGATTCCAACGGCAGGTCATGGGTGGTCATCGCGATCTCGCGCAGGAACAGGCCAAACCGCGCAACCACGAAGCCGAATCCCATCAAGGCAAGGCCGGTTCGGATCCAGGCGAGAAAGGTCCGCTCGGCGGCCAGATAGTCACTCGGAGAACCAATCCCTCCTTCCGCCATCGCCCGCCCTCTAAAGCGCCCGCGCGCGAATAGTCAGTTAGTCTCGTCCGCCCTGCCCTGTCCCGCCCGGTCCTGTCTTGCTTGGTCCTGGCCCGCCGCTTCGACTTCGACCAGGTTGTCGGAGAACGTCGGCGCGTTGCCGAGATCGGCGAGCACGGACGAATTCGCGGCGTTGACCGTGCTCCTGGAGCGGCTGAACTTGCGCCAATATCCCAGCGGCGCGACCACCACCCCTGGCCGCACGGCGTCGCTCACATGGGCCAGGGCCTTGAACGAGCCGCGATCGTTGAAGACTCGCACTACTCGCGCCTCGGCGATACCGCGCTTGGCGGCGTCCTCGGGATGAATCGTCACGCCCGGCTCGCCCGCGATTCGGCGCTGATGCGGCATATTCGCGTAGCATGAATTCAGAAAGGCGTGAGACTTGGGCGAAATGATATTCAGTGGATAGCGCGCCGCCAAGGCGGGGTTGGTTTGGGCCGACTCCCGCGGCGCAATGTAGCTGGGAATCGGATCGACCGCAGGGCCTGGTTCGAATTGAGTCGACCCCTGACGAAAAAGCGGCAACACGAAATTCCCCCGCGCGGCCATCGACGAGACGAACTCGGTCTTTCCCGAAGCGGTGGGGAACCCGCCCTCGGCGTGCGGTGCAAACGTATCCGGCGTCCCGACTTTAAGCCGCACGTACCCGTCGCGCTTGAGCACGCCGAGGTCGACGCCGCTTAGCGCGGGCGCAGCCCAGTCGATAATCGCGAGCACGGTTTCCTCGTCGGTGCGCTTGAAACACGCGTCGTCGAAGCCCATCCGCGCCGCCAGGCGCCGGAACATCTCGGTGTTAGGGACCGCCTCGCCGAGCGGCGCGATCGCCGGCATGTTGAGCGTGAGATATAGATGTCCCCAGGAGAACATCAGGTCGAACTGCTCGAGCTGAGTCGTTGCCGGCAAGACGATATCGGCAAATTCGGCGGTGTCGGTGATGAACTGTTCACTCACGACCGTGAACAGATCCTCGCGCGAGAGGCCGGCGACGATTCGATCCTGGTCGGGCGCCACCACCAGCGGATTCGAGTTGTAGACGAAGAGCGCCTTAAGCGGCGGCGCGAGGCCGAGTCCGCCGTTCAGCGCCATGCCCAGGTGATATTGATTGATGTGGCGCGTGCCGGGCCGGATGAAGTCCGGGCGCATCAGCACCTCGTATTTCACCGGGAAGGCGAAGTTCGGCATGAAGACCAGGCCGCCGCCGGGCTTGCGCCACGCACCCACGAGCGCCGGCAGGCATGAGATGGCGCGCACGCATTGACCGCCGCCCGGCTGGCGCTCGATGCCGACGCCGAAACGAATCGCGGCGGGCTGCGTGCGTGCGTATTCGCGCGCGAGTTGCACGATATCCGCGGCGGGAATCCCGGTGATACTCGAAACCCGCTCCGGTGGATATTCGCGCGCGCGCTGCTTCAGCTCCGGGTATCCGACTGTGTATTTTTCGATATAGTCATTGTCGGTCAGGTTGTCATTGACGATTACGTTGATCATTCCGAGCGCGAGAGCGCCGTCGGTGCCGGGCTGGATCGGGATATGCCAGTCGGCCTCCTGGGCCGTCCGATTGCGCATCGGGTCGATCACCACCACCTTCGCGCCACGGCGCCTGGCCTCCGCGATAATCGGCCATAGATGAAGGTTGGTGCTGATTACGTTGCAGGCCCAGATGACGATATAGCGGGAGTGAACCAGGCTCTCCGGGTCGGTGCCGGGGGTCGGGCCAACAGTCATCATGTAGCCGGTGATAGCGCCGGAGGCGCAGAACGTGCGCTCGCTAATCGACGCGCCGAGCCGGTTGAAGAACGCGTCGCCGACGTTGAGGCCGTTGAGTAGGCCCTCGGTGCCAAGATAGCTGTAGGGCAGGATCGCCTGCGCGCCGTGCTCGGCGATGATTGCTTTGAAGCGGCTCGCGATCTCGTTCAGCGCCGCGTCCCATCCGATCCGCTCGAACTTGCCGCTCCCCTTGGGGCCGACACGCCGCAGCGGATGCAGGACGCGCTCTGGACTGTAGACGCGCTCGACGTAGTCGTTGACCTTGACGCAGAGCGCCCCGCGGGTGAACGGATGCTCGGGGTCGCCACGCACTTCGAGGGCGCGGCCGTCCTCGACCGTAACCAGCATCGCGCAGGTGTCGGGACAGTCGTGCGGACAGGCTCCGCGGACTACGGTTTTTACAGAGTCCGTTTTGGTAGCGGCTTGCGTACGAGGCATCGTGGATGACTCCTCTCGGGCTCGTGTCGGCGAGCCGGTTTTGGGAAACCACGTCCAGCCGGACCCGCGGGAGTCATAATCGGCCGCCCCTGTCATCCTTGCAAGGACTTTTCTTGCAAGAGCTTTGCACAACCCATACGCTTGGCATCTGAGCGACCGGAGACATGGGTAACACTTTAGACCGGCAACATAGGTAACACTTTTTCGGACTTCGACGGGGAGGAGAGCGCGGCGGGCTGCCCTCCACGCCCCGCCGTTG
>Ga0073928_10000320_pt1 | contig 115222 bp, 101 predicted proteins | sample PaiPotPPA55metaG_FD_76969 | JGI IMG/M metagenome (GOLD analysis project Ga0073928, IMG submission 76969) | Iron sulfur acid spring bacterial and archeal communities from Banff, Canada, to study Microbial Dark Matter (Phase II) - Paint Pots PPA... ... | reverse complement strand
TAAGCAAGGCGATCGCTACCTACGCAGCCTGTTCACGGCCGGCGCTTTGGCCGTGATCCGCTATGCCAAAATCCATGGCACCAAACATAGGCCCTGGCTCACAGCCCTGTTGGCGCGCAAGCCCACGAAAGTCGCCGCGATTCGCGCTCGCCAACAAGATCGCAAGGATGGCGTGGGCCATGATGGCCAAGGGTGAACGCTACAAAGAACCCGTCGCACTCGCGGCGTGAATGAGATCGCGCCGATACCCGGCGTGATGTGAAGGTTGGGAGGGCGAACAGCACGTAATGCAGAGCCGGTCGATCCGGCGATCAGGACAACCCGTAAGTGCCAGTGCATCTCGAATGCGGGCTTTTGACCGGGACCTGATCCGCGGAGGGCATTATGGCCAGCGGTCATGTGAACCGCACAAACAGGCCGAACACATGGCTGCACCGACCAAACCTGCGACGTGAAGATTTTCCTTGCCAACCCGGGGGCCGTCCACACATGGCATTGTGTCACGAGTAACGCCGGTCCAAACGGCGATGCGTAACTGTACGAGAGATGAAGGAAGGTCCTTCGAGGTCGGCAATCAGGTGCTGAAGCCACCGCAAGCTGCTGTCGGCAGTGAGATGGTCGATCGCTTGTGCGATGCAGCATGGAGTTCTGCAATGGGTCAAAACCGGCGGTTATCGCATCGCAAGATCGATGGCCGGTTTACCTCGGTCACCGGACATGATGTAGCGTTGCAATATACGCGACTACAATTCGCGATGACGCGCCGTGGCCCGTCAACGAGGATTAGCTCCGGTCGGGCCGCTTGCGGTCGCGAGCGCCATGGAATTCCAGCCGCCGGCGGCGGGAAGGCAGCCGATCCGGCGACTGCGTGCTCGCGGCCGACGAATTGAACCTTGTCATCCAGACGCTGCGCTCGTACCGCATCGAGGCGACGGAACGGCCGCGGCCGTTCTTCATGCATTTCTGGGCGCATGACGACGCGCTGAAGCTTGCCCGCTGCTGCGACCGCGAGCGCAAGGAGCGCAGGCGCCGCTCGAGTTGAGGGAGCGCTGGGACAACTTTGTCGGCGTCCGGTATCGATCAGTCCAGCGGACCGATGCCGGCTTCCTTGATTACGCGGGCCCAAAGCTCGGCTTCTGATCGCAGAAATGCCCCGAGCTTTTCCGGCGGATCCGGGCTGGTCTCGTATCCCAATGGCGCCAGGCGTCCCTGAACGCTCGGATCGGCGAGCGCGGCGATGGTGTCCGCATTCATCTTCCGGATGGTCTCGGCCGGTGTCCTGGCGGGCACGAAGAAGCCGTACCATGAAACGACGTTGAAGCCGGGAACGCCGTCCTCGGCGATGGTTGGCACCTCGGGCGCGATCGCTGAGCGTTTGGCGCCGGTATAGCCCAGCACCTGCACCTGGCCCGACCTCGCATTGTCGAGCGTGGCGCCGCCCGAGAACAACAGATGCACCCGGCCCGGGATAAGATCATTCATCGCCGGAGCGGCGCCGCGGTAAGGCGCGTGTACCATCTCGATCCCGGCCATGTGCTTGAACAGCTCCCCGCAAAGGTGCGGCGAAGATCCCGTACCCGGCGAGGCCAGTATGAGCTTGCCGCTGTTCGCCTTGGCATAGGCGATGAACTCGCTGACCGACTTCACCGGCAAAGAGTTCGGCACGAACATGAAGAACGAGTAGCCGCAGATGAAGGCGACCGGCGCAAAATCGCCAACAGGGTCATAGCCGAGCGAGCGATAGAGGCCACGCGTCGTCGCCTGCGATTGCCCGCCCATCAACACCGTATGGCCGTCCGGCTCCGAGTGCAGCACCACCTCGTTCGCGATGTTGGTGCCGCCGCCCGGCCGGTTCTCGATGACAACCTGCTGGCCCCAGATCTTGGCAAGCCGCTCGCCCACGATTCGGGCAATCACGTCCGTGGGCCCGCCGGCCGCAAACGGCACGATGATGCGGACGGCACGGGTAGGCCATGGCTGGGCGCAGGCTCGATGCGGAATGATGCTCGGGATGAGCAAGGATGCCGAAGCTGTCGCATTGAAACGACGGCGGGTGATTATCATCGCTGCGTCACGACGGGTTGTGTGCGCGGAATTGGCTGCGTTACAGAAAGACGAGGAGCTATGCGCCGCAGTCACATTGGCGGGGTTAGTCCATCGCGGCCGACGCGCCAGGCACGACCTTGCAGCGTGCCGTCTGGCTGTTTGGCGGCAATGATGAACACTTTCGCGCCAGGTTTGAGGTCATTGCTATCCCCCGGCGCGTAAGCGACAATCGGAGCGTTGGTGGGAATGAAGATTTTCTTCTCCCCATCCTTGTATTTCAGGGTCAACGTGCGCCCATCAACAGCGGTGACGATCTGATCGACGTTTGCGTTTGTCATCGTGCTCTGCGGCCGAAGGTCCCAGGGATAATGTCCTTCGCCAGTTCCGCGCATTGACTCGGGAAAAATGTGTACTTCGAGTGCGCTCATGCTGCCATCGGGTTTCGGCATAGCGGTAACGCCCACGAACGAGCCTTGCTTGATATCGGAAAGAGACGCCTTCACGATCCCGGCGATCTGCGGTTTTTCAGGAAGTGTCACCTTCTGCTCGCTCCCATCGCGCGCCTTAACGACGTAAACCGCGCCATCAATCCGTTCGATGGTGCCACGTATCCGGACGGGCGGGGCCTCCTGAGCCCATGCGACCGGGGCCACCAGAGTGGCGGCAAACGCAATCATTGGGAGCGACCAGCCGAGCATCCCGCGAGCCATCATACCCTCCATGGATTTTCAGGATTCTTCACAGCCAGCAAGAATATCCTAAAGGCCTTAACTGCGGGTTGGGCTTGAAGAAGAGCTCCAGCGTATCACAAATGCGTGAACCGCCTGACCAGCAGCTGCTGTTGCGGTAGCAGCAAGATCAGCAAGCGTGCCCGAGCGGCTCAAGTGAGGTAGCCCTGAACGATCGCGTAAACGGCCGATGATCGTCTATCGCCACTCTGCCATGGTCCGACTGACCCATTGGATCGGGGTCATCTGCGCGACCTTGTTGCTGTTAAGCGGGTTGCAGATTTTCAATGCCCATCCGGCGCTCTATCTCGGTCAGGCGTCCGACTTCGCGCAGCCGATCGCATCGATCGGGACAGCACAGAAGGACGCTCGGCTAATCGGAGTTACCACGGTCTTTGGGTACACTTTCAACACCACGGGTTTGCTTGGCCTCTCGGGTCCGTCAAACGATGCCCAGTACGCGTTTCCGTCCTGGTTGACCCTGCCGGGATATCAGGACCTCGCGATCGGCAGGCGCTGGCACTTTTTCTTCGCCTGGCTGCTGGTTATCGATGGCTTAACATACTTGATTTACAGCCTCGTGAGCGGGCACCTGTGGCGCGACCTCGTTCCGTCCATGCGGCAGGTGCGAGCTTTAGGGCACTCGATCATCGATCATTTGCGCTTGCGCTTTCCGCGCGGCGATGAGGCCAGGCAGTATAACATTCTGCAACGCCTGTCTTACCTGGCCACCCTCTTTATAGTCGTTCCTCTGCTCGTTCTCACCGGGTTGACTATGTCACCCGGACTCGACGCCGGATTTCCGTTCTTGACCAATGCATTCGGCGGCCGCCAGACGGCGCGTACGATCCACGTCATCTGCGCCTTTGCGCTAGTTGGTTTCGTCATTCTACACGTGCTCATGGTACTGTTGTCGGGCGTCTGGAATAACGTGCGTTCCATGATTACCGGATGGTACGTGATAAAGCCGGAGACACACGCCCATGACCAAACGGGTTGACCGGCGGCGGGCCCTCGCGACGCTGGCCGCAAGCGTCAGCGCACTGCCGCTCGCCGGCTGTGATCTTTTTTCGCAAAACCCGAGCGTGCAAAAGGTTCTCGACAGCGCAGAATCCCTGACCATGCGCGCGCAGCGACTGTTGGTCGGGCGGCAAGCGCTCGCGCAGGAATTCACCGAAGCGGATATTTCGGCGCATTTCCGCGCCAACGGATCCACGGATCCGGACGATGATGCCTATCAGGCTTTGGCGCAGTCGGGCTTCAAGGATTGGCGTTTACAAGTCGATGGTCTGGTGGAGCAGCCCCTGCAGCTGTCACTGGAGGAGCTGCGAGCCTTGCCGGCGCGAACGCAGATCACGCGCCATGACTGTGTCGAGGGCTGGAGCTGTATCGCAAAGTGGACAGGCGTTCCGCTGAGTGTTGTCTTGCAGCGCGCCGGCCTCAAGCCCGAGGCCAGATACATCATGTTCCGGTGCGTGGACAGCCCTGATCAGTTGCCCGATGCGCCTGACGAATACAAATATTATGAGAGCATCGACCTGATCGATGCCTTTCATCCTCAAACCATCCTGGCCTACGACATGAACGGAGCGCCACTAGGCAAAGCCTACGGCGCTCCGCTTCGCGTTCGGGTGGAGCGCCAGCTCGGCTACAAGATGGCCAAGTACATCATTCGGATCGAAGCCGTTCAGAGCTTCAAACACATAGCCGGTGGGCGCGGCAGTTATTGGGCAGACCGAAACTATGAATGGTATGCCGGTATTTGATCTCAACGCCGCAGCGTGGCCAACGCCATCCTGACTACCCGTCGCGGTTATGGTCAGGCCAGCTCGCGGTCTTGCTTCGCGGATGCTTCCCCGAGGCGTTTTGAGGCCAGTCTCGGGAAGCGCTTAGACCCATCCCTTCAACTCTCTCAGGGCTAACTGCCAGATCACCAGCATGCCGGGGGCGCTGTCATTGAGGCAGGGAATGGCGGCGAAGTTCTCTCCGCCATTCTTCTTGAAGACATGCGCGTTCTCGACCGCGATCTCCTCCAGCGTCTCCAGACAATCGGTTGAAAACCCGGGGGTGATGACCGCGATGCTTTTCACGCCGTCGCGGGCGAGCCGCTTCACCGTGTCGATGGTTGCCGGCTCGAGCCACGCGCCGCGCCCGAAACGCGACTGGAAGGTGATCATCAGCTTGCCTGCATCGAGCTTGAGCGCGTTGCGCAGGAGCCGCACGGTTTCCATGCAATGGGCGTAATACGGATCGCCCTTGTCGACGTAGTCCTTGGGGACGCCATGAAAGGAGGCGAGTATCACGTCGGGCTTGAACGCGAGCTGGGTAAGCTCGGCCGTCGTCGATGCGGCGATCGCCTCGATGTAGATCGGATCGTCGAAATACGGCGGCGCAATGCGCAGCGCCGGCTGATAGCGCAGGCGCGCCAGCTCGCGGAACACCTCGTCGCCGGCAGTGCCGGTGGTCGCGGCGCAGTATTGCGGATAGAGCGGGATGACCAGCAGGCGCGTACAACCCTGCGCTAGGAGTTGCGCCAGCCGCGACGCCATCGACGGATTGCCGTAGCGCATGGCCCAATCGACCGCGATGCGCTGGCCCAGTGGCTCCAGGGTCGAGGCGAGCTTCTCCGCCTGGGAGCGGGTGATGGTCTTGAGCGGGGACTCGTTGCGCTCGTTGTTCCAGATCTTGCGGTAGTCGCGCGCCTTGCGCGCCGGCCGCAGCGGCAGGACCACACCGTTGAGCACGAGCTTCCACACCAGCCCCTGGTTCTCGATCACTCGCGGGTCGCTGAGGAACTCCTTGAGATAGCGACGCACCGCGGCGGCATCGGCCGCATCGGGCGTGCCGAGGTTGATCAGCAGCACGCCGATCTTGCCGGATGTGTCCGGCGCGATCTCCGCAGTCGATGTGGTCTGCGTCGTGGTCGTTGGGGAAAGGGCCTCGTTCATCGCCGCGCAGCATATGGGTAGTGCTGCTTTCTCACAAATGGCTGCAAGTGCCGGTATGTGCAGTTCCAACCCGAAAGCAAATTGTGCTGTACAATGAGAAGGCGACTCAGGTATAAAAGGGCAACCTTCGGAAGTGTGTTCAAAGCCCGGCGCGGGCTGCTGCGCCGGGCTTTTTCCTGGTGAGGTGAGATGATTGTCATGGCGTGGATCCACGACGAGCGCTATGGCGGATACAGGCCTGGGGAGAGGATGCTTGGAGGCCGTGATTTTTCCGCAAACGAAGCCAATCTCCGCAAACGAAGCCAATCGGGAAATCATAATGAAAACAATGTTTGAACATGAACAACACGACGCTTGGCCAAACGAACCCGAGAGAGCGCGATCCGAGGGACGGCATTTGGACCGAAATAAGGGAGTCCGCGCAGAGTAAATGATTACCCCAGCGGGCGCTCGTCGGCGATCACCTTGCCGTCGTTCGGCAGGCTGCCCGGCGCGACGAATTGCACCTCGCCCCGCAGCTTGGTGAGCGCGTTCAACGTCGCGGCCACCGCGGTTCGCAGCGGCTCGGCCGGGGCAGCGGCTTCTGCCATCAGGGTCATGACATCCTGCTCGTTGGCGCGGGTGACCACGAGCCGCAGCCGGCCGAGCTCGGGGTGACGTTTCGCCAGCTCCGCCACCTGCTGCGGATGCACGAACATGCCCTTGATCTTGGAGGTCTGATCGGCGCGACCCATCCACCCGGCGATCCGCATATTGGTGCGGCCGCACGGCGAGGCGCCGGGCATGACAGCGGAGAGGTCGCCGGTCGCAAGCCGGATCATCGGATAATCCGGGTTGAACGAGGTGACTACCACTTCGCCGACCTCGCCGGGCGCAAGCGGCTCGCCGGTGCCCGGGCGCACGATCTCGAGGAGAAGGTTCTCGTTGACGATCATGCCTTCACGCGCTGCGCTCTCATACGCGATGACGCCGAGCTCGGCGGTGGCGTAGCATTGCAGCACCGCGACTCCGCGGGACGCCAGCTCCTGGCGCAACGAAGAGGGGAGCGCCGCGCCGGAGACGAGGCCGCGCTTGAGCGAGGAAACGTCCTTGCCGGTCTTGGCGGCGGTATCGAGCAGGATCTTGAGAAAGTCCGGCGTGCCGGCATAGCCGCTCGGCTTGAGATGGGCGATCGCCTCGACCTGCTGCTCGGTATTGCCGATGCCGGCGGGCACGACCACGCAGCCGAGCGCATGCGCGCCGGATTCCATGATGAAGCCGCCTGGGGTGAGATGATAGGCGAACGAGTTGTGCACGATGTCTCCGGCGCGCAAGCCCGCCGCGAACAGCGCCCGCGCCGCGCCCCAAAAATCCTTCCCCATGCCTTGGGGCTCGAAGATGGGTCCGGGAGACATCAGCAGCCGGCGCATATTTTCCGGCGCGCCGATGTTGAAACCGCCGAACGGCGGCCGGGCGCGCTGGCGCTGCGCAAGCTCGGATTTGCGCAGCATCGGAAGGCTCGCCAGCGCTGCCCGCGAGGTGATGCTCTTGGGATCCACGCAGCCCAGTTGCTCCGCCCATCCCGGCGCGCCTGACGCGCGCGCGATGAGCTCGGGCAGACGGCGGATGAGATCGCGCTCTCGCTCGGCAGGGTCGCGGGTCTCGAGAGAATCGAAGCAATCATTCATGGGCTGTGATGGCCCTTTGAGTTGGTCACTTGTAGGCAATCCCCCTCGGCGCGAACGATGGTTTCGGCGACGTTGTCGATATTGATGAGGAAAAGGGGGCGGAGCAAGGGCCGATCGCTTCGGCTGTAGCGCGCCTCGAGGCTTATTTGAACGTTTGAGCGATAGCTTCATCCGCGCCGCCTTCCCATCATTCGGGCGAGCAGCCTCTTCACGCGGGCGGTAACGATTTCCCAGAAGGTGCCGGCGATGAAAGCACCGCGCCGGCGATCGCCAAAGCCAAGCACGCTCGGTGCAACGTTTGATCCCACGGTTGCAGCGGCGGCGGGTTGCGGCGCCGGGCCGACCTCATCGTGCTCAAAAGGCACGCGCCGCGCTCCTACCGGGCCAAGCGGTGCGGCCTCGCGCGGAGCAATTGCCAACTCGCCACGACGGCGCTCCTCCAACACACGGCTGATCGCACGCACGATGCCGACATAGCCGGTACAGCGGCAAAGGTTCCCGCTGAGCTCCAGCCGGATGCGGGCTGCATCCGAATCCGGCAGGCGCATGACGATATCGCGTGCAGTGATCAGCATGCCCGGGGTGCAATAGCCGCATTGGAGTGCGTGCTCAAGCGAGAAGGACTGCCTGAGCGCAATGATGATGCTGTCGTTCTCCAGACCCTCCAAGGTGGTGATCTCCGCGCCATCGCAAAGCACGGCGTAGGTGATGCAGGAGCGCGCCGGCTCGCCATCGATCAGCAACGTGCAGGCGCCGCAGACGCCCTGCTCGCAACGCAGATGCGTCGCCGTGAGATTGAGGCGCTCGCGAAGAAGGTCGGCGAGATGCACGCGCGGCTCGACGTTTTCCGCGACCGGGCGCCCGTTGACGGTAAGCCTGACCATGCTCACGGCATCGCCTGAGCGCATGCCCGCGTCATTGCTGCCAGCTGTTGGCGCTGGATCACCGGGTCGGTAATTCCGTGGTGCTCCAGCATGCGCATCGCACGGGCTTCATCGAGCGTCTGATCGCCGCGCAGAAGCCCGGCCGCATCCTCGATGACGATCGGTCGGCCATTCGTGGCGCCGATCACCATGCCGAGCTTGCCTCGCTGCGGATCGTTCATCACGGCACTCATGGCCAAAGCAAACTCACCGGCCCTACGGCAGAGCTTGAAATAACCCAAGCGCGCACGCGGCGACGGGCGCGGCAACCTGATTGCCTCCAGAAGCTCGGCGGGAGCCAAGGCGGTTGTAAAGGCACCGGTCATGAGCGCGTTGGCCGGCAGCCAGCGCTTGCCGTTTGGGCCCGCGACAAGGCATTCGCCGCCGAGCACGCAGACGACACAGACCCAGTCCGCTGCCGGATCTGCATGGCAAAGACTGCCGCCGATGGTGCCGCGGTTGCGCACGGCGCGGTAGGCGATGCCCGAGGCGATGGGGGCGAGCGTCTCGAACCCCCGGCCGGGTACTCTCCCGTCTTCAATATTGGCTGTCGTCATGCAGGCCCCGAGCGTGACCGAGGCGCCCGCGTCCTCGATCCGGGCCAGCTCGGCAATGCCGGTGATGTCGACCAGGAGTTGCGGCCGCGCCAAGCGCAAGTTGAGCATCGGCCCAAGAGACTGCGCTCCGGCGATCACCCGCGCCTCGCCGTCTGCCTCGGCAAGCAGCCGGCATGCCTCGTCCACGCTGCGCGCACGGACGAATTCGAACCGGGCGGGCTTCATGCGATGCGAGCGGAAGGCGGTGTTGCCTGCTCGATGGCTTCAAGAACTCGCCCCGGAGTGAGCGGCAAGTCGTGAACCTCGGCGCCAAGCGGCCGGAGCGCGTCGTTCACTGCCGAGACGAGCGCGGCGGGCGGCCCGACCGCTCCGCCTTCCCCCAGCCCCTTGATGCCGAATTCCGTGTAGGGGGACGGCGTCTGCATGTGCAGCACCCTGATATCAGGCACTTCGGTCGCGCCTGGAAGGATGTAATCGAGCATGGTCGATGCGAGCGGTTGTCCTCGCGCATCGAACGGCACTGCTTCGTACATGCAGGTGCCGATCCCTTGCGCGGTCCCGCCGTAAATCTGTCCGTCAACGATCATGGGATTGACGAGCGTGCCGCCGTCCTCGACCACGACGTAGTCGAGAATCTCGATCACCCCGGTCGCAGGGTCTACCGCAACGACCGCGGCGTGCGCAGCGTATGTGAAGGTGCCGCTGTCGCGCTCGGCGCGATAGCCCGCGGTGACATCGAGGCCTCCCGTGTCGATGTCGGCGGGAAGGTTCTGCGGCTGCAGGTACCAGGCGCGCGCAACTTCGCGCAGCGAGACGCTGCTGGCGCCGCAAATAACCCTGCCGTTTGCGACACGCACATTCGTCGCATCGGTTTGCAGCAGCCAGGCCCCGATTTGAGCCGCCCGTTTTGCCAGCAGACGCGATGCGCGCGCCACCGCACCTCCGCCGTGCACCATGGAGCGCGACCCCCAGGTCGAGGTCGAATACGGCGTGTAAAGCGTATCGCCCTGCACGACTTTGATCCTGTCGAAATCGACCCCGAGGATCTCATGCGCGACCTGGGCAAAGGTAGTCTCGTGGCCTTGCCCGTGCGAATGGGTCCCGACGTGAATTTCCAGCTCGCCGTCAGCGGTGAGCCGGACTTTGGCCTGCTCATAGCCCGGCACGATCGGGCGGCCCCAGGCCGCAAGCACGGAGGTGCCGTGGGCGCCTTGCTCGACAAAGAAGGAGAGCCCGACGCCGAGCAGGCGGCCGTCGGGCTGCGGCTCTCGTTGCCGCTCCCTGACCTCGTGCAGATGGATTGCCTCGACTGCCCGGCGCAGGCACTCGGGATGATCGCCGCTGTCGAAATGCTTGCCGACAACATTGTCGAACGGCATTTGCTCCGGGCCGACCATGTTGCGCAAGCGAGCCTCGTAAGGCTCGATACCCGCCTCCCGCGCGATCGCATCCATGATCGCCTCAATGGCCAGGCACACTCCGGACCGAGCCACGCCGCGGTAGGGAAGGGTCGGACGCTTATTGGTCGCAATTGCGAATGAACGGCACCGATATGCGGGAAAGGCATAAGGTCCTGGCAAGAGATTGGCGATCTGCGCTGCCTCGACGGCGGAGGAGATGGGATAGGAGGAATATGCACCGGCATCGACGTGTCCCACGCAATCGATGCCTTTGAGCTTCCCGTCCGCGTCGGCATAGCCCGTGATGTCGTAGTGATGTTCCCGGCAGTTGGCATTGGCGACGAGATGCTCGCGGCAGTCCTCGATCCAGCGGACGGGAAAATCGACCTGCGTGGCAAGCCAGCCGAGGGCCACTTCCTCCGGACACAGCAGACCCTTGTAACCAAAGCCGCCGCCCACGTCCGGCGAGATGACGCGAACGTTGCCGTGCTCGAGCCCGAGGCATTCGCACAGGCCGGTCTGCACCGAGTGCGGGAACTGGGTCGAGGTTATCAGCGTGAGGTTTCTCAGCCGCGCGTCGCGAAACGCAATCACCCCGCGTCCTTCCATCGGGAACATGCAATGGCGAGACGTTCGGATGGTTTTCTTCACCTTGATGGCGGCCGTCTGCGCGATATCTTCGATCGGCCCATCCTCGCTGAACGCGATGAAGATGTTGTCGCCCCATTCCTCATGCACGAGGGCTGAGCTTGGCTCGCAGGCTGCCAGCATGTCGGTGACCGCGCCCAGCTCCTGGAGCTCGATCGTCACGGAATCCGCGATGTCCTCCGCTTCCGCCCGATCGGCAGCGAGGCACATCGCAACCATTTCCCCGACGTAGCGCAACTTGCCCGTCGCCAGCACCGGCTCAACCGAATACTTGAAACCTTTGAGCGGTGGGGCTGAAACGATCGGCTTGACACCGCGCAAATGCTCGGCGGTAAAAACGCAGGATTTGAGCTCTGGCGCGACATTGATACCCTTGAGCCGCGCGTGCGCGACGGGACTGCGAACAAACGCGACTTCCCGCATGCCCGGCATGCGAACGTCGGCAACGTATTGTCCGCGGCCTCTGAGGAAGCGGTCGTCCTCCTTGCGGAGAACCGAAGCACCAATTCCGAACCCTGCCATTGCGGTCACGTCAGACTTGCCGGCCGATATTAGCGTGTGCTTGTTTAGCGAGCATAGTCCAGCGACAACAGGGATCTGTTCGAATGAGTGGCGCAACCGTCGTCTTGCAGCCTGGGGTGCCTGTCACCGTTCCGCCAGGTGGAAACATCAGTTTCGAGATCGAATCCGGCCAGCGGGTGCGCCTGACCCAGCCCGAGGGAGAGCAGGTCGCGGATTTCATCTCCTTCAATCGGGACGATGTCCGCGAGTTGCTCAGCATGCATTCGAGCAGGGCAGTCAATTTGAGCTGGAAATTCACCGCGCCGCATACGCTCTACACCAATCGCACGCGCGAGATGTGGCAGATCGAAGAGGACCGCACCGGCGAGAACTATTGCGGCGGCGGTTATTGCAGCGAGCACCTGAACGTCGCACGCTACGGCGCGGCTGCGAAAGGTGCCCCGAATTGCCAGTCGAACCTGGAGACGGCAATCCGCGGATATGGCATGGACCGCTGGAGCTTCAATACCGATGCCTGCTTCAACATCTTCATGACCGTGGCGTACGACGCCGACGGGCGATGGGAGATCCGCGCCCCCAAGGGCAAGGCCGGGGACTTCATGGTCATGCGCGCGCTCATGCCGCAGATCGTCGCCATCTCGAACTGCCCGGTCCTGCTCAATGCCTGCAACAATTTTCGCCTCAAGCCGCTCACCCTGGAGATCTTGACGGGCGTCAGATGAATTCCATCATCGCGGCTCGTTCCTCGTCCGATACCTTGTAGAAATCGCGTTCCCACTCCCTGGTCTTTTGCCGCAGGTAGATGTCGCGGAATTCCGCGCCGAAGGTCTCGACAATCAGGGGATCGGAGCGGAAGGCATCGAGCGCCTCGATCAGGGTCCGCGGCAACCGCTCGGGCATTGTTTCCGACCCCTTGGCGCGCCCTTCCACCAGGGAATAGAGATTGTCATTCCACGGCGCGCCCGGATCGGCGGCGCGGGTCATTCCGTCCATGCCGGCAGCGAAAGAAAACGCAGCGGTCAAATAGAAGTTCGTGCTCATGTCGGGAGCCCGATTCTCCACGCAATAGCGGTTCATCGGCAGCCGCAACATGGCTGAACGATTGTTGCGTCCATAGCAGCGGAGCACCGGAGCCCATGACATGTCGGCCATCTCGCCCTGTGCCAGCAGCCCTTTGTATGAGTTGAAGGTCGGGCACGACAAGGCGGTGAGCGCCGGCGCGTGGGCAAGCAGCCCGGCGGTGAAGTGAAAGGCGACATCCGGAAACCCGATATTGTACCGCTTGCCGTATTCGCCCACCCGGGAGTGAGCCGGATCGAACAGGTTCGCTTTGGCCTTTGCATCGGCGAGCGACATGTTGAAATGCGCGCCCGAGCGAAATTCCGTGCTGAACGGCTTGGGCATGAAGCTCGCGATCGCGCCCAGCGAGCGTGCAACCTGTTTGGCCATGATGCGCATGAAGATCAGACGGTCGCAGAGCGTGAGGGCGTCGCCGTAGGCAAAATCAAACTCGTACTGACCCCGTCCTCCTTCCTGGTCGAAGGAATACACGCCCCAGCCCAGCTCGCGCATGTGCTCGACCATGGGATGCAGGAACGAGATCGATTGCAGCGTCTGATCGACATCGTAGGCAGGACAGATGCCTTGATAGGTGCTCTCTGCGATGGGTGTGTATTGCCCGTTGGTCTTGCGAAATACGTAGAGCTCGGTCTCTACCCCGATGTTAAACGTGTATTGCCTTGCCTTGGCGAGAACGCGCTTGAGCATGACGCGGGAGCAGTTCGCATAGGGCTCGTCGTGGTAATAAAGGTCGCTCGCAAACCAGGCGAAGCGCTTGTCCCAGGGCAGGACCATCATGCTCGCGAGATCCGGCACGGCCGCGCACTCGTCCTCCTGCGGCCCCACAAGCCCCATTCCTTCCATCGCGCCGACGGTGAAGAGCTCGGAGCCTGACGCCATCTTCTCAAAGCTTGCGATCGGGACTGTCTTCGCCTTCGCTACCCCATGGATGTCGACATAGGTTGCAAGGCAATATTCCACGCCTCTGCCGATCAGTTCGCGTTTCATCTCCGCAATCAATTTTGCATCGGTCACGAAAGTCTCCTTCAGGGAAAAACAAGTCGGCGCTGTTCACACCTCATGCCGTGGCCTTGTGCCGGGCATTCACGTTTCTGGTGTGTCGGGAAGACATGGATAGCCGGGACAAGCCAGGCCATGACGACCGAGGACGTTACCGGTCGAGGGGCACGCCATGCGCGCTGTCTCTCATTCTGCCGCGGTCCGCTGGAGCATCGACCGTGGCCCTACGACACGATCGAGGATCCAGTTGTCAATCGTATGCACCAGAGGCTCCATGCTGGAAAAGCGTCCGGGACGGCTGAACGGATTGGAAAGCCCCTCTAGCTGCAGCTCGGAGATGCCGTTGTCTTCACTAATGACGAGGTCGAAGCGCTTGTGATAGTTGGGAACGATCTGCTCAAAATCCGGGCGTTCGACTGAGGCTCTGGGGAAGCAGAAGCCGGCAGAATATTGCACGAGGTGGGGGCCGTCGGGGGCCATCTGCTTGAACCACATGCAATCAAGATCAGCTCCGATCACGCTGCAGGGATAAATCAGAATGTACTGCGCGCCTTCCGCGGCAGGCCCGCGCAGGGTGGCGATGCGGTCAAGCGCGGCGTCTCCGCCCAGGGTCGCGCGCGAGGCGGTGGTGCGCGATTGCAGTAGTACATAGTTTGCCGGCGCGCCATCGATCGGATTCCACTGCGCTTTTACCCCCCCAATGGTTTGCTGATGCACCGTGGGCAGGTGAAAGTTCTCCAGCGAATTCTCGATGTAGCTCTTCCAATTGGTCCGGACCGTCAACTCCTTGCGCCTGACCGTAACCATGTTCTCGAATTCGTAGGATGCCGTAAACGTATCGATGTCGCCGAGGTACTCCTTAAGGCTCACGCATTTCGGATCCAGATTGACAAACAGGAAGCCGGACCAGGTGTCGAGCCTGACCTGCGTTAGCCCAAACCGCGAGGGGTTGAAATTGCGCGTCTCCTGCATGCCGTTTGCGGCCCGCAGGTCCCCGGCAGTGGAATAGAGCCAGCTGTGGTATGGGCAGCGGATGGCTTTGCAATTGCCTTCTCCGTCCAGCAGCTTCGCGCCGCGATGGCGGCATGAATTGATGAAGGCGCGAATGTGTCCATCTTCGCCGCGGATGACGATCAAGGATACGCCGACGAGGGATCTCGTGAAATAATCGCCGGGATTCTTCAGGTATTCGGTCCGCCCGATCAGGTTCCAGCATTTGTGAAAGATGTTGGATACCTCGCGTTCATAGAACTCATGCGACGTGTAGCAGACGGGGGGCAGCGTTTGCGCTTCTAGCAACGGCTTGCGCACCCCGGTGTAGGTATTTGGATCGAATAAATTCATGGTCTCCACTCTCGCTCCAAGCTGTCCCAAACGTCCGCTTGCCATCCCCGTTTCTTTAATGGATCGATTAAATCTTGTATGCCTTTTGTCCGCCTGACAAGCGGCTGCGGCTAGGTTGCGCGTGAGGTCTGAAGGAGTGCACATGGGGGTTCCGCAGCGATGGGAGCTGATGACCAGCCCGGAGATCGCGGATGCCGTCGGCAAAGGCATGGATCTCGCATTGCTGCCGGTGGGCGCCACCGAGCAGCACGGGTCCCACCTCGCGACAGGATGCGATACGATCTCTCCGGCGGAAATCGCCCGGCGTGTCTCCGAACGTACGGGGGTGCTGGTGCTGCCGGCCATCGCTTATGGCACTTCACTTGGGCACACGAGCCGCTGGGCCGGCACGTTGTCGCTGCATCCGCAGACTCTGACCCAGATGGTGCTGGAGATCGGCCGCTGGGTGATTGCTTCCGGCCTTAGCAGGCTGATCATGCTCAATGGCAACGGACCCAATGCGCCAGCCCTCGAATGCGCGCGCATCCAGCTTCGCTACGAGTTTCCCCGCTGCCGGTTTCGTGTGCTGTCCCTGTTCGACTGCTCGCAGCGGGTGCAGCAGCATTATTTTTCCGACGCCGCCGATATTCATGCGAACAGGGGGGAGACGTCGCTGTTGCTGCATGTGTGTCCGGAGGCAGTACGTCGGGACGCGGTGATCGACGAGGACGACGTCACGCCCGGCAAGATTTTCTCCTACGACATGCCCTCGACAACGAGGAGCGGAGTCGTCGGTCGGCCAAGCCTCGCATCGCCGGAGGATGGGGCGCATTTGACGCAGATGCTGGTGGAGGACCTCAGCGCTATCGTGGAGGCGGCATTGCGCGAAGACTGGCCGCTGGCGGAAAAGGACGGCGAGCCCTCGTCAGGCTAGCAGGACGATTGTTTTTTTGCTCGTGGACTTGGTGCTAGAGTGGTCAGGGTAGAGTTGGCGTATTTCTTGAATGCCGACGTTGCGCGGGGTTTTGCGCGGGCTTGCATCTCGTTGGATGAAGTGGAGCTCTCACCTCATGGAGGGTAATATGCATAAAAAGCGCGCGAGCAGGTTGACCCGCCGGCATTTGCTGGCTGGATCCGCGGCGGCCGCCGCGGCGCAATTGCCGTTGCCCGCGATCGCGCAGGGCGCAACCTCCATCAAGATGACCCTGCCTTGGTTGCCGCAAGGCGCCCAGTTGTTTCCGTTCGTGGCGAGAAACCGGGGTTTCTGGCAGCGGCGCGGGCTCAATGTCGAGATCGCCCGAGGTTTCGGCTCCGCTGCAGCCATTCAGACCATCACGCAGCACCAGGTGCAGACCGGCATCATCGCCGCGCCCTCGATCATCGTGGGAGCAGCGCAAGGCCTCGACACCCGCGTGGTCGGGATCGACGGCTATGATTCTACCATGGGGTTCCTTGTGCTCGCGGAGTCTCCGATCAAATCGATGAAGGATCTGGAAGGCCGCAAGCTGGGCTCGACGTTGCAATCGGCGGAGGTACCCTTCATCGATCATGTGCTGATGCTTTCCGGCGCCGACCCCAGCAAGGTCGCCCGCGTCGGGCTGCAGGCCAATGTGCTGGAAACCTCGCTGATGAGCAAACAGGTCGATGCGATATCCGTCTTTGCGACCTCGAACATGCCGAGCCTGCTCACCCAAGGTGTTGCGTTCAGGTTCTTTCCGTACGCCGACGTCGGGATCCGTATCTACTCCAATTGCTTGACCACGACTTCGGATTATCTCAGGGACAACAAGCCGGTCGTCGAGGCCTGGGTGGACGGCATGCATGAAGGCTTGAAATATTCCGTGCTCAATTTCGAGGAGGCCGTGGACATATTCGTGAGCGAGGTACCAGAAGTGAAGATGTCATCGACTGGAAGAAAGCACACGCGCTTCGGCGCCGGCCTGTTCCTTGCCGCGCTGTTGACGCCGGAGCTGCGCGATCATGGGCTCGGCTGGGGTGACCTTGCGTCACTCAATCAGCAGACCGACTTGGTGATGAAATACGCCGTGGCACCGAACAGCAAGAGACCCGAGGTCGAGACCATCTTCAGCAACGCCATGGCCGGTAAGCAGAAGCTCACTCCGGCCGAATGGGAAACCGCGCGTAAGTCCGCAGCCGAGTTTGCCCCCTATATCGGCGTCAAGCTCTGACCAGGCTTGCCGGTGCGCAATGGCGGCTCCGAACATGGCGCCGGCAGCCGAAGGCTTTGTTCGCATCTCGCACATCGGCAAGATCTTCAGGCGAGAGACGGACTCCGTCGAGGTGCTGCGCAACGTCAGCATCAATGTGCCCAGCCGGCAATTTATTTCCATCTTGGGAGCTTCCGGCTGCGGCAAGACGACCTTGCTGATGATGATTGCGGGGCTTGAATCGATCAGCAGCGGCAACGTCGAGATCGCGGGACAGGAGGTGAAAAGGCCGCGTCGCGATGTCGGCATTATTTTCCAGGATCCGACGCTCTTGCCGTGGAAGACGGCGCTCGAGAACGTCCTATTCCCGATCGAGATATTCGGACTTTCGCTTGCGGAGTACCGGCCGCGAGCGCAGGCGCTGTTGGAGCTGGTCGCGCTCGGCGAGTTCATGCACATGCGCCCTCGCCAATTGTCGGGAGGCATGCGCCAGCGCGTCGCGATCTGCCGGGCACTCATTCACGCACCCGCGGTTCTGCTGATGGACGAGCCATTCTCGGCGCTCGATGCGATCACTCGCGATGAGCTCAACCTCATGCTGATCGACGTCTGGGAGCGCTATCAGCAGACCGCCTTCTTCGTCACTCACTCCATACGCGAAGCGGTATTTCTGTCGGACCGTGTAGTCGTGCTCGGCGGATCGCCGGGGCAAGTCGTGTCGGATGTGAGCATCCCCTTCGAACGGCCGCGTGCTCCTGCGCTTGGGGAGACGCTCGCGTTCAACAAGATTTGCGGCGAGCTGCGCACGGCCATAGCGGACAGCACGGCGATGTCGCGGCGCGAGCGCGCAGCCGCCTTGAGAGCTCAGGCATGAGCGAGGAGCTGCTGCTCGGTGAAACGCACGCAGCCAACGTGAGTCGCGAGCACCGTTCCATGCTGGCGCGAGCGGCGCGCAAAACCGCTTTGCCGGTACTGGCGGCAGCAATCGTCATCGTGGCCTGGGAGATTGGGGTCGATGCGTCGCGGGTCAGCCCTGCCGTCCTTCCGCCGCCCAGCAGCGTGCTTGCAGCCACTTTTGCCAATCGCGACATCCTGATTGCCAACGCCATTCCGACGACCATCGAGACGATCGCTGGATTCATCTTATCGCTTTTTCTCGGTGGCCTTCTCGGGGTGCTGCTTACGTATTTCGCGCTCGTGCGCGATGCGCTCTATCCGAACGTCATCCTGTTTCAGCTCATCCCGAAAGTGGCAGTTGCTCCGCTGTTCATGCTGTGGCTGGGGATCGGTTGGGAGTCCCGTATCGCAATGGCTCTGTTCATTGCATTTTTCCCGATCGTGATTTCGACGGTGAGCGGCCTCAACGCAGCCGACGCCGCCATCCTGCGGCTGTGCGAAAGCCTGGCCGCAAGCCCTTCCCAAGTCTTTTTTAAGATCCGGCTTCCGTATTCGCTTCCATTCCTGTTCAATGGCATGAAGATCAGCATGACCCTCGCAATCATCGGGGTCATTGTCGGCGAGTTCATCACCTCCCAGCAGGGGCTGGGATACATCATCCTGTTTGCCGGATCGCGGCTCGAGACGCCGACCGTGATGGCGGCCCTGCTCGTGCTGTGCACAGTCGGGCTCGCGCTCTATGGGCTTGTTGCCCTGGTTGAACGCCTCGTGATGACGAAGTACGGGAGCTGACGGGCACACCGCCATGAGACCAATGTGCCGTAAAGGAGCACGATGACAGCAGCGACCTACGATTACGAGGCGCTACGCGCCTTCGCCGCCGCTCTCGGCGAAAAAGTTGGATTGCCGCCAGAGCGGGCACGAGCACAGTCGGAAGTCCTGCTTGAGGCGGATCTGATGGGCCACACCACCCATGGATTGGCGCTGCTCCCGGGCCTGCTGAAGGGGATCGAGAGCGGCGCCATTCGGGCCATGGGAGAGCCGGATGTTTTGTCCGACCGTGGATCGACCGTCTTCTGGGAGGCGAAATCGTTGCCGGGCACTTGGCTGCTCAGCCGCGCGATAAGCGAAGCGAGCGCGCGCGTTGCGACGCATCCCGTCGTGACCTTCGTCCTGCGCAGCATGTCCCACATCGGCGCGCTCGGGGCTTATCTGCGGCAGGCCACCGACCGCGGCCTCATGATCACCATCATGAATTCCGATCCGAGCATGCGGACGGTGGCGCCCGCTGGAGCAGCCGAAGGGCAGCTCGCGCCCAATCCGTTGGCATTCGGTTATCCGACCGATCGCGACCCTGTCCTGATCGACATCAGCACATCTTGCGTTGCCAACGGCTGGGTCAGACGCTGGAGCGCGGAGGGGCGACGGCTGCCCGGCAAATGGCTGCAGGACTCCTACGGCAATGTCACCGACGAAGCCGCGATCCTCTTTGGCACCCCGCCCGGCACAATGTTGCCGCTGGGCGGGCTCGAGCTTGGGCACAAGGGTTTTGCGCTGGGACTGATGGTCGATGCATTCACGACCGGCCTTGTCGGTGCAGGGCGCGCGGCAAAATTAGCGAGCCCGGGCACGCCGGTATTTCTTCAGCTCATTGACCCCCAGGCTTTCGGGGGAGAGGAAGCCTTCAGGCAAGAGGCAGGCTTTCTGGCAAAAGCCTGCCGCAGCAGCAGGGCCCGGCCGGGAATTGCCGGCGTGAGAATGCCCGGTGACGCGGCTCTCGCCCGGCGGCGCACGCAACTGGAGAAAGGAATCGAGCTCTATCCCTCGATCATGCCGGACTTGATGCCGTGGGCCGATAAATTGAAGATAACCCCGCCCGTGCTTAGGGGGTGAGACCACTCCGTAATCAGCAGCCCCAATGGACTACATCTCCGGTTTGGCCATATCGCCTTTGTACGCGGTCGGACTGGTGGCTGCCAATTCTACACTGCGTTGCCCTGTAAACGATGCGGGCGGGGCGGGTTTATAGATCGGGCTCGCATAGTACTGGCGCAGCGCGAAACGCATGAGCACGCCGATTGCGGCTGCAAGCGGCACGGCGATCAACAACCCCACGAAGCCGAACAGATAGCCGAAGGCAAACAGTGCGAACATGATCCAGACTGGATTGAGATGGATGCGTCGGCCGACCAGATAGGGTGCGAGCACGTAATCTCCGAGCGATTGCCCGGCGAGGAAGATGGCCGGCACCAGCACGATCGGCTTCCAGTCCGGCCAGAATTGCGCGACCGCGACGCATAGCGAGATGATGAGACCGGACAGCGACCCGAGATAAGGGACGAAGCTCAGCAACCCCGCCGCAGAACCGATCAGGGCGCCGTGCTTGAGGCCGATCAGCAACAGTGTTGCTGCGTAGAATACCGCCAGGACCAGACACAGCGCGCTCTGACCGCGGACAAATCCGCCGATCGTCTCGTCGATTTCGCGCGCGAGCGCATGCACGACGTCGCGATGGGCCGGCGGAACCCAGTTGTCGACCGTCGCGACCATCCTGTTCCAGTCGTAGAGGAGATAGCAGGCAACGATCGGAGCCACGATCCCGAGAGAGAGGACCGAGATCAGGGCGCGACCCCCTGACCACACCGACCGCAGGAAGGTGCCGAACCAGCTGGTCGCGAGGCTCGTGAGCTCGCCAAACGAGCGCTCGGCCTCGCCGAGACCCTGCCCCACTATTTTGCCGACCCAAGGGTGGCTGGGATCCGATGCAAGGGCGCGCAGCTGCCTGACGTAGAGCGGAAAGCTTTCAATGAAATAGGCGAGCTCGCGGACGACGACCGGCACGATCAGGATGATCAAAGCGGCGATGATGATTAGGACGAGAGCAATGATGACGAGAGTCGCAAAAAGGCGGTTCATTCCCCAGCGCTCCATGCGCTGGGCCATCGGATTGAGCAGATAGGCAAGGACCATCCCTGCGATGAACGGCAGCAGGACGTCCCGCAACAGGGCAACGGCGGTCACGAGCACGAGGAGGAGTGCGATCCAGAATATGATCGGCCGGTTGAAGCTCATCATCCTCCAGCTGCCTTGCCCATCGGGCGCCCGCTCCCGGATTGCGAAAACTCAAGCGCGCCGGTGCGGCAGCGCTCGTCACCCGCGATTTTGCCCAGCCGCCAAGCCCGCCGCAACGTAGCCGGGATGCCGTGTCATCGACACATCCGAAGGCGACGGGCAAGGCTCGAATTAGCACCTTGTTAAACTTAACGATTCAAAATCGACCCAGTGCTTGGTGTGCCGCGCGCACCTGCGGGGAATGTGTGAGTAGAGAGTAATGCAAAGGCAGCTTATTCGAGGCTTGCTCGCTGTTTGCGCAAGCGCAGGAGCGCTGGGTCTCGGCCAAGAGGCCAACGCCGCTTCGCCTTATGTCGTTGACGGTATCACCCTTGCCAAGTCGCTTTGGTTGCCACGCGCATACCAGTGCAGCCCGAGCGAGCAATTCGCTCAGCACAGCTGGTGCCGCCTCACTCGGTACGAGAAGGGAACTCGCGGCGCTTTCACCGCCACGACATCGGTGCTGCGCGATGAAGATCGCACCGTTGCCTATGCGAACCGCGAGATCGCGCCGGCATTTTTCGCGGCGAACGACATCGAAGCGGAGATCAAGCGGCTGTCGGCGAGACTTGGCCCGCCTGCCCGCGAGATCCGCTTGGCCGCGCGCGCCGATACGCCGAATGCGGTGATCGTGCTGTGGGGAAAGGTGCAACTGGAGGAGCTCGAGGCAAAGGCCGCATACAGCGTCGAGCCTGGCGCCTCCGAGCAAAGCCTGCTGGTGGATTATCTCGGCGACGTGCAGCAATCACGCCAGCGCGGCTTGCCGATCTTCCGCCTGGTCGGGGGCGCCGGTTTCCTGTGGTCCGCTTCCGATCGAAACGGACGGGGTCATCTGCGCTTCCTGGCTGCCGATCCTGCCGTGCTTGCCGGCGCGAAAGATTCGCAACCTCCCGGCACGAAGCCCGCGGGCGCGGCGACACCGGAGATCGCCGCACCGGTGGCAAAGAGTCGCGCCCATCTCGCCGCAGCCGGGCGGGATGGGGCTACATCTCCAGCAGCAGCAAGCGAAGTGACCGGTGCCATAAGGGCAAAGGACCTGCGCCCATTCCTGGCTCCGCAACAGACAGCTCAACTGTCCGGCGGCGCGGCCAACCAGGAGCTGTCTTATTCCAAGGATAGCTCGCGCGTATCCATCGCGCAGAAGACCCGACCCAGCGCCGACCGCGCCAGGATCATGGATGCCGAACGAGCGGCGGCGGAAGAACGGGAAAAAGCTCGCTTTGCCTGGGCGCGGTTCGAGGCGGAAAGGACGGCCGACGCGAAGGCGCGTCTGAAGTGGACCATAGTTGCAGCATTCGTCCTCCTCAGCGCGATTCTTGCGCTCTTGCAGATGCTCAAGCGCCGGGAGGAACAGGCGATGCCGCCCGAGGCGGGGACTAAAGCTGCAAAGGACGATGTTGCGGCCGCTGATAATTTACTGGAGCGTACACGAGGTCAGTTTGGCAGGGCGCTGCTGAAGCTGCGCGCGGCCTTCGGATGGAACGCAAGGCTGGCAGCCCAAGGACAAGGCTGAAACTGCACATCGAACCATGCCGCCGCATGGGCGGGTTTGAGCCGGCCGACGCCCCCACTCGAAATGAATTGAACCGGAACGCCTCGCTCTGCTACCAACCGACCGAGAAGCATCGGCGCGCGTTCAGGCCGGCGGGTTCCATGTCGCTGGCAACGTCACAATCGGCGGCCGATTCACCCGGACCGGGCGCTGCTTTCGGCACCGGAACAACGCGGCTTCGAGCCTCTAGCCGCACAGGGACAACGAGCGAGCCATGAAATACATGAATCTGTTGTTTTGCAGCCTGTCCCTCTTGCTGAGCATTGGAGCTGCTCGGGCGGAGGACCCGACCGTGGAAGAGATGGTCTGCGCCCTTAATGCGCAGTGCGGCACGCCATTCGCGGATCGGCGGGTGCGCGGCATAACGGCCACGACGCAAGTGGTGCGTCCTCCGGCATCGTTCGACATCACATTGAATTTTCCATTCAATTCAACCGAGATTACTGCGGATTCTCGGGAGAAACTCGATCGCGTCGCGAAGGCGTTGACCGACCCGAGCACCATCAAGCTCGGTATCATCGTCAGCGGCCACACGGATGCAGCGGGCTCTGGCGAATATAACCAGCTGCTTTCCGAGCGCCGCGCCCAGGCGGTGCGACAATTCCTCATCTCTGAGCGCGGCATCGATCCCAAGCGTCTGATCGCGAAGGGCTACGGCAAATCACGGCTTCTGCTGCCGTCGGACCCTTACAATGAGCTCAACCGCCGGGTTCAGTTCCAGAACCAGAATTACGCCACGGCATCGGTTCCGGCGGCCACCGCTCCTGCCGCCGCCGCTCCCGCTGCCCCCGCGGTTGTTGCTCCTGCTGCTGCCCCCGCTAGCAGGCCGAAGATCCCGCCGGTTCAACCCGGAGCACCCGGTGCCGGCCGTTCCGTGCGGCAGGGCGAAGGTCTTTGAGATAGCGCCGGGTCGTACGGGGACGGGTACGTCACCTGTCTGACCTCACTGGACTGCGAGACGTTAGCAGTATCGCCGTCATGCGATTGACGGGCACCCCGCCGACAAAGTCGGCGGGATCCCGTTAGCCCGCCTCGTTTTGGCCGGGCTTGGACTGGCCTCAAGCCGATCGGAAAATGTTTTGGAGCAGCGCAATCCAGACGGTGGTTGTGTGAAGCGCTTCACAAAAGCGCATTTCTGTGATTGCCATCACATCGCCAGGCGAAGAACGTCTCTAGCATGGTCGCCATCAGAAAACTCGTGATCGAGCCAACACGATGGAGATCACCATGACCAGGCGCCCCATTTTCCTTCCGACCCGCTCCCACCGGGACTACAAGCGACGCACTGCCGCCAAATGCGCGTACCTGCTGCTCTGCAGCCTCTCCTTGGGAATCAGCACAGCTCCGGCGTTCTCGGAGGAGCTGAGCCACGATCAAATGGTCTGCGCGCTCGATCCCGAATGCAGCATGCCGTTCTTTGATCGCCGACTGCGCGGCATCACCACGACCGCAAGCGTGCGTACCCCGGGCTCCTTCGACCGCACCATCAACTTTGCCTATAATTCGGCCGAGCTGACCGCGCAGGCGCGCAGCGAGCTCGACAAGGTCGCCGCGGTACTCAATGACCCCAGCATCGCGAAATATCCGATCATCATCGCCGGCCATACCGATGGGGCCGGGAGCGCCGAATACAATCAACGACTGTCGGAGCGGCGGGCTCAGTCCGCGCGGCAATATCTGATTGCGCAGCATGGGATCGATCCGCAGCGGCTCACTGCCAAGGGTTATGGCAAGTCCAGGCTCTTGCTGCCGAACGACCCGGCCAATGAGCTTAACCGCCGGGTACAGTTCCAGAACCCCAATTATCACACTGCCGCAGTCGCTGCGCCCGCGTCGCGTCCCGCGGCTTCAGCCCCTGCGCAGGCACCGCAATCGCTGCAACCTGCGCCGACGGCGGAAGCCAACGGTCTTTGAGATCGACCAGAGCCAAACACGAACCATCACGTGTCCCGGACGACCCCGGGCTTGACCCGGGGGAAGATCCGGGACCCGATTCACGATGAGATCAGCTCACCCGAGCTGATCTCCAACGCGTTGCTGAGCGAGAGGCCACGGCAGACTGCCGGCTTACTGACCCAGCGTTCGCGCGACGCGGAAGCCCGTATTCGAGGCGCGGTTGCCGGTCTTGCGATTATCGCGGTAGGCGGCGCGCAGCATTTTCGCAGGCGTGTTCCAGGCACCGCTGCGGCGGACATGGACATCGCATTTTCCGGCAACTCTCATCCAGTCGTCGGAGGGCCCATACTGGTAGCCGTCGTTCCAGCAGTCCTCGACCCATTCCATTGCGTTGCCATGCACCTGATAAAGGCCCCAGGGGTTGGGCTTGAACATGGCGGCTGGCACGGTCTTCTCGCGATATTCGCCCGTCGAGGCGCCGCCATGCGTCGATCTGCCGTCGTAGTTGGCCTCATCGGTCGAGATTGAAGTGCCCCACCAGAACGGGGTCTTGGTGCCGGCGCGTGCCGCATATTCCCACTCCGACTCGCTGAGCAGACGATAGAGCTTCCCGGTCTTTTTGGAGAGCCACGCGACATAAGCCTTGGCGTCGTCCCAATCGACGCAGACGGCGGGGTGGCTGCCGTTCTGCTCAAACCCGGGGTTGCGGAAGGACCGGCCCGCCCGCTCTTCCACTTTGCCGTCTTCGAGCGTGAAGCATCGGTCTTCGCCCGCATAGCTCGTCTCGTTTACGAATTTTTCGAATTCTTCCCGCGTGACCTTGAGCTTGCTCACGGCGAAATGCCGCGGAATCTTCACGCGGTGCTGGGGGCCCTCGTTGCTGCTGCGGTCCGCCTCGTCGTCGGGGGATCCCATCATGTACTCTCCCTCCGGCACGACCAGCATCTCGGGACAGGAAACGCATTCCCGGAAATGATCGTTGGGCATGAGCGCGATTTCGTTGAGATGCCGCAGCGGCACGTTGTCCACGATCGGCTGGGGTTTTTCCGGCTCCGCCGGTTGCCCGCTTGCCTGCTGGGTGCCGGCGCCCGTTTGCTGCGGGCCGAAGTAGAACTGTTCCACCAGAGATGAAGCGACCCAGGGAATCTGCTCGTTGCCGGAAGCCCGGTAAATGCCGATCTTCAGATGATTGAAGACGTCCTCTGCGGTCACGTTTGCGGCTCCCGCCATGTTGGCGGCATGAATCTCCTTGTTCAACTCGCCGACGAACACGCTGTTAGTGCCGGGACGGTCGGTGACCAGCTTGCCCGGCACAGCCGAATATATTGCGAGCGTATTTTCCGGCGCGTCTATGCCGGCAAGCCCTTCCGGCGAGGCGCGAAAGCGGCCTTCCCAATGATTCCTGCGCGCCGCGTCGATGATGAGAATCTTCACGCGCGCGCCCTTGCGGTGCATTTCAGCGAGCACGGAATCGATCTTGATTCCATCCTTTCGGATGTCGGACGGGCTCCATGCGTCCGCGTTGAGCGGCATCAGATAACTCTGCCGGTCCACCTGCATGCCGTAGCCGCTGAAATAGAACAGCGCATCCACTCCTGCCCCGATCCTGCCGGTGAAACCGTCGATTGCATTCCGCATGTCGGCTTTGCCGACATTGATCTTGAGATCGACGTCAAATCCGCTGCGACGCAACTCGTCGGCCAGGCTGCGAGCGTCGGCGATGGTGGTGGAAAGGGGCGTTCGGGCGCCAGGGTAGGCTGCATTGCCGATGACGAGCGCAATGCGCGCCGGCTTTTGCTGCGACCATGCGGCTGAAGTCAAAGTCACGGACAGAGCGGCAAGGCACACCCAAAGCAGAAGTCGCATCTTGATCCTGTTCCTCTCGGAGCCGGTCAGGCGGGCATGGCTTGGTCTTCGCGAAAGATCCACCTTGCTTCGCCGGGTTTTGCGAAGTGAATGAGCTCCCATTGCGTCCCAGCGTTAGGCCATTGTAGACCATGTCGGCGCTTTCGGACAACGGCCGAGATCGCAGAACACCGAGTCGTGAGCATGTTTTCGGCGAGCAATGCCCGCCTTTAGCAGACAAGTCGGCCTGCGAACCGAGGGAGCGCGCGCGCCGTCAGCCCCATCAGAAACACGAGCGCTGCGACAAAGTGCGGCAATCGCGGCCCATCTGCGCACATTCGTCGCAGTATCGCTCTTGTGTATCGCCTGCGTGCCTGGCCGTAGCGCTGCTACGGAGGACCGCTTCCAACAGGCGGTCGATTATGTCTTCACCGGCCGTACCGATCCGGTCGATGGCCCGCAAATCGTCGATCGCAAGGCATGCGTCGTGGTGGTGCCTGAGCCCAAATTCAATCGTTATGCCAGATACTATCTGAGCCGTTTCAAGATGGATAACGCTCGCATCAGCAAGAAATACGCGGGATCGCAGACGCTCTATGAGCTGGAAGTGGAAGGCGACGACGTGATTTTCGAATACCTCAAGCCGGATAAAGTTACGGTCGATTACGGATTCCGGTCTGCGCATATTTCTTTGCCCGGGGACCCTGATCAGACCCAAAAAGCGCTTGCGCTGATCTTTTCGCAATACTGCAAGCGGGAGAAGCCAAGCGCCCCGTTCTGATCTGGCGCAGAAGCAGCAGCTGACGCCTAGAGCGGGATGACCTTATCTTCGAATCGTCATCCCGCTCTATCCTCTCGTTTGAGCGTGTCCTTTTCGCAAAACCGGTTCCCACTTTTGCTGGACATGCTCTTGGTCGTCGTTCGCGCCGCGCTCCGGGCTGGGCGCGGCAATCCGTCACGACTGCGCTACGACATGAAAGAACGTGCCGGTGACATTTCCGCGGCGTCCGCCGGCGGGGCCCAGCGGGCGCCCTTGTCCGTCGGCGAGATCGCAGAAGGGATCATCCGGTCCGCTCGCGATCAGGCTCGCGTAGTGAAACTCATGGCCGCGCATCACGCTTCCCGCTGACCCAATCATGCTGTCGCGACGCAGCCGCGCCTCGCGATAGCCGAGCGCAAGCTTGCGCTGCGCAAAACTAGTTGCATGACCGAGCAGGCCCGTCATGCAATGGCGAATCCCAGCCGCATCTTCGAGCGCCTCGCCGAGCACCATATAGCCGCCGCATTCCCCGTGGACGGGGCGCGTTCGCGCAAATTGCGCCAGTCCCGCGCGGAAAGACTGCGCAGCGGCGAGCGCGCCCGCGTGCAGCTCCGGATAGCCGCCCGGAAGCCAGCAGCAGTCGCAGTTCTCCGGAGGAGGCTCGTCCGCCAGCGGTGAGAAGCGCAGGATCTCAGCGCCTGCGCGGCGCCAGCCCTCGAGGATGTGAGGGTAGCAGAAGGTGAAAGCGGCGTCGGAGGCAAGCGCAATGCGTTGCCCGGGGGGCGGCAACGGCGCAGCCTCGGGCACATCGGATAGCATAATGTCGGCGGCAGCCGCCATTATCGCATCGAGGTCGAGATAGCGCTGCGCCGTGTCGCCCATTTGCTCGATCCGGGCGGCAAAGTGCGGGTGCTCGCTGGCTTGCACCAGCCCGAGATGACGCTCCGGCAGCGTGAGGCACCCCTCGCGCGGCACGGCGCCGAGGATGGGGATGCCCAACGCACCTATCGCCTCGGTGATCAGCAAGCGGTGGCGTTCGCCGCCGATGCGATTGAGAATCACGCCTGCGATTCGGACGGCGGGATCGTGCGCGGCAAACCCGCGCAGCACGGCGGCCGCCGATTGCGATTGCCCGGACACATCCATGACGAACAGCACCGGAAGACCGAAGCGAGCCGCGAGATCGGCGGTTGATCCACGACGCCCACGCGTTCCTGACACGCCGTCGAACAATCCCATCACCCCTTCGACGATGACGAGATCGGCCTCGCGCGCGGCTTCACCCAGCAGCGCATCGAGAAGCGCCGGGGGCATGGCCCAGCTGTCCAGATTAAAGCCGGGCTGGCCTGCTGCGGCCGCATGGAATGCAAGATCGATGTAATCCGGCCCCGCCTTTGCCACCCGCACGGCCTGGCCGCGGCGCGACAGCGCAGCAACGAGCGCAAGCGTGATCGTAGTCTTGCCGGAGCCGGATCGCGGAGCTGCAACGACGAGGCCGCGGGCGCTCATGGCTTTCGATTTGCCACCGTAGCCAGGAGATGATCGCGCATCTTCACGATATCCCCGATTACCGCTATGGCCGGCGACTCCAGCGCGTGTTCCCGCGCGTCCGCGGCAATGCGCTCGAGCGTCGACACGAGGATCCGCTCTGCGGGCGTCGTTGCTGCAACGATGATCGCGGCCGGGGTCTTTGGCTGCCGCCCTGCGGCAATCAACGCCGCGGCGACGCGTTCAAGGTTGTGCATAACCATGTAGAGCACGATGGGCTCGCCGGTGCGCGCGAGTGGGCCCCAATCGTAACCATCTTCCTCGCCGCCATGGCCGGCCGCCAGGATGATGGCCCGGTTCACCTGCCGCACCGTCGCCGGAATCGAGGCTGCCGCGAGCGCGGCCAAGCCGGAGGTGACACCCGGGATGATCCGGAACGGGATGCCGGCCGCAGCGAGCGCCATCGCCTCCTCACCGCCACGTCCGAAGATGCAGGGATCCCCGCCCTTGAGGCGCAACACCCGGCGTCCTTCTTTGGCAAGCTCGATCAGGCGCTTGGAGATGTCGGCCTGCAGCGCCGACGGTCTGCCGCCGCGCTTGCCGGCAAACTCGAGTCTCGCCTGCGCTCCGGCGAGCGCCAGCACGCGCTTGTCGACCAAGGCGTCATGCACGATCACATCTGCATGGGCCAGGCCGGCAAGGGCATAGAGCGTCAATAGTCCGGGATCACCCGGGCCGGCACCGGCGAGCCATACGTGTCCAGGCGGCAGCACCGGCATGGCGCCGCGCACGTTGGCGAGCGCGCTCCAGTCATCCATCGGCATACGTTCCGCCGTGACCGCATCGCTGCCGCACACTATAGGCAGGGCCATGAGTTCGAAGCACCGGCCGCTTCGGCGCGGCTGGACCACGGGCGCCTGCGCCACTGCGGCGGCCAAGGCAGCCTATACGGCGCTGCTGACGGGCGAGTTTCCTGATCCCGTCGAGGTAGTCCTGCCGCGCGGCGAGCGTCCGACTTTCGTGCTTGCGGTGAGCCGCCGGGGCTCCGATGCCGCGACCGCGGGCGTGATCAAGGACGCCGGCGATGATCCCGACGTTACTCACGGCGCGCTGGTGCTTGCCAGCGTGCGCGTCGGCGCGCCCGGGAGTGGAGTGACCTTCCGCGCCGGAGAAGGGGTGGGAACGGTGACCCGTCCCGGCCTGGCAATTCCCCCGGGCGAGCCTGCGATCAATCCCGTGCCCCGGCAGATGATGCGGAGCGCCATTGCGGAGGTCGCTGCGGCGGCAAATGGCAGCGGCGACGTGGAGATTGAAATTGCGATCCCCGGCGGGGACGCGCTGTCCGCGAGAACTCTGAACGCGCGGCTCGGGATCATAGGGGGGTTGTCGATCCTCGGCACCACGGGGATCGTTGTTCCTTATTCCTGTTCCTCCTGGATCGCCTCCATCCATAGCGGCATCGACGTAGCGCGTGCCCTGGGCCATACACACATCGCCGGCGCGACCGGCGCAACGTCGGAAGCGGCGATCCGGAAGCTGCACGATCTCCCCGAGACCGCGCTGATCGACATGGGCGACTTCGTCGGGGGAATGCTCAAATACCTGCGCCGGCATCCGGTGCCGAAGGTCACCATCGCCGGCGGCGTTGCCAAGATGGCGAAGCTTGCCCAAGGGCTCCTCGATCTCCATTCCAAGCGCGGTGCGGTCGATCTCGCTTGGCTCGCCGGCGCAGCCGAGACGACAGGCGGGTCGCCCGCGCTGCGGGAACGCATCCTGGCGTCTAACACGGCGGCGGAAGCCTTTGAGCATGCCGAAGCCGAACGCGTAGCGCTGGGGGATGCGGTCGCCCGCGCCGCCCAACATACCGCGGCAAGCGTCGTCGAGGGACGCGGCATCGCCATCGAGATCGCGATATTCGATCGCGAGGCCCGGCTCATGGGGCACGCACCCTTCGCGCCTGCTCACGCGCCGTCTCCGGCGCGAAAGCGTCGTTGATAGGACGCGTCATAGAGCGCGCTGTCGCGAAAATTCTCGGCTGCAAGCGCGCGCCCTACCAGCACGAGCGCGGTGCGCTCGATCGGTGCCGCCGCGACGCTTGCGCAAATATCGCCGAGGGTGCCGCGCAGGACACGCTCGTCAGGCCAGCTTGCGCGCACCACGACGGCAACCGGACAGTCGGCGCCGTAGAACGGCGTCAGCTCTGCGACGATTTTCTCGAGGGCAGAGATGGCAAGATGGATGGCGAGTGTCGCTCTTGTGGTCGCGAACGAGGCGAGCTGCTCGGCCTCCGGCATACGCGAGGCCCGACCCGGCATGCGCGTGAGCACCACGCTCTGCGCGACCTCCGGCACGGTAAGCTCGCAGCCGAGCGCCGCCGCGGCCGAGGCAAACGCCGGAACGCCGGGGGTGAGCGTATAAGGAATGGCGCGTTGCTTGAGCCGGCGCAGTTGCTCCGCCAGCGCGCTGTACACCGAAAGGTCTCCGGAATGCAGCCGCGCCACGTCGAGACCCGCCGCATGCGCCGCCACCAGCTCGGCTTCGATCCGATCGAGGCTCATCGGCGCCGTGTCCACGATGCGCGCACCCTCGGGACAATGGGTCAGCAGTTGGGGCGATACGATCGATCCGGCGTAGAGGCACACCGGGCAGCGGGAGAGGAGGTCGCGCCCGCGAATGGTGATGAGGTCGGCCGCGCCCGGACCAGCCCCGATGAAATGCACGGTCATGGGCGCTTCCCCGATGGGTCGCGGGATTGAGCAAGGGCGCAGGTGACGGAGCCCACGGCGATGCGCGAAGCGAGCAGCTGCGCCGTGGGACCGGCGGCCGCCAGCGCAGCCGCTTCGGCAAGACAGGGTACGCCCATCAGCGCCAGCACGCGCTCGGACCTGGTGTAGGCGCCGGAGGCGGCGTCTTTCAGATCGCTTTGGGATATCGGGAGGAGCGGGATTCCCAACTCCGCTGCCACGCCGGCTATCCCCGCTTCCGTGCTCTTCGCCGCCGATGTTGCAATGGCCGCAAGAGCATTGGCTGGAACGCCACATTGGGCGAGCGCTGCACGGACGGCGGCTTGCACATCCGTGGCCGCCGCTCCCTTGCGGCACCCCACGCCTGCGACGATCACGGCTTCACCCATACCCATTGGAGGACGGGCATGGCGGGGCGCCAGCCGATTTTGCTCCCGACCGGCTCGGCATGCGTGACGGCAACCCGGATGAGGTCGCCGCCAAGGCTTGCCCGGCGTTTCAGGACCAGCGATTCGGTTTCGAGCGTCACGGCATTGACGACGAGGCGTCCACCGGAACGAAGTGCCGCGACGCAACGATCCAATACGCCCGGCTCGTTCGCTCCACCTCCGACAAAGATGGCATGGGGGATGGCATGTGGCGGCGCGAGGTTCTCGAGCGCAGCCGGTGCTGCGCCTTCGATCGCGACCAGCCCGGGCACTCCGAACCGTGCGGCATTGCGCTTTATGCGCGCTGCGCGCTGCGTGCTGCGCTCGACGGCAATCGCGCGCAGCGATGGATCAGCGAGCATCCATTCGATCGCGACCGAGCCCGCGCCCGCGCCAATGTCCCATAACAGCTCGCCGCGCCGCGGCGCGAGCGAGGAGAGCGTAATCGCTCGGACCTCGCGCTTGGTGATCTGCCCATCGTGCTCGAACAATGTATCGCTCAACCCGGCGGCGCGGGCGATGACGCGCGCGCCCGGCTCCGCCGTCACCTCAATCGCAACGACGTTGAGATCATTGACGGTGTCGAGAGCAAACTGCTCGGCGCTCGTGGTTCGTATGCGTTCCCGCGGCCCGCCGAGCGCCTCCAGTATGGTGAGGCGGGAGCGTCCAAATCCCGCGCCGTTGAGCAGGCGCGCGAGCGCCGCGGGTGAGCGGCCATCGGAAGTAAGCGCAAGCACCCGTGCACCAGGTTGTAAATATGGGCGCACGAGGTCGAGGGCGCGCGCATGCAGCGAGAGCTGCGCTGAGTCGGCCAACGCCCAGCCTAGCCTTGCCGCAGCGAGGCTGAAGGCAGACGGTGCAGGCACGGCCTGCACTTCCCGCGCATCGACGTGCTGCGCCAGCAATGCGCCGATGCCGTAGAGATGAGGATCGCCCGAGGCGAGCACGCACGCGGCGCGTCCGCGATATGCCAGCACTTCCCCTACGGCGCCTTCGAACGGGCTGGGCCATGGACGCGCGACCCCGCGAATGAGCGGCGCCGCAAGCGCGAGGTGGCGTTTGCCGCCAAAGACGATCTCTGCCCGCTGCACAAGCTCCCGTGCCGCAGTGCTCAATCCGTCGATGCCGTCCTCGCCGATGCCGACAATGGACAGCCAACGAAATGTTGCGGCAGTGTCGCCTGCGCTCGGATCACTCAGGAGATCAGCTTCGACCATGCGGCGAGTCCTGATACTCGGCGGCACTGCGGAAGCACGGCACCTCGCAGCCGAGCTTGCCGGTCGCGCGGACCTCGACGTGATCCTTTCGCTTGCGGGTCGCACCGCTTCGCCCGCACCGCAGCCGGTGCCGGTCCGGGTTGGCGGTTTTGGCGGTGCGAGGGGACTTGCGGAGTACCTTGCCTGCGAGCGCGTCGACGCGCTGATCGATGCGACGCATCCCTATGCCGCCACCATTTCCGCCAACGCGGTACATGCAGCGCGGCAGGCGCGCACACCCATGCTGGCGATGCGGCGACCGCCATGGATTGCGACTGCCGGCGATCGTTGGGTCGAGGTGCTGGATGTCGCTGTCGCACCCCGCGCGCTCGGCAGCGACCCGCGCCGGGTTTTCCTCGCGCTCGGCCGCAAGGAGCTCGCGCCATTCGTCGCTGCGCCCCAGCATCATTATCTCGTGCGCAGCGTGGACCCCGTGGACCCCCCGCTTGCCGTGCCGCATGCCACTTACCTGACTGTCCGGGGCCCTTTTCACGAGGCGGACGAACGCGCGCTCCTCGAGACCCATCGCATCAACGTCATTGTCGCGAAGAACAGTGGGGGCAGCTCGACGTACGGGAAGATCGCAGCTGCGCGTGCCCTTGGCCTGCCAGTGCTCATGCTGCGGCGCCCGCTGTTGCCCGACGCGCCAGCGGTCTCGACCATCGAGGAAGCCTGCGCTTGGCTTGATCATACGCTGACGCTCTCGACCGCGCGCGGCGTATAGACCAGGGGCGAGCGCCCCGGGCGGGTGATGAGCCGCGTTTCCGCAGAGCCCACGATAATGAGAGTTGCCATGTCCGCCTCACTCGGGTCGGCGGCAGCAAGCGTGGTGATTGCGACCTTCTCATCTGCGCGGCCGATGGCGCGTCCGAACACGACCGGCGTTGCGGCGGTGAGCCGAAGGCGCAGCTCATCGAAGGCAGCGGCCAGCTGCCACTCCCGTGCGCGAGAGACTGGATTATAGATCGCGATCACAAAGCCGACCTCCGCCGCGGCGACGAGCCGGCGCACAATCAGTTCCCAAGGCTTGAGATTGTCGGAGAGCGAGAGCGCGCAGAAGTCGTGGCCGAGCGGGGCGCCCGCCCGCGCGGCCACCGCGAGCATCGCCGTGATCCCGGGGATGACCACGACGTCAAGCGTGCGCCACCGGTCGGGGCCCTTTTCTATTTCGGCGCACACCGCCGCCGCCATGGCAAACACGCCGGGATCGCCGCCCGAGACCAGGGCGACGCGAGCGCCTTGCGCCGCATGTCGCAGCGCGGCGGCGGCGCGCGCTGCTTCCTCGCGGTTGTCGGAAGGAAAGCGGCACTGCCCAGACCGGGAAGGAACGCGATCGAGGTATGGCCCATAGCCGTAGAGTGCATCCGCTTGCGCCAGGGCATTGTCCGCTTCCGGGGTGAGCCAGCGCGCATCTCCGGGGCCCAGGCCGACAACGGCAAGCTGCCCGCTCACACTCGTTGCTCCCAGCCCGGCACCAGGATCATTGAAAGATACGGCGCCTCATCATCGGTTTTGGCCGCAAGCTGCATCGAGGCGGCGTTCGCCGTGGTGCCGCGTTCGACGTAAATGGCGCGGTCGAGCCGACCTGCGCGATGGAGCGCCCGGCGCACCTTCGGCAGATTGCGCCCGAGCTTCATGATGACAGCGCAATTTGCGTCCTCAAGCCGACGTTCGAGCTCGTTCTCGGAGAGCGTCGCCGGCAGCACGGTGAACACATCGTCTCCCTGAGCGATCGGCGTGCCGATGGCCGACCAGCAACCGGACATCCCCGTGACCCCGGCCACGACTTCTGCCGGATAGCGCGAAGCAAGCCGCACATGCAGATGCATGTAGGAGCCATAGAACAGGGCGTCGCCCTCGCAGATCACGGCTACGCTGCGGCCCGTATCGAGATGAGCAGCTATCGCGGCGGCGCAGCTGTCGTAGAACGCCCGCATCCTGCTGCAGTAAGTCGGCGTGTCGCGCGGAATCTCTGTCGTGACCGGGTAACAGAATGTCAGCTCGGTCGTATCGGGGCCGATATGGCCCGCAATTGTGGCGCGCGCATTGCTCGCATTGCCGGACTTGGCAAAATGCGCAATCACCTCGGCTTCCTTCAGCACGCGGATGGCCTTGAGGGTCAACAGCTCGGGATCGCCCGGACCCACGCCTACGCCGATGAGTCTCGCGCCTTCGCTCACAGCCCCGGCCTCGCGAGTGCATTGACCGCCGCTGCCGTCATGGCGCTGCCGCCAATGCGGCCGCGCACGGTAAGATACGGCACGCGGAGCGAGTCGGTGGCCAGAGCCTCTTTTGATTCCGCCGCGCCAACGAAGCCGACTGGAATGCCAACGACCGCTGCCGGTGGCGGTGCGCCGCGCTCGATGAGCTCCAACAAATGCAAGAGCGCCGTGGGCGCATTGCCGATCGCAACTACGGCGCCTTCCAGCTTGTCAGCCCACAATTCCACTGCGGCGGCGGAGCGGGTGGTGCCGAGCTTTTCCGCCAGCGCGGGCACGGCAGCATCTCGCAGCCTGCATATTACTGCGTTCTGTGCGGGCAATCTCGCCGGTGAGATGCCGTGGGCGACCATCTCGGAGTCGCACAGAATCGGCGCGCCCTGAGCGAGAGCATTTCGCGCTGATTGGACCAAAGGACCGCCAAATACGATGCGATCCGCGATTTCCACCATCCCGCAGGCGTGGATCATGCGGACGGCGATCTCTGCCTCCTCCCTGGAGAAGCGAGAGAGATCGGCTTCAGCGCGGATGATGGCGAAGGAGCGCTCGTAAATCGCGTTTCCATCACGCAGATAGATCTCCGGCTCACGCATCCACCGCTTCCTTGCTTTGGGAGAGGATGTGCTCGATCTCGGCAAGGAGACCGCCGGGATCCACATGATAGTTTGGCATGGTGCGGGCCGAGCCGTGCTGGACGATGCCGCAGCCCCGCTGCGTCCCGACCACCGTCAGCGCGGCCGCTCCCGGATGCGCACAGCCCTTCGCGCATCCCGAGATGTGAACACTCGCTCGGCTGTCATCGTCCACGTATGCGGACGATCCAGTAACCGTCGGATTAAGGAGCCGACGCGTCCGCGCCTCAATCGGTCGAGCAGGGGTTACTGGATGCCCCGCGTGAAGCGGGGCATGACCATCGAGGCTTTGAAGATGCTGCGCCAGCTCGGTTGCGAGCGCGCGGGCGGGGATCAATCCCGAGGCGCAGGCCGGCTTGCCGGGACAGGCAACAATGCGCCGCCTTGGGTCATCGGCGTCCACGATGAATCCGAGCCGCGCAGCCTCATGGCGGAGCGCAGCCGCATTCTCCGGGGCCACACCGAGCAGCAACAGAGCGCGGGGAGGCGCGAGCCGTACGGCGTGTACGCCGTAGCGGCCGGCAACGTGGGCAAGCGCAGCAAGCGTGTCGGCGTGAGTATGTCCAAAGGGCAGGCCCATACCAAGCGCCACGGATTCGTCCCGCAGCCGATGGCCGCCGATCGGTTCTGCAGGTGCGCGCCTTGGCGGCACCGGCGCAGATTGCAGATGATCCGCGATGAGCGACCGCAGGTGCTCGACGCCAACAGCGCGAACAACATCAGCTGCGCGCGCCTGCGGGCCTCGCGCTGCAATCGCGCAGAGCAGGGCGAGGACCGCATCGGCTGCCGCAGGAAGCGCGATGGCCCCGAGTGATGTCGCGGACGCGGCGTCCCCTCCCATGGACACCTGAAGGAGCGGGTTCTCCCGTGCTTTGATCGCCAGGAGCCTGATATCGGCGGGCAGAGCATCGAGATGGAGGCGGCCGCCTCCGTCGATGATGACCGAGACTTTTGCTGAAAGCGCAAGTGACGCATCCGACACAGCTCGGCGCACCATCGCCGCGATCGGCCCTGGATCGATGATGCTCTCAGGGTCATCGAGGATCGGGCTAGCGACGACGCTCAGGCCATCGGAAGCGACGATGTCGAGCTGCGTCACGGCGCGCGCGAAAGCCGGCGCCGAGCACGGCGAGAGTCCGCGCACCTGTAGACTGCCACGTGCGGTGATCTCGATCGTGCCATTGCCATGGCGACGCGCCGCCGCGCAGATTGCGCGGAGATCGGCAACCGCCACGCTCTCGAGCGGCACCAGGCGCACCAGCAGCCCGTCGCCCGTCGGCATTGGTTCCGATAAGCCGGGGCAGCCGCCACGGCGGTTGAACGAGTTCACGGCGGCATCTCGACGAGAACCGCGTCGAGCTCTGTGCTGATGTCGTTACGACGCGGGTGCCATAGCCCTTTGCGCAGCGCAGCTGCGAAGCGCTCCACCATGGCGCGCGCGGCGGCGGGATTCTCCCGTTGCAGAAACGCGCGCACCTGCGGATCGGCAAAATAGGCGGCGTGCACGAGATCGATAAGCACGCTGGACACGGCGTTCGTGGTCTCCGCGAAGTCCATGAGCCGGTCGAGCGTCTCAGCAAGCTCCGCGGCTCCGCGGGGGCCGTGGCGCATCATGCCGGCGATGAAGGCCGGATTGATCGCGCGTCCGCGCACAATGCGAGCGAGTGCCGCGCTCAGCGACCGTGCGCGTGGGCGCCGCGGATCGATCACATCCAGAATAATCAGATCAGGGGCTTTTTCCAGCGCGTCTGCAGCCGCGGCAAAGCCGCCGACGAAGGCGGCATCCTCGGCACCTTCGAGCAGGTCACGACCGGGGTCATCGCCGGGATGCACGAGCAGGTCGGCGCGTTCGACCCGCGCGGCAAATTCGCCGGGTGCAGCTCTGCCGCCGCCCTCGGCGCCTCCATAAGCGTGGGATGCTGCCGCGAGATAGGCGGCACCAAGCGCCTGGCGATCACAGTCGTGTCCAAGCAGATCCTCGACGCCTGCGCCATAGGCTCCAGGGGCGCTGCCGAAAATGCGCGCGAGCGGTGCCGGCTGATCGCTCGCGCATGATCGGCGCGCTGCCGCGAGCGGGTTCTCCTCGTCGGACTCCTCGCGCCCGGAGACCGCGCGCACCGCGGCGTCCAGCAGCGCAATCTGCGCGGGAAAGAGATCGCGGAACAGACCGGAGATGCGCCAGGTGACATCGACACGTGGGCGCCCCATGGTCGCAATCGGCAGCACTTCAATTCCGACAACGCGGGCGCTGGCATGATCCCAGGTGGGCCGGCACCCCATCAGGCTCAGCCCCTGCGCGATCTCCTCGCCGCCGGTGCGCAAGGTCGCGCTGCCCCAGAGGTCGATGACGAGGGCACGGGGCATCTCGCCGTGCGTCTGCCGATAAAGGCGCACCACCTCATCGGCGGCAAGACGGCCGAGGTCCATGGCGGTCGGCGTGGGCAGCATGCGCGGGTCGGCGGTAAAGAGGTTGCGGCCGGTGGGAAGCACGTCGCGCCGACCGCGCGAAGGCGCGCCGGCGGGGCCGGGTGCCACTCGCCGCCCGTCGAGCGCGCAGAGCAATGCGGTCCGCTCCGCTGCGGCGCTTGCCTGCCATTGCGCCAGCATCTCGCCGGATTGAGTGGCCCGCCCAAAGACATGCAGGCCGTCCTTGATGGAGAGGTCCTTGAGATCGCAAAGCCAGGCATCGATGCGTCGCAGCGCATCGCCACTGTCGGTTTTGCTCTCGATGCCGGCGTCGCGGGCAATGCCGGTGCGCTGCGCAGTCTCGATGATGAGGCCCGCAAGCCGGTCGCGCCGCTTGCGGTCGAGGCCGTCTGCCTGGGCGTATTCGTCAACGAGACGCTCGAGCTCGTGCGCATCTGCGGATGGCGTTGCGGCGACGAGGGGCGGCGGCAGATGGCCGATCGTGACCGCGGCAATGCGACGCTTGGCCTGCGCTGCTTCCCCCGGATTGCTGACGATGAACGGATAGAACGTGGGACATGCGCCAGTGAGGATCTCGGGAAAGCAGGACGACGTCAGCGCCACCGCTTTCCCGGGCAGCCATTCCAGGGTCCCATGTGCACCCATATGCACGAGAGCGTCGATACCGGCGCAGTGCCGCAGCCATAGCCCGAAGGCGAGCAGGGCATGGCGCGGGGGCAGCATCGGGTTGTGATAGTCCGCGCGGCGAGTGCTCGGCCGGCCCCGGTCGGGAGGGAGTGCCACCAGAACATTGCCGAAGGCGCGCGCGCGGAAGCGGAACATGCCGTCGAGCAGATCGGGATCGCCCGCGGGATCGCCCCATGCCGCGTCGATCCGCGCGGTAGCATCCTCCGGCAACGCTGCAATCAGCGTGGAATAGACATCGAGCGGGAGCACGGCTTCGCTCGATCCCGCGTTGAGCGCATCGAGCAACGCGCGCGACGTCTCCGGCACGTCCGCAATGGAATAGCCCGCAAGCGCCAAGTCGGAGAGGAGCGCCAGCACGCTTGCGGGAACATCCAGCCCGACGGCATAGCCGTCGCGCCCCGGTGCTCCGGCGTAATGCGGCATCAGCACGGCGAGCCGCCGTTGCGGGCGTGATGTTTGTTGCAGGTGCGTGAGCGCAGCCACGCGCTCGGCGATCATGGCGATGCGGTCAGGCTCCGGCCGATTGACCAGAGCCGTGAACGCCAGCTCGCCCTGCGGGGCCAACGGCTCCTTGAATGCGACAGCACCCGCGAGCACGCGCCCATCGAGCTCGGGCAGCACGATGTGCATGGCGAGGTCGGCGGCGCCGAGGCCGCGCGGGCTGTCGCGCCATGCCGCGCGCTTGGTGTTTGCGAAGACGACCTGGAGCACCGGCACATCAGGCCCATCGAGCGCGGTCGGCTCGTCGCTGTCGGTACCGAGCGCGAAAGCTGTGGTGGTCAGAACCACGGCAGGCGAGAGCCGCGTCAGGGCGCCGCGCACGAATTCCGCAGCCGCGGGATCCTTGAAATTGGTGACGAAGAGCGGCGCCGGCGCCAATCCCTTGGATGCGAGCTCGTGGCATAGGGCGTCTATGGCCGACATATCTGCAGCGAGCAGCAGCGCGCGATAAAAGATGACGGGGATGACCGGCCGCCCATGCTTTACGGTCGCGACCAGGCGATCAAGATCGACGGCGCCGTGACCGGGCAGGTAGCCCGCCATGCGCGGGACTGATATCGGCTCGGGAGCCTCTACGCTCGCGCCGGCGTGGCGGGCGAGGCGCCGCAACAGTGCACGGAGGTTTTCCCGCCCACCCTCGCGAAAGAAGCGGAGCAACGTGTCGAGCTCGCTCTGCGAGAGCGTCGATGCCTCTGCGAGCCGGGGATCGTCGCGGTCCTCTCCCGGCAGCAGCGCAAGCGCGATGCCGCGGGCGCGAGCGAGCGTAGAGAGGCACTCGACGCCATAGCGCCACCAGTCCACCCCGCCGAGGAGGCGTACCAGGATGACTTTGGCATGGCTTGCGACGCGATCGAGCCAGAGATCGACCGACATCGGATGGCGCAAATCGCGCAAATGCGCCAGCCGCACGCTGGGCAAGCCATCGCGTTCCAGCGCCCAGGCTGCGGCCAAGCCGGCGAGATCGCTGTCCGCGAAGGAGAGCACCAGCACGTCGCCTGGAGGCTGGCGCAGATCGATCGGCTCGACGATCTCGTCGAGAGCGGTAGAGCTGGTTGCGAGCAGATGCATCGCTCAAACGCACAGTGATCGCGCCACGGCGGCGCGATCCAATCCCTTCAATCCGATCACAACCAATCGGCCCTCGCGCGCCTCGGAAGCAAGCCATGGCCGATCGTATTGATGCGTCACCCGCGATCCGACCGCCTGCAAAAGGAGACGCATCGGCTTGCCCGCTACCGCAACAAACCCCTTCACCCGGAAGATGTCGTGCGCCGCTGACAGCTCCGAGACGCGCGCAGCCAGCTCGCTGGGGCTAGAGACCTCGGGAAGCGGCACGACGAAGCTCTCGAAATCATCGTGATCGTGCTCCAGCTCGGCATCATGGCGGGTGCGGCGGTTTTCGATGTCGTCCTCGCTGTTGAGCCCAAGTCCGAGGAGGGCTACCGGATCTACCTTGCCGCCGGAAACCGAGACGATCTTGACCGCGCGCGGGAGCACGCTCGCGACTTTTGCCATCGCGCGATCGATGCCGGCAGCATCGAGGAGATCCCGCTTATTGAGGACCACCAGGTCGGCGCACGCGACCTGATCCTCGAACACTTCCTCGACTGGGTCGTCGTGGTCGAGCGAACGATCGGCGACACGCTGACGTGCGAGGGCTTCGAGGTCGGCGGCGACACGCCCGCTCGCAAGCGCCGCGCCGTCTACCACCGCCACCACGCCGTCCACCGTGACGCGGCTCTTGATTGCGGGCCAGTGGAAGGCCTGGACCAAGGGCTTGGGCAGCGCCAGGCCGGACGTCTCGATGACAATATGCTCGACTGTGGGCTGGCGCGACAGAATAGTATCGAGCGCTGGCACGAACTCGTCGGCGACGGTGCAACAAATGCAGCCGTTGGCGAGCTCGACAATGTTTTCCCCCGGGCAGGCGGCGTCGCCGCATCCCTTCAGGATCTCGCCGTCGATCCCCACGTCGCCAAACTCGTTGACGATCACTGCGAGGCGACGACCCTGCGCATGGGCAAGGACGTGACGGATCAGCGTCGTTTTCCCGGCGCCGAGAAAGCCCGTGACTATCGTGCAGGGCACGCGGGCAAGCGAAGTGCTCATTCAACCGTCTCCTGAACAAGCAAAGCCGGGACCTCCAGCTCTGTGAAAATCGAGCGGCGGGACGCGGGCGATCAGCCCGCGCTTGAGCGGTTCGGGCCGCCCGCGCCAGGGGAGCAGGCCATCTTTGGCCTCCATGAGCAGGCACGCGCCTGCAACGAGCGCTCCCGCACAGGCGATATCGAGCCCGCCGAACACGTAGGTCCATGAGTGACTGCAGCGGATCGCGGCGCTGGGCCCACGCGTGCAGTTTGCAAGGCAGCGCACCGGCTGCACGGCGATGCCCGTACCGTGCGCAGCCTCTGCAGCGGCTGCTGCCAGCCTTGCTCCCGGCGGCGGCTCGACTGCGGGCTCGGCGCCAGCGCGGCAGGTGATGCAAACAAAGATGGTCGCGCCGTTAAGCGCTGCTGCGCTTGCAACTGTGTTTGGCTGATCGGTCACCCCTGCCGCTCCGTTTGATCGCAGTCGTGAGCCGGGTGCCGAATGACGAATCGACCGGTTCCGAGGCACCCCGCCCGGACGGCGACCGAATCAACGGCAGGTCTCCTGGCTCGCGGGTCGATGCCTGTCACCGCCTTCCCGGGATCGCGTCCCAGTGGCCCTGTGGCACAGGCTCGCCGCCTACAGTTGCGGGGGCAGCTGCGGAATTGGAACCTGGGTTCCGCACCGCATTCCCTGTTCGCTCTCGTGCGAGAGACCGTCGATACGGGGAGTTAGCGGCGATAATCGCCGGTTTGTCAATTGCTGCGCCGGCATCGCTGCGCCGGCGGCGCAAGCCTGTCCTGCTGCGCTCGGTGGTAGGCCGCCACTACGGCAAGGAGACGATCGACCATCAGTGCGTTATGGGGCAGCGTCTGCAATTAGTATGTGATCTTCTTCTGAAGCTTTCGCGCCTGCTCGATCCAGCGCGTCACCAGCTTCTCGGGAGGCAGAAACCGGACCAGCTTCCGCTTCTTGTTGACCTCCCGCATGGATTGGGCAAGCCGGCGCGGGTTGCGATATCCCAGCTCCTTCACCGTATCCACGCCGGCCTCGCGCAGGAGGCTGGCATAGTCATTACCCATGCCTTTGATGCGCAGCTTATCGGCCATGTTGGCCCAGCGCAGCAGCTTCTTCGGGTCGAGCCTGGACCTGGCAGCGAGATGCTTGCGCCCCAGCGGGGTTGCGGCAGCCTCGAGCAGCTTCTCCGTCGTCTTGATGCCGACGGACTTGAGGGCCTCGACTTCATCCTCATCGATCTCCTGGATCGTGCTGATGGAGTACGACATCATCATCTCCTCGGTGGCGGAGCCTGTTCGCGCTACGCAGCGAACGAGAGCGACCGTCCACGGCCGGGGAGCCGGCAGCCGCGCTCAAGCAACTGCCGCTCCCCATTGATGCTGGGCAAAAAACTCACAAAACTTTGCGATGCGGTGTGCTGGTAGCGCTGCTCGCGCGCGGGCAGAGCTTGCGCAAACCCGCTGCGCACTCGGGCCGAGGCCGCCCGGTTGCCCCCTGCAACGGCAACACGACCTCCCCTAAGGTCGTCGTTCATATGCCCCCCTCGCCCCACGCTCGCGTATAGCCATAGTACGCGTACAGCTTGCGACAGAACAGGCATGTCCATTCAATACGTTGCGCATTGTTGCATTTGCGCACCAGGGCATTATGCGACAAAACACCTGAGAGTCACGACGGGCGGAGGGTTGCGATGGCCGAGCGCTTCTTCCGGTTGACGGCTCCGTCGAGACGGCAACAATGCAGGCGATCGAGCGCGAGGGTTAAGCGATGGCGGACCTGGACAAGGACGGCACGATTTTCGTCGGCAAGAGCACAAAACCTGAGGTTTTGACGATTGCACTTGCCAACCGGCATGGATTGGTGACGGGCGCCACGGGCACCGGCAAGACCGTGACCTTGCAGGTGCTGGCTGAGGGTTTGTCGCGGGCCGGCATTTCTGTCTTCGCCGCAGACATCAAGGGGGATCTCTCCGGCATCTCGCAAAAAGGCGAGGCCAAGGAGGCGTTCGTCAACCGCGCAAAGAGCGTCGGCTTTGCTTATGAGCCGGACCAATTCCCAGTGGTGTTCTGGGATTTGTTCGGGGAGCAAGGTCACCCCGTCCGTGCCACCATCTCGGAAGTGGGACCGCTGTTGCTCTCGCGCCTCATGGATCTCAATGAGGTGCAGGAAGGCGTGCTGAACATCTGCTTTCGCGTGGCGGACGAGCAGGGGCTCCTGGTGCTCGATCTCAAGGACCTTCGCGCCATGCTCGGCTACATCGCGGATCACGCCGCCGAGCTGACCTCGCGCTACGGCAATGTGTCCAAGACCACAATCGGCACCATCCAACGGCAGCTTCTCGTCCTCGAGAACCAGGGGGGCAACCAGTTCTTCGGCGAGCCCGCGCTCACGCTCAAGGACTTCATCCGCACCACTGAGGACGGGCGCGGATACATCAACATCCTGGCGGCGGATAAATTAATGAGCAGTCCGCGCCTCTATGCGACTTTCCTACTGTGGCTCCTCTCCGAGCTGTTCGAGCAGCTGCCGGAAGTCGGCGATCAGCCCAAGCCCAAGCTCTGCTTCTTCTTTGACGAGGCTCATCTCCTGTTCACCGACGCGCCCAAGGCGCTTCTCGACAAGATCGAGCAGGTGGTGCGGCTTACTCGCTCCAAGGGAGTGGGGGTCTATTTCGTTACGCAGAGCCCGCTGGATGTGCCGGACAAGGTGCTGGCGCAACTCGGCAACCGCGTTCAGCATGCGCTGCGCGCGTTCACGCCGCGCGATCAGAAGGCAGTGCGCGCCGCCGCCGAGACGTTCCGCGCCAATCCCAAGCTCGACACCGCCAAAGTGATCATGGAGCTCGGCAAAGGCGAGGCGCTGGTGTCTTTTCTGGAAGGCAACGGCACGCCGGAGATGGTCGAGCGCTGCATGGTCCGCCCGCCCTCCGGCCGGCTCGGCCCGATCAGCGATGAGGAGCGCAAGGTGCTGATCACCAAGAGCCCGGTCAAAGGCAAATACGACCAGGCCATCGATCGCGAGTCCGCGTATGAGGTGCTGCAGAAGCGCACCCAATCCGGCACGCCGGACCGACCAATCGGCGCTCCCCCTGCACCGTCTGCTGGTGCTCCATCGCCAGCACCGCCGGCCCCGGAAGCACCGCCGGGCTTCTGGACCCGAATCGGTAACCTGATCGCGACCGCGCTTGAGAGGATTTTCGGTACCGGGCGGCCGCGCGGCAGCCGCCTTTCTCCGGGCCAATTGGCTGCACGCCAGATCACGCGCTCTGTTGCGGACCGGGTTGCGGCCGATATCGGCAAGTCGCTTGGCGGCAAGGCCGGCAGCTCCATCGGCCGCACCATCATACGCGGAACCATGGGCGGAATATTGCGGCGCTGACTATCACTGTCATGCGCGGGCAACTGCGTAAACTTGTCTGGCGCATCCACGTCTTTGCCGCAGCCAAGACGAGAATGGCCGGGACAAGCCTGGCCGTGCGGCTCAACCTAGTCGGAACGAGGCATGAAGCATGACACCGTCGCAGGCGCTCCCGGCCGTACTTGCGCAGATCGATGCGGATCTGGATCAGAGCCTCGGGCGACTGTTCGCGTTGTTGCGCATTCAATCGATTTCGACCGATCCAGCCTACAGGCAACAGTGCCTGGATGCGGCGCAGTATGTTGCTCAGGATCTCGCCAGCATTGGCTTTGAGACCAGCATCAGACCCACGGATGGAAATCCGGTCGTAGTGGGGAAGGCCGGCGATCCCGGGCGTAGCACGCCGCGTGTGCTGTTTTATGGCCACTACGACGTTCAGCCGGTCGATCCGCTCGATTTGTGGGAAGCGCCGCCGTTTGCGCCGCGCCTCGTGACTAGGCCGGACGGCAGCAAGATGATCGTCGCGCGCGGAGCCTGTGACGACAAGGGGCAGCTCATGACATTCGTCGAGGCGTGCCGCGCCTACCGAAGAGTCACGGGGCAGCTGCCGTTGCCGATCACTGCGATGATCGAGGGGGAGGAGGAGTGCGGCTCCAACCACCTCTTCGGATTCGTGAAACAACATGCCGACGAGCTCAAGCTCGATCTTGCGCTGGTTTGCGATACTAGCATGTGGGATGCGAGCACGCCCGTGGTCACGACCTCGTTGCGCGGCCTGGTCTACGAGGAAGTGAGCATCACCTGTGCCGACCGCGATCTTCATTCCGGCCTGTTCGGGGGCCCGGCACAGAACCCGCTGCGCGTGCTCGCGCGCGTGCTCGGTGCGATGCACGACGAGAATGGACGGGTGACCATTCCGGGCTTCTACGAAGGCGTCCGTGAGTTGCCGAACGAGATCAGAAAGGACCTCGCCGGACTTCACCTCACTGCGGAGGAATTTCTCGGCGGGGTGGGGCTCAAGGTTCCTGCGGGTGAGAAGGACCGCATGCTGATCGAGCAGATCGCGACCCGCCCCACGGCCGAGATCAACGGAATGATTGGCGGCTATGTCGGCGAGGGGGCAAAAACAGTCATTCCCGCACAGGCGAAGGCAAAGGTCTCGTTTCGCCTGGTAGGTAGCCAGGACCCTGAAAAGGTGCGTGCCGCCTTTTATGCGTTCGTGCGCGATCGGCTACCTCCCGACGCCAAGGTCGAGTTCAAGAGTTTCACTGGGGCTCCGGCGATCGAGCTTCCGTTCGACAATCCGGCCCTCTCAAGGACCCGTGCGGCGCTCGCCGCCGAGTGGGGCAGGAAGGCGGTGACGGTAGGCGAGGGCGGTTCCATTCCCATCGTGGGTGACTTCAAGCGGGTGCTCGGGATGGACACCATCCTCGTCGGCTTTGCGCTTGACGATGACCGCGTGCACTCCCCTAACGAGAAATACGACCTTTCATCCTTTCATAAGGGCACCCGCAGCTGGGCCCGCATCCTGGCCGCCCTGGCGGATTGATTCACTCCTCCTTGATGTTCTTCTCGCGCACCACGCGGCCCCAGCGCGCGAGCTCGGAGACCAGCATGGCGGCGAATTCCGCGCTCGACGTGGGCGCCGGAACGGCGCCGGACTGCACGAGCTTCGCATGCACCTCGGGTGCGTTGATCGCGGCAACCACGGCATCGTGCAGCTTTGCGATCACGGGAGCTGGCGTCTTCGCCGGTGCGAGCAGGCCGTACCAATTGTCCGCAACGGTGTTGGCAAATCCCTGCTCCGCCAGTGTGGAAACGTCGGGGAGCACGGCATTGCGTGCGTCGGCCGCCGCTCCCAGCGGCTTCAACGCGCCGGCTTTGATATGGGGCAGCAGCACTGGGACGTCGCCGAACATGGCCTGCACCTGCCCGCCGAGGAGGTCGGTAACCGCGGGTGCGGCGCCGCGATAGGGGACGTGCAGGAACTTCACTCCCGCGGCGGACTGAAACAGCTCCAGCGCAAGGTGGGTGATGCTGCCGGTGCCGGTCGAGGCGAACGGGATCGCGCCGGGCCGCTTTGCGGCCAAGGCCGCAAGCTCCTTTGCCGAACCCACCGGCGCCTCGGGCTTGACCACGAGCACGGTGGTGTTGCGTACCACTAGGGTCACCGGCGCAAAATCCTTGATGGGATCGTAGGCCAGCTTGGCAACGAGATGCGGGGTTATCGCGACTGCGCCGGCGGTGGTCAGGAACAGGAGGTGGCCGTCGGCCTCCCCGCGCGCGACATATTCCGCCCCGATCGCCCCGTTGGCACCGGGCTTGTTCTCCACCAGCACGCTCTGGCCCAAGAGCGACTTGAGCTTGTCGGCAAGGAGGCGGCCGACGAAGTCGGTGGGCCCGCCGGCTGGAAACGCAACCACGATGCGCACGGTCCGGGTGGGGAATTCCTGGGCAGAGGCGGTGGGCGCGAGCATTGTCACCGCGACCGCGGCAAGAAGCGCGACTTGTCGCAAGAGAATCATCGAAGTCTCCGTGCGGACGCATGCATATTCAACTTTAGGCGGTGGAGTAGCTTGTCGACAACCGTAGAATCAAGCACAAAGTTCCGCCTTTCCAATTGGGCCCGCAGGCCCTACATTGCGCGAGTCGTCAACAACAGAAAGGAGGTGATCCAGTGTCTCATTGTCAATCGCCGCGGTCGCCGGCATCCGTGAGCTGGATCCTCGCCTCTCAGGGGGTCACCGCCGCCTGAAAACGGTGTGTTCACTGGTTTAGCCGGACCACGGCTCGACAATGGAAGGGCTGCCGCAAGGCAGCCCTTCTTGTCTCAGGATGCCACAGGCCGGATGTCAGATCTCGGATGCCTTTCTGGCGTCTGATCTCTGATGGAGGTCATGAGCACCGTATTCTTCGCGGCTGACGCGCCGCGTAACGATCACAGCGCGATGCTACCCAACCCTTTTTTTGGGCGTCAACCGGTTGCCGATCCATGCCGAGGTGTGTCAGGATAGGAAGGAAAGATAGCTATCTCGGATAGCAATCGAGGCGACTTCGTAAGGGCGACGCATTGGGTCGCCCGGTCGGCAGCGACGCAACCGGTAAGCGGCGAGGCAGTGCCTCGCCCCTACGAAGGACAGGTCGTGAAGAACAGGTCGGAGAGGGGCGGGTTCAAACCCATCCCTATATTGGCACAAGCTTAAGTCAGGCATGAGGCAGGCTGATGCTGCGAACCGGGTCGGATTATCTCGAAGCTCTGCGCGACGGCCGTCGCATTTATATTGGCAGCGAGCTCGTGCGCGACGTGACGAGCCATCCCGCTTTCCGCAACACCGCGCGCTCGTTCAGCGCGATCTACGAGCGCAAGCGCTCGCCCGAGCATTGCGACATCATGAGCTTCGAGGAGAACGGGGAACGCTGCACTTCCTGGTTCCTCAAACCCAGGAGCCGGGACGACCTGCGCAAGCGGAGCGAAACCCATCGCCGCGTCGCGCAATGGAGCTACGGAATGCTCGGCCGCTCGCCCGATCACGTGGCGAGCTTCATCGTCGGGCTTACGTTGCATCCCGAGCTGTTCGAGGCCAACCGCAAAGGGTTCGGCGATCACCTTGAGGCCTATTACGACGAGCTGCGCCGGCGCGACCTGTTCGCTTGTTACGTGGTGGCTGCTCCCCAGACCTCGCGCAACCCGGAGCTCTATAACCGGCAAGGGACGCGGGCGCCGAGCTTGCAGGTCACGGGCACGTCGGACCGCGGCGTCATCCTCAACGGGGCCAAGATGCTCGGGACAGCAGCAGTTTTCTCGGACGAGATCTGGGTTGGCAACCTGCTGCCGCTTGCCCCGGATCAGAAGGAGCAGGCGGTCACCTGCGCGGTACCGACCGGCAGCGAGGGCGTCTCGATCTGGGTGCGCAAGCCGTACGAGCAATATGCCGTGAGCGAGTTCGATAACCCGTTCACGTCACGCCTGGACGAGAGCGACGCTATGATCGTCTTCGAGAACGTCGAGGTTCCCTGGCAGCGCGTTTTTTTGCTCGATGACGTTGTGGTCTCGCGCGAGATGTACTTCCGCACCCCGTCGCATATCATGGGCAATCACCAGGCTGTGGTGCGCTTCCACGAGAAGCTCAAGCTCATTCTCGGCCTCGCCTACAAGGCGGCTGAGATCAACGCCGTGGTCCAGGTGCCGGCGGTACGCGAGACGCTGGCGAAGCTTGCAGTCTCGGAAGCCGGGCTGCGCGGGATGATTGCGGGCCAGATCGAGGATGCGGAAACGCTGGCGAATGGCTTCGTGCACGTGAACCGGCGGGAATTGTACGCGGCGCTGTACTGGTGCACCAACAATTATCACCGGGTTGCCGAGACCGTGCGCGAGCTGCTGGGCGCCGGGCCTTTCCAGATGCCGGCGGATTCTTCCTTCCTCACGGACCAGAAGCTGCGCGGCACGTTCGAGCACCATTGGGCCTCTGCCGGCGCTACCGCCCTCGAACGGCTGAAGTTCATGAAGCTCGCCTGGGACTATCTCGGCTCCGAGCTGGCGCTGCGGCACAGCCAGTACGAGAAATTTTATGCAGGTCCCCAGTTCGTGCACACCTTCTACAATTTCAATAACTGCCCGTGGGAGGAACGCAAGCGCCCGATCGACGAGTTGATGGGTGAGATGCGCGTGCCGGAGGCGCTAGGCAGCAGGGCCGCCGAATAGCCGGTGCAGCAACGTACAGAGAAACGAGCCGCTCGCCGCGCGCCGCCCTCATCCCAGTCGCGTCGTGCGAGGAAAGCCGACATCCCCGCGGAAAAGCTCGCGCCCGAGGACCAGGCGGTACGCGAGTTCATCGCGGATCTTTATGCCGCGCTCTCGATCATGCGCCTCCTGCGTGCGCAGATCGCGCGCACGCTCGCGCTGAGCTCGGCGCAGTTCTCGGTCCTGCTCGGGGTATGGCACCTGCAACGGCGCGGCGAGCCGACCGTCAAAGCCATCGCCGATCACTTGCATGTTGCAGCCGCGCATGTGACGGCGGAAATCGGCGGCCTGGTCGAGGCCGGTTTGCTGGCGAAGCGCGCCCATCCGCGCGACAAGCGGGCGGTCGAGATTGGGCTGACCAGAAGGGGGCGTGACCTGTTCCAGCGCATCATGCCGATGCTGCGCGAGATCAACGACCAACTCTTCGCCGGGATCTCTTATGGCGAGATCGTGATGGTGCGTCGCTTCCTTGCAGGCATCATCGCGCACGGTCCTCGGGCGCTGCGCATCGCTGAGGTGCGGATGCCGAGCTCAAAGTCCGGGGACCGTGAGTAGCGTATCGTACGAGCGACCGCGGACGTCATAGACGCGCGCATAGGTGACACCGTCGCGAACGATTTCGGCCAGGAGCGGGGCTTCGAATGTGCGACAATAGAATTCTCCCAGCATCATGGCAAAGTCGGCGCCGGCCGGATCCCACGAGGTCTCGAAATCGGTCCCGAGCTCTACCTGCGGTGAACGATGGGGACCGCACACTGCGAGCTTCCAGGGGCGGCCGCTCGGCTTTCGCTCGCCGGTTTCGGCCAGCTTTGCGGCGAGTGCTTGGGAGGCCTGCTTGAACGACAGTCCCCAGTAATCGAGCATGTAATTCGCTCGCGCGCGCCGCGCCCCGCCGTAAAGCGTATTGAAATAGGTGTATTCGTAGGGATGCAGCCGGACCATCTCCGCCACGGGAAATGCCAGCCCTGCGGCCAACGCAGTCACAACCGCGACCGGAGCGACGCGAATGCCGCGCATTGCGTCGCACGCCCAGCAGGCGGCAAGGCCGCCCAGGATCGCCATCGGCGGCAGCACGAAAACGAAGTGCCTGATGCCGTTGTACAACGCGGGCTTGAAGGCGATGGCGACAGCAGGTGGGAGGAAAGCGGTGAGGGCGAGCAACAAAAAAGCGCCGCGACGCTGCAGTGGAATATCGCGCCGGCACAGCATGACTGCAATGGCAAGGGCACCCGCAAGCGCCAGCGCCAAGAACACTTCGGGCAGCTTGAGCGCAAACAGGCTCGGAATGTAGCTGCGCGGCATCTCGGTCACCGGCATGACGCTGCCGCCGAACAGCTCCGACCACGGCTTTTCGAAGAAGCGCGAGAAATACTCCACCGCCCGCAGTGGATTGAGAGGCTCCATCACCGACCATGGCCAGACCAGCGCCATGACCAGATAGGCCGGCACCACGGCCGGCAAGAGCGCAAGAAAGAAACGCAGCAGCCGCGTCCCGGCCGCCCCAAGGCTCTCCGCATGCGCTTGCACGACGAGAATGAATGCCAATGCGCCCAGGAATTCCAGCGCCCCAAATGCCCCCATGATGCGGGAGCCGAACGCGAGACCGAAGGCCGCACCCACGAGGGTCGCGGTCGTGAAGGAGGGCCGCGGGTACTGTTCCAGCGCCCGGACGAGCGCAAGCAGCAAAATTGCCATGGCGACCGCGAAGGGAGCGTCCTTCGGGTTCATGAACATGTGACCCCAATAGAGCGGGCAGGCGCACAGGAGTGCGAGCGCGACGAAGCCAGCGAGCGGTCCCGCGATGCGCCGTCCCGTACGCCAGGTGACGAGCAGGCCGATGACGCCGACCGCCGCGCCGACGAGCCGGCGTGTCTCAAACAGAGGCAGGGGCAGGATCTTGGCCGCGGCCGCCGAGAGGAGATCGAAACCGCCGCCGTAATAGTAAAGGTTCACCCAGGAGAGAGCGCGCCGATCATGCAATCCGGACCGGTAGAAGCTGAGCAGCAAATCGCCGTACTGGGAATGGGTGTAGTCATCCCAGCTCAGGCCGTAATCCCTGAAAGTGAGCAGCGCGACGGCGCCGGCGAGAGCAAGGAGGGCAAGCGCAAGCCCGTCCCATGCCCGGCTCTGCCCGGGGGATGTAATGAGATGGGGTATCGCTGGCCCCCTGGGAGCACTCACGCTGAGTGTCCCCGCGATATTGCCCAGCCACTAATTGGGCGGGTTAGCCAGCCCAGGTCGGCTATAGCCGACTTGGGCAATCGTTGTTTGCCGATCTCGGGTAAACCCGAGATCGGTTGCCGGCTTCGGCCGGCTCGAAGGCGTAACCCGCCGTGTCCGGTCGAGCTTGTCCGCGAGGTTGGAGAGCATGTCTGAAGCCATGGCAGATTATGCCTGCAGCAGAGCAGATGCATTCCGCATGCGGCGGTGGGTTACGCGGCACAAGTCGGCCGTTGCCGGCCGACTTGTACCGCCCACCCTACTACCAAGCCGCCCTCAGCTACTTCATCGCCGCATCGTACATCTTGGCCACATATTCCCAGTTGACCAGATGATCCATGAAGGCCTTGAGATAGTCCGGCCGGCGGTTGCGATAATCAATGTAGTAGGAGTGCTCCCAGACATCGCAGCCCAGGATCGGCTTGCCGCCGTGCACCAGGGGATTCTCGCCGTTGGGGGTCTTGCTGATGGTGATCTTGCCGTCCTTCACCGCAAGCCAGCACCAGCCTGAACCGAACTGGGTAACCCCGGCCTGGATGAAGTCCTCCTTCATCTTGGCAATCGAGCCCAGATCAGAAATGAGCTTCTTTTCCAGGCTTCCTGGGATCTTGTCGCCGCCGCCATTGGGCTTCATCCAGTGCCAGAAGTGAGTGTGGTTGTAATGCTGGCCGGCATTGTTGAAGAGGCCCGCGTTCTTGCCGAACGAGCCCTTCACGACTTCCTCAAGCGATTTCCCTTCCCACTCCGTGCCTTTGAGCAGATTGTTGCCGTTATTGACGTAGGCGAGGTGATGCTTGTCATGATGATATTCGAGCGTTTCGCGCGACATGTATGGGGCGAGCGCATCGTGGGCATAGGGAAGATCGGGCAGGGTAAAGGACATGGGGAACTCCTCCGGGGCTTCGGGGCTTAAGTGCGGACTTGAATAGCACGCATGGAAAAGGCCAAGGGGATTGGCACCCTCTCAATTAGGGGGGAGAGGCCATTGGGGCAATGCGGGCTGTACCATTTCGGGTCAAGTACCCGGAAAAGAACCGGCATTGGTGGCGGTCAGTTGAACGTTAAGCAAAATCCAAGTTGTCCGGCCGACTGTCACAATAGTTATTGCAGAGGGAGACGAATAGGGTCAAAATTATTTAGTAACCATAGTAGCCGCCTTGCGGAGGTCGTGGACTGTCGGCTTAGAGCCGCGGGCAGTGGGGCTGTCCCTCAGCGTGGCGTATCGGGCGGGGCGTAGGCCAATGGCTGTGTTGTTGTTGATCCTGGGTATCGTGGTCGCCGCCTGCGGCGTTGCGGCGATCGGATTCGGTATTCCGCTCAGCGAGTTTACGCTTGGCACCACGCTGATGGAGGGTGGTGCGACAGCGCTTATCGGCGGCTTCATTCTGATTGGGCTCTCTGCCGTCGTTACCGAGCTTTCCCGTTTGGCTGATGCCCTCAAAGGAGGAGCGCCGGCTCGAGTTCCTGAGCAGGACCAGATGTTCGCGCCCGCACCCCCCAGCGTCCCCGCGACCCCGCTTCCGCCGCCGATCGCGGTATCGAGCCCCCGTCCTGCAGCACCGAATATCCCTGCAGCGCCGCGCAGCCGGCCTGAGGCAGGACTGCGCGAAGCGCGAGCACTTCCCACCCAGCAGCCTTCGCCTTCATCAGTCGATGTCTCGGCGGCGGCAATTGAGCGGCTGCGTTCCGCCATTCCTCGCACCGACGCGCCCGGGCCCGACTCGAGTATGTCGGCGCCGCAAGGAGAGGATACTCCGCTTTCCCCCAACGGACCGGCGCAGTATGCGCCGGCTGCCCGCAATAGGCTGGATGTCGCAGCACCTGAGCCGAGGGTAACGGAGGAGGATCGGCCAGCAGCCGCTGTGGACACATTGAAGTCCTCGCGGCTCGACTTTCTATTCCGGTCCAAGCCGCCGGGACCGGCGCCTGAGCCCCCCAATTTCGATGCCATGTGGCCCGCCGACGCCCGCGCGGCGAGGAACCCCCGGCCGGCAGAAACAGTGGCGCGAACCGCTGAATCGCCCGAAGCCCATCCCGGCAGTGCAGCGCCTGCGCCGGACCCGGAGCCGCAAGCAGCTCAAACGCCGCCACCGGTATCGGTCCTCAAATCGGGCGTGGTCGATGGCATGGCCTACACGCTTTACTCCGACGGCTCGATCGAGGCTAAGCTTCCGCAGGGCACGGTGCGGTTCGCCTCGGTGACCGAGCTTCGTGCGCACATCGAGAGCAGCTCGTAACCCGCTCAGCGTGCCCGCGGCCGGCCAGGTCGGGCTTCTATTGGGTCCAGGTGAGCTCTTCCGCAGTTGAAAGGGCGGCGCGCGCATCGGAACGGATGCGCTCGACCATGGAGCGGAATCCATTGGAACGCTGCGGCGTGAGGTGCTCGCGCAGCCCCAAGCGCTCGAACGTGGCAATCGCATCGGTTGCGAGAATCTCACGCGCATGGCGGCCCGAGAACAGCGCCAGCAGAACTGCGATCAGCCCGCGCACAATGTGCGCATCGCTATCGCCTATGAACTCCAGCAACGGTCCACCAGCGCCGTTGGGTCGCACTCTGGTGGCAAGCCAAACCTGACTGGCGCAACCCTGAACCTTGTTGGCAGCCGTACGATCACGTTCGGAAAGCGGCGGAAGCGTCTTGCCGAGCTCGATCAGATAGCGATATCGGTCGTCCCACTCGTCGAGCAGGGAGAAATTCTCTGTGATCTCATCGATCATCGTGGATCTCGGTGGCTAGCTCCTTCGCCCCCTATGGGGCAGAATGGCATATTCTCCACCTAGATATAGGGCGAAACAGCGGTGGACGAAACCTCGCCAGCCGTTACCTCCGCCAGTGCATGCACCACTTTTATCGATGACGACGCGAGCGTTACGCAAGCGTCGATCAGCACAGACTAACGGAGAACCTGCGACCGGTCGAGGCGAGCTTCCTTGCGCGGGCGCGGTCCGCGCCACGCCGGTACCAGGTCCGCCGGAACAAGCGTGTCCCGGCCAGCGCTCCGCGGCGAGGAGTTGCCGCTCGCCGTACTGCGCGGAGCTTCGACGTCACCCTCGCCAAAGTGCTCGGTGAGATAATCATACAGCATCTTGGCCCCCGCCTGAGCACGATGTCCGAGGAGGGCGGCGGCCTGTGATCCTACCGTGCAGGCTTCCGGCTGGCGTTCGCAAAACGATCGCATGTCGGTAACAGCTGCCTTGGCCGCCGATACCGCCTCGCCTGCGCTGACAGGACCGCTCGAAGTGGTCTGCGATCCAACGCTGGGGAGCAACACCAGAACGACGGTGAACCAGAAGATCATCCGGAACAAAAAGCGCATCGGCTTGTTCTCAAGGTTTTGACGATATCGATCGCCTGGATTGGGAGCGTAGCAGGAACGCTTGAAATGTCGGTTTGAAACCCCTCCCAGTTTTTAAGCGGATTGAAGCCGAATGCGCAGCAAGTTTTCGGAGAATTGTAGCTTTCCCATCGCGCGATAGACGGTGCAACCGACCGTTCACCATGCTGCCCGCGGCGTGCCCCCAGGTCGGCCGGCAATGGATTGTAAACAGTGCCGCCGGCGGGACCGCGAGCTTTAGGGTTCGCTTAAGTGCCCTCTGACACGATCCGCGCAAATACAGGGGGAGCGCGTTCCAGAGTCTCGGGCGTGCATGAATCCGTGGGTCTGCTGGCTCGAATTCGAGGTTGCGACAGCGTGCCGAAAGGCAGAGGTCAAAACGGCCGTGCCCGAGCGAGAGCGGGCGACGACCGCGAGGCGCATCTCCCATTTGTGCTCGCGCTAATGGGATGGACCCCCCGGGACGCCGTTGGCTTCGCGGTCGGAATCGTCGCCGTCATCGGAATCCTCGTCAACGTTCTGTTCATGCAATCGGGCTTGCATCCGGCGCCCCTGTTCAAGCCGGCGGACGTGGAATCCAAGCTTGCACCGCCCGCGACGAAACCGGCAACAGCGGCGCCCGTGCAGCGAGTCGATGCGGTCCCCGCACCTGTCACGCCCAAGCTTGTCGCACCGCATGCCCCGCGCACTCCCGGCGAGATCATAACGGATATCCAACGAGAGCTCGCGCGTCGCGGCTATTACGACGGTCCAGTGGACGGTCTCTATGGCCCGCGCACCGACGGTGCCATCCGGGATTTCGAGCGTGCCGCAGGCCTCAAACCAAGCGCACAGCCGAGCGAGGCGCTGCTCCAGGCCATTACGCGATCCCCGCTGCGACCGGGAAAAGGCGTAACCGGAAGCACACCCGCCACGGCCCCGATCGTGTTGCGAGCCGCCCCGCCGGCTCAACCGGCGGCCGCGCCAGCACGGGTCATCGCCGTGCAGCGCGCACTGAGTGATTTCGGCTATGGCCAGATCAAACCAAGCGGCACGCTCGACCCAGACACTGGGCGCGCCATCGCGGCATTCGAGCGCCAACGCAACCTGCCCATCACCGGGCAGCTCTCGGAGCCTCTGATTCGCGAGCTCGGCGCAGCAACGGGGCGTACGCTGGAGTGACGTGCTATGGCTCGGTCGAGATGAAGGGCGATCGATGCGGTTGAAGTCGGCCATCTGGGTTGCGGCCTACATTCGCCGTTGCAACCTCGAAGGGGCATGCGCGGCCTTGCGGCGGCGCGGCGCCGAGGAGGCCGGCGCGATTTTCGTCAAGATCAATCGACTGGACGGCACGGCTGAGCTTTTCGGTCCGGCGCCGCAGAGCGTTTTTGACGCTCCACGCCCTGCGGATCGACTGTTCACGCCATGCCTGTCCGAGCAGCCGGCCTCCGAGGCCAAAGTAGAAGAGCGTCTCGCACGGGAATTGCGCTTCGATCCTGATGTCTGGATCATTGAGGTGGAAGACCGGGCTGGCCGCCACTTCCTCGATCAGGTCGTCGCGTGAATTTGGGCCGATCGTCGAGGCTGCAGCGTGCTCTCAGCGAAGCCCGCGAAGCCCGTGCTCCCGCCTATGCGTGGGCCGTCGCGAAAGCTCCGACAGCGCCCTGCGCGCATTTTCCGCGGCGGTTCGCCAGCCGACCGGTTGGTGATGAACCGTGGAAGCGCCGCGGTTGTCTACCTCGCGCAAGACAGCGATCAGCCGTCGTGCCGCGGCAACGCTGACCTCGCGATAGAGCTCGGTCAGCTCATAGATGCGATCCACCGACTGCCCGACGCGCGGATTCATGAACAGCAGCATGCGCTGCAGCACGTCGGTGGGTAGATCCATCGCTTTGGAAGCGACCAGCATTGGTTCGCCGGAATCGTCCGACAGCATGCGACGTGCTTGCGCTAGCGATATGCCCAGGATGCGTTCGAGCTCACGCACGAGCGCCTCGGTATTGTGGCGGAGGGCGGCAGCTTCCAGGCGCCAGACGTCTGACCGGTGAACGAATGCCGAGGGCGGGATCGGCGGCACCGGCGCATAGTCGAGGCTGAGCAGGATCAAACGGCGCTCTGCAGCGCCCGCTGCATAGAACAGCTCGGAAAGCTCGGCAGCTTCGCTGGCAACTTCGTGAGCGGGCAAGCTCTGCGCCTCCGCCGCAGGGCTCGGCGCGGAGCGGCGCTGCTCGATGATCTCGGCGTGCCGGCCGCCGAGCTCGGCGGCGACGGCCGCGAGGTCAGACTCGTTCAAGCGAGAGGAATATCTGAGAATTGGAACGGCAACTTCGATGCTGTCACGGGCCAGCCGCGCGATCAGCGCACGCGGCGCTGAAGGATAGGAAGCAAGCCGCTCGGCCAGTCTCCTCCGCGCAGCAGGATCGGCCGCATCCATAAGTCTCGAAGCGAGCTCGGTATAGTAGCGCTCATCCTCCGGCGTGTGCGCCGGCCGTTGCACATACAGGTCGGTGAGCACGCGCAGTAGTTTTGGCCGCATATCGCTCCTCTGACCGAGATCGACGAGATCTTCGATACCGGCAAATGCGGACGGCGGTTCCGGCATGCTGACTGCGCCTTTGCTGCAACACTTTGAAATAGAAATAACCTACGACCACGCCGTTAGCGGACCGTTAACCCTGACCTTCTCAAATCGGGCAGGAGCCGAGCTGGGGCGAGGACGTTGACGGCGGGGGACAGTGAGATGGGTACGGTCATCAGGTTTCCACCAACGGTGCGGCTTTCGCGAGGGCCAAAACCGCTGGGGACCAGGTCCGAATCGGCAACGATCATCATTCTTCCGGTCGTACGGATTGAGCGATTTGTTGATGCTCCGACTACGAGATTAGAGCCGGCAACGGGCAGTGGTCCGCGCCGGCCGCGGCGGCGGCGAGCGAGCCGGTCGTAAGCTACTGCGGCCGGCAGCGCGCGGCGGCGAGTGAAGCGCGCGCCGACGGGGTCCAACCGGGTTCCGGAGTGAGCGCGCGAATCACGATCAAGCCCGTCGTTGTCGGCGAGGTCACGATCAAGCGATCGGCCGCGGTGATGTCCTCGTTCTCCGGCAAGTCAGCGCGTTGTGCATTGGTCATCAGATCGAGCTCAATGACACGCCGTCCGGCCGCGCGGTCGTTGATCGCGTAGTAGGGGACGTCTCCGCGCGTATAGAAAGATACAGAAGTATAGGCGGGGCTGATCGGAACGGAAAACTTCAAAGGTGCACGGGAGAGATCATAGCGGCAAACTGACGTTGCAAAAGCAGGATCCATGAACGGCATCAGCGCATTCTCGGGCGTCGGCGGCGGAACTGGAGTGACGGCGTTAACCGGAGCGATTGCGGATACGCGAGCATAAGCGTCATTCGTCGCCACGCTCGGCATCAACAGGACGGTCGCCAAATGGACGATGCCGCCAAGCAGAAGAGCGCCTAAAACCCAGAGGCTCAGCCGGATCATTGGCACCCCCGCCTCGTGATCGAGGGCATTGGCGCCTCCGCTCCGGTGCGCGTTGCCATTCCGATCGGGGTATCATAGAGGCGCAACACCAGCTGATATCTGTCGATGCCGCCGGTGGGCAGCCAGTTGCCCGGTCGCACGCGCGGACCCACAGCGATATCGAAAGCTCCGTCCGCCTTGCGGATGATTTCCTGGCTGGTGAAGCCTTGGCGATGAATCGAGTTTGCCACGAGGTGGCCGTCGGGGTCGTAGAGGGTGAGCGTCCAGAACCGCGCCTGCGGGGTGATTCCGCTTATCAGCACATCGCAACGGCCGTCGAGGCTGTCGCCCGCGTCGTCAGTCCAGGCATAGAAGGCGACACCGTCACCTGAGCCGACCGGCAGCTCGCCGGTCCGCGCAACCATGGCCCGCGCATAGGGATCGATTCCGGCGGTTCCGTTCTTTGGCCATGCGGTCCACGCCCCGATGGTGATGCCCCCGTAAGCCGTACCGCGCGTCAATGCCACCCAGGTCATGCCAAGCCCGACGGCCGCGGCGACAGCCAGTGCAAAAATGGCTCCAAACAGCAGACGCACGATGGCTCCGATGAAGTGTCGTCTAAGCGCTCGTCCTCGGGAGAATCAATTGCCCCGGATCCCTTCGACCTTCTCGGGCTTCGGCCCCCCAGCCGAAGCCTCCTGCCGCTGCGCCGCGGCACCCCCCGCGTCCGTTGTCTTGCTCGGTTCGCCGCTGGTGGTGGCAAGGACGCGCGCCGCGTCATCCATCAGTCGTTCGATCCGCAGCAGGGCATCAGTGCCGCGCTTGGTCAGAATCGAGGGGCGCCCTCCTTCAGGGGCGCCATTCTGTTTGGTTTCCGCTACGGCTGGGCGACCGGTCGGGCTCGCAATACCCGGGATGGATCGCAGTTCCACCCCTTGATGGGCATAGGCCATGATCTCGTGCCAAGTCTGCGCCGGCAGCGATCCGCCGGTCATCTGATTCATGGTCTTGTAGTCATCATTGCCGAACCAAACCCCGCACACGAAGTTGCCGGTGTAGCCGACGAACCAGGCATCGCGGTACGCGTTGGTGGTGCCGGTTTTGCCCGCTGCCCTGATGCCATCCAGAATGGCGCGCCGGGCGGTTCCTTCCTCGACCACCTTGGTCATCATGTTGACCATGTCTACCGCCACGTGCGGCGGGATCACCTGCACCGGCTTCTTGCCGTCGCGATCCCAGCGCCAGATCAATTCGCCCGCGCCGCTGCGCACTTCCAGCACCGCGTGCGGCGTCTGTGCTTTACCTAGATTGGCAAACATGGTGTAGCCGCCGGTGTGATCTAGCACGGTGACCTCGTCGGCACCGATCGGCATCGAGGGCGTGTCGGGCAGAGGAGTGCGCAGGCCAGCCTTGTGGGCGACCTGCCTGATTTTCTCGCGACCGATCTTGGCGTTGCCATTGCCGAGGGCGATCGAGAGCTTTACCGCGATGATATTGACGGAGCGCTTCAACGCCTCCGTCAATGTCATGGCGCCACCGAAACCTCCGCCGTAATTTTTTGGACACCAATTGCCGATGCAAACAGGTGAGTCGACCACGATCGAGGTCGGCTTGAAGCCGTTCATCAGCGCCGTGGCATAGACATAAGGTTTGAAGGACGAGCCCGGCTGGCGCAACGCGTCGGTGGCGCGATTGAACTGGCTCTCGCCATAATCGCGGCCGCCCACCATCGCGCGCACCGCTCCATCCGTCTCCATCAGCACGGAGGCACCCTGATGCGCATTGTACTCCCGGCCATATTGGCGAAGCGAATTCTCCACCGCCTCTTCGGCGTGCTTCTGCAAGTCCGAATCGAGCGCGAGCCGCACCACGAAAACCCGTTCATGCACCGACTTGGGCAAGCTCGCGACGAGCTTTTTCATCTCATCGAACGCCCAGTCGAGGTAATAGTTGGGCGAATGCTCATCGCGCCGGTCCACAGGGGTGGCGGGGTTGCGGCGGGCACCGAACACCTGGCCCTCGGTCATGAACCCGGCGTCGACCAGATTATCGAGCACCACATTGGCGCGCGCGCGTGACGCAGGCAGATTCATATGCGGCGCAAATTTCGACGGCGCCTTGAACAGGCCCGCGAGCATCGCCGCCTCCGCCAGGGTCACGTCGCGCGCTGATTTATTGAAGTAATACTGCGCAGCCGCGTCGACCCCGAACGTTCCACCTCCGAGGTAGGCCCGATCGAGATAGAGCTTGAGGATCTCGTTTTTCGTAAGCCGGGATTCGAGCCAAAGCGCAAGGAATGCCTCCTTCAACTTGCGCTCGATCGTTCGCTCGTTGGAAAGGAACAGGTTCTTGGCCAGCTGCTGCGAAATGGACGAGCCACCCTGCACCACGCCTCCCGCCCTGGCGTTGGCGGTCATCGCGCGAAACAGGCCCGGAATGTCGATGCCGAAATGGTCGTAGAACCTGCGATCCTCGGTAGCGAGCGTCGCCTTGATCAAGTGATCGGGAAGCTCGTCCAGCCGCAATGAATCATTGTGCTTGATGCCCCGCGAGCCGACTTCGTTGCCGTAACGGTCGAGGAACGTGACTGCCAGCTCGGACTTCTTGAGCCAGTCGTCGTCGGAAGTCTCCCGGAACGCCGGTAGCGCAAGCGCGAGCATGACTACGAAGCCGCCTGTGCCGAGGCTCAAGCACTCCGAAAGTGGCTCAACAAAGTACCAACGCCGCCAGCCGGCGACGTGGAAGCGGTCCATGAATTCCGAATAGCGCTCGAAAAGCTCGCGTCCCCAGGTCTTCGCCTGGTACAGTCCAAAGTCGATGCGCGAGTCGAGATCGAGAAAGAACCGGCGCAGCCACGCTTTCCAGCTGCCGTAGTTCTCGTCGTCTGGGAAGAGGTCGCGCATCTATCCTCGCGGCCAAAAGCAAGCGGCGGCGGGATGGAACCATCCAGCCGTTGGGCGATGTTGTAGCTCAAATGCTGGTTCCAAACTATGACGGCGTGGCCACACGGTGAACGCAAATTGGTGCCGCCGAAGCTGAGCGAGACCGCCTGATGAGTGCCGACGAGATCCCCTTTTGGCGACGGAAGTCATTGCGGGAGATGGCGAATTCCGAATGGGAAAGCCTCTGCGACGGATGCGGCCGCTGCTGCCTGGTCAAGCTGGAGGATGCCGACGATTCCTCCCGGACCTATTTCACGGACGTGGGCTGCCGCCTTCTGGACGGCAACACCTGCCGATGCCGCGACTACTCCCACCGCAGTGCCAGGGTCAAGGATTGTGTTCGGCTCACCCCTCGGAACATCAACCGTATCGTATGGCTCCCGCCAACCTGCGCCTATCGGCTCCTGGCAGACGGACACGACCTCTATTGGTGGCACCCCCTCGTTTCCGGCGACCCCGAGACGGTGCATCAGGCGGGCATCTCGGTGCGCGGACGCGTCGGTGCCAGCGAAGATGACGTCAAGGAGGAGGAACTCGAGGACCGTATCGTGAGCTGGCCGGTGCGCATGCCGCGTGCCGCGCGACGAAAGCGCAAGGACCGGCCTAAGCGCGGATAGCTCCGTTCCTCGGATGTCCAGGTAGGCGGCTCACTTCTTCTCCAGCATCAGAGTTGCTTCCTTGCGGATGGCCGGGGTGAGCTTCTCCGCAATCAGGGCGAGGAGCCACGGCAGCGTCAGTTCGAGCCGCACGTGGTCGTCGGCGAAGTCGATGAGCCCCGAGACGCTCTGGCCCAGCGTGCTGACGTTGAGGAGCAGGCGGTCGCCCGTCCAGGTCTCCTCCTGAATGTGGAGCAGGGCGGAATACTGCGTGCGCACGGTGGCGAGCCCGGATTTGATCCGGCGTTCCGCCTCCGCGCGGCCGAGCTGATGAGGAATGGAGACGACCAGCGGCTTCGACATGAGTGACTTCCTGTTGCGGCGACAATTCCCGGATGTTGCTCTCGCTTGATCCGGGCTGCGGAGTTTCCCGACGAATATGGGAGGCCCGCGGCGCGATGGAAGCGGATATTGTCTTCGCCCGGCACAGGGCTAGTCTTGATCGGAACGGGCAGTATCATGATGAAGCGTGAGACATTCTCGATCGCCAGCATCTATGTGCCGGCGAAGCGACGCGCCATGCTCGATCCCAGGAAAGTGCAGGAGATTGCGGAGAGCATACTGGAAAACGGACAGCAGGTGCCGATCCTGGTGCGCAAGGACGGCGAGCGCTACGTCCTGGTGGAGGGCCTGCACCGTCTGGAGGCCTGTAAGCAGCTCGGCGAGCAAAACATCTTTGGCTACCTCGTGCAGGCGCGAAGACATTAGGTCCACTGTGCCGCTCATCATCCTGCATTCTGCGCTCGGTGGCGTTTAGGGGCGGGTTTGAAACCCGCCCGATTGGCTGCCGCTCGCGCGGCGGCTTCATGGCAATGACCTCCAGCCAGACCTCGCCTTCACGTGCCTCGATCCGCATGATTGGCCCCGCCCTGCTCGGGGCGTTTTCGTTTGCCTGCGCCGACATGCTCGTAAAGGCGAGCTTCCGCGCCGGCGGCGACGCGCTCACGGTGTCGACAATGCGCGGCGTGGTCGGGGTCGCGTTCCTCATGTTCTGGCTTCGCTTTGCGCAGAAATCCGCGGCTGTCTCCCCGCGCGCCCGGCGCATTGCTCTCGCCCTCGGGATCCTGTTCGCAGCCAATGTATTCCTGGTGTTCAAGGCGGTGGAGGCGATCGGGGTTTCGATCGCCATCCTCACCTATTTTGTATATCCGCTGCTCACCGGTGTGGCCGCTGCTGCGGTGGGGCTTGAGCCGATGAGCTGGAAGGGGGCGCTAGCAGCGCTGATTGCGTTCCTCGGTCTCGTCGTGATGCTCGGTGCGCATGCGGCAGGGCTTGCCGTGGTCGGAGTGGTCGCTGCGCTTGCTGCGGCGGCATGCCGCGTGCTGCTTCTTCTCCTGACACGCGCGACGCTGCAGGGCGTGGATCCGCGCGCCATAACCTTCTACTCCATGATCTCCTCGACGGTGCTGTTCGCCGCGGCGTCGCTCGCTCTTCTCGACTGGCAGCCGCCGGAGACGGTTTGGGGATGGGTTGCGGTCCTCGCGCTCGGCATGGCGCTCACGGGCGGCATCCTCGGTGTATTCGCCTCGACCGGACGCATCGGCCCGTTTCGCACTGCGCTGTTCATGAATCTGGAGCCGCTGCTCGCGACGATCGGCAGCGCCGTTTTCCTGGGCGAGGTGATCATGCCAGTACAGGCGTTGGGCGGCGCCGTGATGCTCGCGGCGCTGGTGGCCTTCCAACTGCGCCGCTGAAAACCAAACGCGCAATTAACCCTACGTTAACCATGGCCGCGCAGGGTCGGGCGCGGAGAGAGCTCCCGATGAACGTCATCACGCTCGCATCGCGCAAAGGCGGCGCCGGCAAGAGCACCTTGACGGCGCACTTGGCCGCTTGCGCCCATGCCGGGGGCTACCGTTGCCTGGTGATCGACGCCGATCCCCAGGGCTCGGTTACGCTGTGGCACTCCTTGCGCCGGTACGGCGGGCCTGCGCTGCAGAACGCAACGCGCGGCATCGAGCGCGCCGTCACTTTTGCGGCGGTGGAAGGCTACGAGTGGGTGTTCATTGATACCGCCCCCACGACCTGGGTGGTCGTGCAGGAAGCCATTCGCGCCGCCACCCTGGTTCTCATCCCGGCGCGGCCCGGGATCTTCGACCTCGATTCGGTGCGCGAGACCATCGCCGCGGCGCGCGAGCGCGGCAAGCCCTTCGCGGTGGTGCTCAATGCTGCGCCGGCCCGACGCGAGGACAGGGATGCGCCAGCGCTGACGCACGCGCGCGCCGCGCTTGGTGCCGACGAGATTCCGGTTTGGTCCGGCCAGATCAGCCAGCGCGCGGCCTTTACGCTGACCCTTGCGGCCGGTGCCAGCGCCTGGGAGGCCGAACCCGAATCCGCTGCTGCGGCCGAGATCGGGCATCTATGGTCGGCTGTGGTCCGCTCGGTCGAGGCGGTCAACGCCGCCCACGCCGCCGCTCGCGGCGTCCAGGCGGCGTGACAGCGCTCACGGCCCGACATTCCATGGGATTTTGACTGCGCTCAATTCGGGCTGCGTCGAGTGAGCCCGCAATCGGACCGAGAAATTCCGCGAAACGATGTCGTCCCAGGAATAGGGGCATGATCGCGGGAATCGCGCTTCATCCAGGTCGGTCTGTTTGACAGCGCGCAGTCTTGCCCTGCGGTAGGCACGGGTGACAGCCTCCAGAACGCGTGGTCGCAAACTCGGATTGTCGGCCAGCAGGTCATCAACGCGCAGCCGCTGCTCGCCGATGGTGGCCCACCAGGACCGGCCGCGCCGCTCGGGCTGATAATCCCATTTCAGCATATGGAGCAGCAGGACCCGCAATGCACTTTCGAGCTTGTTGAGCTGTTCGCGTCCCAAAGACTCGATCTCCTCAGCCAAATTGTCCCGATCAAGCGCATTCCACCGTGCCGCGCGCAGGTGACGCGCCTGCTCCATCAGCCAGGAGTACAAGTCGTGCTCGTAAGCGGCGCGCATTGGCTCATCGCCAGGCGCGAGATCTACGCCGTTTTCAGTTGAACGTGCGCTCATAGCTTTACCTCCACCCGTAGGCCGATTAGCGCCCGCAATCCGCCGAACGGCGGGTGACGACGAAGATGCTTGAGCCCGCTTTACACGGGAAATCACATTATACCCGCTGCACGAAGTTATCCACCACGCGCTTCTCGCCGGCGTGATCGAACCGCACGACCAGCTTGTTGCCGTCGATGGCGGTGACGTTGCCGTTGCCGAATTTCTGATGAAAGACCCGGTCTCCGACGCTGTAGTCGGAGAGCGTGCCGGTCGATCGCGCGACGAGCTCGCCTTCCAGGGTGAGCGGCATCCGCGACCTGCGCCGGGCGCTCTTCTGCGTGCCTGCCTTCTTAAGCTCCGCTACCCAGGAGGCATACGGCACAGCGCCGTCCGCCATCTCCTCGTCCGCCGCGTAGGACGCGCCATCCTCAGCGAAGCCTCCGCGGTCCTTCTTGCGCTGCGCGCGTTGCCACCCCGGGGTGGAATAGCCGGAGCTGAAATGGGTCATCTCGTCGAAGCGCGAGGCACCCACATTGCCGTAGCCGGAGAAGCCGCCGCGGGATTCCGTCACCTCCACATCCGCTTCGGGAAGCTCGTCGAGAAAACGCGAGGGGATGTTGGATGACCAGACCCCGTGCATGCGTCGGTTCGCGGCGAAATAGATTGTCACGCGTCGGCGTGCGCGGGTGAGCCCCACATGCGCGAGCCGGCGCTCCTCCTCCAGGCCGGCGCGCCCCTGATCGTCCAATGAGCGCTGGTGCGGGAACAGGCCTTCCTCCCAGCCGGGCAGAAAGATGGTGTCGAACTCCAACCCCTTGGCGGAATGCAACGTCATGATCGACACCGCCTCGCCGCTTTCGCGCCTCTCCGTATCCATCACCAGCGCAATGTGCTCGAGAAAGCCGGCGAGGTTCTCGAACTCCTCCATGGAGCGGACAAGCTCCTTCAGATTTTCCAGGCGGCCGGCGGCATCGGCATTGCGGTCTTTCTGCCACATGTCGGTGTAGCCGGATTCATCGAGCACGATCTGCGCGAGCTCGGTGTGGGGCAGAGCATCCCGCTGCGCGCGCCAGCGCTCGAAAGCGGCAAGGAGATCGCGCAGCGCACCGCGGGGCTTGGGCTTGAGCTCATCGGTCTCGATCACCGCAGCGGCGGCGGCCGTGAGCGCGACGCGTCGCTTGCGTGCCTGATCGTGCAGCAACTGCACGGTCGCATCACCGAGGCCGCGCCTCGGCACATTGATGATCCGCTCGAAGGCGAGATCGTCGCTGGGCGAATGGATGACGCGGAGATAGGCCAGCGCGTCCCGGATCTCCTGGCGCTCGTAGAAGCGCGGACCACCGATGACCCGATAAGGCAAACCAAGGGTGACGAAACGATCCTCGAACTCGCGCATCTGGAAGGAGGCGCGCACGAGGATCGCCATCTCATCGAGCGAATGCGGCTTGCCGCTGCCGTCGTCGCGTTGCAGCTGCTCGATCTCCTCGCCTACGGCGCGCGCCTCCTCCTCCGAATCCCAGCAGGAGGTCACCTGCACCTTGTGGCCGGGCTCGTCTTCGGTGCGGAGCGTCTTTCCGAGCCGACCCTTGTTGTGCGCAATCAGATGCGATGCGGCAGCGAGGATATGAGCGGTCGACCGGTAATTGCGCTCGAGGCGGATAATCCTGGCGCCAGGGAAGTCGTGCTCGAAGCGCAGGATGTTGTCGACCTCCGCGCCGCGCCAGCCGTAGATGGACTGATCGTCGTCCCCCACACAGCAGATGTTCTTCAGGACCCGGGCGGATACTACCGGGCCCGCCGCAACCTCGGTCTGCTCCCTCTCCTTCCTCGGACTGGGTCCGGGGATCGCGGAGAGAGGGTTGGACTGAGGGGTGCTTTCGACGGGGACAGCATTTCGCGCGGCGCCCTCACATGGCTCGCTATGCTCGCCACCCTCTCCCCGCAAGCCGGGAGAGGGTACTGTGTTCTGGCCGAGGAGCCGCAGCCAGAGATACTGCGCGACGTTGGTATCTTGATACTCGTCCACCAGGATGTAGCGGAAGCGCGCCTGATACTGACGCAGCATGTCCGGGTGCTCGCGGAACAGCCGGATGCAGTGGAGGAGGAGGTCGCCGAAGTCGGCGGCATTGAGCACGGTGAGCCGCTCCTGATAGGCGGCATAAAGCTTTTTGCCCTTGCCGCCGCCGAAGCTGGCGGACTCGCCCGCGGGCACCTGCTCGGGCAGGAGGCCGCGGTTCTTCCAATTGTCGATGACGTCGGCGAGCACGCGCGCGGGCCAGCGCTTCTCGTCGATGTTCTCGGCGGTGAGCTGCTGCTTCAGCAGCCGCAACTGATCCTCCGTATCGAGGATGGTGAAATCGGGCCTGAGCCCGACCAGCTCCGCGTGCCGGCGCAGGATCTTCGCGCCAATGGAATGGAAGGTGCCGAGCCAGGGCATGCCCTCCACTACTTGGCCGACCATGGCGCCGACGCGCGCCTTCATCTCGCGGGCGGCCTTGTTGGTGAAGGTCACAGCCAGGATATCGCCGGGCCGGGCCCGGCCGGTCGCCAGGATGTGGGCAATACGGGTGGTGAGGACCCTCGTCTTCCCCGTTCCCGCGCCTGCCAGCACCAGCACCGGGCCTTCAAGAGTCTCTACGGCGACACGTTGCTCCGGATTGAGGTCCGCGAGATACGGCGCCCCCGTAGCCGCGCGGGCGCGCGCAGCAATCCCGCCGAGCTTGGGCAGGTAAGCGTCGCGGCCGAAGTTGGCGGGCTCGGGCATTCTCTTTCCGTGATGGGCGGCATCTGCTGCCGCGGGGACGTGTGGTCGCGAATCTCACGCTAAAGATGGCACTCCGCGCGGCTCCTGTGGAGTGCCAATTCCGTCTCTCTCCATGGGGCGAGGTCTTTCTTTGCCCCTTACGGAATGCGGGCACGGTTGCGGACCTGAGGCCGACGCAATCGTCGCCCTACGAAGCCCCGCCCTTCGCGGGCATCACGATACGCCGCCCCGCGGCTTCCGGACGCGGCAGCTGGCCATGCGTGGCTTTCATCCGCGCCAGCGCCTTGGCAATGGCCTCGGGGAACGGCGCCGTGCGCCCGGCGTCCATGTCCACGTGCAGCGACATGTTCTCGGAGGTGGCGGACACCCAGCCCTCTTCGGCGTGAAAGAGCTGCTCGAAGAAATGCATACGCTTGCTGTCGTAATCGAGCAGCTGGAAGGTGACGCGCACGGGATCCTTGGCATGCAGCTCCCGGAGATAGCGCACGTGCACTTCCGCCGTGTAGCAGGAATGCCGGTGCTCCTTGACGTAGCCGAGCCCGCAACCGAGCAGCTCGAATACCTCGTCTACGGCGCGATCGAACAACACGTTGTAGTAGGCCATATTGAGATGGCCGTTGTAATCGATCCAGCTCGGCTCGATGCGCATCACCGAGGAGACGAACGGGGCAAAGAAAAGCGGTTCAAGAATCGGCCGATCGAGCATGCCGACTATGTACGCTGCAACTCCGCGGGCCGTCCACCAAGCTGTCAAAAACCCGGGACGGCGCTCCCCGGGCGTCGCTTTGACGCACTGCAACCGCCCTGCCAGTGATCGGCTCGGCCCTCCTTGCGCCACCCGCCCCCTGCGCCCATTTCGGGGGCGAGGGCGCGCGACCCAGACATGATTCCCACCGTAAATTTGAGCTGGCTGCCGCCCGCCTTTGCGCAAGCATCGGAACGCCTGGTCAGCACGTTCGGGGAATTTGCCGGGGGTGCGACGGTGTGGCTCGCGGTAACGGGGCTGAGCCGCTCCGGCAAGACCGTATTCATCACCAGTCTGATCCACAATCTCCTGAGCGCGCTGCACAACCCGAATCGAATGCCGCTTCTCGATGTGGTCGGCGAGCGCCGGCTGACTTCGGCCAACCTCGAGACCGCCAACGCATATCGGTTGACGCGGTTTCCTTATTTCAGGAATATCGAGGCAATGGCCGGGCGCGCGCCGGACTGGCCGATCCGCACGATCGACATCAGCGAGATCGGCATCGATATTCGTTTCACGCCTGCCAACCCCCTGGGCAAGCTCTTGAGCGAGATCACCGGCAGCCCGGCCAAGCTGACAGTGAGGATCGTCGACTACCCGGGCGAATGGCTGCTCGATCTACCGCTTCTGGAGCAGAGCTTCGCCGATTGGTCGCACGCGACCATGCAGTCGCTCCGCAGCGGCACCCGAGCAGCGATTGCAAACGATTTTCTCACGTACGTCGGTCAACATCGCGCGGCCGAGCCTGCAAGCGAGGAAGTCGCCAGAGAGGCGCATGAGCTCTACTGCGCGTTCCTGTTCAAAGCGCGGGATCAGTATGGATTGAGCTATCTCCAGCCGGGCCGGTTCCTGTGCCGGGGAACGCTGTCGGATGCCCCGTATCTCTGGTTCGCCCCGCTCGATGTGGATGACGATTTTCATCCGCTCGCGCCGCACTCGCTCGGCGTGCTTATGGCGGAGCGCTTTGAAACTTACAAACGGGAGGTGGTCAGCGCATTTTATGAAAATCACTTTCGGCATTACTCCCGGCAGATCGTGCTCGTGGACATCCTGCGCGCGCTGCTTGCCGGTCGCGAAGCCTTCGAGGATACCCGCCGCGCGCTTGCCGTCATCATCGACAGCTTTCGTTACGGTCATGGCGGGATCCTGTCCAAGCTGCTGCTCGGCCCCCACATCGACAAGGCGCTGTTTGCCGCCACGAAGGCCGATCACGTCCCAGACATCCAGCGCGATCATCTCGCTGCGCTGTTGCGCAACATGACGGCGCTGCCGGCGATCGACATGAGAAGCAGCAATGCGCAGCTTGAGGTGACCGCGATCGCATCCGTCATTTCCACGGGGGAAGACTCCCAGGTAATTGATGGTCAACGCGTTCAGGTCGTCGTGGGCCGGCCGGTCGGCGCAAAGACCCAGTCCAAATTCTTTGTCGGCAACGTGCCGATCCGGCCTCCACGTGCCGATGCCTGGGGCTCGCCGTTCCTGAACGTTCCCGTGTTCGAGCCTCCGGCCATTGATCCTGCGCCGATCGATGGCATTGCGCATATCAATCTCGATGTGGCGCTCCAATTCCTGCTGGGAGACCGACTGCGATGAGCAACGTGTCCTACCGGATCGATCAAGTTGCGTTCTCTCCGCGCGTCATCGAGGTGGAGGTCCGCGAGGAGCCAGACTCGTTTGCTGCACTTCGTCCGCAAGTGATTGCGACCGACCAGAGCGGGCCGGTCGTGCCAACCGAACGTGCCCTTGCAATTGCTTCCGCAGAACCGGCGCGGCGGCGGAATCGAGTCGTTACCTTTGGGACTGCCGGGATAGCCGTATTAGTTGCGGGTTGGGCAGCGGTGGATGCCGCAGCCTGGATCTCCGCCGCGTTCGACCACGGCGCGGTGCTCGGAGTGCTGGCCGCAGTTGCCGTGACAGCGGGCGTCGGCGGAGCAGGGGCCATTATCGCGCGCGAAGGGGTGAGCCTGCTCCGGCTTCGCAGCGTCGAAGCCGTCCGCCGGCGCTTTTCCGATGACAAGCTTGCGCCGGCGCAGACCCGCGATGCGGTCCGCGAGGTACTCGCGGCGCTGCCGCGTGACCGAGAGACCACGCGCGCCATCGCTGCGTTCCAGCGTCAGCTCCAGGCGCACCACGGGCCGAGGGAACAGATCGAGCTCCTCTCCCGCAACGTGCTCAAGCCGCTTGACGAGCGCGCACAGGTACACGTGCGCACCGCGGTCGTGCGCGCGTTCGGCATCACGGCGATCAGTCCCACGGCGCTGACCGATGCGGCTTTCTTCCTGGCCTGTGGTGTGCGGATGGTCCGTGCCGTTGCTGGCGTGTACGGCCATCGCCCGACCACGGCGGCGACCCTGCATCTGCTGCGACGGCTCCTGTTCGAGGCGGGAAAGCTCGGCGCGGTGGATCTGGCCAGCGCCTCGCTGGTACAGCATCTCGGGGGCGCGGTGACCGAGCGCTTCGCCACCAGCACCGCCGATGCGCTCTATGCCGCCTACCGCATGGCGCGGCTGGGGATCATCGTCATGGACCTCTGCCGCCCGCTCGCGTGGGATGCAGATGAAGTGCCGAACGTCGGTTCGCTGGTGAGCGGGGTCCTGCGCCGTCGTATCGAGGCGCCGGACGCCGTCGCCCTTGGCACGGATCGTGCGGGTGCATAGGGCGAGGCGCCGCCTCCAAGCTTGTGCATCCAAGGACGAGGCAAATGCTTCGCTGTTGGAAGAATGCGGTACAGTGCATCGGCTGTTCTGATAAGCAGAAGAGAGAAACGCTGTCCGGGACGGTATTCCGTGGACCTTGATGCAAACAGGTTACGCCGCGATCAGCGCGCCATCGATGCTGTGATCGCGGCGCTCGCTGCGCAATTCGGCAACCGCCTTGTTACGTCACGCGCCGTCTGCGAGCAGCACGGCAATACCACCACGTGGATCACCAACGAGCCGCCGGACGCAGTGGTATTCCCGCAGTCGACTAGCGACGTGCAGGATATCGTTCGCATTTGTGCCAGCCATCGCGTGCCGGTCATTCCCTTCGGTACCGGCACTTCGCTGGAAGGCCACGTCAACGCTCCGCTGGGCGGGGTGTCGATCGATTTCCGCGACATGAACAGCGTGCTGGCGGTAAACGCGGAGGATCTGGACTGCGTGGTCGAGCCGGGCATTACCCGCAAGCGGCTTAACGAGCACCTGCGCGACCAAGGCCTGTTCTTCCCGCTCGATCCCGGTGCCGACGCCTCGCTCGGGGGAATGGCGGCGACGCGTTGCTCCGGCACCAATGCGGTGCGCTACGGCACGATGAAAGATAATGTGCTCGCGCTCAAAGCCGTGTTGGCGAATGGCGAGGTGATCACCACCGCGCGGCGTGCGAAGAAATCCTCGGCCGGATATGATCTCACCCGGCTGCTCGTAGGCTCGGAAGGCACGCTGGGCGTCATCACCGAGCTCACGCTCAAGCTCTCCGGCATTCCGGAAGCGATTTCGGCCGGTCACTGCGAATTCCCCTCGGTAGAGGCGGCATGCAATGCCGCCATGGCCACCATTCAGTCCGGCATTCCGATCGCGCGCATGGAGCTTCTCGATGCATTGCAGGTGAAGGCGACCAATCTGTATTCCAAGCTGTCGTTGCCCGAGTCGCCGATGCTGTTCGTCGAGTTTCATGGCTCGCCCGCGGGAGTCGCAGAGCAATCCGAGCGGTTTGGAGAGATCGCGCACGAGCTTGGCGGCGGCACATTCGCGTGGGCCACGAAATCCGAAGACCGCAGCCGCTTGTGGCAGGCGCGGCATGATGCCTATTGGGCGGGACGGGGCCTGCGTCCGGGGGCGCAGGCGCTGGCAACCGATGTGTGCGTGCCTATCTCACGTCTTGCCGAATGCGTAACCGAGACCCAGCGCGATGTTGCAGCCCACAATCTGATGGCGCCGATCCTCGGCCATGTGGGTGACGGCAATTTCCATCTCACGTTGCTGGTGGACACGGCGGATGCGGACGAGGTGACGGCGGCGCGCGGAGTGTGTGAGCGCGTGGTCGAACGCGCCATTGCCATGGACGGCACCTGCACCGGTGAGCATGGGGTGGGGGAAGGCAAGATGAAATATCTCGCAGGCGAGCTGGGAGCGCCCGCGCTCGCGGCTATGGCAGCGATCAAGCGCGCGCTCGATCCACAGAACATCATGAATCCGGGCAAGATCGTCGCGCTGGACTGAGCTCAAACAGGTGTGCGCCGCGAAGCGAGCCGAAAAAGCGTAACGCGCTGAGCCCAGATTGTCTGGTAAACGACCGTGTTAACTTGCCGTCAAAGAACATAAACCTGCCGTTAACCGAGCGCATGTTTCGCTCGTTCTGCATGCGGCGAAATCGATCAGCAAAAACGATGAATTCCGTCACGAAGTCTGATAAAAGCCGGTAAATTTCGCGCAAGTAGCCGGTATTCAAGTGCTTTTTACAAAAGGGGCGCCGGACCGGGAAATCGTCCGATGCAACTGACTGTGGAGACGGTGTGCAGACGACCCTGCTGGGCTTAGCGATCACGATTATCCTGGCGCTGACAACCGCGCTGGTTGGCCCGCTTTTCGTCGACTGGACGCGCTACCGCGGCGAGTTCGAAGCCTACGCCAGCCGGCTATCGGGGCTGGAGATTCACATCACCGGTCCGATCGAGGCGTGCCTGCTCCCGACGCCGACGCTTGTCATGCAAGGCATCGAGATTGCGCGAGCGGACGACTCCGGCAGCGTGCGGGCTCGGGCGCTGCGGGTCGAATTCGGGCTGGGCGCACTAGTGCGGGGAGAGTGGCGCGTCAGCCAGGCACGCTTGCAAGGTCCGGAAATCACGGCCGGACTCGACGAGAAGGGTGCGATGAGGGGGTCGTTTCCCAAGCTCGGCTTCGATACGCAAGCAATTGCGATCGAGCGCCTGAATGTCGAAGACGGTCGCGTCATTTTGACTCATGCCGAAAGCGGCTCGCGCCTCGTGCTCGACAAGGTCGATTTCAGAGGCGAGTTACGTTCCCTGAGCGGTCCTCTGAAAGGCGAGGGGTCCTTCGTTGTAGCCGGACAGCATTTCCCGTACCGGGTCTCAGCAAGCCGCAACGGCCAGGACAATGCCGCCAAGGTCCGGCTCACGGTTGATCCAATCGAGCGGCCCCTCGCCGCCGAGATCGATCTCACGGTTTCCGTGGATCGCGGTATTCCGCACTTCGAGGGCCAGCTCCAGCTGTATCGTCCCGTGGGGCGCGCGCCTAAGGACTCACAATCGCCCATCGTTCAACCATGGCGGCTGACCACGCGGTTAGCAGGCGATAGTACCGCAGCCGAGTTGGAGCAGATCGAATTCCAGTACGGTCCGGATGAGCGGTCTGCCAAGTTGCGGGGGCGCGCCCATGTGGAGTTGGGACGCAACCCCCGCATCAGTGCCATGCTGTCCTCACCTCAGGTAGATTTGGACGCCTTGGCGATGGTCTCCGAGGAGAGGCGCCGGCAGCCGCTTGAGGCCATGAAGCTGTTTGGGACGGGGGTCCTCGGCAGCCTGCGCCTCCCCATCCGCGCCGTCCTGAATATTGGCATAGAGGCCGTTGGGCTCGCAGGAGCAACCCTGCAGCGGATGAACGCCGAGTTGGAAACCGACAACGAAAGTTGGGTAATCAGAAAATTGGACTTCCGCGCGCCGGGCCTGAGCCAGATACAACTGCGCGGAAGCCTTGGGATCATGTCTTCTGTCCCGGAGTTTGCCGGCTCGGTACAGGTCCAAACGAACGACCCCCGCGCACTGGCTGCCTGGCTCGGCGCGGGGGAGGATGAGCAAATCCCTGCTTCAGGTCCTCTGCGACTCGATGCGGAGGTAACTGCCTCTGAAGATGCGATCGACATCGAGCGGCTCCATCTCGATCTCGATCTCAGCAGCGTGACCGGCCGATTCAGATACGCGTGGAGCGGCGAGAGGGGAGCGCGGCTGGACGCCGCGTTGACGACCTCGGAGGTCGATCTCGACCGGATTTACGCGCTTGCCAAGCCCTTATTTGCCAAGCAAGAGTTTGCGTGGCCTCGGGAAGGGGCTCTCTCATTAAAAGCAGAGCGCGTACTGGTTATGGGTGTCCAGGCGAGGCACGTTGATGTGAACATCAGGATTGATTCCAGCGGATTGCAAATCGATCCTCTCTTGGTCACGGATTTTGGCGGAGCGGCATTGTCGGCAAGGGGCCGCATTGATACCGGAGCGAAAGCCACAGGCGGCGCAGTGACGCTCGATCTGGACGCTCACAATCTCGAGGGGGTGCTGACCGTCCTGGACAAATTCGCTCCGGAAGCAGCGGACCGGGTACGGCATTATGGCGGCCGAGTCACCCCGGTAGTGCTGCGCGCCTCCGTCACAGTAACTCCCGGGTCTGCGAGGAATTCGCTCGCCACGGGCAAGTTCAAGGCCGACGGCCGTGCCGGAGCATTCCGTATAGCCCTGCTGGGGGATCTGATCGGAGCGAGTGACGTGCTCAATCTCGATCTCAGCGCTGCGAAGGTGGATCTCATCGGCCGTGTTGAAACGGACGACGGCACTACACTGACGGATCTGCTCAGATTGGATCGCGTTATCTCCGTCGATAAGCAGCCGGGCCGATTGGCCGTGACGGCAAAAGGTCCCCTCCAGGGTGAACTGGAGTTCGGCAGCCAGCTGAGCGTGGGCGCGCTCGATGCGACCGCCAGTGGCAGGGTACACGTTTGGCCTTTGACCAATCCGCGTGCCGAGCTCGCTGTGGCGGTGCGGGATGCGAATTTCCGCTCGCCGCGACCGGCGGTCGGCGAGGGCGCGGTCGACCTCATACCCGCGTCGTTCAAGACGCGGGTAGCTTTGGCGGATCGCACAATCCATTTGACGGACCTCCAGGGAACGTTTGCCGGAGAAAGGATGAATGGGCGGCTCACGATTGGAATGCAGCAGCCGCTGGACGTGCAAGGCGAGATCGATCTCGGCGCATTGAATCTACCTGCCGCAATTGCGACCGTGCTTGGGATTCCCACCCATTCCTCTCAGCTGAGCTCCGCTGCGGAACCCCTCTGGCCATCCGAGCCGTTCGCGCAAGCGCTCGGCCAGCAACGCGGTCAGATACTCCTGAAGGCGGCGCGTCTGACTGTCATGCCAAGCGTCGATGTGCAGCATTTTAAGGGAATGCTTCGATTGGGCGAGGGGAGAATCGCGCTGCAAGTGATCGAAGGCGCCCTCGCCGGAGGGGCAATAAACGGCGAGTTGGTCTTGTTGCATGACGGAGAAGGTCTGATTGCGCGCACACGGGTCCGTGTAACGGATGCGAGTGCAGCAGACCTGCTTCCGGGCAACGGGGTAGTGTCCGGTCAACTCAGGTTTGACCTCACCGCTGAAGGTACCGGGATGAGCGCGTTGGCGCTGATTGGGTCGCTCCAGGGCAGCGGCACCTTCAGCATTGAGAACGTTCGCGTGGCACGGCTCGATCCGAAGGCTTTCGAAATCGTGACCCGCGCCGTCGATCAAGGCCTCCCGATCGATCCGGATCGGTTGCGTGACAGAGTGGATGCGGCGCTTGCAGGTGGGGCACTGCTCATCCCACGCGCCGAAGGGGCCATTGCGATCTCTGGAGGTCAAGCTCGCGTAACCAATTCAATGGCGGGAGAAAGAGGTACTGAGCTCGCCCTTAGCGGGAGAATGAATTTCGTTGACGCCAACATTGATGCGCGTCTGGTCCTCTCCCGTGCAGATGGGGCCGACGCCAGCGCAAAGTCGCCAGCCGTAATCGAGCTGGGGCTCAAGGGGCCTCTGCGCGCGCCCAAGCGAGACCTCAACGTAGGCAGCTTGGCAAACTGGCTCGCCCTGCGCGCAGTCGATCAGGCGGCGAAGAAGTTGGACGTGCTGGAGAATCGGGAACAGGCCTCTGCTCCGGCGGATCACGCTGAGCAGCCGCTTGCGGACAAAAAACAACGCCCGGCCGAAGCCGCCGGATCCCCCTCAGCGCATGAGACGTCCCGCCGCCGTGCCGCCGTGCGCAACACGCAGCGGACTAAACCATCAGCCGGTGAGCTTATGCAGCCCGCTCCTCTCCCCAGCTATGTCTGGCCGCCATCGCAGTCGCTGTTTGGTGGGGTACAATGACTCTGAGATTCCCTGGCTGCCCCTGGAACAGGCCGTTAGCTGGAGCGGATCGGCGTGGGCCTGCGCTCGCCATGACGTTTGCTCGGTCGCAACGAATCCTGATCACGATAGAAGCCCAGGACGAAAAGGCGAATGGCTGATGATAAATTGCCATGCTGCCGATCAGAATCGATGAGCGCTACGAGATCCGATAGGGTCACGTGCTTTGCATGTGCGATTTCCTTGAGAGCGTTCCAGAATTCCTTCTCCAGACTGACGCTGGTCCGGTGACCAGCAATGACGATCGAATGTTTCACAATTGCAGATTCCATTCGCTCCTCTCTGGTTCAGTGGGGCGAACTGTTGGCTTGCCTGCTGTAGTGAAGGCTACCGAATGCTTGGTTTATTGGAGTAGCTGAATAAAGACCACGGCAGGACAGCAAGTTCCATCCTGCCAAGGAGCTAAATTCCCGCGGGAAATAACGCGGCGAACATTCCGATTACGCCGCTCAGCCCAACCCCAAAGCTCAAAAGGGCGATCTTGGCTGCGGCTAGTCCGCGTCCCCTTTTCCTCCCGGCCTCGAGATGTTCAAGTCCGGGGTTGTGGGACAATCCGGATATACGGTTTCGGTGCCTTCCAGCCCTGCGGGTATTGCTTCTTGGCTTCCTCATCGGTGACCGATCCGGAAATGATCACATCTTCCCCGTGTTTCCAGTTCACAGGGGTGGCGACCTTGTGCTTGGCCGTGAGCTGAAGCGAATCGATTACACGCAGCACTTCATCGAAGTTGCGGCCGGTGGTCATCGGATAGACGAGGATCAGCTTGATCTTCTTGTCAGGGCCGATGACAAACACATTTCTTACCGTTTGATTGTCGGCCGGCGTGCGCTTCGCGGGATCTCCGGACGTTGCCGCAGGGAGCATCCCGTAAAGTTTGGACACATTGAAATCGGCGTCCGCAATCATCGGGTAGTTGGGAGCAAGGCCCTGCGTCTCCTTGATGTCGTTCGCCCATCGGGTGTGACTGTCAAGCGGATCGACAGAAAGCCCAACGATCTTCACCCCACGCTTGTCAAACTCGGGCTTGATCTTGGCCATATAGCCCAGCTCGGTCGTGCAGATTGGCGTGAAATCCTTGGGATGCGAGAACAGCACTACCCAGCTGTTCCCGATCCAGTCGTGAAAGCGAATTTTGCCCTCGGTGGTTTCGGCGGTGAAATCCGGGGCAGTATCATTGATCGCGAGTGCCATGCTCACCTCCCTGGCCTAATGCCTGTCCTGGCTGAGCCGGTAATATAACGCTTGCCCGCAAGAACGGCCAGAAGCCGGCCCCTCAAGAGCCGCGCGCGTCGAAGAGGCGCCGATCAAGGACTGCAGGCATTCGCGTTGGTCGAATCTGCGGTTAGCCAGACCGATTTCAACGCGCTAGCGCAACCTCCGGCAAGTCATTGCGATTTCGCCGCTTTTGAGATGTCGCAGTCCGCCGTTTCCCCGCGCTCACGGAAACGTGCTTCGCAGTCAGGCATTGCCTCGAACCTTGCAGGCAGTTCAGCCGACTACCGCGGACTTGGAGTACCGGTCACTCACTTGGCTGTCGGGGATCCCCACAGCTTGGCAGTGGATGGGGAGAGCGCGCATGGCGCACCTATTTGCACCTTCTGATCGCTTGCGCGCATTGGTGGTGGCGATAAAGCATTCGGCTATCGTGGTGGCGTGTGTGCGCAATTTTCGCCCGAGCGCTCAGCTTGGTGCCTCCGACTGGGCTACAATCCGCAACTCTCCGGACGTCGATAGGTTTATCCTTGAATGGATAGCCAGTCACGTTGATGAGGCCGGGGGTCGGCGGCGACTTTTCAGCCCGTTGTTTTGACCGTTCCTGCTCTCGTCGATCTTGCGCAGCTGCGGTAACCGGTTGACATTTTTGCTTTGAGACCGCAAAGCCTCGGTTTTCCGACAGGTTCTTTCGCGGCATGTTTAAACGTATCTTGATCGCCAATCGGGGCGAGATCGCTTGCCGTATCATCAAAACTGCGCGCCGCTTGGGCATCCAAACTGTTGCCGTTTATTCGGAGGCAGACCAGGACGCCTTGCACGTGGAGATGGCCGACGAGGCCGTGCCGATAGGTCTGGCGCCCGCGTCGCAAAGCTACCTCGTCATTGAAAACATCATCGCGGCCTGCCGGAAAACGCGCTCGGAAGCGGTGCATCCCGGCTATGGCTTTCTATCAGAGAATGCCGCCTTTGCGCAGGCACTGGCCGATGCCCGGATCGTTTTCATCGGACCGCACTCCGGCGCGATTGCGGCCATGGGCGACAAGATCGAAAGCAAGAAGCTGGCCGCAGCCGCGGGAGTAGCTACAGTTCCGGGTTTTCTCGGCACCATCGGCGACGCGGAACAGGCCATCAGGGTTGCCGAGGAAATCGGCTATCCGGTGATGATAAAAGCTTCCGCTGGCGGTGGCGGCAAAGGCATGCGGATTGCGTATTCCAGAGCGGAGGTCGAAATGGGATTCGATCGCGCCCGCTCGGAGGCAAAATCCTCGTTCGGCGATGACCGGGTTTTCGTAGAAAAGTTCATTGCTGATCCACGGCACATCGAGATCCAGGTGCTGGGCGACAAGCACGGCAATCTCATCCATCTCGGCGAGCGCGAATGCTCGATTCAGCGCCGTAACCAAAAGATCGTTGAGGAGGCACCAAGCGCACTTCTCGATCCGAGTACCCGGCAGAAAATGGGACGGCAAGCGCTCGCGCTGGCGCAGGCGGTTGCCTACGACTCGGCCGGCACGGTGGAGTTCGTCGCGGGGCAGGACAAAAGCTTTTATTTTCTTGAAATGAATACCCGGCTTCAGGTCGAGCACCCCGTAACCGAGCTGGTCACCGGCATCGATATCGTTGAACAGATGATCCGTATTGCCGCTGGCGGGAAACTCTCGCTCAAGCAAAACAATGTGAGAATGTCCGGTTGGGCGGTGGAAACGCGCATCTACGCTGAGGATCCAGCGCGGAGCTTCATGCCGTCCATTGGGCGCCTTGTACGTTATCGCCCGCCGCCGGAATCCGGATCGAAGGACATTACGGTTCGCACCGATACGGGGGTTCGGGAGGGCAGCGAAATCTCGGTTTTCTATGATCCGATGGTTGCGAAGCTCATCACCCACGGTCCCAGGCGCGAGGACGCAACCGCAGCGCAGGCGGATGCGCTCGATGCTTTCGTCATCGAGGGTGTCCGACATAACATCTCGTTTCTATCCACGCTCATGCGGCATGAGCGTTGGCAGGCGGGTCAACTGTCGACGGCCTTGGTCGCAGAGGCATTCCCAGGCGGCTTTCATGCGGCGCCTCCGCAAGGCGAGACCGCATATACCGTCGCGGCAGTGGCGGCTTGCATCGATCATGTTGCGGGCGAAAGGAAGCGGCGCATTTCCGGCCAGCGGTGGGGTCAAGCGGTGACCCGCGAGCGGCGCCGCACGGTCCAGCTCGGGGAAAGCGAGGTCAGGCTGGACATCGCCCGTATTGATGCAAGCTCAGCGGCGCAAAACGCAAAGCCGCGCAAGGCGGCTGCCGGTTCTCCGCTCGACGTTTCGGCGCTGGAGGTGCGCTTCGTCGAACCGCCGGCAAGAAAGCATGTGCTGACCTCGGCGTGGAGGCCTGGTGATCAGGTGTGGTCCGGCACCCTCGACGGGAGGCTGATCTTCGTGCAGGTGCGACCAGTTCTCAATGGCTTCGAGCTTTCCCATCGCGGGGTCGAGACCCGGGCCTTTGTGTACACCGAGCGCGAAGCCGCAGCTGCGCGTTTCATGCCGCCGAAGAAGGTGGTGGATTCGGGCAAAGCGGTGCGCAGCCCAATGCCCGGCCTGGTGGTCTCAATCGCGGTCGCTGAAGGACAGGAAGTGAAGACCGGGGAGACCCTTGCTGTCGTCGAAGCCATGAAAATGGAGAATGTCCTGCGCGCCGACCGCGACGGCGTGGTCCACCGAGTCCATGCCAGGAGAGGCGACAGCGTGGCGGTAGACGCCGTGATTCTGGAATTTGAGTGAGCGCGTGGGGTCGCAACCTGATTAAAGCAGATCAATATGATGCCGCCTTATTTCTTGCGAAAGCGATCAAGCCGCACGACTTCCGCACCCGCATCCGCGGGTGTGGCATCATCTTTCGGTCCTGTGTCCGGTTCCGGGTTCGCAGGTCGGGGCGCCAACGGCAGCGCGGACGGCGATTGCGTCTCTTGCGCCCGTTCGTTGACAGGCACGGGACGTTGCTTTGTAGGCCGCTCCAGGCCGACGGGCTCGCCAGCGGCCTCTTGCTCCCCCTCACTGACTGGTTCCGGCGCCTCCTGGAACTGAAGCCCGAACTGCACGGCTGGATCGAAGAAGCCTTTGATGGCGGCGAAAGGAATGGCCAGCCGTTCCGGAATTCCGCCGAATGCCAGGCCCACTTCGAAACTGTCGTCCTTGACTTGCAAGTCCCAGAACTGGTGCTGCAGGACAATTGTCATTTCTGTTGGGTATTGGGCGAGCATTCTGGGAGACAGGCGCACCCCCTCCGCGGTGGTATCGAAAGAGATGTAAAAATGGTGCTCACCCGGAAGTCCATTCTTGGCCGCATCTGCCAAAACCGTACGCAGAACGCCGCGCAACGCGTCCTGCGTCAACAGGTCGTACCGGATGTGATCGACTGCCATTGAAGAACCCTCTGCGTACCTTCTGCGTACCCTCCCGGACTTGACTGCGCGAATTGCGCTCGGCTCGGCTCTCCAGTTTCGCCGGTCGCCTTGCCTACCGACTCACCGGGAAAATCCTATCCCGGATAAGACCCGCCGCGCCAGGGCGGCTTGAAACGGGCCGAGGCATCTCATCCGGGCGCCTGCGATGGAAAGTGGAGGCTTCTGTTGCCAGGCGCCTCCGAACCCCGCCTGAGGCTGCTAAGACCTCAGGACTTTAGATCGGCTTTCCGAACCGCATTACGCGGCCAGGGCAACCGGAGCATAGTTGTCGTTGGCAACTATGAGTGTGGCCCGATAACGGCGGAACCATGCCGAGCAAAAGCGCGCCCTTTACGCCCTCGTCGATCCTGTTTCGCCCCCGTCTCAGGTATCAGCAGTCAGTAATCAAGGATCAGCGATCAGAAGGCCTTGGCTCTGATTACTGACGACTGATTGCTGGTCCCTGATGCCCAATCCCTGGAATGGTGGAGGCGCCGGGTACTGCCCCCGGGTCCGATAGGTTTATTCCGACGGCCGTTTATTGCCATAGCCGGCTTGCGCCGGCCCGCCCAATATAGTCCCGAACCCGGCGCGGCGAAAGGTCAATGTGTCGTCATGTGTCGTTCCGGGCCTGCGCGATGCGAGCCTTTCCGCTGGCAGGCGGCAAGCGCGCTACCGACAGGTCGCCTTGCAAACACGCCTTGGCGCTCCAGCACCCATCCTGGGGGTGAGCCAGGTTACTTTCCCGAAGCTCGCGAAATTGTGCTACGCGTGAACCTGTGCAAACTGAGCGTCAGGTTCAGGGCACACCGTGCGGGGTTCCAGGAGGGAAAATGTCGGAAAGCGTAACGCCGTCCCCCGACGGGACGGGTGGGGTATCCGAGGTCCGCAGTCAAAATCTCGTCGGTGGTATAATCGTTACGGTGCTTGGTTTGGCGCTGCTGGGCTTCTCGTTTTTCATGCCCGGCACCACCATGGTCCCCCGCATGATGGCGGTTCTCGTTGCCCTTGCCGGGATCGCCACGGCGATGGGAGTCTTGCCGGTACAGGCTCCGCGGGATTTCTACGGCGGGCTGGTCCTGGTCATGGTGCCGACCTTGGCCTTGATGGCTTCATCCGACCTGCCGGGGCAGCGCGGCTTTGCCTTTGGTCCGGGCACCGCCCCGAGACTTTTCTCGCTGATACTTGCGGCGCTCGGCGCCATGGTCGCGGTTGGAGGGGTGTTTACCGAAGGACCGCCGATCGAGAGATACAAGATTCGTGGCCCGCTGCTGGTCATTATCGGCATTCTTGCTTTCGCTGCCATGATCCGGCCGCTGGGTCTTTTCCCCGCGACCTTCCTGGCCTTCATGATCTCCATCCTGGGGTCGACGGAGATGCGGTGGATCGAGAGTCTCATCGCAGCAGCAGCCATGACCCTCTTTTGCTGGCTCTTGTTCGTCGTTCTGCTCGGTCTGCCGTTCCAGCTCTGGCCGCGCTTCTGAGCGGGGTAGAGGTTAAGTCATGTCGGAACTTCTGAATAACCTCTGGATGGGCTTTCACGTCGCTTCCAACCCGTTCAACGTCCTGTTCTGCCTCCTGGGCGCACTGGTCGGAACATTGGTGGGCGTTCTTCCCGGAATCGGAACGGTCGCCACCATTGCCATGCTGCTCCCCATCACCTTTGGGCTGCCCCCGGTTGGAGCTCTGATCATGCTCGCCGGCATCTACTACGGAGCACAATATGGCGGCTCGACCACCTCGGTATTGGTGAACATCCCGGGTGAGGCTACGTCCGTCGTCACCTGCCTCGACGGCCACCAGATGGCGCGGCAAGGCCGTGCCGGGCCGGCGCTGTCCATTGCCGCAATTGGCTCGTTCTTCGCGGGGTGCGTCGCGACCGTGCTTGTCGCCGCGCTGGGGGCGCCCCTGACCGGCCTTGCCCTGCTGTTCGGTCCTGCCGAATATTTTTCCCTGATGGTGCTCGGCCTCATTTTCGCGGTCGTGCTCGCCAAGGGCTCGGTGCTCAAGGCCGTGGCCATGGTGCTCACCGGGCTCTTGCTGTCCATGGTCGGATCGGATCTTGAGACCGGCGCGGGGCGCATGACCTTCGACATCGCAGAGCTTGCCGACGGCATCGGCTTTGCGAATATCGCCATGGGAGTGTTCGGATTTGCGGAGATCATCCGAAATCTGGAATTACCGGCGGAGAGTCGGGACATCGTCAAGGCGAAGATCACCGGGCTGATGCCGACCCGCAAGGATCTGATCGATTCGGCAGGCGCGATCGCGCGCGGAACCGCGCTCGGATCTCTGCTTGGCATTCTGCCGGGTGGCGGCGCGGTGATTGCGTCATTTGCGGCCTACACCTTCGAGAAGAAAATAGCCAAGGATCCGTCCCGATTTGGCCGTGGCGCCATCGAGGGCGTGGCGGCACCGGAAAGTGCCAACAACGCCGCGGCGCAGACCTCGTTCATTCCGCTGCTGACGCTGGGCATCCCGCCAAATGCAGTGATGGCGCTCATGGTCGGTGCCATGACCATTCATGGCATCGTGCCCGGGCCGCAGGTGATGACCAAGCAGCCCGAGCTGTTCTGGGGCATGATCGCGTCCATGTGGATCGGCAATCTGATGCTGATCGTCATCAATCTGCCCCTGGTCGGAGTGTGGGTGAGCCTTCTGCGCGTGCCATATCGCTTGCTCTATCCGTCCATCATCGTGTTCTGCTGCATCGGCATCTATTCCATCAACAACTCTCCGACCGACGTGGTGATTTCTGCCATCTTCGGAGTGATCGGGTTCTGGTTGGTCAAGCATGACTTCGAGCCGGCGCCGATGTTGCTGGGCTTCGTGCTGGGACCTTTAATGGAAGAGAATCTGCGGCGGGCCATGCTGATCGCCCGTGGGGATGCTACGGTGTTTTTCACCCGGCCGATCTCCGCTGTCCTGCTCATTACTGCCATGTTCTTGCTCGTCATCGCCGCACTGCCCAAGATTCGCCGCCGGCGCGACGAGGTCTTCGTGGAGTAGCGCCGCTCGCAATCAGGTCGGGGGCCGTTCTCGGGAACGACTTGCGCGCCTTCCCGTGCGGTGCTGCTTCGCCGTGAGACCGTGGCTGGGTGCCATACGCGGCGGTTTTTCCCAGCTTGTGCAGATGCGCCAGGTGGCTGCGCGCTCGATCATTCGTCGCCAGGGGGATAGACTCCCGCCGAGTCGCTCCCTAGCCCTTCGAACCGCGACGACCCATGCGCCAGTACCTGGATCTGATCGAACGAATTCTTTCCCGCGGTGCCCGGAAGCAGGACCGTACCGGTACGGGAACGCTTTCGATCTTCGGGCACCTGATGCGCTTCGACCTGCGTGAGGGCTTTCCTCTCACCACGACAAAAAAGCTGCACCTCAAATCGATCATCTATGAGCTGCTTTGGTTCCTCTCCGGCGACACCAATGTCAAATATCTTAATGACCATGGCGTCACCATCTGGAACGAGTGGGCCGATGGAGCGGGCGAGCTTGGCCCTATCTATGGAAAGCAATGGCGATCGTGGCGCGTGCCGGACGGCGGCGCCATCGACCAGATTGCCAACGTGCTTGCTTCCATTCGCCGCGACCCCAATTCGCGCCGCCTCATCGTGACGGCTTGGAATCCGGCGGATATCGACAATATGGCGCTGCCGCCGTGTCACTGTCTTTTCCAGTTCTATGTTGCCGAGGGCCGGCTGTCCTGCCAGCTCTATCAACGGTCCGCCGACGTTTTTCTTGGCGTGCCGTTCAATATCGCTTCCTATGCGTTGCTGACCTTGATGCTGGCGCAGGTCACCGCACTGGAGCCAGGCGAGTTCGTGCACACGCTTGGTGATGCACACCTCTATCTGGATCACCTGGAGCAGGCGAAGCTTCAGCTGACCCGTCCGCCGCGCCCGCTGCCCAGAATGCGGATCAATCCCGCCGCGACCGATCTTTTCGCATTCCGCTACGAGGATTTCCTGCTCGAGGGCTACGATCCCCACCCGCATATCAAGGCCCGTGTCGCCGTGTGAGATGGTGGCAAGGGCGTCGCCCCGCTCCGCACGCAATGAGGACATAGAGCCGCAGACATAGAGCCGCGTTGTAACGCGGTGTCGCCTCACCTATAACGCCGCCACAGCGCCGGCGGCTGGAGCGGTGCAGCGAGGAGACAGCTCATGCCGTGGAGCAATCAGGGCGGCGGGCCCTGGGGAACGGGTGGTGGGAGTGGAGGGGGCAAGGGGCCTTGGGGCTCCGGCCCGCAACCATCCGGAAGCGCGCCGCCGGATTTCGAGGAATTTCTGCGGCGCAGCCAGGACAAGCTGCGCAACATATTGCCCGGAGGCAATCTCGGCGGCAAGGGACTTGGCCTGATTGTCCTCGCCGCAATCGCGATCTGGGGATTGTCCGGATTCTTCCGCGTCGATCCCGATGAGCTCGGCGTGGTCCTGCGCTTTGGCAAATACGTGCGCGACGCCAAACCCGGTCTCAACTATCACCTGCCGTATCCCATCGAGTCGGTGCTTACTCCGAAGGTAACCCGGGTCAACCGGATCGACATCGGCATGCGCCTCGTCGAGGACCTGCGTCGCGGTACCACCGTTCGCGACGTTCCGGAAGAAAGCCTCATGCTCACCGGCGACGAGAATATCGTCGACGTGGATTTCTCGGTGTTCTGGCTGGTCAAGCCGGACGGAGCCGGGGATTACCTTTTCAACATTCAGCAGCCCGAAGGCACCGTCAAAGCTGTCGCGGAAAGTGCCATGCGCGAGATTGTAGGCCGCTCCACCCTTCAGCCAATCCTCACCACCCGACAACCTGTCGAGGCCGCCGTTCAGGAATTGATGCAGACGACACTCGATAAATATGGAGCCGGTATTCAGATAACGCAGGTTCAATTGCAGAAGGTCGATCCCCCCTCGCAGGTCATTGACGCCTTCCGCGACGTCCAGGCGGCTCGCGCCGATCTCGAACGGGCGCAGAACGAGGCCCAGACCTACGCCAACAAGGTTATTCCGGAGGCGCGCGGCAAGGCGGCGCAGATCACCCAGAGCGCCGAAGCCTACCGGGAGCAGACCGTCGCGGAAGCTAAGGGCGCGACTGCCCGTTTTTTGAAGGTTTACGATGAATACAAGAAAGCGCCGGACGTCACGCGCCAGCGGATGTATCTGGAGACCATGGAGCGACTGTTCGGGGGCACGGACAAGATCATCCTTGATTCCGGGGCAAGCGGCGGCGTGGTTCCTTATCTGCCGCTCGATCAGCTGATGCGACGTCCTCAGCAGGGTACGCCCCAAACGGGAGGCGGACGATGAGACTGGGAATGTTCGGCGGCTTGGTTGCTGCCCTTGTCATCGTCGCGCTGATCATTGCTTACAGCACGCTGTTTACCGTCTATCAGACCCGTCAGGCACTGGTGGTGCGCCTCGGTCAGCCCATGCGCGTGGTTACCGCACCCGGATTGAACTACAAGATCCCGTTGATCGACACGGTCATTCCGGTGGACAAGCGCATTCTCGATCTGGAAAATCCGGCGCAGGAGGTCATCGCCTCCGATCAGAAACGCCTCGTGGTCGATGCCTTCGCGCGCTACCGCATCATAGATGCGCTGAAATTCTATCAGTCTGTCGGCACCGTCGAGGGAGCGAATTCGCGTTTGTCCACTCTGCTCAATTCGGCGCTGCGCCGCGTTCTCGGCGAGGCCACCCTGACCCAGGTGGTGCGCGACCAGCGCGAGCAGCTCATGACGCGGGTGCGCGAGCAGCTCGAGGGCGAGGCGCAGGCCTTCGGCATTTCGATCGTCGATGTCCGCATCCGCCGCGCCGACCTGCCGGAGCAGAACAGCATGGCCGTGTATCAGCGCATGCAGACCGAACGCCAGCGCGAAGCTCAGGAATTCCGCTCACAGGGCACGCAGCGCGCGCAAGAGATTCGCGCAAAAGCGGATCGCGATGTGACCGTTTTGCTGGCGGAAGCGCAGTCCAAGGGCGAGCAGACCCGCGGCGAGGGGGACGCCGAGCGCAATCGCATCTTCGCCGAGGCCTATGGCCGCGATCCCGATTTCTTTTCGTTCTACCGCTCGATGCAGGCTTACGAGACCGGCCTGCGTCCCAATGACACGCGCATGCTGCTCAAACCAGATTCGGATTTCTTCCGCTTCTTCGGCGACCCCGCAGGCAAGCCCCGTGAAGGCTCCGCTCCTTCCCGCTCGCCAGCTTCCGGCTCCACAGCTCCGTCGCAAACGCCGCCCCGGTAGGAGCTTAGCCTCGCGCTCACGACCGCGCTGTCGGGAAAATGGCCCAGTTCCTCATCGCGATCGGGCTTGTTCTTGTGATCGAGGGGCTGCTGTTTGCGGCTTTCCCGGCCGCTGCCAAGAGGCTGGCCGCTACCGCCATGGAGAGCCCGGATAACTCGCTGCGCGTGGCCGGTATCTTGTCTGCGGTGCTCGGGCTCGTTCTCATCTGGCTGGTGCGGGGGTGAAAGGAACGTTATGAGGAGATTGCCGGTTTGTTAGGCGGACAGACCTGGGGCGGGACAACGTCCCGATTCTGCCCCAATCGCGGCGACAGTTTTTCCCGTCCGAGACCGGCCTTGCGTCGATAGGCGGACGGGAGCACTAATCTCGCAACAATCGATTCAGGAGCCAAAGCAATGCTCGGCACTTTCCCCCATTGGATTCTGCAGATCCGGCGGCCCGTCCTGGCCACGACGACGCTGGTTGCGATGCTCTTTGCTCCGCTCAGCACGTCCTATGCTGCGCACGGCCCGGACAACATAGCCGATGTAGCGGAAAAAGTTATCGACGCGGTGGTCAATATCTCTACTTCACAGAAAGTCGAGGCGCGCAATACCCCGATGCCGCAGCTGCCGAACGACCCGCAGCTGGATGAGCTGTTCAGAGACTTCTTCAATCGGCGTGGCGGCGATCCTCGCAATCACGAGAATAGTCCGCACCGCATCAGCTCGCTGGGCTCGGGCTTCATTATCGACCCGTCCGGCATCGTTGTGACCAACAATCACGTGATCGCCGAGGCCGATGAGATTACGGTCATTCTCAATGACGGCACGCGGCTCAAGGCCGACCTCATCGGCAAGGATCAGAAGACCGACCTCGCGCTCCTGCGGGTGAAACCCGACAAGCCGCTCAAGGCCGTCAAGTTCGGCGACTCGGAGAAGCTGCGCCTGGGAGAATGGGTTATTGCCATCGGCAATCCCTTCAGCCTCGGCGGCTCGGTGACCGCCGGCATCGTCTCGGCGCGCAACCGCGACATCAATTCAGGTCCTTATGACAACTATATCCAGACCGACGCCTCCATCAATCGCGGCAATTCCGGTGGTCCCCTGTTCAACCTCGACGGCGAGGTCGTCGGCATCAACACCGCGATCATATCGCCGTCCGGCGGCTCGATCGGGATCGGTTTTGCCGTGCCGGCAAAGACCGCGGTGCCGGTCATCGATCAACTCCGCCAGTTCGGCGAAACCCGCCGGGGCTGGCTCGGGGTACGCATACAGCAGGTGACCGACGAGATCGCCGACAGCCTGAACATCAAGCCGCCGCGTGGGGCGCTAGTTGCCGGAGTGGACGACAAGGGTCCGGCGAAGCCTGCCGGGATCGAGCCAGGCGACGTCATCGTCAAGTTCGATGGCAAGGACATCAAGGAAATGCGCGATCTGCCGCGTGTCGTCGCGGACACCCCTGTGGGCAAGCAAACGCCCGTGGTCGTCATTCACAAGGGCAAGGAAGAAACCAAGACGGTCACGCTCGGCCGGCTTGAGGACGGCGAGAAGCTGGCGGCTGCCGAACCGAAGAATGGCGGCGTGCCTGACCAGAGCGTGGTCAAGAAGACCCTCGGAATCGAGCTTGCCGATATGTCCGGTGATCTGCGCAAGCGCTACAAGATCAAGGACACCGTCAACGGCGTGGTCATCACCGGTGTCGACGCTTCTTCGCCGGCCGTCGACAAGCGACTGTCGCCGGGCGACGTCATAGTCGAGATTGCCCAGGAAGCAGTCGCGAATACCGACGACTTCCAGGCCAAGGTCGATAAGCTCAAGAAGGATGGCCGCAAGTCAGCGCTGCTGTTGATTGCGGGCGCCGATGGCGAGCTGCGGTTCGTGGCCGTGAGCCTGCAGTAGCAGGGGCCATCATTTCCCGGAGTGACACTGGTGGAACGCCTTACGTCACCCTACTCGACAAACTCCTCGCGGCGATAGCCTTGGGCGTAAAGGAGGGCGGTGAGGTCGGCGTGATTGATGGACGCCGCGGCGGCGGCCGCGACCTTGGGCTTGGCGTGGTAGGCCACTCCAAGACCGGCCGCCTCGATCATCGCGATGTCGTTTGCGCCATCGCCGGTCACCAACGTCTCGTCCGGCCGTAGATCGAGCTTTCGCCTGAGCTCCACGAGCGTTGCAAGCTTGGCTTCGCGCCCAAAGATCGGCTCGCACACCTCGCCCGTCAGTCGGCCATCGGCATCGACGCCGAGCTTGTTGGCGCGGCTCTCGTCAAACCCGATCATTGCGGCAATTCGCTCGGTGAACAGCGTGAAGCCTCCGGTCACGAGGCAGGTATAGGCGCCGTTTCGGCGCATCGTGGACACCAGCAGGCGCGCTCCGGGCGTGAGGCGGATCCGGTCCTTGATGACCTCGTCCACGACCGCCGCCGGCAATGCCTTCAGCAGCGCGACACGTGCGCGCAGTGCCGGCTCGAAATCGATCTCGCCGCGCATGGCACGTTCGGTGATTGCCGCTACCTGCGGCTTCACGCCCACGTAATCGGCAAGCTCGTCGATGCACTCCTGCCCGATCATGGTCGAATCCATGTCGGTGAGGAGCAGCTTCTTGCGGCGCCCGGAGGCGGGCTGCACGACCACGTCGGCGCAAGCTCCGACAAGTGCGGCCTGCAGTTTGTCGGTGATTGCCCGTGTCTCGCTTGCCGGGGCGCTGAACGGAACATCGGCAGCAATGGCGGGCGCAAGCCAGACCGGCGCACCCGCTGCGGGCAGGGCGCTTCGAACGCGTGCGAAAGCGCGCGCATCGAGTCCCGGGGGCGACGGTGAGATCAGGGTCGCGACCAGGCTCGCAGGCGCATGCACCGCCGACATCAAACGGCGCGACGTTGGACCACCATCGCTACCGACGGCGCCGCGCCGGAGATCGCGTTCGGTCCTGCGGTCCGGGTGCGCAGCCGCGGGCGCGCGGGCCGGTAGCGCCACCATCCGGCGGCGGCAATGGCAAGCCCGGTGAGGAGCACCCACCACGCCGGCCGCACTTCCATCCCGGGATCGAGATGGGCGAGCAGGACGCGACGGGCATCGACCCCGCTGGTGAACATGTAGATCGCGGCTTCACCCACGGCGGTTATGAGTGCGCCGGCGCAGGCGAGGAATACGAGGTGAAGGGGAGTAACCTCGCCATTGAGCCGGAGGCACACCCGATACCCCAGCAGCCAGACCAGAAAGCCTGCCATCAGCGTCGGCTCATAGATGTTGAGCTTGGACTGGATGAAGAAATGCACCGCCGCGAGAGGCGCGATCGCATATGCGCACCGGTGCAGCGCGTGCCAGCGCTGCGCGCCAAGCCGCCTGACCGCCGCGTCGGTCGAGGTTGCGGCAAGGGCGATCAGGCCCGTCAATGCCAGAGCGCCGATGGTCAGATAGATGCGCAGGACGATCTCGCTCGCGACCTTGATCAGATCGAAGTGCTGATCGAGGATGTAGAGGGAGATGTGCAGGATGCCGTAAGCCGCGCAGCCGACCCCGAGGGTGCGCCGCGCCAGTCCTAGCCGCGGAAACCTCAGCAGCCGCTGTGCCGGCGTGACGGCGAGCGTGATGAAAAGCAGGCGCAGCGTCCAGTCGCCGCCCTGATGGATGGCCTCGGTAATGGGGCGGGGGCCGAGATCCCCGCTGATGGCCTGGAAAGCGATCCAGAGCGCCGGAAGGACCGCGCCGGCAAAGGCGACGACCTTGACCGGCGACCACCGTCCGGACCGTTCACGCAGGAAGGGCATCGTCCAGCATGCTCCCGAATCTGGAGCCGAACATACAGGCTTCCAGATCAAGCTCTAATCAAAAGCGATCACGATTGACCTTGACGCCCGTGCAGGCCATCCAGTATAAGCGCTAGCAAGCCGGTGGATTAGCATCGTGTCCATGCGCACATTTATTACGAAGCTTATCGTCCTTGTAGGAAGGCGCACCGCCGCAGTTGGCTGAGCCATCTGCGATCGGCGGTGCGCGTTAATGGGCCCTCGTGGCCCTTTTTGATTTTAAAGATGGTCTCGAATGAGCGGAAAACCACCATGAGTACAGAGATGAGCGGCGCTGAGATGGTGATTGCGGCGCTTGCGGAGCAAGGCGTCGAGCACCTGTTCGGGTACCCCGGAGGGGCGGTGCTCCCGATCTATGATGCGCTGTTCGAGCAGGACAAGGTCAGGCACATTCTGGTGCGCCACGAGCAGGGTGCCGTGCACGCCGCCGAGGGTTACGCGCGCTCTACCGGCAAAGTGGGTTGCGTGCTGGTGACCTCGGGGCCTGGCGCCACCAACGCGGTGACCGGCCTCACCGACGCCCTGATGGATTCGATCCCGCTGGTCTGTCTCACCGGGCAGGTGCCGACCCACCTGATCGGCAACGATGCCTTCCAGGAGTGCGATACCGTCGGCATCACGCGGCCGTGCACAAAATACAATTATCTGGTCAAGAGCATCGCGGATCTTCCGCGTGCGCTGCACGAGGCCTTCCACATCGCGAAAAGCGGGCGTCCCGGTCCGGTGGTCGTCGACATCCCGAAGGATATCCAGTTCGCCAAGGGGCTCTATTCCAGGCCCAAGGATTTCCAGCACAAGGGCTACCAGCCCAAGGTCAAGGCGGAGACGGATCGGATCAAGGCCGCCATCGACCTGATGCAACAGGCCAAGCGACCGCTGTTTTATACCGGGGGAGGGGTGATCAACTCCGGCCGGGAGGCGAGTCAGCTGTTGCGCGATCTGGTCAAGGTGACCGGGTTCCCCATCACCTCGACCCTGATGGGCCTCGGCGCCTACGCGGCCTCGGATCCGCAATGGATCGGCATGCTCGGCATGCACGGCACCCTCGAGGCCAATCTCGCCATGCACGATTGCGATCTCATGATCTGCATGGGCGCGCGCTTCGACGACCGCATTACCGGCCGCCTCGATGCCTTCTCGCCGGGCTCGAAGAAGATCCATGTCGATATCGACCCATCCTCGATCAACAAGAACGTGAAGGTCGACCTGCCGATCATCGGCGATTGCGGCCATGTGCTGGAAGACATGGTGCGGATCTGGCGCTCCACCGCGCGGCAGGCGGACAAGCAGGCGCTCGCCGCCTGGTGGAAACAGATCGACAAGTGGCGCGCGCGCCGCTCCCTCGCGTTTCGCAACTCGAACGAGATCATCAAGCCGCAGTACGCGATCCAGCGGCTCTACGAGCTCACCAAGGATCGCGACACCTACATCACCACGGAAGTTGGCCAGCACCAGATGTGGGCGGCGCAATTCTATCGCTTCGAGGAGCCGAACCGCTGGATGACGTCCGGTGGTCTCGGCACCATGGGCTATGGCCTGCCGGCCGCGGTCGGCGTCCAGCTTGCTCACCCCAAATCGCTGGTGATCGATATTGCGGGCGAGGCCTCGGTGTTGATGACCATGCAGGAAATGTCGACGGCGGCGCAGTACCGCCTGCCGATCAAGATCTTCATTGTGAACAACAAGTATATGGGGATGGTGCGCCAGTGGCAGGAGCTGCTGCACGGGGGGCGCTATTCCGAAAGCTACATGGACGCGCTGCCCGATTTCGTGAAGCTCGCCGAGGCCTATCACGCGGTCGGGATCCGCTGCGAGCGGCCGGGGAATCTCGATGCCGCCATCCGCGAGATGATCGATGTGGACAAGGCGGTGATCTTCGACTGCGTGGTGGATCCGGCGGAGAACTGCTTCCCCATGATCCCGTCCGGTCGCGCGCACAATGAGATTCTGCTCGGGGATTCCGCCCTGACCGTAGAGGAGGCCATTACCGAAGAGGGCAAGGTGATGGTGTAAGGAGCGCGTGCTGTGAACGCCACGACCCATTACCCTGCGGCCACGGTTGCGCAGCAGAGCGAGACCCATACCCTTTCGGTTCTTGTCGACAACGAGCCGGGCGTGCTCGCCCGGGTGATCGGGCTGTTCTCCGGGCGCGGCTACAACATCGATTCGCTCACTGTCTCGGAGACCGAGCATGAGCGCCATCTCTCGCGTATCACCATCGTCACCCGCGGCACGCCCTTGGTCATCGAGCAGATCAAGAACCAGCTCGATCGCCTCGTGCCGGTGCACCGGGTCATCGACATGACCGTGTCCGGCCCGCACATCGAGCGCGAGCTTGCCATGGTCAAGGTGCGCGGCAAGGGCGAGCATCGGCTGGAGGCGCTCCGCCTCTCCGACGCGTTCCGCGCGCGCGTGATCGATGCTTCCACCGAGAGCTTCGTGTTCGAGATTACCGGCGCGCGCGACAAGATCGAGAGCTTCATCGCGCTCATGCTGCCGCTCGGCCTGGTCGAGGTCTCCCGCACCGGCATCGTGGCCATCGGGCGCGGTCCGGAGGGGATGTGATAGATTGACCTCCCCATGCAGCCTGATGCTCGCGTTCAACGTCGTGCTGGAGCTGGAATAGAGAGGAACCATGCGTGTTTATTATGATCGCGACGCCGACATCAATCTGATCAAGGGCAGGAAGATTGTCATCATCGGCTATGGCAGCCAGGGCCATGCCCATGCGCTCAACCTGCGCGATTCCGGCGTCAAGGATGTCGCGGTCGCGCTGCGCAAAGGCTCGCAAGGGGTGAACAAGGCGCAAGGCGAGAAGCTCAAGGTGATGGAGGTCGCCGAGGCTGCCAAATGGGCTGACGTGATGATGATGCTCACGCCCGACGAGCTTCAGGCCGACATCTACCGCGACCATCTCCACGGTAACATGAAAAACGGCGCGGCGCTGATGTTCGCCCACGGGCTCAACATCCATTTCAACCTGATCGAGCCGCGTGCCGATCTCGACGTCATGATGATCGCGCCCAAGGGCCCGGGCCATACCGTGCGCGCCGAGTACCAGCGCGGAGCCGGGGTGCCGATGCTCATGGCAGTGCACAGGGACGTCTCCGGCAATGCCCATGATCTGACGCTCTCCTATGGTGCGGCGATCGGCGGCGGCCGCGCCGGAATCATCGAGACCACGTTCCGCGAGGAGTGCGAGACCGACCTCTTCGGCGAGCAGACGGTGCTGTGCGGCGGGCTCGTCGAGCTGATGAAGGCCGGCTACGAGACCCTGGTCGAAGCCGGCTACGCGCCCGAGATGGCCTATTTCGAGTGCGTTCACGAGATGAAGCTGATCGTCGACCTGATCTACGAGGGCGGCATCGCCACCATGAACTACTCGGTCTCCAACACCGCAGAGTACGGCGAGTACGTCTCCGGCCCGCGGGTGGTGAACGAGGCCACTCGCGCCGAGATGAAGCGCATTCTTGCCGACATCCAGAGCGGTGTCTTCGCCCGCAACTGGATGCTGGAGAACCGGGTCAATCAGACCTCGTTCAAGGCGATGCGCGCGCGAATGGCCGCGCATCCGATCGAGGAGATCGGCGCCAAGCTGCGCGCCATGATGCCGTGGATCAAGCAAAGGGCGCTGGTCGACCGCAGCCGGAATTAGTATGGCAGCGGGGGCGCCTGCGATTGCGCTGCGGGACATCGCCGTTACCTTCCGACTGACGGACGGGGTCGCCTATCCCGCGATCAAGAGCACCTCGCTTTGCGTTGCCGACGGTGAGTTTGTCGCTATCGTCGGCCCGACGGGCTGCGGGAAATCGACGCTTCTCAACATCGCGGCGGGGCTGATTGCCCCCACTGCCGGAGAGGTTCACATCCTCGGTACACGACTGCGCGGCCTCAATCGCCAAGCCGGCTATCTTTTCCAGGCGGAGGCGCTGTTTCCCTGGAAGAGCGCACTCGATAACGTCGCAATCGGTCTCGAGACTGCGGGTGCGGAGCGCAGGAAAGCGCGGGCGCGGGCGCAAGGCTGGCTCGACCGCGTGGGCCTGGGCGCGTTCGCCGCTCGCTATCCCCACATGCTCTCCGGCGGCCAGAGGAAGCGGGTCGGGCTTGCGCAGGTCCTCATCCGGGATCCCAAGATCCTGCTGATGGACGAGCCGTTTGGACCGCTCGATGCGCAAACCCGGCAGATCATGGGCAATCTCCTCCTCGATCTGTGGAGCGGCGACCGCAAGGCGGTGCTGTTCGTCACCCATGATCTGGAAGAAGCGATCGCTCTCTCCGACCGCGTCGTGATCATGTCCGCCGGACCGGCAGCGCATGTGATCGGCGACTGGACGGTTGCGCTTCCGCGCCCGCGCGACATTGCCGAGATCAAGACGGAACGCGCCTTCCACGACCTGCATCGCGAGATCTGGGCCGTGCTCAAGAGCGAGGTGCTCAAGGGCTACGCGCAGACCGGCGGATGATCCTTTGGGACGTCGTCCTGATGAGTTGCCCGCGCCGAACCGACGCCGTGCCGTTGGTCGGACGGAGGCGGCGCGGGCGTCGAAGGATACCGCCCGACGCCCGCGTCGCTGCCGCGCCGCCATCCTTCGAGGCTCGCTCGCCAATGGTACTGCGTCACAAACTACGCTGTCATTCCGGGGCGTCGGCAAGTCGGTTTCACCGACTTGCCGACGAGCCCGGAATCCATAACCCCAAGCAATAATGTGTGCCTCGCAGCGTAACCACTTTCATCACTGCACGGCCTGTGGTTATGGATTCCGGGCTCCGCTTGCACTCGGACGGCGCGAAGCGCCGATCCGAGTGCTCGCGGCCCCGGAATGACAGAATGACAAATAACGTGATGTCGCGAGCGATGCTCCTTCTTCTCCAAGTGCTCGTGGCCGTTTTCCTCGTGCTGTTGTGGCACGTCTTCACCACGGTGCCGATCGGCGGGATCAAGCTCCTGCCGCCGTTCTTCTTCTCGACCCCCTCCGATGTCGCGGCCCGCATCGGCAAGTGGCTGATCGAGGGTACGATCTGGCATCACCTCTGGGTGACGCTCCTCGAAGCGATACTCGCCTTCCTCATTGGTGCGATTGCAGGCATCCTGATCGGGTTCTGGTTTGCCCGTCAGCCCACAGTCGCTGCCGTGCTCGATCCCTACGTAAAGATGACGAACGCCTTGCCGCGCGTGGTGCTCGCTCCGATCTTCGCGCTTTGGCTCGGGCTCGGCATCTGGTCGAAGGTTGCCCTTGGGGTCACGCTGGTGTTTCCCATCGTGTTCTTCAATGTCTATCAAGGCGTGCGGGAAGTGAGCCCGGCGGTGCTGGCCAATGCCCGCATGCACGGGATGGATGAGCGGGCGCTCACGCGCCATGTCTATTGGCCCTCCGCGCTGTCCTGGATGTTCTCGTCACTGCATACGTCGGTCGGCTTTGCGGTCGTGGGTGCGGTGGTGGGCGAATATCTCGGCTCGGCCGCCGGGCTGGGCTACGTCATCCAGCAGGCGGAAGGCGTATTTGATGTGGCCGGGGTGTTTGCCGGAATGGTCGTGCTCACCGCTTTTGTGATTGCGATCGACTGGCTGGTCACGCTTGCCGAGCGCCGCCTGCTGGTCTGGCGGCCTGCGGCGGCGGAAACCCGAATTTCGTAGGGTGGAAACCGGGCGCTGTCGCACACCGGGCCACGCGGTGGGTTACGCGGCCGATCTCGCCGGGGCGAGCTCGGCCGCTAATCCTACTGCATCACAAACTACTCTAGCCCGTCATTCCGGGGCCGAGAGCGCTCGGATCGGCGCTTCGCGCCGTCCGAGTGCGAGCGGAGCCCGGAATCCATAACCACAGGCCGTGCAGTGATGAAAGTGGTTAACGCTGCGGTCGCACACATCACTGCTTGGGGTTATGGATTCCGGGCTCGCAGGCAAATCGGCACAGCCGATTTGCCTGCGCCCCGGAATGACGTCGAGGCGCAGCGCTCGTGCAGCCCTGTCGATCGTGGTAAGGCCGCTTGCGTGGAAGGTCAAAGCTTCAGCGCAGCGCGGCCGGATCAGAGCATCGCAACCACTGTCGTACCGGTCGAGCGGCTTGAGCTGACATTTGCGCCGGAACCGTGGAGCTTCGCGCAGCAACGTCGCGCCGACATCGAGGCGCATTTTGCCGCCCTGCGCCGGTCTAAGCCGGCGCTCTGGAACGGCCGCATCCTGATGCTGCGCCGGCATGCGATCGAGGGCAGGGTGTTCCACGGCGCTTATTTGGAGACGGATTTCGCCAGCATGCTGGCCTGGCGGCACTGGGGCTTTCCCGATCCGCACGTGAAGAACTGTTTCGGCATGGCGGCGCTGCGCACAAGCGACGGCGCCTTCGTGCTCGGCGTCATGGCGGAGCACACCGCCAATGCGGGGTGGATCTATTTTCCCGCCGGCGTCCCCGACCTCAGCGACGTCGATGGTTCCCGCGTCGATCTTTCCCGCAGCATCATGCGCGAATTGACCGAGGAGACCGGCGTGCCGGCGGCCGAGCTCGATCCGCAGGAAGGCTGGACCACGGTGCTCGCCGGTGCCCGCGTGGCGCAGATAAGGATTGTTCGCGCTCAGCAGACGGCGCAAACGCTGCGCGAGCGCATTCTTGCGCACATCGCGCAGGAGGAGGAGCCCGAGCTTGCCGGCATTCGTGTCGTGCGCAGTCCCGCCGATCTCGACCCGATGATGCCGCCCTATGTCATCGCCTTCCTGCGCCACGTGTGGAGCTGTAGCCCTGAGGTGGCTTGGTAGCGGCGACGCATGCGTCGCCCGGCATCCGTTGCAACCCCGGAGGGGCGAGGCAATGCGGGGCACCCAAAAAACGCATTGCGTTTTTTGCAGACCCCGACCTCGCCCCTACGAATGCGTTGCCGGCGCCCCAAGCAAATAGGTGCTTGCGAGCATGGCCGCGGTTCCGCTACAAGGGAATGCGATGCTGAGTTGGCGCGAAATTAACCTGTTCGCGCAACTCTCTGGTTTGGATGTTCGGGCTTGGACATTCCGGCCTGGACGTGACGAGGGCGATGTGATGCCGATGGGTCGCGAGTTCCGCGCCATCAGCCGGGAGCCGCATGGCCTTCCCGCGGCCGCCCTCATTATTGGCGGGCTCCTGCTCCTTAGCGTCCCCTGAGGGCCGGCCGGGCGGTTTGCGCCTGGGCGCTCAGGGGAGGCAGAAGCACCCGCCGGCGCCCCAGCAAGGCGCCAAAGACCACCAAGGACTGCATCATGACCGCACCATCAAGATCCGAGAAGGATCGCGTTCTCGTCTTCGATACCACCTTGCGCGACGGCGAGCAGTGCCCCGGCGCCACCATGACCCACGAGGAGAAGCTCGAAGTGGCCGAGCTTCTCGACCAGATGGGCGTGGACATCATCGAGGCCGGGTTTCCCGTCGCTTCCGAGGGCGACTTTGCCGCCGTGCAGGAGATTGCAAGGCGCAGCCGGAATGCCGTGATCTGCGGGCTCTCCCGCGCCGCATTCAACGACATCGACCGCTGCGCCGAGGCGATCAAGCCGGCGAGACGCAGCCGCATCCACACCTTCATCTCGACCTCTCCCGTGCACATGAAATACAAGCTGCAGAAGGAGCCGCACGAGGTCTATGAGATGGTGATCGCGCAGGTCAGCCGCGCGCGCAATCACACCGACGACGTGGAATGGTCGTGCGAGGACGGCACCCGCACCGAGCATGACTTCCTCTGCCGCTGCGTTGAGGCTGCGATCAATGCCGGCGCCGGCACCATCAATATTCCCGACACGGTGGGCTATACCGTGCCGGAGGAATATTTCGCGCTGATCAGGATGCTGCGCGAGCGCGTGCCGAATTCCGACAAGGCGCGCTTCTCCGCCCATTGCCATGACGATCTCGGCATGGCGGTCGCCAATTCGCTCGCCGGCGTGCGTGCGGGCATCCGTCAGATCGAATGCACCATCAACGGCATCGGCGAGCGCGCCGGCAACGCCGCGCTGGAAGAGGTCGTCATGGCGATGCAGGTGCGCAACGATGTGCTGCCCTACTGGACCGGCGTCGACGCCACCATGCTCACGCGCGCCTCGAAGCTGGTCGCGGCGGCCACGTCGTTTCCGGTGCAGTACAACAAGGCGATCGTGGGGCGTAACGCCTTCGCGCACGAGTCCGGCATCCACCAAGACGGCATGCTCAAGCACACCCAGACCTATGAGATCATGACGCCCGAGAGCGTCGGGGTGAAACAGAGCTCGCTGGTCATGGGCAAGCATTCCGGCCGCCACGCCTTCGTGCACAAGCTCGAGCAGCTCGGATATCAGCTGGCCGGCAATCAGCTCGAGGACGCCTTCGTTCGCTTCAAGACGCTCGCCGACCGCAAGAAGCACATCTACGACGAGGACATCGAGGCGCTGGTCGACGAGGAGATCGCGCACGCCCAGGACCGGGTGAAGCTGGTGAGCCTCACGGTGATTGCGGGCACCATGGGGCCGCAGTCTGCAACCGCCACCCTCGACGTGGAGGGCCGTCATCACACCGTGCAGGCGACCGGCAACGGGCCGGTGGATGCGACCTTCAACGCGATCAAGGCGCTCATCCCCCACCAGGCGGTGCTCGAGCTTTATCAGGTGCACGCGGTGACCGAAGGCACCGACGCGCAGGCGGAGGTTTCTGTGCGTCTCTCCGAGAACGGGAGAGCGGTGACCGCGAAGGGCGCCGATCCGGATACGCTCGTCGCCTCGGCCAAGGCTTATCTTGGCGCGCTCAACAAGCTGATGGTGCGGCGCCAGAAGAGCGGCTTGGAGCCGCTGATCGCCGGCCGCCGCATTCACTCCACTGACGTGGGGTGAGGCGTGATCGTCTAGCCGACTCGGTTGTCATGCCCCGCTTCAAGCGGGGCATCCAGTACGTCCCGGCGTGGCGGCTTGAGGCGAGGTGCTCCAAATCGAACGTTTGGCGATTACTGGATCGTCCGCATGCGCGGACGATGACGACCGTAGGGCTGATGGCTTGTTAAGTGAGGGCATGCGGAACAAGTCCGGGCATAATGGTGTGATATGAACGCACGTACACCAACATGACCGGAATGTAATCCTCGCTCACAAACCGGTGTCTAACATAACTTTAACTTGCCGCGCGGCGCGTTTGCATCTGTACTATGAGCATGTTCGAGTCTGGCGGAGGTCATAACATGTGGAAAGCCATTGTTGCCGGCACGGCGGCGCTCGCGATTGCCGGGACGTCGCTCGTCTATGCGCAGCAGCGCGGACGCATGGAGGAGGGCCAGAGATGGCAGCCCAATACCGAGGATCTGCGCGCGTTCGGTGAGGCACGTATCGCCGCGCTCAAGGCGGGCCTCACGCTCACCCCCGACCAGGAGAAGAACTGGCCGGCTTTTGAGCAGGCCGCCCGCGATTTCGCCAAGCTTCACGTGGAGCACATGAGCGCCAGGCGAAATGCAGTGTCGACCGACGATCCGGCCGAGCGGCTGCGACGGCGCGCCACAGCACTTTCCGAGACGGGGGCGGTCTTGAAGAAGCTGGCGGACGCCACAGATCCCCTGTATAAGAGCCTCGACGAGAACCAGAAGCGGCGGTTCCAGGTGCTTGCCCGCTTGGGCGGTCCCGGACGCGAGGGGCCGGGGCGGCATCACTGGGAACATTTTCGTGAACGCTTCGGCGGCCGCGAAGGCGGGCACGGTTCGTGGTTCCACTGGGGTCCGCAGCGAACGGACGACGGTTCTGGAGATATGGAGCACCCTGGCGCCGAGCGTCTTTAGGTGCCATATATGGGGGTGAATACAGGGGCTAGTCCTTTTTAGAGCCAACGCCGGCGGTCGCACTCCCAGCCCCCCGACACGATCGCCGACGTACGGGAGCCGCCGGGTCCCCACCCGGCGGCTTTCCTTTTGGGGGCGCGCTCCCTCTCCTGGTAGCTCCTGGTAGGGCGGGTTAGCCGTACTGCGTCACAAACTACGCTGTCATTCCGGGGCGTCGGCAAGTCGGTTTCACCGACTTGCCGACGAGCCCGGAAACCATAACCCCAGCCGCAGTTGCTCGCTCGCCGTTCGCAACCGGACGGTCTGTGGTTGGATTCCGGGCTCCGCTCGCGGAGCTTGTGCTCGGACGGCGCATAGCGCCGATCCGAGTGCTCGCGCCCCCGGAATGACAGAATACGTAGTTTGTGACGCAGTAGGATTAACCGGCAAGTCGGCTCAACCGACTTGCCGGCGTAACCCGCCGCCTTCCTCCGCCGTCATGCTGAGGCGCGAGCGAGCATTCGCGAGCGAGCCTCGAAGGCGTCGTGCCGAGGCGCGAGCGAGCATCAGCGAGCGAGCCTCGAAGCATGGCGGCGCCGGGAGCCCAGCCTGATCGGGAGAGGTCGGCCGCAACAGCAGCGGAGCGCGGGTGAGGCACTGCCTCGACGCTACAAAAGGTTGGCCAACCCGCCCCGACAATAGCGCCGCGAGCGAGAAGCTTCAAGGGGCGACGCATGCGTCGCCCTGCTTTACCCGACCCTCTCCACCTGCTCGTCTGCTCGCGTGCGAAGGATCGCGCGCCGACATCGTCACGCGCCAATGCTTGGAAATTGGGCTGCAATGCCTTATCTCTCGCCCTCGTGGTGAAAACACCTGACCATCGTCTCGGTTGGGGCGCATAGCTCAGTTGGTAGAGCAGCTGACTCTTAATCAGCGGGTCCAAGGTTCGAGTCCTTGTGCGCCCACCACATCCAAAACACATCTATCAGATCAGGCGACCAGCCCTGCTGACTCCTTGGCGCTGAGCGTTACCCATCCCGCCGCACCACCGGGGCGGCGATGCTCTCGACCATGATGTTTATGCACGCGGGCTTGCCGCTGGCCAGAGCGCGCTCGATGGCGCCCGGCAGCTCGGCGGCGTCTTCGACAAATTCTCCGTGGCCGCCCATTGCCGCCACGACCTGGTCGTAACGGCAGGGCAGCAGCTCGCAGCCGTGCATGCGATCGCTGCCGTATTCTCTGAGCTGAATCTGGCTCTCGGCGTTCCAGCGCGCGTCGTTGCCGAGCACGGCGACGAACGGCAAGCGGCGGCGCACGGCGGTTTCAAATTCCGCAAGATGGAAGCCGATGGTGCCGTCGCCGAGGACGGCAAACACCGGCGCCTGCAGCTCAACGAGTCGCGCCGAAAGGGCAAAGGACAGCGAGGCCCCGATCGCTCCGGCAACGCCATTCACCAGCCGCCGGCGCGCGGGCAGCATGCTTTGCCCCCACTGCGCAAACTCCCCGCCGTCGCAGATGACAACCGAGTCTGCATTTTGCTCGATATAAGGACGCAAGACGCGGAACACCTCGGCCGGGTGCAATCGGCCAGCCGTCTTGGCAACAACATGCGCCCACGCGGCCGGGCGGTGGTCGAGGGCCGCACGGGCCTCGATCAGCCAATCGTTGCTGCGTGTTTTGGCCATTGCGGCACGGGCGATGAGCGTCTCCGCAGCGTTGCGCGCATCGGCGATGGAGCCGAGGAGCAGTTGCTCGCCTTTCTCATTTGCGGCGCGCTCGATGAGCGCCGCCTCGGGGTCGATGGCGACGACGCGCACGTCGGATTCGAATGCCGGGCCCGATGCCCAGCGCGTCGTGAAATCCAGCGCCTTGCCGAGCAGCACGATCAGATCGATTCGCCGCAGGAGATCGGACAAGGCACCGAGCGTGGCATCGGCCAGGCCGCGCGGGCTCTCCAGGATCGCGGCCGGCGTCTTGGTCGCTGTCTCCAATGCGTTCAGCAGCGCGCGTCCCTTGACGTTCGACAACAGGGGGCCGGCGAAGATGATCGGTCGTTCGGCCGCGGCGAGCGCCGCGAGAACCGCATCCGCAACCGGCGCTGCGAGGGCGGGGGAGGCCGTCCGGTGCGTATCCGGCCAGACGATGGCGTTGCTCTCCACCCGCTCCTCGAGCAGATCGGACGGCAAGCTCAGATGCACCGGGCCGGGGCGACCGGACCGCGCGATCCCGATCGCCTTGCCGACATCATCGCCCAGAGTTGCTGCGGAGCGCGCCGTCCACGATGCCTTGGCGACGGGCGCGGCCATCTCGGCTTGGCGGATTTCCTGAAAGCCGCCACGCCCGACCTCCCAGGTAGCCGCATGCCCCGAGAGCAGCACCATCGGCGATTCCGCCCCGCGCGCCGTGAGTAGGGCGCCGATCGCGTTGGCGTGGCCGGGCCCGCCGGTGACGAGCGCGACCCCGGGCTCTCCGGTGAGCCGCCCCCAGGCATCGGCCATGTGCACCGCAGCCGCCTCGTGGCGTACATGCACGAGATCGAGATCGCTCTCGATCGCGGCATCAAAGATCGACATGATGTGATTGCCGGAAAGCGTGAACACACGCCTGCAGCCGAGCCGGTCGAGCGATTGGGCAACGATATCAGCGCCTCGAAGCGGCTTGGTCATCGCGTTCCTTTACTAAGCTGCGTGATGGGCATGCTTATACCTCCCCCTGAAAGGGACCCTGAAAGGGGGAGGTCGACAGCATTTGCCCCGGCCTTACGCCGGGGCAAATGCTGTCGGGTGGGGGTCCGGTGCTCGGCGCTGATAATTTGCTGATCATCTCGGCCGCGGCTCGACCCCCACCCGGCTCCCCCGACCAAGTCGGGGTCGCCGACCTCCCCCTTTTTAGGGGGAGGTATTGCGGAGCTTGCTGCACCGCTGAGCTGGACGTTGCGGCCGTCGCTGTGGTGCGCGATGATGGGCCAAGCTTAAATTGATGAAACAGGTGCCCTATCATGACGACTGCAGTGCTCGAAGCCAGAACCCATGAATTCGACGTGGAGGACATCGAGTACCTCCGCCACGGCGACAAGCTGCTGCTCGCGCGCGTATTCCGGCCACGCGGGGAGGGGCCGTTCCCAGCGATGGTCGAATGCCATGGCGGCGCCTGGTGCCTCAGCGACCGCACCACCGAGCGCCTGCGCCATGAAGCCATGGCAAAGAACGGCATCGTGTCGATCGCGCTCGATTTCCGCTCGGGCAACGAGGACCCGTATCCCGCCTCGGTGCAGGACATCAACTACGCGGTGCGCTGGGCGAAGCTCAATGGGCGCACGCTGAAGACGCGCGCCGACCTCGTGGGCCTCTCGGGCCAGTCGAGCGGCGGGCATCTCGCGATGCTGGTTGCCATGCGGCCGCACGATCCGCGTTATGCCGCGATCCCGCTCCCTCCCGGCTCGAACGCGCAGGATGCGAGCGTAAGCTGCGTTGTGATGTCGTGGCCGGTGATCAATCCGCTCAGCCGCTACCGGCACGCAAAGCGAGCGCTCGTCGGCCCCAATCCGCCGGAATGGCCGAAGTCCATCATCCCGCGCCAGGACGCCTATTGGCGCAGCGAAGCCAACATGGCCGAGGGCAACCCGATGCTGGCGCTCGAGCGCGGCGAGAAGGTCGAAACCCCGCCCGCGGTCTGGTTCCAGGGCCGCGGCGACGTGTTGCATGACTACAAGGACGCCGACGCGAGTTTCCCGGGCAACGAGCCGCAGCGCTTCGTCGCGAGCTACCGCAACGCCGGCGGCGAGATCACGCTTATATATATCGACGCCGAGCGGCACGCCGGGCACTCCCCGGACCTCTCCAAGACCGGCGACATGTTCGAGCGTATGGGCGTCTTCGTCCACCAGCACATCAGGGTGGAGTAACACTGTAAGCCCCTCGCTATTACACGGCGTTCCCGTGAAATTGATCCACAGGGGTCCCGCACGCACGGCGTGCTTCGGCGGAAACTCCGTGCCTCCCCCTGAAAGGGGGAGGTCGACAGCATTTGCCCCGGCCTTGCGCCGGGGCAAATGCTGTCGGGTGGGGGTCCGGCCCTCGGCGCTCCGCGGCTGGACCCCCACCCGGCTCCCCCCGATCAAGTCGGGGGTCGCCGACCTCCCCCTTTCAGGTGGAGGTATTGCGGAGTCTGCTGCACCGCTGAGTCATCGGTCCGCCCGCTGAGCCGGCTGGAGGGCCACGATGCAATGGCGCGAGCAGGTGGCGGTGGTGACGGGCGGCTCCCGCGGCCTCGGCCGGGCGGCGGCGCGGCTCTTCGCGCAACGCGGCGCCGCCGTCTGCGTGAACTATGCTGCTCATGCCGAGGCAGCCGAGGCGGTGGTCAAGGAGATTGCAAGCGCCGGCGTACGGGCGATCGCGGTCAAGGCAGACGTCGCGAAACCCGCCGCGGTCGACGCCATGGTCGCCCGTGCCGAGGCGGAGCTTGGCCCGGTCAGCATCCTGGTGAACAATGCCGCCATCTCCTGGCAGGGCACGCTCGACACCTACGATGCGGAGCAGGTCGCGCGCATGCGCCGGGTCAACGTTGACGGCATGATCCATGCCACCCGCGCCGTCATGGGCAGCATGCGGGCGCGGCGCTACGGACGCATCGTCAATCTGAGCTCGATCGCCGCGATCGGCACCGCGCTCCCCGGCAACGCCTTCTACGCGGCGGCGAAGGCGGAGGTACTGGCGCTGACGCGGCGCTTTGCGCTCGAGCTCGGTCCCCACGGCATCACCGTGAACGCCGTGGCACCGGGCTTCGTGCGCACCGACATGACCCAGGGCGGCCGCGGCGCGGCGGACTGGCCGGGGACGGAGCGAAACATGGCCGCGCGAGCAATGCTGGGCCGCATCGGCGAGCCGCAGGACATCGCCAATGCGGTTGTGTTCCTCGCCTCGCCGGAGTCAGGCTGGATCACCGCGCAGACGCTCACCGTGGACGGCGGGCGCCTGGACTACATCGGCCACGGTTAGGTTGGGTTCCGTTTGTGTTGATATACAAATCGTGCAGCGTGCGCGGTGTGCTCCCCTGCCCCTTGTGGGGAGGGGCTGGGGGTGGGGGTCAGTGCTGCACCGCTGATTGCATCTCGCCGCAACGACGCTGACTTCTACGGGGGAGGGGCACCTTGACGATTTCACGAGCGCAATGAGCGGGTCGCAATTCGTCGAGCTTCTGGTTGGCGGTCTTGCGATCGGCTGCATCTACAGCCTGATTGCGCTCGGCTTCACCATGATCATTCGGGCGAGCGGCGTCTTGCATTTCGCGCAAGGCGAGCTCGTGATGCTGGGCGCGATGTTCGGGGTCACCGCGCACCGCCTGCTGCCGCTGCCGTTTGCTCCTTTGCTGCTCGTTGGAATGGTGTTCGGCGGGCTTGCCGCCGTCGCCATCGAGCTCGGCGTCTACCGCACGCTGCGCGTGCGCCGCATTCCGCTGATCAACATCACCATCGCGACCATCGGCATGTCGATCCTGCTGCAGAATACCGGCCAGCTCGTTTGGGGGTCCGAGCCGATCGCCTATCCGAAGCTGTTTGCGACCACGGGCTATTCGCTAGGGCCCGCTCACGTCGCTCCCCAGCTCGTGTGGATCATCGGCATGGGCGTTCTCTTTATGCTGTTGTTGCAGCTCTTTCTCGCCTTCACGCGTACCGGTCGGGCCATGCAGGCTGCAGCCCAGCGGCCCGAGACCGCCCAGCTCATGGGCATCAATCTGACGCGCATTACCGCCTATACCTACGGGATCGCTGGCGCGCTTGGGGGCGGCGCCGGAGTTCTCCTCGGGTCACTCTTCTATGCATCCTTCAACATGGGATTCCTGCCCGCGATCAAGGCGTTCGTGGCCGCGACGTTGGGCGGCCTCGGCAGTATCGGCGGTGCCATGTTTGGCGGCATCATCTTTGGACTGATTGAGACTTTCGCGGCCATTTGGGTCTCCACCTCCTACAAGGATGCGGTGGGGATGGTCATGCTCATACTTATCCTGCTCGTGTGGCCCGAGGGCTTGGTCGGTCTCATGCGCAAAGGAAGGTGAGAGGGCGGTGTCGGCACCTGGAATTTCTGCCGGTTATCTGTGGGTCGCGCGCATCATGGTGCTCGTGCTCTTCATCCTCGTGCCGATTGTTTATCCGCAAGAATATGTGGTGCATGTCCTGGGACTGGCGATCATCTTTGCCATTGCGAGCCTGGCATTGCAGCTGCTGCTTGGTTTTGCGGGCCTGCTGTCGATCGGACAGGCTGCATTTCTCGGGATTGGAGCTTACACCTCGGCCATCCTCACCACGACCTACAAGCTGCCGTTCGAGCTTGCCTTCCTCGCTGCCGGACTCTCTGCCGGGATCGCCAGCCTCACCCTCGTCCCCATCACGCGTTTGCGTGGCGTCTACCTCGCGGTCGCGACCCTCGGTTTCACCATCATCATCCATCTCGTGCTTTTGAATGAAGAGTGGCTCACCGGAGGCCCGTTTGGAATACTCAACATCCCATGGCCGAGCCTCGGGCCTTGGAGGCTCAGGGGCGAGACCTCGATCTATTACCTGTGCCTTGCCATCCTGGTTGCGACTTTCATCGCCTTGCGCCGGTTGATCCCGAGCCGGTTCGGTCGTGCGCTGCAGGCGATCATGCTGGATGAGGATGCGGCCCGTGCGAGCGGGATCGACCTCACCTATTACAAGAGCCAGGCATTCGTGGTTGCAGCCGTCATCACTGGGTTTGCCGGCTCGCTGTTCGCCCATCATTCGCAGTACTTGAATCCGAATGACTTCACGTTCTGGAAGTCCATCGAGATTCTTCTGATGGTCGCAGTGGGTGGCATCGGCAGCTTTGCTGGCGCCGTTACCGGAGCGTTTGTCGTCACGCTGCTCCCTGAATTTCTGCGCGCAGCCGACGAATATCGCATGGTCATTTTCGGCGCGATGCTGATCGTCTTCATGGGACTGGGCCACAGGGGGCTCGCTGGACTGTTCTCTGCCGTGGCGGTGCGTGTCCTGCAGCGGCGGCCGCTCGCAGAGCAGGCTCCCGCGCCCGGCTTGAGTCGGCAATGACCGCGCTCCTTATGCTCGATCTGCTCACGCGTCGGTTCGGCGGCATTACGGCTGTCGATGCGCTTTCGATGCGATTGGAAGCAGGCGAGATCCACGGCCTGATTGGACCAAACGGTGCGGGAAAGACGACCACGCTCGATCTCATCAGCGGGCTCACCGCACCGACATCCGGGCGCATGTGGCTCCTGCAAACGGACGTGACCGGGGACCCCGCGCATCGCCTGGCGGCACGCGGGATCCGCCGCACCTTCCAAAACCTGAAGCTTTTTACCGACCTCACGGTCCTGCAGAATGTCATGATCGGTCTTCATGCGAACGGCACGACCGGCGTATGCGAAGCTATCATTTCAACTCCGAGGCAGCGTCGCGAGGAGGAGATGATAACCCGAGAAAGTATGGCGGCGCTCGCGACTGTCGGATTGGCCGATCAGGCCGACCGTCCGGCCGCCGCGCTTGCCTACGGCTATCGTCGGCTTCTTGAGATCGCCCGTGCGATCGTTGCCCGCCCGATCCTTCTCCTGCTGGACGAGCCGGCAGCCGGCCTTAACGCCAGCGAGGCGGAAACTCTCGTAGGCCTGATCCGGCGCATTAATGCGCAGGGCGTGACAGTGCTGCTCGTCGAGCACCACATGGATGTGATCATGGCCGCCTGCTCGCGTATCACGGTTCTTAATTACGGTCAGAAGCTCGCCGAAGGCACTCCCACGGAGATACGCAGCGACGAGACCGTGATCGAAGCGTATCTGGGTCGGGCCGGTCTCGAGGAACGGATCTCAGCCTATGCTTGAGATCGAAGGACTTGCGGTCAGTTATGGCGAGGTTGCGGCGCTGCGCGACGTATCCCTCACCATCCATGCAGGCGAGATCGTCACTCTCATCGGCGGCAACGGTGCTGGCAAGACGACAACTTTGAAAACCATCTCCGGTCTGCTCGCGCCGCGTGCCGGCAGCATCCGGTTCGAGGGAAATGAGATCGGCGGGCTCGCCCCCGATCGGATCGTCGCTTGCGGTATTGCGCAGGTGCCGGAAGGTCGTCAGGTCTTTCCCCGCCTGTCCGTGGAAGACAATCTTTATGTGGGCGCGTACCTGGTGCGGGATCCGGCGGTCGTGCGCGGCACGCTCGATGAAGTCTACACGATCTTTCCGCAGCTCAAGGCGCGGCGGCGCCAGTTGGGCGAAACCCTGTCAGGCGGCGAGCAGCAGATGCTTGCGCTCGGCCGCGCGATCATGTCCCGTCCGCGGCTCATGCTGTTGGATGAGCCGTCGCTGGGCCTTGCGCCGCGCGTTGTCGAGGAGGTGGCGAAGGCGATCCTGGCTTTTCGCCGGTCCGGCATGACCATCCTGCTGGTTGAGCAGAATGCGCGCATCGCTCTTGCCCTTTCGGGGCGCGGCTATGTTCTCGAAACCGGGCGGGTCGTCCTGGCCGACGACTCCGCCGCGTTGAAACGCAATCCCAGGGTCATTGCCAGCTATCTCGGCGGGGGCAAGAATGGCGATCCGACTGGCAGAACGATGCACTGAGCAACATTCGCCGTCATGCCGGACTTGTCCTGACTTGTTCCAGCCATGACGAGAGAACTGATAAGCTTGAGCTCTTCGGGTGTGATGGAGGTGAACATGACGAAACTCTGGAATCTCTGCTGGCAGTCGCCTGCAGTATTGGCGGTGGCCCTGATATTCGCCGGCCTCGGCGCAGCGCGCGCCGACGTCAAAATTGGCGTCTTCGGTCCCATGACCGGCGATGCCGCCGGCTATGGCCAAAGCCTGCGCGAGGCCGTTGATCTCGCGGTGAAGGAAAAGAACGCGGCCGGCGGTTTGCTCGGTCAGAAAATCAGCCCGATATACGGCGACGATGCGGGCAAGCCGGAGCAGGCCGTCAGCGTCGCCAAGCGTCTTACCGGGAGCGATGAAGTCGTCATCCTGCTCGGCAGCATTTCGAGTCCAGCAAGCCTTGCGGCATCGCAGGTGGCGCAGCAGAGCGGGACCCCGCAAATCGTCATTTCCGGAACGGCACAGAAGATCACGACCCAGGGCAATGCGTGGGTGTTCCGCTCGGCTATCCCAGACACCAAGTTTGCAGCCGACCTCGTCGACTTCATCAACGAAAAATTCCCCGGCAAGAAAAAGTTTGCCTTCATCTACGTCAACGACGATTTCGGCAAGGGTGGGTTCGAGGGCTTCAAGGCGAGAGGCGACAAATACGGCTACCAGATCGTCGCCGAGGAGCGATACGCCCGCGGGGACCTCGATTTCACCAGCCAGCTGAGCCGTATCAAGGCATCCGGCGCGGACATCATGGTCGATTGGTCCCGTTATGCGGAAGGTGCACTGATCATCAAACAAAAAAATCAGATGGGAATCGACATGCCGTATTTCGGCTCCGACGGGCAAGCGCATCCCAAGTTCCGCGAGCTCGCGGGAAGCGCGGCGGAAGGCGCATACTATCCCACCCATTTCAGCGTGGCGGCGGTCGCCGGCAACAAGATCGCCGAAGCTCTTACTGCCAAGATCCGCGACGCCTACAAGAAGGACCCGGATTATGTGCACGCGCAGGCCTGGGACGCGATGACCGCAGCCGAGCTCGCCATTGAAAAGGCAGGCTCCCTGGACCGGACCAAGATTCGCGATGCGCTCAGGACCGTCGAGTTTGACGGGGTCCGCGGTCACTTCAAGTTCGATGCAAAGGGAGACCCGACCCTGCAGGCGATCGTCGTGATCATCAAGAACGGCCAGGAGGCCAACGCCCGCTGACGTTGCGCTGGTGATCGATACACGGCGGCTGAGCGCCAGGTCGTTAGAAATCTCGCTGAGGAGGCTCTTGCATCATGCCAAACAAGATCAGTCTTAGGCGGTTCGGGTCGACGCCGCTCGTGCCCGTGCCGCGTGCGGTGCGCGCAGGCGACTACGTCTTTACGTCCTCCATCTACCCGGTCGATGAAGCGGGCCGGGTGGTTGGTATCGATGCTGCATGGGGTGAAGTGCAGCCTTCGTTGATGGAAATCCAGGCGCGGCATTGCCTCGAATCCCTCAAGCAGGTGCTGGACGAGGCCGGCGCATCGCTTGACCGCGTGCTCAAAGCCGATGTGCATCTGGTCGATGCCGGCGATTTCTACGAATTCAAGCTGGTGTGGAACGCGTATTTTCCCTCCGATCCGCCGGCGCGAACGACCGTTGAAATCGGTGATACCCTGCCGTTCCATGGCGCACGCCTGAACATTGATGCTGTCGCGCTCGCAAAAGATTCTAAGCTCAAGCCGCAAGTGCTGCACGATCCGCAAAGATCCGACCCGGTGCCGGCCGAAGGTGCCTCGCATGCCGTTCGTGCGGGGAACCTGGTGTTCTGCTCCGCCTTCACCGCCAGCGACTTCAAGAACGGCATCGCGGTGGGGCGCCGTCCCGGCTTTCCCAACTACGGCAGCGATGCGGAGATGCAGGCGGAGTATATCTTCGATCGCATGAATCGCGTCCTCAAGCAGGTCGGCACCTCTCTGGAGCAGGCGATCGAGTCACAGCTCTACGAGCCGAACCTGCTCACCTTTCATGACGTCGACGGAATCTGGAGCCGCTACATGCCGCTGCCGCCCTGTCGCAGCTCCATGGGAGTGAAGGGTCTCATCGTTCCGGGGGCGGTGTTTGCTCCCAACATGACCGTGCTCGTGCCCGACCGGGACCACCAGAAGCAGGAATCCTTCGAGGGGATCAATTGGCACCCGGTCAAGGTGCGCAAGGTCAACTTCTCGCCGACACTCAAGGCGGGGCAATGGCGTTTCTTTGCCGGTCAGGTACCCAGCGCCGATTTCATGTCGCACCACCATTCGCCGCCGGCGCTGCCCCATCACTATTCCAATATCGAGGTACAGACTCGCTTCCTCCTGGACATGCTGGCGAAGCAGCTCGAAGCCAACGACACGGATTGGGCGCACTGCCACCATGCGCGCGTCTATCTCATCGAGCCGCGGCGCGACTATCGCGGCTTCATGCGGGTATGGCGTGAACGCTTTCCCGATGCGTCGAAGAGCCCGGCACTCGCCTTTGTGCCGAGCACCGGGATCATGTTCGACGGACCCTTGATCGAGATCGATCCGACCTGCATCGCTAAATGAAGACAGGGAGGATGCCATGAAAGTCGAAGTCATCGCGTCGGGTGCTCCGCAACCGCTTGCCAATTATTCGGAAGCGATGGTCGCCGGCCCATGGATCTTTGCGGCGGGGCAGCTTGCCAGCGACTACAAGACCGGCGTGCCCCCGCAAGCGCGCAAGCACCCCAATTTTCCCTTCTATGGCTCGGATATCAAGCTGCAGACCCGCTACATCCTGGACAATCTCAAGCGCACCTTCGAAGCGGCTGGCAGCTCACTGGAGAATGTGTTCAAGGCGCAGGTCTTCCTCACCGACCTCGATGATTTCTGCGCCTTCGATGAAGTGTGGAAGGAATATTTCAAAGTCCCGCCGGCGCGCACGACAGTGGGCACCTCGGGCCTCCTGGTCAAGGACACGCTGGTGGAGATCGATCTGATCGGCTTCGTGCCGGGGAGGGGGATGGTGAAAGAGGCCATCAGGTCGGCTGCTCCGCGCCCGCTGGCGCATTACAACGAGGCTTTCAGGCTCGGCAATTTCGTCTATGCGGCTGGGCAGATCGCCAGCGACTACAAGACCGGGGTGCCGGCCGAAGCAAGACGCGGTGCGGGCTTTCCCTACTACAATTCCGACATCAAGCTGCAGACCCATTACGTCCTGGACAATCTCGGCAAGACCTTCGCGGCGGCGGGAAGCTCGCTTGACAATGTAATCAAGGCGCAGGTGTTTCTCACCGACCTCGACAATTTCAATGCGTTCGACGAAGTGTGGAAGGAATATTTCAAGGTCCCGCCGGCGCGCACGACGGTCGGCACGACTGGCCTCTTGGTCAGGGATACCCTGGTCGAGATCGATCTGATCGGGTTCGTCCCGGGCAAGAACATCAGCAAGCAGGCGATCAAGTCCGACGCGCCGCAACCGCTCGCCAACTATACCGAGGCCTACAGCGTTGGCGGGCTTGTCTTTGCCGCCGGCCAATTGGCCAGCGATTTCAAATCAGGCGTGCCGGCGCAAGCGCGGCGGCATCCGAGCTTCCCCTACTACAGCTTGGACATCAAGCTGCAGACCCGATTCATACTCGACAATCTCAAGCGCACGTTCGAAGCGGCGGGAAGCTCACTGCGAGAGGTGGTCAAAGCCCAGGTCTTCCTGACCGATCTGAACAACTTCAACGCCTTCGACGAGGTGTGGAAGGAATATTTCGAGATTCCTCCGGCGCGCACCACCATCGGCACGACCGGTTTGCTGGTGCAGGACGCGCTGGTCGAGATCGACCTGATCGGCGTGGCAAAGACGTAGCGAAGCTGCTGTGTCACAAGCTGCTTTAGGCTGTCATTCCGGGGCGCAGGAAAATCGGCCGTGCCGCTCCCTCTCTCCTTTGTCATTCCGGGGCCGCGACAATGTTTCTTTCCGTCATTCCGGGGCCGCGACAATGTTTCTTTCCGTCATTCCGGGGCCGCGAGCGTAAGCGAGCGGAGCCCGGAATCCATAACCCCAAGCAGTAATGTGTGCCACCGCAGCGCCACCACTTTCATCGCTGCACGGCCTGTGGTTATGGATTCCGGGCTCCGCTCGCGCTCGGACGGCGCGAAGCGCCGATCCGAGCGCTCGCGGCCCCGGAATGACATTCAATCGATCTTCAGGCCGACCGTTTTGATCACGGCGCTCCACTTGGCAATCTCGGATTTCAGCAGGTGCTCAAGGTCCTGCGGTGAAGAGCCCTCGGCCATGTAACCGGATTTGGCCAACTCGCCTTTGATCGTCGGATCGCGGAGAGCTGCGTTGGTATCGGCGCTGATCTTGCGCACGATCTCAGGCGATGTCTTCACTGGAACGAACAGCGCCTGCCATGCCGTCACGTCGTAACCCGGCACGCCCGCCTCTGCGATGGTCGGCAGCTCCGGCGCCGCCGCATCGCGCTTCGCTCCGGTGCTCGCCAGGACGCGAACCACGCCCGAGCGGGCGTAGGACAGCAATCCGCCGCTGCCGAAATAGCAGTCCACGCGCCCTGGAATCAGGTCGGTGAAGGCGGGCGAGGCGCCGCGATAGGGCACGTGCGTCATCTTGATGCCGGCCATCTGCAGGAACAGCATCTCCGCCAGGAACGGCGCGCTGCCGGTGCCGGGGGACGCCATGGTGAGCTTGCCGGGACGGGATCTCGCGTAATCGATGAGCTCCTGCATCGAATGCGCCGGCGAGGAGTTCGGCACGAAGACGAAATAGGCCAGCTGGGTGACCAGCGAGACCGGCGCAAGGTCCGCAGTCGGATCGTAGCTCAGCGAGCGGTAGAGGCTGGTGTTCACCGCCAGCGAGGCGGTAGCGAACAACACCGTGTATCCGTCAGGGTCGGCGCGCGCGACGAATTCATTGCCGAGATTGGTGCCGGCGCCTCCCTTGTTCTCGACGACAACCTGCTGGTCCCAGAGCTTTGAAAGCTTGTCGGCGAGCATGCGCGCGACGAGATCGGTGGGGCCGCCGGCAGCGACCGGCACAATGATGCGCACGGGTTTGCTGGGGTAAGCGGTCCTCGGCTTTTGCGCCCGCGCCGCGCCAACGCAAAAACTCGGCGCCAATACCTGCGCGGCCGAGAGTGCCATCACGCGGCGACGGGTGAGCATGGCGCGATATCCTCCGTCGTCATCGTCCGCGCAGGGCGGATTAGCGGTACTGCGTCACAAAACTACGCTGTCATTCCGGGGCGTCGGCAAGTCGGTTTCACCGACTTGCCGACGAGCCCGGAAACCATAACCCCAGCCGGCAGTTGCTCGCTCGCCGTTCGCACCCGGACGGCCTGTGGTTATAGAT
>Ga0073928_10000317_pt1 | contig 115369 bp, 142 predicted proteins | sample PaiPotPPA55metaG_FD_76969 | JGI IMG/M metagenome (GOLD analysis project Ga0073928, IMG submission 76969) | Iron sulfur acid spring bacterial and archeal communities from Banff, Canada, to study Microbial Dark Matter (Phase II) - Paint Pots PPA... ... | reverse complement strand
CTTGGCCTTCAGACTGGGTGGGTGACTCTTGCGAGTTTTGGGCATTGACTCTCCTCTATTTTCAATGCCGCCCACCATCTAAGAAAAGGCCTTTTTTCTGTCCAACTTTTGGGGTCCACTACAGTGATACACGCTTCAAATGCTCCATACTGTGGATCACTACCGAGTTTCTCGCGTTCTGTTTGAGGTAACGCTTTGAACTCAGCCGTAACTATAGGAGTCGCTACTCGTAGCATCGGCGCATCGACAATCATATGGGCAAGATCGCGAATTAGCGCATCTCGTTTGTCGGGTGCCTCTTTCCATTTCAGGTATGGACCTTGTAAATGCACCGCTTCCTTCATGCTTGTGAAGGGGATGCCGTCGCCCTTTATCCGTTTCTCCCACGCATTGGCAAGAGCTTCCAGAGTACCTGGAAAGGCTACGCATCCCGCGAGTGCAATCACTTCTGAGTCTTTGAACTTACCACTCTCGTCGAAGCAGGCCAATGTCAACTTGTTGTGAGCCATTTGTTGATCCAAGTTTGCTTGAGTATGGAGGATCTCAGTGAGTGCGAAAGATACTTACGCCCTTCGCTTGGTGTTCTTCGCGGTTGCTCGGCTGGCTCCCGCTCCGTAGGTTTCCTCATATCGTAAAACTACTTTCCAAGCCGACACCACATTCTTCCGTGCGATCATGGATCGGCGGTCGATCTACCTACAGCGGTGAATGACCAAAGTTTATAGGTATGCGAATGATAACTCTTGGATTCGAATGCCCACTCCAGGATGCTCCGACCATCTTAAACTCGCGGTCGAGTAATCTACTTTCTATGGCATTGTAGACGAAGCCGATCGGAACGGATGCTGCGATCGCGACAGCATCGATGACAGCGACAGTCTCTTGCTCACGATCCTTCACGAGTCGTTTTAGTGTTGCTGCCAATCTACTCATCTGTTCCCTGAACAATGGCTCGTCGCACTTACCGGCTGCTTTGACTCCTGCGTACCAGCCTGCCCCAGTCATCCAATGGATATCTGTAGATTTGATTTGATGGAGCCAATAACGATCACGTAGTTCTTGCCACGTTGTTGGAAGCACATCGGCAAATTCAGACGCACTTTGTCGAATCGTCACATTGTCAATCGCATTATCATTCACTTGATTAACAAATAGTGTCAGCGCATAGTCTATGTTCTGCGTACGGCAATCTTTGGAGATCGTCATACCAGGCAGAGTTACTTCGCCGTCTTGCGCCGCCGCGCCCACATTGCCTTCGATCGAGCGGATGCGGCTTTGCGCTGGGTGGCGGTCCAACGCGGGCGCTTGCGGGTGTGATGCGTGGTAGGTGCAGCGTCGGTCGCAGCCGTCGCCTTCTTGGGTTGCCTCACCGTTCGTGGGGTACCTTGGAGAACTTCAATGGCTTTGGTTAACTTATCCCTCTCAGCTATGAGCATGGACAGGATCTGATCTACTGGCATAGTTGTGATCGTAACACGGTCACTTACCGTTCTTACTCGACTTCGCCTTCAGGTAGTTCACAAACGCCGAACACGACAAGAGTATGAAACCGAAGGATCGAATGAACTACGCCGGTGCGGTGCTTGCTTGCACGCTACTGCGATCATGGAACCCGATGGATCAAACTCCACGCCGAAGGAAAACCCGAAGGGAGATTTCTTATGATCCCTGCCTACAAAGGTAAGAACGACGAACAAGAGTCGTTCAAGATTCTGATCTTGGGCGAATCTACATATACCGAAGCTGGTAAATGGGTAGATGACCTACCTTCCGATCGGAATCGCGCAATCATTGAGGACTATGTGTTCAAGCATGATCCTGGCCGTACTATGGAGAGGGCAGTAGGAGTCTTCTACGGCAGGCGAGCGACATACGAAGAACAGTGCGAGTTCTGGGGCAAAACTTCCTTTGCGAACTTTATACAGAGTTCGATATGGGCAACCCACCGGGACGACCCAGCAATTCGCATTGGAAGGGCGGACAGAAGCCGTTTCTCGAATACCTGGACGACTGCAAGCCGCAATTCGTCTTGGTCCTGGGGAAAGGCGTGTGGAATTCTCTTCCTCCCGCAGCGCAGAAAGACGAGGCGCTTGTTCGCGAGGACGAGAGTCGTTCCTACCGTATCTACCGCCACAAAGGTGGCGATGCGTTCGTATTTGGCATCTATCATCCGGCGTGGCTTAGATGGAGCTATGGCAAGTGGCATCCCTGGGTAAAACAGGCACTGGCCGAGGCACGCAGATTCCATCGCTGAGAATAAGCGTCGATCCGTCAGGTACTCACGCTCTTTTCTTGGTGGTCCTTACTTCAGCGGTGGGCTTTCGTTCGGTGGGCTTCCGCTTCAGTCGGTCGGCGAGATCCTGATATCGTTTATCTTCTGCGTTCCTCGCGACGGTGTACGCGTGGTAGTGCTCCAGGGCTTTGATTACCAGTTCAAGCTCGTCGTCGGGGATATCAAGGTTCATATCGTGCGGCGCTAACCCTTCGCCTTGGCTTTGCGCTTCTTCGCCCACACCGCTTTTGCCCGACGCTTTGCGGCCAAACGCATAGCGGGCGTCCATGCGCGACGTTTGGGTTTGTGATCCCTGGTCGGTTCGGCATCAATGGCTGGCGTATTCCTCTTACGCCGCGCAGCGGCTCGCGGCGTTCCTTGTAGCGCTGCTATAGCACGGTCGATCTTGTTTCTTTCTTCGATGAGTAGGCTGAGTATGTGGTCGGTAGGCATCTGACCGTCATCGTAGCATCTCGGGTCGGCGTAGGTCATCGTTCACACCAACCGCGCAAGCATCAACCACTCACGGCAAATTCCCGACTTGGTACATGCCGTTCAGATGGTCTTGATAGCGTTCCGCACCAGTGCATGTGAGCCACGCAGTTGAGCGATATCGCGCAAAGCTTGTTTGACGCGCGTCCCGTCTTTTGGCTATCCATAAGACCGCCTAAGAGTTGTCCCGACGCCGCCGACCCATAACAACATGGCACCGCGTTTGCACATCAATCGCGCGGGAGGTACGTTTATGTCCCCATCGTCCTTCATGTTGGTGCTCTCCATCATGTGGATATCCGTCATTGCTATTTATGTCACGCTGTTTTCCGTAGGCTCAGGCTTCGGGGACAAGACTGACAAGGCGGATAAGACTGTTCCACTAGCCAAAACCGCGCCGACGCCAGAACCGCGTGAGATTCGACACGCTGCCTGAACAGGCACGTGGGGATTCAGGGAGACTGAAGGTTTCTCCCCGAAGATTGCCGTAGTATCGAATAACCGATGCTGCCGCGTCACCCGCAAGAGCGGCCATGTGCTCGGTGGTCAGGTTATCGTCAATACCTACCGCTTCATCGGCATTATGTTAGCCGATTTTGTGTTCATCCTACCAGTGAGCATTTCCGTTAATCTAATCAAGTGCTCTTCGACCAAGCCGAATACGATCTGCAGTGCGAATGGGGCTTGCAAGGACTACACCATCTCTCATCGAGCAGCGATGAAAACTATCTCCTAAGGAGACGATGGTGTTTCGCCTTTACCCTCGCACACGAACAGTAAGCAGCCGTTGGAAGAATCCTATATGACTAATATGACTAAACGCCCAAGATCGCCTTCCCCGAACGGCCCGATTCAGGCTGCTCAGTATCTCAGGATGTCCACTGAGCACCAGCAGTACTCGATCGACAACCAATCGGATGCAATTAGTCTCTATGCCCGAATGCACCGAATGGAGATCGTAAAAACCTACGCCGACGCTGGAAAGAGCGGACTCACGATTGCGAATCGACCTGGTTTGCGGCAAATGATCGAAGACGTTGAGCATGGCGCCCCTGGCTACTCCGTGATCCTCGTCTATGACATCAGCCGGTGGGGACGATTTCAAGACGCTGATGAGAGTGCCTACTACGAGTATCGTTGCCGGCGCGCCAATATCGCGGTGCATTACTGTGTCGAGGCGTTCGCTAACGATGGAAGTCTTTCGGCAGCTCTGCTCAAAACCATCAAGCGCGCGATGGCGGCAGAATACAGCCGCGAGCTCTCCGGCAAGGTGTTCGCTGGCCAGTCGAGGTTGACGGAACTGGGCTTTCGTCAAGGTGGAACTGCGGGATACGGATTTCGCCGGCTACTAGTAGATCAGAATGGCAAGCCGAAGTTCGTTCTTCAACGTGGAGAGCGGAAGAGCATCGCGACCGACAGGGTGATCCTGGTACCGGGGCCCCGCGAAGAGATTGAGGTTGTCAATGAAGTATTTCGACTGTACGTCGCAGAACGGCTTGGAACGCAGGAGATCGCAAGAATGCTTAATAAGCGCGGTATCCCGTGTGAAGGAGGACAGCCGTGGACCCGGTATATCGTTCGGCGAATGGTGACCAACCCGAAGTACATTGGAGCCAACGTAACAAACCGCTTATCCGCGAAATTGCGGGGCCGCCGAGTGAAGAACGCTCCTGAAATGTGGGTTCGTAAGGATAACGCCTTCGAGCCCATTATCGATCCTGAACTATATCGGAGAGCGGAAGAGGAGGCCGACACTCGATCTGCCTTTCTGACGGACGAGCAGTTGCTCGATCGCCTTCGGCAGTTGCTAGGAAAGCACGGAAAACTGTCCGAGCGGTTAATAAAGGCGAGCCCGGACATGCCTTGCGGTCAAGTGTACGCGTTGCGGTTTGGCGGACTCGCTGAAGCCTACAGACGAGTAGGATACAAACCTTACCGAAATCTCGCTTGGGTCAAGCGAGACCAATCCTTGGTGCAGATCCGCCGGGAATTTATCACGCGCGTGGCCGATACGCTCAGGAGCTTTGGAGCTTCAGTCCGCCAGGACGTGCGAGGCCAATTTCTGACGATTAACGAAAACCTGAACCTCCGAATTTCCATAACCCGTTGCCGTGAGCTCAAACGAATAAAAAGCTGGCGCTTTCAACTAAGTTCGCCATTCAAACCGGATGTGACGATCTTTGCACGCCTAGCCCCTGGCAACCAAACAATTCTAGATTACTTCTGTGTTCCGCGAAGCAAAAGGAATCTTGCCCAGATAACCGTGTCGTCACCAACTCCTGTGACGCGAGATATTGATCAGTTTGGCGATCTGACCTTCCTCAACGATCTCGCGGTATGGGGCCGAAAGTCAGGGAAAGCAACGATCTTCTTATCAAGGTGACAGACGATTCATCCGTCGAGAACCTGCGGGTTAGCGACACCGTGTCGCCACCCCTTTCTCTGCACGTGAATGCTCCCCAATCGGCGAAGCCAAACAACGGCTTCACTGAGCAAACGGATTTCGACGCAAGGTACTCCGTTTCGATAGGGAGCTGGATCGGATCGAGCTGCCGGTCGGGGCAACGAGTGGCTGCCTGCTCGTGAACGACGAGCGCCAGCCCCTGCCGATCGGGTCTACGTTGAAAGGCGGAGTGTTCTACTGGCAGGCTGGACCGGGGTTCCTGGGCGAGTACGAGCTGGTGTTTGAACGGCCGGCCGGCGCGCCGGTGCGTGTGCGGGTGGTGATTCGTCCCAAGAGCTCGTCGCCGACCGAATCGCAGCGATAGTTCGCGTCAAAACCAGCATCTGCGAAAATCGATTCTTGCCACCGAATCGACGAGGCGGATCGGCTCGAATGGGGCATTTCGGTGCCTCACAATGTGAAGCCAGTCTACCGGTGCCACGGTCCAGGGTCAAGCGATTGACGGGGTATACAATAGCGCCCCCTGTTTTTGCCCCACCCCCCGGCGCGGAACGGGCGGATCGGCTCGTCTCGATTAAAGTATCGTCATGTGCGCGAGCGATGCGGGCGTGGCTGCCGTCGAAGCGTTGACCTTCGGCAGAGAAGTCATGCGCAGGTGCGGAAGCAAAATACTCCCGCTAGTGGCACTCAGTGATTCTTTTTTATCTGGGAACGCCTGCCTGCCTATTGCGGTCGTGATTGCCGGTCTTAGAATTCTTGTAGTGTTGGCCCTTATGGCTGGAACCGCCTAGCCCGCTGCCTTCAAATTTTCCGTCACGGCTACCCGGAACCATAGACTTCTTAGAACTGGAAGAATCTGATGGACGATGCGAGGAAGGTGACCGACCTTTGGCAACCAGGCCCTGCCCCGGAAAAATAAATATCAGACAGGCGATCAAAATCGTCAGCCGACATTTCATCACCTAATTGTTTCACCAAACTTTTGGACAAACAATAGTACTTTCAACCTGATATTGGCTGGCCGCTTTGTTGTTCTGTTCGTTATCGGTTCATGTTTTTCCAGCACCCCGGAGGTTGGACTTGGCCCCCTGTTTTTGCCCCGCCCCCTGGCTCGTTGGTTTCTTCGCCCTGGTTGAATTCTTCGCCAACACCGCCCCTCAGCCCGGCCGTAAACGCCCGGCGGCAATCTACTACGACCATGCGCCCGCCGGCCCCACGGCAGCCGGTATCCTAGCTAAGTTTGTGGCAATGTCTCGGGATAGCCGGGGCAGCAACTTTGGTCGAGATTATTGGGATGCCTGCACGACCTTTTCGACGAAATCGCGCTGCTGTTCCTTGGTAAGCCTCAGCCGGTCGAGGAGTTTTAGCACTTCGTTCCACGCCTTGTACCGGTCGATCTCAATTTTTTCTTCCGCTGTTGGTTTGGGTTTCTTATAGTATCCCGACCGCAATCTGCACAGTTCACATTCATCACCCCTCGGCTGTGACACCGTTGAAGCTGCACCTCGCGTCCTGCTATCCTCCGGCAACATCTTTCCGCAAAGAGCGATTACTCCTGTCCCTTCGCCGGGGACAAACGGGAGGAGATGCGGCTTTCGCCCCCGCTTTACCGTTACACGCCAGAACTGTAGTGTTGGCATCTAGAACAACTCTAACTTGCGCGCCGCTGCCGCTAGCTACTCTTTAACAAAGCCGAATTTCCTCACCTGCTCAGCGGAGCCAAGAAACATTGTGTGAACAAACTTCCAAGGAACCATCAGATCAACGGCCTTGTTTCCTCCAGCCCCCGAAAGGAGAATCCCGTTGAAATTATCCTTCACCACCTGCTTGCCAAAAATATAGTGACCATGCACAGCATCGAGTATCTGCATCATCTTTTCACCCTCAGGCTCCCCTGCTCCTTCGGGGAAGGCGCAGAATCCTCCAACCGATAAGATTTTCCTAAGTGTGGGCGGTCGAAAGAAATCGGCATCCACCCACAGGCCAATCCAATTTGACTTGCTGTCCACTTTGCTCGACTCCTGCTTTATTATCCACCACGATGCAAGAGCCAACGACCAAGTAGCCCCGCGCGCCTGCCGCTAGCCTTGCCTCGATGCCATATCAGCTTTGATGGCTGCCGTCAGGCCTTCAATCGTCTTCCGAAGTTCCTCTAGCTTACCTGTGAGGGTTGATGTCAAAGTGTTAATTGCAGTTGTGAGATTCTGTTCTGGTGTATTTTCCGGCATGAATTTGTGTTCCGCCCTTTCCTACACTATTCGACGTTTCACCAAAACGGATCGGGTATACAAGTGTGTTTTAGCTACACAGCCAAAGTAGCCCCGCGCGGATTCGCGAGTAGAGCGCTCCTGCCTACATCATCAGTGCTTTCGCGTCTTGAATGAGGATGGCGGCCTGGGCCGCAGTTAACGACTTGCCGGACTGCGCCGAGACCTGGTTGATGAACGCATTCAACTGGTTGTCCCCCGACTGGATGTTGCCTCTGGCGAAGGACGATTCCGCGGCTTCCAGCTTAGCTACCATACCCGCTGCATTGCCGTTGGTATCGAATTCGTTCACCAGGTTGATCAGACTGGCGAACGTCACCTGCGTCAGGAGAAATGCGTGGAGTTCACCGTTATAGAAGCCCTGACCGACAATTTGACCCGAATTGTTGATTGCCGTGGCCTCCGTAAGCCGCCAGCCCGAATTTGCGGGCAGAAGCGAATTGAGATCGATCATCGTGCCGTTCGAGTACAAGAACGCGTCAATGGGCGCGCTGACTGGAGGAGGTGCGATCGGGCCGGTCGTCCATGAGTAGCCCACGACCTGGCCGCTATCGTTGATGCCATAAGCCACGCTATCAGGGCCACCGAGGGTGCCGAGAGCGGTCATGCTGCCGTCAGAGTACAAGAACGCCTGCGTGGTATTAGCTAGTGAAGTTGAAGTGAAGTAGCCTGCGATGGAGCCGATGACCTGACTGTTGTTATTAATGCCATAAGCGATAGCTTGAAACCCCGCAGGCGCGCCTACCAGAGACGGTGCTTGAGCGGGCGTGGGGAGATAGGTCAGGCTGCCGTTCGAGTATAAGAACGCCGCCTCTCCTGGGTAGGCTGTGATCTGCGAGTAGCCGACGACCTGACCGGAGTTGTTGATGGCTGTAGCAACATTGGCAACCGAATAGCCGGGAACGGGCGTGGCGATATTGGTTATACCAGTCCCCGGCGTGTATAAAAACGCAACTGTATTGTTCACGCTGCCGCCGACGATCTGACCGGAGTTGTTGATGGCCGTAGCTTCGGAAGAAAATGATGACTCAGCGAGTGTAGATATAAGGGTCATGATGCCGTCCGAGTACAAGAACGCATACGTGGGGCCGCTGCCGTTAACCATGGCAACGTAGCCGACGAGCTGACCGCTATCGTTAATGCCATAAGCCACACTCAGTTGACCACCGAGTGCGCCGAGATCGGTCATGCTGCCGCCCGAGTACAAGAACGCATGCGTGTTTCCATTTGCTGTAGTCGAGTAACCGGCGACCTGACCGGAGTTATTGATGGCTGTAGCGGTACTGGATGAGCCACCGAGCGTGCCTAGATCGGTGATGGTGCTTGTTCCGGCCTTCGCGGTCACGACACCAGACGAAACCAAAAGCAAAATACTGAGAACGAACGCGACAGTTGTTCTCACTAGAGCCGGAACGAGAGAGAGTGATCGCTTTACAGGGATCAGTTGTCTTATTTGTATTTTTATTTGCATTTTTATTGTCCAACTCAAGAATACTCCTTTATTTCGAGCGTCGCGGTGTTCCCTCTTCGACGCTGATGTTCTGGATCGCGAGCCCGACCAATCCTTCAAGCTAATTTTTGTCCAATGCTCTTCGTGCAGGGGCGTCGTTGGTGTTACCGAGTACTACGACATCGGACAGAGAATCACCGATCTGGCGACCGCGCTCCGGATCAAGCTGCCGGATTGACCATGAGTTGGATCAATCTCACTTCCGTCACGGTCAGCGATGTTGCCCTGATATCCGCCACCGTAGCGGGGCCGATTCTGGCCGTCCAAGCCCAAGAGTTCATAGAGCGTGGCCGCCAATGACACGAGCGTCGTGCATTGGTGTTTAGAAATCTGATGGCCAGCAGAAATGCGCGCCTATCCCCGAATATTGAAGCCCTAAATCTTATTGATCTCGAATTCTACGACGGGACTAGGCACTGGTATCAGCGTCGTTCGAAGCCCTTCACACGCGTACGCAAGGCTTGGAAGGCCTTATCTCGACCACTTGCGAACAACAGCTCCGACGGATCAAGGTGCAGCCGCAGTATTTTATTCCCAGCGTGACAATCTGTTCGTTGATCTGCTGTACGAGATGGCCCTCGCTCTTGGATATGATGAGTTCAACAAGAATGAAATTAGAACCGGCGGCTACTACACGCTGTCCCATGGAGAAGCGGAAGCCGATATGACGACCATCCGGAAAGGCATTGCGGATGCGATCAGGACGCGTGGTGGACTTCCCATCGTGCCAGTTGTCCCGGCGGCACCGGCTCAGCCTCAACTGCAGGCCCCCCAGGAGCAGCCTCCAGCACCTGGATGATGCGACTACGGACAGGACTCCGCTTTGCTGAGCGTCTTTTGAAAAGAGTCCCGGTTGCTTTCCCACCACGTCGCGATATCTGGTAGGCCGAAGACGTCAGCTGATCTGTACCCGGTTAAGCTTGTCCATGCGACAACAGCATCCTTCACGACCTCAAGATTGTCGTCACTCTGGATGATCTGCAAGAGCGTCTCAGGTACTTTTTCAACCTTGCGGCTCCCTAGCTCTCGGACAAGAACCGCGCGCACCTCCCACGCATTATTATGGAGTGCCTCTGGGATCATTTCGCACAATTTTAGTTCCGAAACCTTAAGATCCTTGCCATCCTTATCGTGGAGTTTGGCGCCTTCAATACGACTGCCGGTAACCCAAAATCCTTTCACCTTCAGAATCTCAGAAAGTGCAAGCCTCCGCATTTCGGGTGATTTATCAGACACCGCGGCCGTGGTCAGCTGAGTCAAAGCCGGGCGGCTACCCCCTACGGCGGCTGCAGTCAGGTCGGTCAAAGCCTTTCGACGGTCGAGATTATCAACCGTGGTTGACATGGTTTGGATGAGTCCGTCGACTTTCTTATTGCCGGCCTCCAGCTTCTGCTCGCTGCTCTCTATCTTCGTCAACCCTGCGGATAGCCGCTGGTAATCGCCCGTGTACCGCGATTCCATGCTCACAGTGAATTTACGAAAGGATTCTATTTGGGCGTTCGTCTCGCGTTGGAACCGATCGACCTCAGGCTGGATCTGTTCGGCGAGGAGACGCTTTGCTTCCTTGGAGGCGACGTCGGATACAGTCTGCTTGATGGTGGGATCGCGGAACTTCTCGTTTACCTTTTCTAGAACCGTGCGGTTCAGAAACTCGGTCCCACGTTGGTAGGCGCTAATCATTGAGTCGACCAGGAATACGCCGGAGATTAGCGCAAAAATGCTGAAACCTCCGAAGACGTACAGCTTTAATCGCTTGTTAAGACGCTCGTAAATCCTATCTTCCTGTTGTTGGGTGAGCGGATACGGGTCTTTGCCGGGATCATTGAACAAGGAGCCGCAGAATTGGCAACGAACTAGACGATCATCAGTCGTCAACTTATTACATCGCGGGCAGGAGCGATCCATCACTTACGGCTCTTATAGCTGATTAATACCCATTTTATCATGCGTTCAGGCACGCACGGGGTAAGCCTGTGAGGACTTTTGTAGGGGAGATAGCCCCCAAAGAACAGGCCCGAATTTGCTAGTTTCGGCCTGACACTAGCAGTTGGCGTGTAGTTGGGGGGGTAGGCCGCCTATTACGAATCAGTTGCTCCGGTTTGCTGATCCTCGGAAATGCCGACGAGCTGTGCCAATGCCATCCAATGCCGTGGATGCGGCAGCGATCGCCCCGTTCGGATTTCGCCAGCGTAGGTCACTGATACGCCTAGTGCAGTGCTGATTGCGGATCGCGGAATATTGCAAAGCAGAGGCTGAATCTCTGTTTCGTAAAATTCATTCGTCAGCCAAGCTGGCTAACTGGAAGCCGTCTAACCCCGACGTGCGAAATTGTGCCCACGCGTCTTTTCAGCCCTGCGAGCGTTGACCTCAGGGCTAACGGCGATGATGCGACCCTGTCGCGCTACATCGATGAGCCGTTCTGTGGATGTCGCGACCCCACAGGAAGAGCAATGGTACTTGGGCTGTTGCCTCCGCTACAATCGGTCAAAACACGCCCGGAGCCGAGATGTGCGCTATACGTTTGAGTGTTCAAGAGCGTAGTAGCCTATCGATCCGACGGCAGGAGACCTGCTTTCCTTATGAACGGAGAACTTTCGAACGGGCTTCCTCGCCTAGCCACGTCAGGCAACCTCATCGTCGAGGCAAAAACGAGCGCGCCGATCCTCCTCCGCGGCGTCAATCGATCGGGTCTTGAGTACTCTGATCCGGACGAACAGGGCTTTCTGTCCGGCGCAGCTATCTGTCGGTCGGAGATCCAGACTATTGTGCGGGATTGGGATTGCAATATCATTCGCCTACCGTTCAACCAGGATTTTGTTTTGCGCGGACGAGGGGGTCGCCCAGGCCAAGAATATCGAAACGCCCTCGACCAAGTCGTCTACTGGACATCGATGTTCGGCGCCTATACGCTGCTCGACCTCCAATGGCTGGATGCTGACCGAACGTACGGCGGAGATCGGAACTTCGTTGCCCCGCTGCCAAACATACAGTCGATCGAACTTTGGACGCTGCTAGCCGATAGATACAAAGATGAACCTGCAGTGCTCTACGATATCTTCACAGAGCCGCATGACCGTTTGGATAACGATCCCTCCCCACTTAACAAAGAGGACGGAAGTACCTATCCGGATGATCAACGTGCGGTCACTGTGAAGGAGTGGCAACCGTGGGCGCGAAAGCTAACGTCTGTCATAAGGTCGCAGAACCCAGATGCAATTATTTTTGTCCCAGGAATTAACTGGGCCTACGATCTGCGCGGCATGCCGATGGATCTACCAAACATCGTTTATTCGTCTCATGTTTACCCTGGCAAGGGCAACGAGTGGTCTGAAGCTTTCGGCAACTTGTCCCGCACCGTACCGGTCTTCCTGGGCGAATTTGGCGGCCAGGACACAGCTGAGGAGTTGGATTTCGTTCGCCGACTGGTGGCCTACGCACAGCAACTTGGGATCGGTTGGACCGCCTGGAGTTGGTTCAATGATCCCTTCCTCGTCAACCGGTATGAGGCAACTCGGTTTGGCGATATCGTGAGACGCGGACTCGCAGCAAAATGACATGAAGGACCGGATCTCGCGGCTTCAGTGCAAGTCTCAGCAGATTCCAATCGTTTTCAGCCGACGACAAGCTCCTGGCGTCATTTGCCTAAACTTTCTTGCAGACGCAGTCGACAAACGTCACCTTTCTTAATCTCCCGTCTGGCTGGCGCCGCGAGAAGACCTGAATCCAGCTCATACCAACCGAGTGCCCCTGCGGCTTACGCTGCCGATTCTTGCGATGCGGCGTGGTGGTTCCGGCCCGCGATTTCATGAGCATCCTGCGGGAGAAACCCACTCGGTTTTTTTGGAGAAGGAGATGACGAACGTCTTGATCGCACCGGACATGACCGCGCACCCAGTGAGGCAGCGTAATGCGTTTACCCGGCTGCATGGTGGCGGCCAAAGTGGGATTCTAGGCACGTGCAGCTGCTGGCATAGGGATCACCTCCGGCGATTACGGTAGCACGGGCAGCGCTCGCTTGGGAGGCGTTCAGATGCTACTGTTTTTCGAGCACGAGGTGCTGTGGGTGGCCCGGAGCATTCGAGAGTTCACGGTCAATGCGGATGCTCTTATGGTCGTCCGCGAGCGCCCATCGGTCGTGGATCGTGTAGTTGCCGTTCATCACCTTCGTTTCAATGACGAGAACATTACCGTCCCAATGTGCGGAGCTCTTTCGCTCGCCTCCGAGGATGGTATGGGCCATCTCGCGGCCGTCGGTGACGTAGTCGCGCACGACGGTGTTCGTGCCGTTCTCATCGTCCTGGGTCGTGGTGATTTTCAGTTGTGGGTCTTTGTGTTCGATGGTATCCACGCGGCTCTTTATTGCATTCGATCCTAGATCACTCTTGGCCGGGTTCATCTTCCAGGTTCCGGTGAGGTTGGATTTGTCAGCGGCGATGACGGCGGTGAGAAAGAAGACACTTGCGGCAATGCAAAGGGCAGTATGCAGACGGAGCATGATCTACCTCCTTGGTAGGACCATAGCACAATGCCCGGTCCCGGCATTTGGATATCGACTGGAAAAATTCGGGGCTTGCGGGTGGCAGAATGGCTTCGAGCCTCGGATTTTGCGCGAGGGTTGGGAATCGGATTTTGCCGGTGAGGTCAATGCGAGCCTTTATCTCCTTCGCCTGGGTTTGAAGTTCGGCCAACTGGTCGTCTATAGTGGGCACATTGCGCGATCGATACTCCCGCCCTAGTGCATCAATGAGCCGTCTTATTTTTTCGTGAGACAGAAGCGGTGGGTTGCTTGGCGTTAGCGGAAGGAGGAGAAGCTGTGACGCAACCGGCCCACGAGTAGACACCATACGGTTCTTGCCCGGCGGCGGTTTGGTTGGCCCCGACGTCGAGCGCGCGCTCAATTCCTTCTCACGCATCACAAAATGGATGTTGGACGACAGATAAGAAGGAGCATAGGAAGTGTAATGTGAGCGCGAGAGGATTTCCCTATACCCGAACTTCAGCTCTATCCTTTCCCCAAGGCTGCATAAGTCGGGCAGCGGCAGTAACTGGCAGAATGCAGAAAGCCGACCCTCCTTATGCCGGGCTCTTTGGTTTGTTCTTACTCCCAGGCGGTCGGCCCCGTCTCTTGGTGGCTGTCATCCAAGCTGGCGGCCGTCCACGGCGTTTGCCCCGGCCTCGTGCCACACGCTCAAGGGTCAGGATCGCCTCTTCGACCTGCTCACGCTCCTGGCGCAGTTCGGCCAACATTTTCGTGATGTCCATCTCTGAAGTCTACTGTACATCGGGGCGGGTGCTGACAAACCCGTCGCAAATCGGGGATTCGGCGACAGATGAAAAAGGGCGCGTAAGCAGGCCCCCGCGGATTAAATGTTCGATGATTTCAAGCCCGCGCAAAGTGGTCAAGGGGCGATGCGTCGTCGTACAAACGTCGCAAATCCAAGAAGGCTGCATAACCAACTCGTGAAAAGGACGTTGTGCAACGTAAAGTCCACCAGTCATAAGTTGGTGAGCTTCGTTTTAGTCGCCTTGTTGGCTTGGCGGAGGTGGAAAAGAGACAATTATGATATGTGATAATACATTCACATATCTAAGGAGAACGCCGTTGAAAAGTGTATACGTGCTGGCAGCGGCTACACTGCTAGCTCCTCTATTTGGTCAAACTCCACCGCCCCAAAATCCTCCAATTCAAAGAGCGCTGCCCGACGACAATCTTGGATATCCTGCTTCAATCACAATCGGACACAGCATCGGCTCCGGATTCTATCTCAACACAGCAACAGCGACTTATTTAGTTACGGCGACACACGTTCTATTTCATCTGACGACACCACGGCCGAATAACATACCACCTCAACTCTTCGCCAGAGTACTCGATATACTCTCCTACTCTCGCGATCCTGCAGATCGCACGCCGAACAGAATTACCGTAGATACTACGCTCTTAGGAGCAGCCAACATAATACGCCATCAGACAATGGATGTAACCGTCGTAAGGATGTTCACCCATACTGGCGAAAACCGTCTAACTGCACTTCCAGGAGTAACGATACGAGAATCTTCCGCAGCTGGTATTTTGGGGGTGGCGTTGGACACAATCTCGCGCTTCAATGAGGTATTGATAGGGAACGAGGTCATTCTTTTCGGATACCCGGTATCCCTCGGTCTGCAAACCATGCCTCAAATCGATCAGCAACATCCCCTTTTGAGAAAGGGGATCGTGGCTGGGGTCAATCTTGCACTTCACTCAATTATTCTTGATTGCCCGGTCTATCCTGGCAACAGTGGTGGCCCGGTGATCGAGATAGACCAAGCTGGCCCATTCGCCCGCAGGTACAGGATGATTGGCGTAGTTGACCAATACGTGCCATACGCCGACGGTGGGAGATCGTTCACAATCATGGCAAACTCGGGTTATTCTGTTATTGTTCCGATGGATTTTGTCTTGGAGCTAGTTAACTAAGGATTGGCTTTGAACTGCGTAACCACCTCGTAAAAAGGACGTTGTGCAACAAAATACGAAGCATAACTACAGCTGGATTCGCCCAAGCTTTTCATCGCGAATCCTTAGAATGATATTCTGCCTATATGAGACGAGACCAGATCGTCCCCTGTAAAAATCCAAATTGTGACTACCAGATGCACGTCGTCATTGAGATGCCAATCCCCGGTGTCCCCTCTGGCGGCACAACGCAGATTCTTACCTGCCCAAAATGTGATAAGACTTACGAATACACTCTGCCAGGAATGGCTCAGAGTTGTAATTGATTACTACAAGAACGAAGGGGCGCCGCCAGCACCGGGCCCTTTTTGGCAACTCAAAAAGGGTCGGTTTCTACTCGCAAACTAAAACCCTCAAATCCCAATCCGCTCGACCTCATCGAGCGTGATTTCAAATGCAACTTTATCAGGGGTGACACTGGGACGGTAGACTGTGCATAACTCGCCAGTGCATAACTCGCCCTTGACGGTTATCTTCGGGTCTGCTAGGGGCATCTTGACAGCCATAGCCCCGACTTATCATAAAGAAGGTTCGTTATGAGGCGTCAATCGGAAGGAAAAGCGCAAAAAGCAGTATATACCAGCCGGAATTGGTTCAAGGGAAAACCATCCTGAAGCGAGATTAACTTACGATGAGATTGACCCCGCTGACTTCTTTGACCCCGAGGAATTCGGCTTTCGCCGTCGAGGTTTCCCTGCAAGCGCGTCCATGAGTTTCCGAGCTCGTTGCCATCCCACGGCGGGATCTCGCGCGAGCCGGTTTGGAAAACCTGCCCGCCGCAATCGGCCGGGCCGGCGAGGCTGCCGCCTGGCGCTTCATCGAATTCTTCGCGGCCACGATTCGGAACCGGAACACGCGGGCAGCGTATGCGAAAGCCATCGCGCAGTTCTTCGCCTGTTTCGCGTTGACACGCTTGAGGAGATCAAGCCGATCGTGATGGCATCGTACATCCAAAGAACCTGATGCGGGTCGACGCCTCTTACAACTCTAAATGCTCCGCTCTTCCGAGATCGCTCCCGACAGCCGATTAAACCGCCGCGTATCTAAACACCACAGAGTCCGCCGATGTAAGTAACGACTTTCTTGATCCGTTCGTAGTATCCCGATATTCGATGGTAAGTTATCTCACTGGCCCCGCCGTGCGCGATGCTATTTCGGAGGCCCACGACGCTGTTCACTGCATCTCTAATGTCGTCAATCAAGAATTTCTCAAGGTCCCGGCGCCATTCTGGGTGAAAGTTCCCTAGTAGCTCCATCAAGTGTTGTGCGTCTGCATTCATAAACCGGCGTGTTTTCAACTCAACAAACCGCTGGAGCGTAGTGCCGCCATTCCTTCGGGCATGTTCGAGGACTAACTCAGCAACTGCCTTCTCTAGATACCCAGAAACAAGCACGCACAGATACCGTGCAAAATCGGACTGAACCTCAATATCCGCCGTCGCGGCCAAAACCTTAATTCTTTGGAAGGTAGAGTCGAGACGCTTCTCTAGGCGCCCTACCTCGGCTCTGCCCGTCATGGGACGTTGGCGAATGCTGCTTCTGCTTTTTCGAGTCGCTTCTTAACATTTGCCTCTTGTGCGGTCCCGGTTTCGGTCGCAGAGACGTATGCCTTGTCGCTCATCAGTTGTTCAAAACGAGCCTTTAGTTGCTTGGAATCCTTTACTGCCCCTTTCGCGAGGACTCTCTTGGCAACTCCAGTCATTAAAGAATCCACGACTGCCGCATTGACAGCTCGTTGAGGCCTGAACGCTCCTCTTCCGATCCCGCTCAGGATCGTTTCGCTAGTCTCCGTGAAAATTTGGCCGAGATCCTTCTTTGATTGGTTCGTGAGGTGTCTATTCGTCGCCATGTAACGATTCAGGAAGTCCTTCATTGGGCTTTTATACTGGCCGGCGCAATATAGAAAGGCGAAGAAGCGCAGGATCATTTCCATGTCTTTCAGCCGGCGTGACTTTCCACCGTAGAGTTGCCGCCAAGCCTTGTCATCATTTAGGTTTTGGAGGACGCCTACAAACTCTCCATGGTACAGAGCTACACGTATTTCCTGGGGTTGAAGATTGACTCCACCCGTGTTTAAACGCTCGAAAATCACGTAAATACTGCTTTGGTCCTCACTCGGTTCATCCTGTCGAACGATGGTTGCATGGATAATGCTGTCGTCTAGCCTGCGCCTATCTTCGGTATCCAGGTCCTCGTAGCGCTTTCCATCGAAACGTTCTTGGACGTTGGTCAACCGGTAGGCTTCATCATGTATGATGCCCTTATAGTAAGCCTGTAGTGTGTAGAGTCTTTGGTGACCATCAAGCACAAGTAATCGCCCCGATGCCTCTTTTACCAGAAAAATGCCGGGAACGGGCAGCCCTAACAGCAAGGACTCTATGAAGCGATCGGCTTTGGTACGCGGCCAAACGTATTCCCGCTGAAAACCGACAATGTTACTCGCCTTTTGGTCTGTCCAACTAAACTTTGGGACGATGATGTCCTTTGCGTTGATGCGCTTTACTAGTGAATCAACAGGGTAGTCGGCGCCATACGAGGTAATCGAATATGTATATGGAATGATCTCAGACGCTTCGTCCAGGTCATCAACCTGCTCCTCGTCAAATAAGGGTTTATCAGCAATCTTAGCCTTGACCTTACCTATCGTCATCCGTACGGTCCTCATATGTAGTTAAACCCGACAAAATCTGAAAACGCAAATGCGCGTACTCTAACGATCTTCAGCACGTGCAAAATCCCTACGTCATATCCGTCGCTACCCGAAGCAGCTACACGATCCCCATACCTGCCAACACAGGCGAATTTTCCTGAAGAACCATTCTATATCGTTGATCCCGCTCTCGATTTGGGGAGTCCTCATTTTTGTCCCGGTTGGGGGCCGCAGCGCCTAAGAAAAGGTCTAGTCGCTGGAGGCGGCGTATTACGATTCCGTGGCCTCCCACAAACTCGCCCTACCACATGTCGATGAATTCCTTGATCACGTGTTCGGTGCTCAAGCTCCAATAGATCTCTGTGGCGGCCAGGTAATCCTACCCGAGGCGGGGCTGGAACACTGGCAGCGATATCCCTTCTGTACGGCTGACGCTGAACGCTTGTACCCATGCCGGAATCGTCTGATGGTCTCGCGCCCGCTACGCACACTGGAGCCTCGTGGCCCGGTCAATCCTTTCGCGAAGCCTCCTGACATCGATGGCAACCCGCACCACGGCGTCGGCTACCCGGTCTTCGCGCGTCTCGATCCGGTAGGCCAGCTTTGGCCCCAGGCTCGCTTGGCTTCCTGCCTTCGGCCAGTCGGAAATGCGCCGCTCCACCAAATCGAAGTTGTCCTCAGCACGGTTCTCCTCCACGCTCGCGCAGGAGTTTTCCATGCGCCAGGTTTAGCCATCTTAATGATTGCCGGCAACCGCGATCAATCTTTACCGAATCTTTACGACTGCACTTCAGCCGCAAAACATCTTAAAGGTGCAAAGTTTGGAGGGTGTATGGCGAGCGTCGCGATGCTGGACCCAAAAAGAAGAGGAAACGAGGCGGAAAAGCTGCACACGCGCCTCGGCCAACTTGTGGTCGGACAAGAGGAGGCGATACGGGAGATCGTCGATATCTACCAGCTCTACCGTACCGGTCTGAACGCACCCGGACGGCCGATCGGTAATTTTCTGTTCCTGGGACCAACGGGCTGCGGGAAGACGCGCCTGGTGGAGGCCACGGCGGAGTGCTTAGTCAACGATCCGAAAGCCGTGATCAAGATCGACTGCGCCGAATTCCAGCACAGCCATGAGATCGCCAAGCTCATCGGTTCGCCGCCGGGATATCTCGGGCATCGCGAAACTCACGCGCTGCTGAGCCAGGAGGCGATCAACCGATTTCACACCGACGCCGTCGAAATCAGTTTCGTGCTGTTCGATGAGATAGAGAAGGCTAGCGACTCTCTTTGGAATCTGCTGTTGGGTATTTTGGACAAGGCCGTCCTGACATTGGGTGATAACCGCAAGGTCGACTTTTCTTGCGCGATGATTTTCATGACGGGAAATCTGGGGTCTGCGGAAATGAATTCCGTGCTCCAGCCGCGCATCGGGTTTGAAGCGGCTGGCCTTAGGCGGGAGATGACAGCCGGAGCGGTAGACGAGGAGATTAGCAGCAAAATGACTCGTTCCGCGACTGAAGCGGCACGGCGGAAGTTTACTCCCGAGTTCATCAACCGACTGGACAAGATTGTGGTTTTCCAACCGCTCGGAAGCGATGAACTCCGTCGCATTGTGGATATCGAGGTGGAAGCCGTACAGGACCGGATCATGAAACAGGCGGCGGATCGCGCGTTCGAGTTCACGGTGACGGACGCGGGAAAGGAATTTCTGCTCGAAGAGGGAACGGATATTCGGTACGGCGCCAGGCATTTGAAACGCGCCATCGACCGATTGCTAGTTCAGCCTCTGGCTAGTCTCATTGCATCGGATCAAGTGAGAGGTGGGGACGTGCTATCAGTGGATCACAAACCGCAGTCACCTGGGATGACGTTTGTGAGGGTCGGGGATAGACTCATGTACGGGGTGAAGGCGGCGTGAAGTTGAGGCGGTAGTTCATCCCGTCAAGTTGTATCGGGTTCCCGATTCTTGCGATGCGGTCTGGTCGCTCCGGCCCGCGCTTTCATAAGTATCCTGCGGGAGAAGGCGCTCAGTTTTTCGACCTCGTTCTCTGCGCGCAGCCGTTCGATTTCAGATCTCAGGTCCTCGTCGGATGCCATGAGATCGATTGATACCACAAAGAATCAAACGTAGAACAGGCGCTGACGCCAATCAGAATGCAGGTTGCGCCTGAGTGACGGCGCACCCGTCAATTGGTTTTTCATTGGCGTAGAGCCGGGCGATCAGATTCGCCTGTCTACTGTCCGTATAGCTCCCTAGGCCCTGTTACTTTTTCGGATTCGAGCCTGCGCTTGGGCTGTCGAGGGCTTGCCGGACGGAGGTCGCAGGAATATCATGGGGGGAACCATCGGGACGGCAGCCATGAGTCCGGAGCAGTTCCGTCAAATCGACGAGCTATACAACGCGGCGCGGGCAGGCTCACCCGAGGAACGTGCGACATTGCTTGCGCGGGCGGACCCCGAGCTGCGCCGCGAAGTTGAGTCGCTGCTGGCACAGCCAAGCCGTGACATGTTTCTGGACCGGCCTGCCATCGAGGGCGCTACGCGAGTGGTGGAGGATTCGACAGTCACCGTGCTTGCCGCCGGCACCCGCCTCGGCCCATACAGGATCGAGAGCAAGCTCGGCGAGGGTGGAATGGGCGAAGTCTTTCGAGCCGTCGACACGCGCTTGGGCCGCGCCGTGGCGATCAAGATCTCTCACGAGCGGTTTAGTGAACGCTTCGAGCGCGAGGGTCGCGCGATTTCGTCGCTGAATCACCCCAATATCTGTACGCTCTTTGACGTTGGCCCGAACTACTTAGTGATGGAATTGTTGGAGGGCGAAACCATCGCGGCCCTCCTCAAGAAGGGCCCATTGCCCACCGAAACCGCGAAGCGCTATGCTGCGCAGATTGCGGCCGCGCTGGCCGAGGCGCACGGGAAGGGCATCATTCACCGCGATCTAAAGCCCGGCAACATCATGATCACCAAGTCCGGCGTCAAGGTTCTCGATTTTGGACTGGCCAAATCGGAGCAGGATGAAACGATCACAGCTACGCGGATGGTGATGGGAACACCCGCTTACATGGCTCCAGAGCAGCGGGAAGGCAAGCCCGCCGATGCCCGCTCGGACATCTATTCGTTCGGCTGCGTCCTCTATGAAATGCTGACCGGCAAACGAGTTAACCCGCAGCGGCAGCCACTCGAATCGCGCGCGCTGGAGAGGATAGTAAGCCGGTGTCTGGAGCCGGATCCAGCTCACCGCTGGCAATCCGCAGTTGAGCTAGAGCGAGCGGTCCTCGATGGGGGCGGCGGCGCAGGCTCGCTCTCGGGCGTGCGGACCGCTCCAGTCACGCGCCGGCGGGCGCTGTACGCAGCCGCGTCGCTGTCGGCGCTATTGGCCGGGATCGGCTTGGCATGGCGCTTCGGCGTTCCGCACCGGCCTGTCACCTCCGCGAGCGAGTATATCCAACTCACCAATTTCAATGACTCGGCCACCGCTCCCGCGCTTTCGGCGGATGGACGCATGGTGACGTTCTTCCGCGGCGGAGCGTATTTCCTCGGCAGTGGGCAGATTTATGTAAAGCTGCTGCCGGACGGGGAATCGAAGCAATTGAGCTTCGATTCGAACGTTAAATACGATCCCGTATTCACGCCCGACGCCTCCCGCGTCGCGTATACGGGCTTGTCCATGACTGCCGGTGGCTTTGATACCTGGACCGTGCCCGTTCTGGGAGGGCCGCCCGCGCGAATGATGGTGAACGCGGCAGGCCTCAGTTGGATCGGGCCGGATCGGGTCCTGTTTTCCGAGATTCAGGCCGGAACCACCCTGCACATGGGCATTGTGACGGCGAAGGAGAGCCGTGCTGAGGAGCGCCCTATCTATTTCCCGGCGCACGAGCGCGCCATGTCGCACTACTCCTGGTTGTCGCCGGATCGGGGTTGGGTGCTGATCGTGGAGATGAACCGCGCTGGGGACTGGCAGCGGTGCCGGGTAGTCCAGATGGACGGAAGCTCGACGGGCGTTCAAGTGGGGCCGCAGGGAGCCTGCACCGCCGCAGCATGGTCGCCGGACGGACGATGGATGTACCTCAACGTGAGGGTGGACGGCAGTACGCACCTGTGGCGGCAACGGTGGCGCGAGCGCGCTCCGCAAGGAAATCCTGAGCAGATCACCTTTGGCCCCACCGAAGAAGAGGGCTTGGCGATGGCGCCGGACGGGAAATCGCTGATCGCCTCGGTGGGCGTGCGGCAGAGTTCCGTGTGGACGCACGATGCCGCAGGCAATCATGCGATTTCGCTGGAAGGGTCGGTGAGGTCGCCCTGGCTTTCGCCGGACGGCAAGCGGCTGTACTATCTGCTGCGAAAAGGTACTTCGTCGGACGTGAGCGAGCTGTGGCGAAGGGATCTGCTGTCGGGTAAGTCCGATCCGGTGCTCACAGGGCAACGGATCATAGACTATGACGTTTCGCGGGACGAGGCGAAAGTAGCATTTACTATCCATATGGGAGACGAATCGCAGATCTTCCTGGCGGCGGCCGATCGGAGCTCGCCTCCACGCCTGGTGGTGCGAGGGGGAGACGAGGTGAGTCTCGGAGCCGGGCAACTGTTTTTCCGGCAGGTGGGCGGCAAGGCGAACTACCTGGCGCGGGTTCGAGAGGATGGGAGCGGGCTGACTCGCATTCTGGAGACCAAGACTACCGAAATTGGCGGCGTTTCTCCAGACGGAGAATGGGTGACCGTCGCTGACATCGAGTCCGTGCCCGGAGACTTCGTCGTAGGGGTGCGACGCCGCGCTCAACGGAAGATCTGCGCCGGAGTGTGCTATTTGAAGTGGTCCGCCGACGGAAAGTACCTGTATGTATCGCCCACCAGCCGGTTTTCGGCGTCGGAATCCACTCTGCCCACATACATCATTCCGATCCCGCACGGCGTCGAGCTGTTGGATTTGCCGGCATCCGGGATCGACTTGGCCAGCAAGGAGCGGCTCGCCGGCCTCCAATCGATTCCCCAAGGCAATATGTCGCCCGGACCCGATCCCCAAACGTACGCTTTTACGACCGCGGCATTCCAGGGCAACCTATTCCGGATCCCACTGCACTGAAGCGTTCCGCGAACCTGGGCCAACTGTGGTGAAACGGTACTTGGAGTTACATCCACTTGGCCGGATAAGTCGGCATCCCGTTGAAGTGACCCGCGTTGCAAGCCGCTGGCGGGTCAAGTCCTGAATCACGGCGCATCCGGAAGTAATCCACACGGACGTTTCACGCCCTAGGGTGCCCGAATGGGTAGGGCGGCGATGGGTGAGCGCCAGGGAACCCACAACAAAAACCCGTCGCCGGTGATGTTCCTGCCTGGTTGCATGGCGACCGCCCGATCGATCGCTCCCGCCACGGACGTGCGCGAGGCGCCGTCACCGCCCGCATGGAGATTCGCAAATCCCCGCCCCTGTAGCGTTCGTGTATCACTAACCACCACCGCTCTATAGATGCTCAAGCCCCCCTGGGTGGCCGGGGTGGTGTCCGCCGTCCTATATATATATACGATATACGCCAGCTTCCCGTCGGTCTCCCTGCCTACCTCAGACCCAGCCTTCGCCCGCGCCTGCCAGAACCCCCACCGTTTGGGATGGGATCAACAGTTTCACGGCGGGGATCGCAGCGCTAGCAATCTAAGAACCAAATAGCTGGCTTAGGACGATTACAAACAGCTAACACACTTATTGTAAACATAAAATAATGTCGTATTATGTCTTGACTTGAAGTAATATAGATTGGTAAAATAAGAGTATAGAGACAGCTCTCGTCTTTCCAAGGAATCCATTTCTGAAATGCAAACCACCAAACTTCCACCCGCCCGTTTCGGGCGTTACGAACCCCTTATGCAAGTACCGGTCGAATACCTCGACGAACGCGGTGCGAGCGAATACCTCGACATCCCCATCCGAACCCTTCAGACCTGGCGCTACCGGGGCCAAGGACCGGAATATGAGCGCGTCGGCGACGGCCCCAAAGCGCGCGTCCGCTATCACGTTGCCGTACTCGCCGCTTGGCAGCACCGGCGTATCCATCGCGTGGTACCCAACCCCGCCAACACGCGTGCCGCTCGCGTTGCAGCGCTGAAGAAAAATGCTCAAGGCCATGCTCAAGGCCAACAATGAGCAGCCGCCCGCAGTACTCGCCGTATCCCGACTGGTCCGACGCCGCCTTCGACGATCTAATCATCGAAGAATATACGACAGACCCCAGCACCGCCGAAGCGGAAGCCGAAGCATGGCTGCTCGCGGCGTGGCTGGAGCAGGTTGGTGATAGTTTGAATGAATTTTCGATGTAAGTAGTGTTTTGGACGGCGACGCCGCACCGCGCGCCGGGCCGTCCGCCTTGGAAGTTGGTAATCCTTCTAGACAGAATTGGTGCTTCCGCGATTCGTTTCCCCCTCGACAGTTTCCTGCCTTAGCAGTACTGATCTTGCACCGCCGATGTATTTCGGCAGAAAGCATAACCATATGAATCATTCACATTCCCCAGCGATGGGCGCTACGAGCGAGATTCCGCTCGACACGCTTGTCGCTTACCTTCGAGATATCGCGTCCCAGCGATTCTTCGGCACCATCCAACTCAGTTATCAGTCAGGTCAGCTCCAGAGCGTTCGCGCCGAACGCACTCTGAAATCGGCCGATATCACAAGCCTTGTCAAAGGAAACTCCAATGGCCGAACCTCGCAGTAACCACACCTCCAACAACTCCGGCACGGGAGCTGCTCCCCCCACCATCCCAGCGTCATACATCTTCGACCCCAAGGCGAAACACTCCCACACAGAGCCGATCTTCGCTGGTCTGCTTGCCCGGAACGAGCTTGCGGTGTGGATCGGTCATGAAAAGCATCGCAAAACCACCCTCGTGCTGAACCTAGCCGTGTGTGCGTCCCTTGGGCGGGATTTCCTTGGATTCCGTTTCGCCGCGGCCGCCCCGCTGCGCGTGGTGATGTTCGACTACGAGTCCAAAGACGACTCGATCGATCGACGATCCTCTGCGATCTGCACGTCGCTCGCGCTATCCGACGAAGACCGGACACGGCTGTGGGATAACCTCCGCATCATCAAACTTCGGGATATGATCTACGATGGAAAACCAGTTCCGAAGATCGACGCGTGCAAGCAGTGGTGGCAGCAGGCTGTGGCCGAGCACCCCGCGGATCTTTACATCGTGGACCCATTTCGGTGTCTCCATGGGGCAGCAGAGAACGACTCCAAGATCGAAGAAACCCTCCGGCTCATCCGTAGCGTGTTTCGCCAGACGACCATAATCCCGCACCACACCGTAAAATCCCCTCGCAAGGCGAACGAGAACGTTCGGCTGGTGGACGACATGCGTCTGTGGTCGGAGCAATGCCGCGGTTCTGGCGCTATCAAAGGTCACTCCGATGTGATCATCTGTCAGGAACGCGAGATCGACACGGACGACACCGAAGTGGTGTACATCGGCGGGTTCATGAAAGACGCGGGGGACATCGATCCGATACCTATCGTCGAGTCGGCTGCGGATTCGTTTTGGTGGATACCACAAACCAAACTTCCAGCCGCGCTGCAGAAGTCCTTCGAGGCTTTACGCGGTTCTGGTATCGCGGCGTGGGCGGATCGGAAGGGTGTGTCGGAGACGCTCATGCTTGCGGGTGTATCCCGAGCTACCGCGTTCCGGCATATCAAACAACTCATCCAACGCGGGGTGATCGTCGAGCGGCCTGGGCACGGGCCCGACGCAGGAATCACCTTTGCGAAAGCAGACGGTTGGACCGCTGGCACAGCGAAACCAAAACCGGCAGGGCGGAAGTCCACGATGGACTTCCGAACCGCGGATCTCAACGAGGTCGAGGTGGAACCGACCACGTTCGAGGTGGATGAGATTCTCAGGAAACTTGATGCGGATATGGAGGACCCGGCCACGGGCCCAGCCACGTAGCCGCCCGGCCGCGGTCCGTGAGGCTGCCAGGCTCACCGTATAGTCTCACGGACAGGCGTGCAGGCGTTTAGGTGTGGTTTTGGAGGGGTGTAATGATATGTAAGTATATGATTATAATATATATAACTCAGTCTCACCACCCCCTGAGACTACAGTGAGACTGGGTGAGACTAGTGAGACTGGACCCCGCCATGCCCTGAGACTAGTCTCACTTTTCACGCCAGTCTCATGCCAGTCTCACTGCGCGGTGAGACTGAAAACCATCGTTTGGCGCGGGGTTTGAGGGGGTTTTTGGCCCAGTCTCACCAAAACCCTGTTTCTGGCGTTCCTGCGGCGGGAGCGCCACCCGCGCCTTTCACCCGCACGGTCCCAGAGCGCCGCAAGAAAAACGCGCACGGCACCCGTCGTAACCGGTTCAAAACACACACGCGCGAATGACGTGCCGATGAAAAAACGACTCATAGGATCAAGATCAATTAACACAGAAAAGGACACAATTATGGACCTAATAACATGCACAAAATGCCACCAGTCGCACGACCCTTCGTGGTTCAGCAGGGACTATCGCCGTCGGCGGAAAGGGTATCGCACGCCGTGGTGCAAGCCGTGCCTGCGGGCGGCGGCGCGCGAGCGGCGCACGGGGCTGGCGCAGGAAGAGTTCGAACGGCTCCTCGCAGATCAGGGTGGAAGCTGTGGGATTTGCCAGACGGTGTTCGAAACTGGACCGAATCCGGACGCTGGGTCTGTGCCGCGGATCGACCGCACGGCCGACGGCAGCGTTCGCGGACTGCTGTGTCCGCGGTGCAAGGTTGGGGTTCGCACCTTCCAGGATGACTTGGACCGCCTGCGAGCTGCCGTGGCGTACCTGGAGGGATGCAGCGATCGCATCTGAGGATTTCCTTCTCATCGGTTCTCGGCATTGCAGGCCTGCTTTGGACCGCGTTATATTGGCATCGCATGGCCATTCGATTCGAGAAGATCTGGGTCCAACAGTGCAGGGCGACCAAGGGAATCAAACGACGCTTCGGAGCAAAGAGCGCGCTGGACTACCTGATTCGCGAGAAGCTGTTGAACTTCGCCGAGGACGCCGAGCGGAGGCCGGAATTCGCGAGGGAACTGCCGCGTTTCCTCGCGGAAGTGTGGCGGATCTTCAACGAATTCGAAATTGTGGGCTACGTTGCGAGCATGAAGCCGAGGCAACGGAAAACGCTGCAGAGGCTGCTCTACGTGCGGTGAGCTTACTCCAGTTCCGGCAACTCCTCCCGTGGGATCAGCAGGCGGATTGACCGCGCTCTGCCGCGGACGCGATCAATGAAGCCCTTGGCCTCCAGCGTTACGATCATCTGGTGTACCGTCGGCGGCGTAACTCGAAAGTAGCGTTGCATGTCGGCCTCCGCCGGCGGCCTTCCGTTCACCTTCGTATAGTAGTGAATGAATGCCAGGTACTGGCCTTGCCTTTCGGTGAAGCGTGGCTTCATGACAGAGAGAATTGTAACGGCTTTCGATTCTGTACAGTGCACCTGACCGTTGGGCACTTGTTAGGCGGTACACTCGTCACATGCGGACAGGGCAATTCGCAGACGCAGTGCGGGATCACGTCCTCAAAAACTACATCGAACCCGCTCGCCACGCCAAAGCTGCCAGCGTTCAGATCCGCGCCGGCGACGTCCACAAAGCGCTCAACTATCGTGCTCGTCTGCCGCTGGTGTGCTCCGCACTAACGGCAATGAGTTTTCGACGGGCGCACAACTTGCGGCTTTTGAAAGTGGATGGGCCGGGCAAAGCACGACGACGACGTTCACGTTCGGACTATGAAATTGAGCTGCTGGCGGCGTGTACGGCCGCCGGTTTAACATGACCCGACCTGGTCCACAACCAACGTTCGACGCGGCGGTGCTTGTGACCGACGGCAAGGAAACGAAGATTGCTGTCCGGATTCAGGTTCAAGGCCATGATGGCTACTTCTTTCCTGCAGTCGCGCGGCGGGGCTTCGTGCCGTTGGTGGACGTGGCGGATTTTTCTCGTTCGGCGCGGATGCGCTCAAGGAGGACGGAGGCGGGTTCGTAGTCGCGGCCTTCTTTGCGGGCCAGTTCCGCTTCGGTCGGGACCAGTTCCCCGCGGAAGGCTTTGGCGAGGATAGATTGCGTCAGTTTGTCGGCACGCTTGGTGGCTGTTTTGACCCGTTCTTCGATGGTGTCGGCCAGTTTGAAGAGGGCTTCAACTCGGCGCACGATTTCGTGTTGTTCCTGCAAAGTTGGCAGAGGGAAAGGCATTCGTCTTGTATCGTTAATATATAGATGCGGCTGAGCCGAAGCACCAGATGCTGACTGCATCCAATTGAAACACCAAGGTGAATGAATCCAGCCCAGGAAGTATCGGGGTTCGATAAGTGGCCTCAGTAGAAGGACGCTCCGGACGATTGCAAACGGCGGACACTTCTCGACAATGGCTGCCCGCCCTGTCGTAGCGCCGACGCTTACGATCAAGATGTCGTCCTTAGTCGGTGCACACCGCTGGAGGCATTTCTTGAAGTCCGCATCGGATACCAGTCCGGCATCGTCGAAAACGACATATCCGTCCCGCACATGCTTCGCAGTTAGCATAGGGAGTCCTGTTTCCCGATAGGGTGGTTGGATATGCTCACCGTCAGTGATCTGAGAGCACAGGGAATCCGCCGACGTCCAAATCCACGTTTCTGGAATAGCGGGCAAGTCGGAGTTCTGGTCAAAAACGATAGGATTCACATATTTACGATTTCGTCCCGCGGCCATGCACTCCGCATCCCACATTTGCCGACGTTGAGATAATACGTCTTGAAGAAGTGCGTGGGTACTGGGGAGATTATTGATTCCCTCGCGCCAGTCTTCGGTGAGGCGGCCGGAGCAGGCGGCGGCTAAAACGGATTGGCGGAAGGCTTTGAGAATTTTGGGGACTTTGGCGAGGCGTTGTTCTGCTTGGTTTAGAGTTCTAAGCAGTTCTTCAAGCCGCGGTATGATGCGTCCTTGCTCGGCACGAGGAGGTATGGTCAGTCGCATCGTTCTGACATCCTCCAGCGAGATATTGTTCATGCTCCCACCCCTTGCATCAGACTGGGCTTGCTGCTGCGTGACAGACGACATAAGAGCAAGCTGCAACAACCGAGGGATGAGCACCGGTTCAGTACCCCGGATGATCGCGAGCGCTTGATTCGTATTCGCCGGAAGATCATCAACAATGACCAAAGCTGTTCGACCAATAGTCCCGGCTATCGAGAACAATAGATCGCCCATCTGCAAACGCGAGCGCTTCAAAGCTTCGTCAGCTTCCTTGTTGATGAATGTGGTGATCGTTGAACGTTCTATACGTCCATCCGTCAGGTTTTCAACTCTGACAAATGAGATACCCTTCGGCTGGTACTCAAAGCCAAGCGACGTAGGTGTTGTGCCCTTAGTGATCAGGGTGGAAAAACTAGCGAGGTCGGCTTGCGCCCACCCCTCGGGGAGCTCGGCGTCATGGTCTGGCTCTGCGACGGCTGCATTTTTTGCAGGAGGCTTTTTCATACTCTCTTTGGCGCCTTCGCCGGGGCCGCGCCGTTACCGTTCTCTAAAAGCCCGATGATCGCGTTTAGTTCTTCAACCGCTGATTCGAGCTCGGCGATGGCGTCGGTGGCGAGCTCCTCCGGCTCAGGCAGTTCGTCCGCATCGTCCAGCGACTCATCCTTCAGCCACTTGAGGCTATCTATCTTGAAGTGGCGTTCTTTGATCTCACCGATGGTGAAGGAGCGCCATCGATCTTCCTTGGAGTCGGACGCTTTGCGCTTCGCGCGGCCGTTCGGGTCAGAGCCGAAGCACTTTTCAAATTCTTTGAAGTGCTCAGGTGTAAGCACGCGATCTTTCTTGGTTATTCCAGGGACGTTGGTGCGGGCATCATAGATCCAGGTCGTTTCGGTCGGATACCCCTTGGTGAAAAAGATGACGTTGGTTTTGGTGCCGGGGCTATACGGTGAGAATGTGCCGTTCGGGAGGCGCAGGACAGTGTGGAGCGAGCAGTCCTGGGTCAGGATTTCAAAGATTTCGCCGGCCTGGTCCGCGAAAAGACAGTTGTCCGGCAAGACGACGGCAGCCCGTCCGCCTTTCTTGAGGATGGTCATGACGTGCTGTAGGAAATTCAGTTGTTTGTTGCTGCTGGAGATGACGAAATCTTCGCGTTCCGGCACTTGATTCGCGCCCTTCGTGCCAAATGGCGGATTGGTGAGCACGACATCATACCGCTTCGAGGAAGGGGCCTCATAGATGGAATCGCCGAAGGTGATCTCGGGCTCTAGGCCATGGAGATAGAGATTCATCAGGGCGAGGCGTCGCGGTCGCAGCACAAACTCCTGGCCATAGTAGGTGCCGCGCCTGATGCGCTTGGCGAGCGTTCGATCTAGCGCGCCACCCTTTGTCTCTTGGATGAGCCATTCATAGGAACAGACAAGGAATCCTCCCGTGCCGCAGGCCGGGTCGTATATCGTGAATTCATCATACGAGCGAGGGTCTGGTTTTACGCAGCGGACGATGGACTGGATGAGGACGCGGGGCGTGAAGTACTGGCCCGCCCCCTTTTTACCTTCACTCGCAGCTTTCTCCAGCAGCCCTTCGAACGCGGCGGCCTTCACGTCTACATCGAGCCCGGTCCACTCCGTCTCGTCAATCAGGCCGATGAGTTTCTTGAGATTGACCGGGTTATTGAATCGCGATAGGGCACCAGCAAAGATGTCGCCCAGCAACCCTTTCTGCTGGCCGAGCACCCGGAGGACATCGGTGTAGTGGTCGGTCAGCGTGGTGCCGGATTGGGTGGCCAGCGTCGGCCAGGAACAGTCAAACAAAATCTCATCGCCCTTATCGCCTTTCATGGGCTTCCGGCTCAGATCGATCCCCCGCTCGTCCGCCATCTTCAGGAACAGCAAATACGTGAGCTGCTCGATATAGTCGCCATAATCAATCCCGTCGTGGCGGAGGGTGTGGCAGAAACCCCAAAGCTTTTGAACGATATCAGTCATGCGGCGATGGCCTGATTCAGTTGTTTAATAAGTTGCGGAAGGTCCGGACCGAAGACCTTGTAGACCCTGCCCCATCCGCCAAATCGAGTGAACACCGGGAGGTTCTCGAAGTCGTCTTGATCGATGGTTAGGTTGGCCCGGAGGTGTTCGCGGATGCGGTCGAGCCATTGCTGCTGTTCCGGAGTAAACGTCCGGCCAGCAGTCACCTTCTCGAAGGCGCGCTCAACGCGCTCGGACGCAGTGAGGAGCGGATTTTGCTCGTCGGCGGCGTGCTTGACCATGGAGATGATGTCCACGAGCGCCTTGTTATAGCGGATCTCGTGAGCCTTTTCCAGGTGCTCGGAAGTGAATCGCTGAGGTGTGGTTGAGAGCTTGGATCGTAGTTCCGCCAGAGCTTCGGTGCTCCAGTCCTGCGGACGGTTGAGGAGAATCCCGATCGCCTCAACGTGCGCCGGATTTTGGCGGACGAACTCGGCGAATGCGTTCAGATAGTCGTCGGGTTTATACTCTTTGCCGTCCGCACCCCGGACGCGCCACTCGGAACTGACCACATCCTCGGCCTCATGGGCAACGAGGAACACTCGCGGCGTGCGGGGGTAGTCCACAAGGAGTTTCTGAAACTCGGGCTTGCGGAGGGTCGCCATCGTGCCCGTGAAGCTGGTACGCAGGTTCTGCGGAAGATCCCGCGCGTATGCGCCCATGTCGCCGTCCGGAATATGGGCTGCGAAGAGCCGCCGCGCTTCGGCGGACATTTCCTTTTCGATGCGGCGAAGGCGTTTCACCAAGCAGCCGATGTTGTAGTCGCGGTCGCGGTTGTTCCAGATGTCTTCGATAATTTCGGCGATTGGGCGGGTTTCTTTCTGGGGCGGCTCGGCGGTGATGGCCGTGGCTTTCCGGAAGTATTCGAGGAGAGTGCCGTCAAAACAGTCGAAGACGACGAAGTGGGATTTGTCCTTGTAGAGGGAGCCTTTTCGCGTGCCACGGCCGAGCATCTGCTCGAAGAGGATGCGGGATTTGACCGGGCGCAGGAAGACGATGTATTCCAGGTCCGGAATATCCACGCCGGTGGAAAGCATGTCCACGGTTACGACAATGCCGATCTGCAGGCGGTTCCGGAATTCACGGATGCGCTGCAGCGGCCGGTCCACGGTGGGACTGCCGGTGATCTTTTGGACGAAGGAATCACCCCGGCCGAATACGTCGCGAGCGGTATCCACGAGCTGGTCCGCATGGGAGGTGTGCGGGAGGTCGTTGGCGGCAAAGATGAGGGTCTTCGGGAAGCGGCCATACCGCGCCTCGTGCTCCGTTGCGTGTTTCTTGAGTTCTTCCAGGATCTTGCGGTTGGAATCCGGCGAGGTGATTTTCTGCTCTATCTCCGCGGAATCAAATTGGCGTTCATCTTCCACGAAGTCGAGCTTTTGCGCGCCGGTCTCCGGATTGACGGAGCCCACTTCCTCACCCGCTTTGAGGAAGATCCCCTGCATTCGGACGTTGGATTTTACCGCGACCACGTCGTAGTCCACAAGAAAACCTTCGCGGATTGCGCGCTCGTATTCGTACCGGTAGACCACGTCTTTGAAATAGGCCGTGGTATGCGCCGCAGGTGTGGCGGTCAGGCCGATCTTAACCGCGTCGAAGTGGTCGAGCGTGCGGCGCCAGGTGGCGAGCTCGGAGGCGGTGTAGCCGCGGTGGCACTCGTCGGCAACAATCAGGTCAAACGCATGAATCGGAATGTCCAGCTTTTCGACGTCTTCGTCAATTTCCTCATCGCCCATGCCGAAAATCGCATCCCGCCCGAAAAGGTTAATCGTCATGCGTTGGATGGTGGAGACGTATACGAACGCGTGCTTGAGTGAAGGCTCAAGCAGATAGGAGGCTGGCAGGGCTTTCGGATCGAATTGCTCGTCCTCGCCGAAATCTTCTCGTCGGAAGCGCTGGCTGTAGACTTCATAGATCCTGTCGAATTTGAGGCCGGGCCGGGCTTCGAACGACACAAACTGGCGCACTGCCTGGGCCGCGAGCGCACGCCGATCTACCAGGAAGAGAATGCGCTTGGCGATACCCGCCTCCATTAGGCGGTAGATCTGATTCACCATGGTGAATGTCTTGCCGGTGCCCGTCGCCATGGCCAGCAGCATGTAGCGCTTGCGCTCGGCGAGAGCCTTCTCCGTCTCACGGTTTGCGTCTATTTGATACGGACGGATCAGCGCGTGGTCGTTGGGTCTCTTGCTCAGTTTCTCGCAGGCTTTGTCCAGGTCCCGTTCAAAGAATTCTGCGAGAGCCGCGGGCGTGTGGAAGTGCGCAATCTGGTGAGAGCGGTTGAGTTCGTGCCGGACATCGTGGTGCCAGATGACTTCACCGTTGGTGGAATAGAGAAAGGGCACGTGAAAGCCGCGGAAATCGAATGGACTCGACGTAAGCCCTCTCGCGTATCGCTCGGCTTGGCTCAACACGTTTTGCGGACCGAGGGTGAGTTTCTTGGCCTCTACGATGCCGAGTATGTCTCCGTTGACGCAGAGGGCATAATCTGCCGGGCCGGTTTTGGTCGGATATTCTTCAATCGCGCAGCGGTTATAGCTCTTGAGGGGTTTCGAAGCGTCAAATTCTTTTTCGGGTATCCGCCAGCCGGCGTCCGTGAGGCGACGGTCAATGAGTTCCTTGCGAGTCAGCTTCTCGGAATTTTTCGGCGACGCTTTTTGCATGAATTCGGACACGGAGTCTTTCCGCCACACCGTTCTCGGAAGGGGCAAAAGACTAACTTCGCCCGATCGATGGCAGAGAACGGGTGCGTTTTATGGACGCTTGTTTCGGTCTTCTTTATTATATGGATCGGCCTGGTGGCTGAATTCTACAGCCGGGAGTGTTGGCAATCGGGCGAATTGGCGTGGCCCAGGTTGAAAGGTCGAGACTAACCACGAACCGCGCACGCCGCGACGGATCGGCTGTGAGAAGTTGTCGGACCTCGTTGCTCTGCTGGAAGCGTCGGAGCGGGGAGGCAGAAAGAGCGGCGTGGTCTCTGGCCTTGATATGATCCTCGCGTGGTCCACAGGAAGAAATCACCCCTCTTGTGCGCGACAATCGTTGTTTCTCTCAGCTCCTCGGGATGTACTCTAGTCAATCCGAATCGGCAAAACTGGATTTACGGTGGTTCGCCAAACGTGCGCGTTCTTTTGGCCTGTGATTCGCCAGAGGTTCGGCGGCTTCTCGCGGATGAGGACGCTCGCGAGTATGAGGTTAATCGCTTCTGGCGAGATAAACATACCCAAGAAGACGGAATCAAACGAATCCAGGATATGATGGTGCATCCTGAGAACTACCCCCCAGGCAAGATCCCGATAACCAGATAGAGCTCGGACTTCGTAAACCATCCAAGCAGCATAATGTTCTACACCTCGCGATGCCGTCATTATAATCAATCCACATGCCACATGATCAAAAACTACACCTCAAAAAGTAAAAACACCTTCGACGTGATCCAGAAGTGCCTGGCTTCGCACGGCGCGCAGAAGCTTATGTTCGATTACAACGACCGAGGCGAGGTCATCGCCCTCTCTTTCGCAATGGAGATCAATGGCAAGCTCATCGGATTCAAACTACCCGCGCGCATTGAACAGGTTGAAATCCGTATTGAAACGCGAGCGGCGATGGAGGAACGCCGACGAGCTGAAAGACCAGGCATACCGGACCGGCTGGGCTAACATCCGCGACTGGGTTACGGCGCAAATGGCGCTCGTCGATACGCAGATGGCGAAGGTGCAGGAAGTGTTCCTGCCTTACATGGCGAACCGCAAAGGACAGACCCTCTACGAGTCGATGGAGGAGAGCAAATTCCTGTTGCCGGGCGATTCATCAAAGAACCAAACCCAATGATTAACCGTTGTCCTGAGTTGCGGCGAGGAACTCAACGTCGTCGCTTATCCCGACGGCTTGGTATTCGAGTTCGGTCATTCGCCGGATTGCTCACCCACGAGGAATGAAAAAGATCGCTATCAAACGCGGGCAATGTTGGGAAGACATCCGCACTGGGCGCCGTTGGCGCAAGAAAAGCTCAAGGCCTGGCTACAGGGGCATACCACAACGAAGAAAGAGCAGGTCTTTAAACTCTACAATGCGTTAAAGAACGTGAGCGATGCAAGGGCACAGTACGCAATCGCTATCAAGGAATATCTTGCAAACCTCAGATACGGCCCGCGCAGTGAGGAGAATACAAAGGCAATTGCCGCCCAGACGTGGGCGGAGCATATGGCTCGGCGTTTGTTGGGCCTCAAGGCGGCATTCGAGCCACTGCAAACAGGGTTTGAGATTTACGACCCCACGCTCAGTCGAGAGCTGAAAATGTATTTCGGGAGCAATTCAGCGCAGATCGAGATCGTCCGTTTCTTGAGGACAATGTCTTCCGAAGAACGAGCAGATTTTGAGAAACAGTTCGATGAGAACACGGTTCGTCTTCAAGCATCAATAAGGGGCTTAACGGATTTCATTAAATCCAACTATAAATTCGAGGATTCGAACAAATAGCTTCACGCCTCAATCCAACGGATCTTGGGCAGCTCCAAGCCCGTGAATTCGCCAAGCTTGGAGCACATACGAACATCCATCCAATAAGTCGTCATGCGATTCGGCGCCGAGATTTGAATATCTGGCCTCTAGAACTGCTCCCATCCGAATCGGGGAAACAGGGCAGTACCAGTATCGTATAGGAGGTCAGGAGCTTGAAGCTGGTTCGGCTGGCTTGGCATCCTCCTTTGGGCGTCCAACAGCCCCCAGTTTTGGAAAACGGAACGGATCGCCTGCTTGCGGTCTTTCGGGCAGCGGGGTATTGCGGATGGTTGCGTCGAGCGTGCCGAGCTTGCGTTCGAATACGCCGGCGTCGAAGAACTTTTCGAACATGAGGTTATACGCTTCGCGGATTTCTCTTAGTGCGGCTGCACGGTCGCGCCCATCCGCCATCTCGTCATTCGCTATCGTCCACCCGACGCGGGCGATCTCTGCCATAGCGTCTTGGAACGAGGCGAGGGCATGGTTCAAAACCCATGTGTCCGCCCGCTTGGTGCGCTCGGCGTGGATTTGGTTCACTGCCCACTGCTTGTTTAAAAAGGCGCATTCGAAAACGATAAATGACATAGGCAACTCGCGGTTGCTTTCCACATTTGCAACCACTTCGCCGTGGGTGATCTTCACGCGCTGGAAGAGCATGAATGCGGATTTCGGCGCTTCTCTAAAGCACGATTTTGATTTCCAATATTTACCTCGGAGTTCGCGGATAGTCATGGTGTAGCGTTCGATCATGAACAAAGTGATAGGATGATGAATCTTTGATGGACGCTGACAAACAGTGTCGTATGATGCTCAAGGATGGGAAGCGGTGCCGTTATAAGGCGAAGGACGGCGGATTGTGCGGACATCATCGACAGTCTCTAACGTCAAGAAAAAAGACAATTGAAAAGCTGATCCTTGCTGGGAAAGTGGCGGCTGCGCTTACTGCTCTGATTAAGCTTGTAGAGATGCTCGTACCTCTGTATCCGAAGATTGAGTCGGCCATTGAGCCTGTGTTTCATGGTTGGTTGTTTCGCATGTCCAAGCCGGGGCGTGTTGATTTGCAGTACCTTCTGAAATTGTTTACTCAGATGGAATCGAGAGAAAACTATAGCGGTGTGGAACGGTACACACGACATGTGTTTATGGAAATGCACCGCGAATTCGATCTTTAGCCAGTGCCGGAAGCCCCTTCGCGCAACAGTACTCGTCCGCTGTGCGAAGGGGGCTATCCCAGAATTGATCTATTCCTCGTCTTTCCCGCCCTCGTCTTTGACCTGGTGCTCATCCGCCATCATCTGCCGCGTCCACCGCACTGATCTCGTCGGCCGCCACATGCTCCGCCGCCCTTGTCGGTGTAATCGACATCGTACAAACCGTCTTCCGCGACCGCGACGACTTCGCCAACCTTCTTCACCGAGAGGATGGTGACCTTGTCGCCGACCGCGAACTTATTTTCTGTATCTGACATATTTTTGCTTGCTTGATTTCGACCTTTGGATCAGGTTCGGATTTATAGCTTCCGCAGCAAATCGACGAACTCCCTGCCCTGCGCCGGCTGCTTCGTGAACGCCTTCACGGTGTCCTCGTGGCCTTGGATGTCGGTTTCGAGCTGTTTCGCCTGGGCGCGGTAATCTACGCTCATCTTCTCCACTTCGCGGCGCTCGCGGTCGGATTCGTACTTCTCCTGCCCGGTCATCTCCTTTTTGGTTTCGTCCTCGGCAACATTCTTGATGCTCTGGTCGATCGCGTCGGCTTGGGCGTGGAGGCGCGCCACGAGTAAACGCTTTTCGATGGCGCGGGCTGACGCGGCGCTACTAGCGTTGATTTTGGTGATGGCCGCCTCAAACTCTTGTTTCCATATGTAGCGCCGCTTGGCCCAGAATTTTGCTAATGCGCGGATCATGATGGGTATTTTGATAATGATATAATTCCTGCCAGTTTCGTCAAGAAGAGAGCAAATACTCTATGCGGACTGATGTGGAAATCGGTGTTATAGTTGCGGCCATGGCCGTCCTCGGCGGGATAGTGTCTGCGCATGCTCCCCAGAAACTTTGGCAAAAGTCGAGTTACGCGGCGGCCTTTCTCGTTCTTGGTGTGTTTTCTGTTTTGCTTGTAGTCAAACAATCGAACGAAGCCGCCGCCACGCTTAAGGAAGAAATTGCAAGGATAACCGGTGGCGACAGCTATCCTGAAGTCATGGCAGTTGGGCAACCGGAGGGATGGGTGCTCTCGGTGCTGGTTCGCGGCCAACACAATATTCCACTGGTATATTTTGACGTGGTATCGCATTCACAACGAGTAACTGCGGACAACGCCGGCCAGTACCTGTACAAGAACACGATGTCAGCACAAATTCCCATGGCCTACGTAGGGCACGCGATGGAAACCAGCCTAAGGATTGTCCCCGAGGACGACGTTGACCTGTTTGTAATTCATCTCACTGCCCCTAATGGCAATTGGACGGAACGGCTCACAATGCGAAAATCCGCGAGGGGTTGGAAGCAGGAGACACAGGTTGTCGATTCGTTGGGGCAGTCAGTGGCGAGATAACTTGCGACTTTAGTATGCGAAAACTTATAGTAGTTTCATTACATCATCGATGCTATAGGCTAAAATCGCGATCCCGTTTCGCGCGCCTGACGGCGTCAAGGAATTCAATCTGCTCCGGCGTGGGCTTGTTGCCATGCTTCTTCACTTCGATGGCAAAGAAGTTTCCGAGGGGTGTGCAGCCGATCATGTCGGACATCCCCCGGTCGCCGGCTGGAAGCGGAATATACTGACCGTTCGGTTTCAAGATACCGACGTTGCGGACGGGACCACGACGCATCTTTTCAGCTCCAAGTAATCCCTGATGCTGCGCTTTAGTTCACGTTCGGATTGTGTCATGCCTCCGTTCGTTTGTTATTTTTGACCAGCCGATAGAACTTCCAGAGCATGCCTTCCTTCAGGTGGCGGCAGGCCGTTCCGCTGTGTGCGGCTGCCGCCGGTGTCCTTAATGACATCGGTCAGTTTTACGCCCTTGGCGCGCTTCATCACAGCGATCACTTCGGCTTTCTTGTTGGCGCGGTCTGCCTTGGGCTTGGCGGACGGCTTCCTGGCGCGGCCCACTTTATTCGCGGGCTCGCCTTCTTGGTATTGCGCGGCCCCCTTGCCGGGAATCGCCGGTCGCCGACCATATCCAATCGAGTTCACCTGAGTCCCCTCCTGCCACTGCACCGGTCGCCGCCCGCGCCAGTACCGACCGACGTACACTAAGATCCGGGATGTTTGAACGATTCTCCCGGCCCGCCGTGAGGGTCCTGTTCTGGGCGCGAGCCGAAGCCGGTCGGCTGGGATCGGAATGGATCGAGCCGGAACACCTTCTCCTCGGCGTGTTGGCCGAAGATCAACGTGACTGGATGCGGGCGATCCCGAGGTTTGCCGGTAAGCGCAGCATCGGCTTCGAGGCAGATCCCACTCCGGCACCGGCTCCGTTCTTCAACGCCGAGTGCGCGTCGAAGTTGCGACAGATCCTGACCGCATCGGCTGGCACACCGAAACTGGACGCTGTTGATATGTCACTCGCGGAGCGGTCCAAGCAAGTTCTCGCGGCTACAGCGAAGCGGGCGGAAGTAGGGACCATCGGTCTGCTGCACATCCTTTGGGGACTGAGTGACGCCGACAACTCGGTCAGCGCTGTTCTCAAGTCGGTTGGAGTCACTGTCGATCAGATCGACAACGCGATTCGGAGTCAGCAGACGTGACAAGCGACTCTGAGTAAGTGGCCTGGGCGCTGCCGCGCCGTTTCACGCACACCCCAAACTCCGCAATTCCCAAGAAATCGCCGCTCCCACGACGCGCCGAAGTACTGTTTGCAGCGCGACCCTCGGCGATCGGTGCGTGAGACCACGCCGGTAAAGTACAAATTAAGCACCGTTTAATCCCGTCCCCAGATCAGGGGTTGCGTCCCGCTCGGTGGCTATAGTCTTCCGCCCACGATGCCGATTTGATCCCCAGGACAGCACAGTTGCCACCATCTCCTCTGCTGTCCTTGTGGCCCGGTTCTAGCGATAGCAATCAGCATTCCTCCCAAGCTGGGATCGGGCCATTTTGAACTAGATTCCCCAGCCCACGCCGCACCTGGTACTTCCGCTCGTATCGGTCTATGTTCCGTGGCCGGATTCTCTTCATACTTCTACTAAGAGGTTTCTATGAGGACCAATCTCACTCGGATAATCGCAGCGGCCCGGTCGGTGCGCCCACGGCCAGATACCTGGCCGCGTCCGTTAAACAATCCTCCTTTTGATAGACTGGCTGTTCCCGCCGCATGGAAACCACGTTGGACTTTCGTCCATACCAGCTCGCCATCGTCGTCTGTGTCGATCACAAAATCCAGCACCTGGTGCAAGGCATCGCGGCGAGCCACCCGCGCAACATGATGCGGCTCCGGTTCCTCGATTTCCTACGAGACCTCACCGGTCGTTACTCCGTCGATGTAATCTGCGAGGAAGCCAAACATGGCGTGGAGAGCATTGCTGAGACGCTGGCGAACCGGGAACGCCTGCGGTACCGCAATATTGAAATGTCCCCGCAGCGTCGAGCCGAACTCGGGATAGCTCCGCTGTACACGATCGATCCGGAATCGGAAATTCTCCTCGAACAAAAAGCCCACTGGAATGCACAGCGAGAAGGCCACATGCTCTATGAAATCGTTGGTGCCATCGCGGGAGCGCGGGCCGTGATCGCCATTTGCGGCGTGATTCACATGCCGATAATGATCCAAGCACTGAGTACGAAGTTCGCCCGCGTTGAGCAGTACGATGTGACCGCAATGCCGTGGTTCGATCCGTCATTGCTCTGACCGGCGAGGATCTCTCACCGTCGCAGTAATCAGACTCGTGCATTCGCTGAAGGACACTCCTATCTCGTCGCGCCCCACGGTCTTCCCGATCAACTGGCCACCTTCCCGGTACACCGCGACGATGCTTTCATCGGAAGACGTGATCTTCAAATACGGGTTGTGGGTCAGATCGGCCAGGTGGTCCCCAAACACAAGCCGATCTGGGCGACAATGAGTGGGCGGAAAGAAGCGGGGAAGAGGAGTTAGCCGGAATTCTAACGAAGCGCCACCATCCCAGAAGTCAAGTTTTCCCCGGAAACCTGTTGTGTCGTACCTTGAAACCGCAAAGCTAGTTTCCAAGAACTGAAACTATCTTGTCACGATGGAGTCCTAAAAGGGAGGAAGTTCATCAATGAATGCTAACGGCGCTGCGATTTTAGCTGATCCGCATCCATGCAGCCATATCGTATACCCATACACGGACGAGAATCTCGTCGGGCAGGCGGTCTGTCTGTTCGCGAGTGCCGGTCTTCGCGATGGCGACGGCGTAATCCTGATAATGAGCGCCGATCACTGCGAACCGATCAGACTCCGCCTTCAATTGGAAGGCTACAATGTCGCGGCGTATGAGCGCTCCGGACGCCTTACGTGCGTCACTACTGAGGATCTGTTGGCGAGATTCATGGTGGATGGAACACTGAACGAGAACCTCTTCCGCTCCACGATCGGTGGACTCATCGATCGCGCCACAGCAAGTGTGAGCAATGGACATTCGGGCAAGGTCCGCGTTTTTGGCGAGATGGTCAGCCAATTGCGGCATACGAATCTCTTAGCCACGTCGCGGCTAGAGGAGTTGTGGAACGAGGTAATCCAGGAGCATTCGGTCTCTCTGTTGTGTACGTATGCCCTGCACAATGCCGACGATCATATACCGAAGTCGCTAGTCGAGCTTCACTCACACAACATCGAACGGGAACTCACCGTCGTTTAGAACGCTTAGTGAAGCAGAACGGCAGAGTGGCAAAGGCCAAGGCGCGTAAAAGACGCCGTGCCTCGGTCAATGACCGGATCTGCTCGGGAACAAGCACCCGGTGATCCGGGAGAACCACCGGGTGAGGAGTTTCGATTAAATCCCTTGGCGATAGTCGCCTGTCTCCAAGGGCAGGATCTATACTAACAAAATCTCCGGCCCGTGGCGGTATCAAGAAACCCGGTGCGAGGATGATACCACGGACACGAAAGCGCCGAACCTAGACCACCCTTCAGATCCCGCGTCCAGGGGCTAACTTGACTTCGACGCTCCGTAGGCACAACCAATGTGACGCTTTTTCGGGAGGAAGTCTACTGGGAACATACCTGATGCTGCCTAGCTCGCTACCTGGAACAATCCCTAGCCGGGCGACGTCCCGCTGCTTCGCGGGGTGATTTGGTTCTTGCCTAGCGGCACCACGCGATCCTGAAAAACAAAACGAAGGATCGCGCCAGTTGCCGGATGACGGTAGTACCAGACACCATCGATCTTTCGAGCATCGTCATAGACCAATGCGCGATAGGACACGCTCCAAGATTCCGCAGAATCGAAATCGATCCGAGTCATGAGATGAACACCTTGTCTAACGGCGTTCCGGCGCACGCCCGTCTAATCGTTTGATTCGCGAATAACGCGACCATTTCGACGGTGGGTCTAACACCAAGGGATCGATTCCGGTAGTGATGCTACTGCGATGCTCGGATAGCCTATTCCACACGCTTGCTGAAGGGTTTTACTCGTGTTGCTGGGGACATCTGCGGCACCTACTCATCTGCATCTTCCGCCAGGTTGACCGTATGAGCATGAAACATTAACGTTTCGTCTGGCGTCACACGTCCAGTGGGTCAATGGGTGACTAACCCCATCAAAGTTCTGCTGATCGAAGACAGCGCCGGAGACGCGTTGCTCACCGGGCAGATCACGGCAGAACTACCGTTTCCTCTTAAACTCTAGATTGCTCGTGACGGCGAACAGGCACTCATGATGTTGGCTGATCCTGAATTTGACGCAGCCCTGATAATCCTCGATCTGGACATCCCGAAGATCCACGGCCACGTCGTGCTGGAGCGCAACCCTCGGAAGGGCATTCCTGTAGTCATCTTCAGCGCATCATCGAACCCAGCGGACGTACAGCGTGCGCTGGAGTTGGGCGCTTGCGAATACTTTGTGAAACCAATTGACTTACAGGCGTACCAACTCGCCGTGCTGGGGATGATCGAAAAGTGGGCGGTACGCCACGACGACGTAGCGAACGGAGTCACGGCAACTTCCTAGATCCTGCGAGCTGCATCGGCGCCATCAACGAGGAAAGCGCCGGGTTGCCGAAATCCAAGCCGCGACGGATCGAATCGCGGACCAAGCGAGCGGGCCAATCGGACGGAAAATCTCACGGCAGTACCAGAGTTTGGCCGCAATCAGGATTGCATCTTGATCGATTCGTACCGTTCCACAAGATCCCCGATAAACTCAGCAGTCAAGAAAACCATCCCATAACCACGGCTATGGCTGGGCGGTGAAAGTCAAGATAGTGCGCCAAGATATATAGTCAAAGGAAGGTGCAGCCGCAACCACCAAAGCTGATATACATCGTCGGATGTAACCACGCGCTTCAGGTTCCACGCGACCAATTCTCACCGATGGATTACGAATCACAGATCGAGGAGTACAGGCGGGAATTACTCGCTCTGTCGGATAAATACGGATTCAATCTGTATTGCGAAGAGATCAAGCACTCAGCTGCCTTCAGCTTTGCCGAACAGCTCGCGATCAATCGTCGGAAGAGATACATCAATATCGACATGCCGAAAGACGTTCGGGAGGTTCTTAGAATCCCGCTCGATTATAGTCATCCAGACAATCCCATTGGTTACGCTCGCGATCAGATCCTGCAATGGCATATCAGGCGCGAAGAGTACATGTACGAACGCGCTACCGATCGAATGAACTCGGCAACGGTCGCCATCGTCATCTGCGGTGATGAACACGTGGCGCGACTTAAAGAACGCTTTGAGAAACTTGGGGGCAGGGTCGAAGCGGAAAGTTTCCGCGACAAGCCGTGGTATCGACCGGATGTATTCAAGATGGAAACGTACTTGTGAATCCACGCCGCGATCGGATCGGCAGGGGACCGCCGACCCTCACAGCTATGTAGAATCCGGTCCAGAACCACGCAGGTTCCAGGAGGTAACCCGCTGCAAACGCGTCACTGCGATGCGGATATTACGCCGGTGACCCTCGAAAAGAAGGCCGGTTTAACCTGATTTAATCGTGTTCAGCCCATCGGCAAGGCCGCGAGTGGGCCACGCCGCGACGAATCGGCTGCGGGAAGTGTCGGAGCTGATGGCGCTGCTGGAAGCCGAGGAATGGAGGTTAGGTTGCGCCGTAGTTTAGGATGAATGAGAATAGTCGATCCATGAATCAATATCGCCAAACTGTGTGGTCGTTCGCAATCTCCCTCGTAATCGTGCTAGTAGTTTTTGCTTTCGCGGAGTTCGGGCCGACCGTGTATTACACACCCCACGTCATCATTAGCCCCGGAATGAGCGTGGGGCTGATTATATTGAGCATTATCTATCCACACGAGGCCCACTCCGACCGCGCTTGGCTCGTGATGGCAATCATCGCGAACGCGCTAATGTACACTTTGCCGATCTTGCTCCTCTGGCGATTGTTTACAAGAATACTTTCAAAATAGCCCACCTGTTTGCACCGCTCGTGAAACAGGCGTATTATTGCTGCCGCTGGGAGGCAGTTTGAGAAACCAGCGTTCGGCAACGCGGCGCAGAGTGGTCCCGCCTTCGCTGCGCTCCCAGCATGACACAACGCAATCACACGGACGGTTTCCGAACAAGACGCAGTGGACGACGATCTGGATCACGGCCAGCGTGTTCTCGCTGGTTCTGCTTGGCGTGATTCTGGCGGCGCATTGCTAGGACATGCGCTGGGGAGCTATGTTGGTTGCACCGCTAGGTGTCGATGACCGCGAAGCCGGAATGCCAAAGCCAACAGAAAGACCCCGAATACCAACGCATACGCACCGATCCACAGGACAATCGCGAGCGCACCGGCACCGGGCGCAAACAGGATCAGCACGCCGAACAATAAAGAGAGCACACCGATTGCGAGCAGAAGCCATTCGTTTGTGATCGCTTTGCGGAGACGAATGCCCGCGATAATTTCAAAAACCCCGGTGAAGATCGCCCAGAATGCAATCACGTACAGCAAAACGATCGCAGTTATCGCAGGCAAGGCGAACGCCACGATACCCGCGATGATTCCGACCACTCCTTCAATTAGCAGCGCCCATTGATGCGATGCTACGCGGAAGAAACCGATCAGGTTGAAAATGCCATCTACCAGGGCGTAGGCTCCAAACAGCAGTACGAGCGTGACGAGCGTTATTCCCGGAAGAATAAACGTCAGCAGTCCAAACAACACGGCCACGAGTCCACGGAGAGCGAGCGCCCACCAGTTTCTTGCCAAAGTGTGAAGCATCGGAGCCTCCTGACGTTAAGATGCCGCCGATCTTGATTGATGTCAAGGGTTGCTGAAGGACAAATAGCTATAGCCCGAGCTTCGTTGCCGAGTTCTCGCGGAACAAGCTGCCGTCCCGGATGTACCTTCGAACCATCTGAACGCTGCGATGCCCGGTTTGGTTCATGATGCTTCGCTCCGACGCCCCGGCACTCGCAGCACTGGTTGGGGTGACCGGCCCGCAATGAGTGGCCCGCGTACCTGGCCGGATCGAGTCCAGCTCGTGTCGCGAGCTTTTTCACCACGCGTGCCACATCGCCGCCTGACAACCGGCCCGGTTGCACGCGCCCATGTCGCGAGATCGATCGAAACAACGGGCCGGTGGTGATCCCGGCCAGCTCCAGCCACGATTGAAGGACGCGAACGGGGCACGTCTCAGGATTCGATCCGTATGGGATTCCGATCTTCCGGCCAGCCCCAATTTGGTCCGTTTTCGAGCGAGGCAAATTGATCGTCAAGCCATCTTTGCCAAAAACACAATCGTCAATATCCAGCCCAACGAGTTCAGAACGTCGAAATGCACTGGCAAACCCGAGCAAGATTAGCGCTCGGTCACGAGCGCCGATAAGCCCTGCGTCCGTAACATCCACCATCGCTCGAATGTCCTCAGTTAGTGCCGGTGCCTTTTGTACCGCTGCGGTCCCTTTCGTTCTGCGAATCCCTTTCATCGTGTTCGCGACCATCGCGTGATGTGTCGGGGATTCCAGACCGACCGCTTTATGAGCTTCGGCGATAGCGTTCATGCGCCGCTGAATGCTGCCAACTTTCAGCCGACCGGCGCAGGCCGCGAGGTAGGCCGCGACAGATTCAGGACTCGCGGGCAAAGCGCAAAGCTCACGAGCTTCGCACCACGAGCAGAACTCCCGCCAGTCCGAACGATACCCGCGCAAGGTGTTTTCCGCCTTGGATGCTCGGATGTACTCCCGGACTTGTTCAAGTGAGGGGGACGGCACCACGCCCGTCCCCTTAGTTTTTTCAACAGCCTTCGTGTTCGCCATCACGCCGCCACCCTGAACGCTTCGTTTGCCTTGCGTTTGAACTCGGGCGTTACGTCGTCTTTCGATCTGAGTAGCGCCCATTCGGGCCAGTGGGCCACATCGCGTGCCAGCCGAACGGCGTCTTTCAAAGTCGATGCTGAACCGGCAGCAAGACCCGTGGCAACGTGCGTGATGGTCCAGTACCCATTGCCGCGATTGACGGCCAGGTGGTCGGAAACCCGAACCGCCCACGCTTCGGCCCACTGCTCGGATTGCCAGGTGGTACGAATCTGGATGCGGCCTACCGCCGTGGATTCCCGCTCGGCAGTGAGCCGGATCATTTCGTCCCAGTATTCAATCTCGTCCGGTTCGCAGTTGAATCGGGACTTGAGCGCTTTCTCAAGCCTGACCGAAGGCGGCAAGGAGTGCTTGCGCTTGACTGGCAGCGTGCGGGCCGGTTTCGGTTGGCCCTGCCAAGTGATGACGATGCGGGATTCGTCGATTTCCTCGGAGTACTCCAAACCGGATTTCCGCAACGAATCAAGCAAGAATTCGCGGCGTTTCACGCTGTCGGCCAGCGATGGATTAAGTATGACTGCGCGTCCGGTGTTCATGCCAACCTCCGCGCCTGTTCGAGATCGTCTTCGACGGTGTTCGTGATGGCATCGCCAGGTTCTAAAGTTTGCACTTTCGGCGCATTTGGATCACTATCATCGAATGGCACGTCAACATAGACGTTCTTGCCAGCCGCAATGAGCCTATCCGCATGTTCCGGCGTGATGGACTGCAACCGCCCCAGCGGATCACAATACGTGTGGTCCAGTTTGCTGTAGTACTCCCGGAGCTGCCATAGATTGGCGCGATTGGACAGGTTGAACTTTTGAGCGATAAGTTTGCCGATCATGCAGCCTCCACAGTGCGGGCCGAAGCTGTGGCCCGTTGAATCATGAAGTCTGCCGCCTGTTGCGCTTTGCTGGCAGCGGTGAAAATGGCCCGCTTATCGGCTTTCAAAACTTTGAGCCATGAATTGATGTACTGCGCGTGATCATCGCGTGGTTCCGAGCTGAGTCCCAGGTGAGCGGATACGAACGCTGCGCCTAGCTCTGCTATCAGCTCCTCTGCTGCATACGCGTTATCGCCAAATCGCTTTCCTAACTGCCGATCACAGCGCGATGTTTGAGCCGTCCAATGCGTGTGCTCATGGGCAAGAGTGGAATAGTACGCGACATTTTCAATGAAGGCACCAAAGGGCGGCATCTGAATATAGTCCGAATCAGGCGCATAGTAAGCACGGTTCCCACCATGTCGCACGTTCGCGCCGATCGCCTGAAAGAACGCCTCGGCACGTTCAATCCGTTCTGCCATTGGCATGTCCGGTTCTGCTTTCGGCGTGTATCCGTCAACCTGGGCGGCATTGAACACGGAATAGCCACGTGTGAACAGTAACCGAGATCCCGACTTGGGCGATTCGTCGCCGTCTTCCATTTCGGCGGCATTGTTGGCAAACTTCCAAAACACTACCGTGGTAGCTTTTTCGCCCTTGCGAACTTGAGCACCCTTCTCTAACCACTGTTGATATGTCGCCCATTCTCCGCGTTCGTAGCCTTTGGCTTGTGCGGCACTCCACAAGCACACCGTATTGATTCCTCTGTATGGCTTCTTTGAGACAGCATTGATCGGTGAGAAGGCAAACTTGCCGGACGTGTGCCAAGGCATACGCCAGTTGCCCACTCCGGTTTCTATTGCGGTTACTATTTGGTCCGTCACGCGTGCGTAAACGTCCCGTTTGTCGGTTGAGGTATTGTTGGTATCAGACACGAAGCTCCTAAGTAGCTTTGCTGTTTAGGAAGCAGTGGGTGTGCAACCACTCGCTGCTTCCGTTCCACAATACTAATCAAGAATGTTGTACGCGTCAATAGTACAGATGTGCTGCGAACCCTGTATTTATTGGTGTTGCGCGACAGTATGGGCGATGGGTGCGTCGATAGTTTTGGTGCTGCGATCGTGCGACGCGACACGGCAATGTCAAAGGATTTCGCGCCGTCGTCGTGCCACGCATGGCCGTGATCGTCCCACGGCGATTCGTTTTTGAATTCGTTTGATCCCTATGCCGGGGGACCCAACGACTACCGGGGGTAGGTCGAATCAGTGCAGGAATCCTGGCGTCAGGGCACGGGCGCTACGCAGTGATGTCACGGTCGGAGTGAAAACAGCGTGACGGAAAAAAGTTTAGAAAAATTGAAAAGACGGAAATCCCCCGAATCGGAGTTTTCGGTGCTTTGCTCCTTTGTTCCCTTGGCGAGTGGGCTGGTCTTTTTTTTGTTTCGTGGAGCGATAGCAAGCCCGCTGTTGACAAACCTATCTAGCCGAAAACACAAAGAGTACAAACTCCGTCGCGGTCTTCACGATCTCATCAGCGATCCCCTCAATCTGTGCTCGGCTCATCTTCTCGAATTGGAATCGGAACCCCTTCTGCTTGGCAGTCGTCTTGATCCGCATACTCCCACTGCGCCACCGGGAATGGGTGATCTTGTTACGTTCCTGTTCGACGGCGTGGAGCTTTTTACAAAGGCGCTCCAATTTCTCGTGATCCTGCTCTGGGTATCTATGCTTATATAAGCAGGCGAATAACTCAACGTTCTTACCGAATGAACGCTCTGCGGTTATGATCTCCCCGGTGCGTTGCTCCTGCGCGTTGTTGTCGAATAACAGACGCCAGATGCCAAATTCAACCTCGCCGGAGAGCATCTCGAAATTGACGGTTACCCTCCCGATTGGTTCGAGAAGTGTAGGATCGATGCGGGGAGTCATACACTACGATCTCATGCACGTATCCGGTACGCTAGTGTTCGTGGCTGGGCGCACGTGCAAGCCTGAGTCGTGGTAACGTGTAAGCAAAGAGGCACCTACACATGGATTATTCCCAGATCGTTCGATACCGGCAAAACTTGGTTTCGTACATGGACGCTTTTACGCCACTTGCGCCAAATGTTGCCGTCCAGGACACCGTAATCCAAGGGATCAATCAAGATCAAACGGTTCACAGCACCTACGGACAATGGGGTAGCGGAACGATCGTTCGCACTAACAACACACGCTCCCTGATGTCGCGACTTCGAGTTATACCTACATACGGTGCCGGGTTGAGGTAAGTCGAATACGGAGATTGTCCCTCGCCAATTTTACCCCCGCCGATCTGATCCGGCTCGCCGCTCCGCTTCGATAGCGCGGAGTACGTGTTCGAGTTGAAGATGGACGGATACATTGCCTTTTGATCTCCAAAGATATTCCGGGCGCACCGAGGAGCAGTTTCTGACCAGCATCGGTCACCTGATTCTGTTTCTTGAGAAGCGCATCAAACATCTTTCGCACGGGAACACGAAACTGGACGAGTTTCAGCGCAACTGTTGCAAGTATTTGCTTACTCAGCTTGATCGATTACTGAAGAAATACAGGACCGCCCCAATGGAAGAAGTCGCGTCGATTTGCCGCAACATCTTCGAGCTAGTCTTGACAGTGAAATACTACGAAACAACTGAGGACGACGCCCACGCGTTTCTGCTCCAAGCAGATGTCGATAAGATCCTCATTCACGAAGGCATCCTCGAATGGCTAAGGGTGACCGACCCGAACAGCCCGATGATCCGAAATCTCAACCATCTCACGACATCGAAACAGCAAGGAGTTAAACCACCACCCCGCCCTACGGTTCGCCAAATGGCAGAGAAGGTGAATATGACGGTCGAGTACGACGGATTCTACAAGTTCTACTCAAAGTACATTCACCCAAGTGCGTGGATTATCAACAAGCCGATTGAAGAACTGGAAAGCCCCGGCTATCGCGAGATCCTTGTCATGCAGAGTTTCATCTACGCGACTAAGAATACCGAACTGCTCGGTGCCATCACGGCCTAGTGGCACAAGATCCGAAACCCGCGCTACACCCAGTACGAAGGTCGCCGGGAAGTGTTCGAGCGACGATACGCGGTAGGCGTGTGAACTCAGTCTTGTGGTGTGCCCACCACCGGCCACAACACGGTGTTACCCCGTGGTACACCGATCCTCGGATCGTGTTGATCGTACTGCGTGGTAACGGTCGGTGACGGTCGGAGCTTGCCCCGTCAATGGCGCACGAAACTCGGTGGTGGGCTACTTTGAGTGTTCGCCTTATTTCGGAAAGCGCTCACTAACATCCAAACAGGCACCGCAAATACGGTGGTTTGTACGAGGAAGACGATCACAAAAATCACTGTCACATCTGTTGGCGCAACCGGTGTCGCCGTAAAATGATCGATCAGTCTCAGTAATGCTTCACTTGGAGCTTGGGTATATCCAATGACCGTTCGCCAGATCGTAGTTGGTTGCGTTGAACCTGTCAGCAGGAGAAATAAGAACGCAATGACTTGCAGAACCGCTCCGGTGCATATCGAAAGAAGTACCCTTTGCGCTGCCATTTCAAAACGATTGTATCTTTAACTGGTCGCGTGGCGTACGCGCCATTTCTAATACCCGCTTCTCCACTTCGATCTGCGCCAAGTCCGGTGTGGTGGTAAAGTTCGTTCGCGGGTGTACGATAAAACACATGACCGCCGACGAACGCACGATCGCAAACGCGGCACTGGGCGCTGGACCATGGGACAACAACGATCAGATCGTGATTGCAGTGGCGGATCGATTAGGACTCAAACCTCAGCGTGTGGAATCCGTCCTGCAACGGCTCAGGATTCGGATGGTTCTAGTCTGTGTCAGCGCTGCGAGTGCGGGGAGCGAAACGGCTTCTGTCCGATACGAACGAGGCATGGATTGGACCGATGAGGAGTGAGAAATCTGTGGTCCTCGTTGTGCTCAATTTGTGCCCACCCCTCCGGCTTTGATGGCGATGGTCTCGATCACGAAAAGAAGGGACGTGGAGAGCGACGTCGCAACCAAGAGCGGAACTATCGGCATCGGTGGAACTGAGATAACTGCGGTGAGCTTCACCGATTCGGAACAGAACGACGTAACCAAAGTCGGCGGGATCTGCGTCTTAAAACCTCATGGCATGGCCGGAAGACATTACAAAGATCACTCCTGACGAACTTGCAGCTTTGCACAAAGAGAACGAAGCATGGGGTAAAGATTTGAGAATCCGAATCAAAGGCTTGATGGACGGTAAGGTCGCTGGCCAGATCGGCAAGGACGAATATGCCGCCAATCGTAAGATTGCTAACAAGGACATGAATGAGTACAGACGCCGTGGTCGGCTCCTTATGCACGAATTCTCAGTACGGACCAAGCGGACGTTCCGAGCCGGAGCAAGCGGTTCATAGCTGATTCGTTGGCGCACCACCGACTAAACGGCCTTTTCCTTACCCGCAAAAGCGGGCAACCACCTGTCGATGTAATGGTCCAAGGCGATCCGATCTGCGAATGCACACGCCATCATTCGAACGTCACCGTTTGGATACGTGACGCTTATTCGAAACTGCATCACGCCAGATGCGAAATGCGGAGCTTTAACCACTTCCCAAGAGGTAATTGGTCTAGTTGAGCGATATTTCAAATCACTTTGGAGGTGCGTTGCCATAGTATAGCGCCCTTTCAGCTGCTCTGGTGTGACTCCAGTACCAAGTAGGTAAACTCCCCTATTGAATCGGGGCGGCTCGAAATTGTACTTTGAAGACTTCATGACCCACCGTGCGAGAGAGGCGTTCATGGCCGTTCGTGACGACCCACAGGGACCGTTCACGTTCGTCACAATCACGCCCGGTTCAATCATCACGGTCAAAGGCGACGTGCAGCAATCGGGACTTGTGGACGTGCTTTACGATGGCCAGATCGTTGCGGCTTTCATCCGGGACATCGAAGCACGAGCCGAGATCGTTGAGCCGGAGCGTCACGAAAAGACGGCTTCGTGACAATCGTCGCAACAGGTCGCTTGAATGTTGGCGGTAAATTCCGTCCGTAGCTTTAGCAGCGCCTCAGTGATCGTGTCGAACCGGCCAATGATCCGGCCTTCAATGAACACTTCAAACCTTGGCATCTCTCCGTCGTCCCAGATAATTTTCGATTCGAGTGTCATGGGGAGAGTTACCATCCCAAACGCCTTCGACGGCGCAACCAGGGGGATCACGAACGAGGAAATCTTCGAGGAGATCCATCATTGGGAATCACTGGGGGTCGTGCCAGATTCCAGTGGGGACGTAGTGCGATGGCAAGCTCCACAATCCCCACGACCGGCGATGCTGGTCCCCAGCCGGATCAGCGACTCATTGTAGCGCAATCCTTCCACAAGCTGTGGAAAATTTGTGGAAGTTCGCAGGCTCCACGGGATTTGAGAGAAGGAAGTGCAGGCAGGGGGATGTTTGTCTGCGTTGGGAACCCTGCCTGCTTTCCCCCTTTAGCAGTGTATTGTAGCGCTCTCGATGATAGAATGCAGGTTCGGGCTGAGGCGTCTTGCAGTGACGTTGTAGGCGTTCGCAGGCTCCGAACTGCTATGATAGTTCTCCCGAGAGCGGCGGTCTCTCTGAAGGAAGAGAGAATGCCGGATATCACCAAAAGAGTTGATTCCCATGATGGATGGATCTACGAAGCGTATGTTCCTCTGGCGGATGATTGGATGATAGACAACTGGGACGACAACAAAATTACGCTGTCAAATGAACAAGCGAAGGAATTCGAAGAGAAAGCCATGGAAGCTGGATTGACCATCGCAGTGGGGCGACGAAGATGGATCAATCCGTAGCGGCTGTGAAGCGGTTAGCTCCATCAGACTGAAACCGTTGCCAGCGGTCACGAGTATAGCGCACGGCGAGAGATCAATTCGAAAGCAAATCCGAAGCAAATGCGTCGCAAGGATACCCACTCATACCCTGGCGACTTTTGTACCCACGCTCCAAGGAGCGATTCTGGGTGTGGTGCCTCAAAAGTGCCTTATTTCGAGAAACACCGACGCGGGCCGTATTGATTCCACACGAGTTACTTCCACTCCAATGAAGGTCTGCAAAACCTTTATTCGTGAGTTCGATTCTCACCCGCGCCTCCAAGAAATAACGGCATAATAGATCCTGTTGAGGTTAGCACCGGCTTCCTTCACTCCAGGTTCTCTTATTAGCCCAGGTTGAGCTTCTTTCTCCGCCACATACCCAAAGCAACCAGACCCGAGCCAATCAGAACTGCGGCCGTTGGCTCGGGGATTGACACGATGGAGACGCCCGGCAGGGTGGTTGCGTTGATGAGAACGTAACTGTCCGGCCCGGCGCTTTGACGGGGAAAGCTGATCGTCGAATCCAGGGCGATCGTATCTTGAAAATGCCCTGCAATGGCCGCATTGAATGCCGCCGCATCGGCGCTGTCGAGCATAAAGAGATAATCGGTATTCCCGTTTCCGGGATTGGTCACAAGATTGGAAAAGGTGCCGGAAGCCGTAAACACCAATGTCGCGCCGCTGTATAGCTTGAGTGTCAAATCGTTGATTGTGACAACGTTGTTAGTGCCACTCTGAGGCTGGACGCCATCGAACAGAATAGCGATTTGATTGGCGTTTGTAATTCCCAATGAAGTCAACGATTGGGCGGATTGTTTGGGGAACCGTATCGGGTTCTGCTCGTTTCCACCGACGACTCCATCCAATGGCGCACACGCGCCGCTCCCGGCCATCAAGCCACCACTCCCATCGGGCGCGATGCATCCGCTTTCGGAATTCTGACTAGGCCCATGCGATTGGATGGTCAGGGCGCGCGTAAGTGCGCCGAATCCGCTGCCACCGATCACTTCGGGCCCGACAAGTATGAGATCCGCCATCGCGATACGTGATGTAAGTGTTACGAGTGCAACCGCACCAACAAGAATGATCCGCTTCATCCTCATAATTCTTCCTCCCTCGTCCCACCTCAGTATGGCGCGCGCTGTAGCTCAAATTGAACTGGGTAGTATTCCAGTTGAACGAGTCCTGGTGTGGGTTGTATCACGATTTGTAACGCATAGTTTTGTATCACCACTTGTAACGCACGGCGCATCCGCCATGCCGCACCGGTCTGCAAGAACTTTATTCGTGAGGAGTGGAGACTCGGTAACCCACCTCTGCACTAGCTTGGAAATGGCCACACCTGCTCGATGGTCTTACTAAGCATCCAGCGTCGGTCATCTGCGTTGAGAAACTTCATCGCGTCCCGAACTACGCTCAGCGCTTTGGCATAAGTCGAATAACCTTCGACGATCGGCCAGTCGGTGGCCCACATGAGGCGCTGGGGGCCGTAGGACTGATGAAGACGTTTCACATATTCCTGCGCGTCCAGCCAAGGGTAAGGCTGCTTTGAAATTGACCAAGTGTGCGAAATCTTGACGAACACTTTCGGATAGCGGCGCAGTGCAATTAGTTTCTCGAGCTCGCGAGGTTGATCGATCGGGCAGTCGGCCATATGGTCGATCACGACTGTTAACTCCGGCAGTTTTTCAAGCAAGGCGGCCACGTCGGGCATTCGCGTGATTGGAGCCAGCACGGTCATCGGAACTTTCAGATCGGAGCAGCGCTTCCAAAGCGGCGGCATAAGCTGGCCGCGAATCCAATCGCCCGACGCGTTGCCCGCTGGACTCAGACGAACGCCTCGAAATCCCTGCTCGACGAGGCGCGACAGGTGATCCGGCGCATCGGGATTCAATGGATCTACACGGCAAACACCCTGGAAGGTTCCCGGATAACGCTTCAGGACATCGCTCAGGTAGCTGTTGTCGTACTTGTAATGGATCACCTGAATGATGACGGTTTTGGAAACCCCATTGGCTTTCATGAGGTCGAGCAGCATTTCCGGAGTGGCGTCACGGTCTGGCACATGAGCGCCTTCGGCAAACGGATACTTTGGATCGTGCTTCCAAACGTGCACATGCGGGTCGATGATCCGGTAAGCGCTCTGCTGAAATGGTGCGGAGGCGGCGCTTTGCAGTAAAGCCCGGCGGGAAAGCTCAAACATAAACTCGCTCTAATTTGTCTACTACGTATTTACCGCAGCGCTCGTAGCTGGCGCGCGGGCCCTGCCGGGCAATATCCAGATCCACGACTAACCATCCTTTAAACGCGATCGATTTCAACACGCGGTGGCAGCCCGGAAAGTCGATCTCGCCGTCGCCCAGATCGAAAATACTGTTGCGGTCGAACGAATCCGGTTTGGCGGTTTGAAGCCGCTTGGCGTCCTTGTAATCAGCCATCATCAGCCGATGCTTGTGTTTCTCGAGCGTTGCAGCAACGTCGCAGCCCGCGAGATAAAGATGAGCCGTGTCCGGCGAGAAGTAGAACAGCTTGGGATCGGTCAAGGCCATGCAGCGATCGATCTCGTCAGGGTTCTGCACCATTTCGCCCATATGGTTGTGCAGACCCGCATAGAATCCCATTTCGCGAGCTGCAGCGCCGATCTCGTTGAAGCCCAGACACATTGCCTTGAACGCTGCCTCGCCGGTTAAATTGACGCGGTTCGGAGGAAAGACCACCAAGTGATTCGCTTCGAACTCTTTGAGGAAGTTCATGGCTGTCTTGGCGGCTGCGACCACTTCGCTGCGGCGCGCTGGATCGTACGTCGGACCGTTGAAGGAAATTGTGATGATCTGACATCCCCGCTTCGAGGCTTCCTTCAGCATCTGCGCCGCGGTGATATCGTACGTCTTGAGAATCTGCGGAAACTGGGTCAGGCGAATGCCGACAAACCCCGTATCTTTCATTACATCGAGTATGTCGCTGAAAGGAACGCGCGGGAAAAAGTTCCAAAGATTTGAGCCCAGTGCCCATTTCACATTCTGATTCTTCGGCAGACGAACGGCTGCTCGAGCGAGCATTCCAGTCATGCAGGCAAGCGCTTGGCGGCGAGTCATAGAACCCATTCGATTATCATACGCATTCTGTCCGCTCCCTATCAGTTCCAGAACTGTTGTTTTCACCATCCAGCCGGTGAATCAAACGAAACCGCGTTGCGTGACGCCGTTCGCACCCTTCCTGCTGCGCGCGCTTTCAGTACCGGACTCTATGAGTTTCTCTACGGTCCAGGAGCTGCGGAGGCAAAATTCGACCGTTGGTGTGAAGTGGTCGATTCCTTGGAAGAGCCAGAAATCCGAAGATAGTGACAACCGGCCAGGTGAGCACGCGCGATTGTTTCCGTGGCAAGTGATCTGTCTCTCGCAGGTCGCAGACTGTCGGAGACCTGCGCCACTCCTGAGGTCGGCGGCGGGCGGGGGTGATGAAACTCAACCACGAAACTGAACTGGAACATGGAGGCTGTTGTCATGACATTGTCTGGCCGATCAATGCTATGATCTAAAGAGATCAAACAAGCAGCAAGGGAGAGAACTGTGGCGCATACGGAAACCCGGAACGAAAAGCTCGACCTCCGGCTGACGCCTTCGGCGAAACGGATGCTGCAAACCGCTGCCCTGGCCGCGCACCGCTCGGTGAGCGAGTTTGTCCTCGAAAGCGCCCTTGCGCGTGTGCCTGCCCGATCGCCAGCGCTTCGGGTTGAGCGCCGCTCAGTGGGAAGCCTTTCAAGCCGCCCTGTCCGCACCTCCGCGTCCGTCGCGGCGCTTGGCTAAGCTTTTGAGGGAGCCGAGCGTGTTTGAACGCGGCAGCGTCGAGTGACCCCGCTCCAGCTGCAACGCAGCCACAACGTCGATGAATTCGATTGCGGCCGGGAAGCTCTCAACCGGTTTCTCGCACGTTATGCGTTCCAGAACCAGCAAGCAGGTGCTTCGCAGACCTACAGCGCTTTGGCGGGTGACGCCGTAGTCGGCTACTATACTCTGGTCGTTGGCCAGGTCGAGTATGCCGCGGCTCCCGAGCGTCTGGCCAAGGGCCTCGCCCGTCACCCCGTTCCCATCATGCTCCTTGCCCGTCTCGCCGTTGCGACATCCCGGCAGGGCAAAGGTCTCGGGGCCGGGTTGCTCAAAGACGCGCTGCAGCGAACGTTGCAGGCTGCGGACATCGCCGGCATTCGAGCGTTCACGGTGCACGCCAAGGACGATGAAGCGCGGGCGTTTTATGAACATTTCGGCTTCAGTCCGCTCCCGAGCGATCCCTACCATCTCTTCCGCCTGCTCAAGGACATCCGCGCCGATCGGAAATCCTGACGTTTCGAAGTAGATAGCGCCGGTTATTTCCTCATTACTCTATACTTATGGTCCCCGAATTACTCGCCTGCCCATCAATAGTGATCGTAAGAGGATAAGTTCCAGTTACGGTTCCAGACGGAATTACTATGTTGGCTTGCGCGAGTCCCACAAATCCTGGACTCAGGCCCGCAAAGAGCACCTGGGCGGGCGCCGAGCCGATCGTGGCAGCGACGGTCGCGGTGGATTGTAAGAGCGGAGACGCGGGGGTGGCAAATCCGTCGGTTATCGTCCCGCTTACCGGTCCCGAACCGGTGAAATACGCAATGACCACACTGCCTGCCGCCGCCGGGTTGCCGGGTTGATTGAGAGTATAATCCTGGTTTTGAACGACTGCGGCGCCGGAAGGCTCGACGAACAGTCCGGGAGCTGCCGAGAGCACCGGCACCGTGACGGTGCTGCTCAAAACGCCGTTCCTGCTGAGAACAACATTCGCCGTTCCCGTGGCCGTTTCCCACGGCACTTGGAAGTTCACTTGACTTGGACTCACATAGAGTACCGGCGCGAGCTGCCCGGTAACGCTGACCTCGACTCCGCTGAGACTGCTCGGAAGGGGAAGCCCGGCACTGGCATTCACGGCCAGAAAGTTGCTGCCGAAGATGGTGGCGAGAGCCCCCGGCGAAATGCCCGGTGCAAAACTCGCTGCGTTGACCACGCCGTTGGACGAGATGACGGGACTTGGCGGCGCGAGCATCCGAATGACATTGTTGCCCGTGTCCGCAACATACAATGTCCCCGACGCGTCCACCGTTATTCCGCGTGGAGACGAGAATGTTGCCAATGACGCCGGTCCACCATCTCCCGCATAACCCTGCTGGCCGCTGCCCGCGATGGTAGTGATGGTTCCATTTGACCCAACCTTGCGAATCCTCTGGTTGAGCGTGTCCGCGATGTACACATTCCCCGCTCCATCCACTGCGACGCCGGTTGGGTAGGACAATTGCGCTTTGGATGCGGGACCGCCATCTCCGCTGAACCCTGCCGTGCCGTTCCCAGCAACAACCGTCGCGATGCCCGCTGATGTGACCTTCACGATACGGTTATTGTTGATATCTGCAATATAGAGATTGTTAGCCGAGTCCACGGCCACGTCGATGGGATCGTTCAGGTGCACGGAGACGAACACAGCCGAAATTGTTCCGCCAGACACCTCTCGAATGACGTTATTGTTGCTGTCGGCGATGTACAAATTGCCCGCGGAATCAACTGCCACGCCGAGAGGATAGTTCAATTGCGCGGCTGTCGCAGCTCCGCCGTTACCCGCATAGCCGGCGCCGCATGGAGTGGTTTCCGTTTGGGTGCACACATTGCCCGCAACGGTACTGATGGTTCCACCGGGCGCAACCATCCGGATCACGTCATTGCTGGCGTCTGCAATATAAACGTTTCCAGAGCGGTCTACCGTTGCCCGCGTCGGACTATACATTTCCGCACTTGTCGCCGCGCTGCCGTCGCCAGAGTAACCGGTTGTTCCATTGCCTGCCAGTGTAGAGATGTTTCCACCGGCGACCACTCGAATCCGCTCGTTGTTTACATCTGCGACGTAAAGATTGTGGGAGGCATCCAGTGCCAAGCCGATCGGTCCGTTCAACGTGGCCGAGGTCGCTGATCCGCCGTCGCCTGAAAAACCTGCAGTGCCATTCCCAGCTACCGTGCTGATCGTATACTGCTGCGCCCATGCACCGGTCGTGACCGCGGCACTGAGCGAAAGTGCCGCCAGGATTCTGATTCGAGAATTGGAAAGGCCCAGAGCGTCCACCGAGCAGCGCTTTTTCATAATCCCCTTTGGACGCTCGGATTTCAGCTCAAGTTCCACGCAGGCGTTGCCTTCGTGCCAACTTCACACAGTTTTACAAAGGTCTGATGCGGAAGACTCATCGCAGCGCGTGCAACCGGACTGGTGCGATAAACTGGAACCCAGTTATGTATTTACATCGAAATCGCCTGGTTCTCTCCTTCGTCGTCGCCGTGGCGCTGGTCGCACCTGCATTTGCAAATCGTGGCGTGACCGCGGAAGACTATTTTGCTTTTCATTTTCCGAGCGACGCACACATTTCGCCGGATGGAAAACAAGTGGCCTACGTCGTTACGGTGATCGATCAGCAGCGCAATCGCCGTGTTTCATCCATCTGGCTGGTGGATACGGACAGGCGCTCGGCTCCGCGCCGGCTCACGGCGGAGGGTGTCAATTCGAACGCGCCGCGCTGGAGTCCGGATGGGTCGGAGCTGGCTTTTCTGTCGACGCGCAACGCCGGTACTGCTGAAAGTGGGGGAGCAGGAGCGGGGGCTGAAGCCCCGCGTCCGCAAATTTGTATCTTGCACATGGACGGTGGCGAAGCCCAGGTGGTGAGCCACCTGAAGAACGGCGTGAATGCGTTTCAGTGGTCGCCGGATGGGAAGCGCTTCGTGGCGGTCAGCCGCCTCGGTCCTAGCGATGAGGTAGCGCCCAGTGCGCGCAAGAGCGATGTCCGGCACTACAAGCACATCTCTTACAAGTTCAACGACACCGGTTGGTTCGACGACAAGCGCAGTCATCTCTGGGTGATCGAGGCCGCAGGTGGCAAGGATAAGCAGATCACCTCCGGTGACGATTGGAACGATACCGACCCGCAGTGGTCGCCCGACGGCTCGCGCATTGCTTTTGTGTCCGACCGATCCGGCCGCGAGTACGATGACAGCCACAACAAAGATGTCTGGGTGATTTCGGCCGAGGGCGGCGCTCTCACCAAGATTTCCGACCACGCGTTCGACGACGATCTGCCGCGCTGGTCGCCCGATGGCAAGCAGATCCTGTTCGCCGGCCGGACCGCGCGCCGCCAGTTTCCGAAGCTGTACGTGGCGGCAGCCACTGGTGGATCGCCATCGAAACTGATCGTGGATGATCTGGATCTCATCCCCGGCAATCTGCATTGGGCCGGTGCGAATGAGGTGCGCTTTGAGACCGGCGTGAAAGGCGCCGAGCATGTCTTTCGGATCGATCTTTCGGCTCGCAAGACCGTTCCTGTTACGTCGGGCGAGCGGAGCGTGCGCGGATTCGACATAAACGAAAAGGCCGGCGTGATGACGTACATCGCCAATGATTCCGAGCACATGGATGATGTCTATGCCTCCGCGCTCGATGGCAGCGGCGAACATCAGTTAACGCACGTCAACGCCAAGCTATGGTCAGAACTTGAGGTCGCGAAAGTCGAACGGATCCCCTACAAGAGCACCGACGGCTGGGCGATCGACGGTTTTCTGGTGAAGCCGGTCGGTTGGCAGCCGGGCAAGAAATACCCGATGGTTCTTAGCATCCACGGCGGGCCGGCGGGACAATACGGGGTCGACTGGTATCACGAATTTCAGGTGTACGCCGGAAAAGGATGGGCGGTGTTCTTCTGCAATCCGCGCGGCTCAACCGGCTACGGGCAGAAGTTCGAGCGCGGCATCGTGAACAACTGGGGCGGCATGGATTACCAGGACGTCATGGCCGGCGTCGACACGGCGCTCAAACAGAATCCGTGGATCGATCGCGATCGCTTGGGCGTCACCGGCGGCAGCTACGGCGGATTCATGACCAACTGGATTCTTGGGCACACGAATCGTTTCAAGGCTGCGGTTACGCTGCGCAGCGTTTCCAACTTCATCAGCGACGATGGAACGCGCGACGGCGCCTACGGCCACGAGGACGACTTCGACGGATTCCTGTTCGAGGATTTCGACCAATATTGGAACGCTTCGCCGCTCAAGTACGCCAAAAACGTCAAGACGCCGACGCTGGTTCTGCATTCCGATAATGACTATCGCGTTCCGATCGAGCAGGGTGAGCAGTGGTTCCGCGCGCTCCGGCATTACGGTGTAAATGCGGAGTTCGTTATTTTTCCGCGCGAGAATCACAACCTGACTCGCACCGGCGAGCCAAAGCATTTAGTGGAAAGCCTGAATTGGCAGGTTTATTGGTTCGATCGGTTCTTGAACGGAAATGAGAATGCCAAACCGCCCGATGCCTTGTAGCGCACGCACTCTTGCGTGCCGCGTTCACACTCGTGTGAACGCCTGGAGCCAAATGAAACAGACCATATTAATACTCGCCGCCTTCGCCAGTCTTGCGTTCGGGCAGCAGCCCCAGGATCCCGACTACGCTCGACTGGTCAAAGAATGGACCACTCGGCCCGAATTCATGACTCCGCTGGTGGATCACCTGCCAAAGGTCGCCGGTGTGCCGAGTCCCAAAGATGTTCTCGGCTACTATGTCGGGGCGCCGAAGAAGCTGACGCACGTCGCAGATCTGGATCGTTATTATCGAGCGCTCGCCGCCGCTTCGAAGCGCGTCAAGATCTTCCCGGCCGGCCAAACCGACGAAGGACGTGAGCAGGTGGTGGTCGCGATCGCCGACGAAGATACGATCCGCAATCTCGACACATATAAAGGATACCTGGCCAAGCTCGCCGACCCGCGCGGTCTGTCGGACGATCAAGCCAAGCAGATCATCGCGCAGGCCAAGCCCATCTACATGTTCACCGGCGGACTCCATAGCGCCGAAACCGGGCCGCCGGAAATGTTAATGGAACTGGCCTACCGGCTAGCAGTGGAGGACTCGCCGCTCTTCGATCAGATCCGGCGCAACGTGATCGTCATGCTGACGCCCGCCGCGGAGCCCGACGGCCGCGATCGTTATGTCGATTGGTATTACCGGCACAAGATCAGCGAAGAAACCGAAGAGGACCGCGTCGCCGGGCCGCCTTATTGGGGCAAATACATTTTTCACGACAACAACCGCGACATCAATTATTCGCAGTTAACGATGCGCAACTGGCTCAAGTTTTATCTGGAATGGCATCCGCCGATCATGCATGACCTGCATGAATCCGAGCCGTTCATGTACACCTTCAGCGGGCAGGCGCCGCAGAATCCGACGCTCGACCCGATTCTCTACGCCGAGCTGCCGTGGTTCTCGAACTTCGAGATGACCAAGATGATCGGCTACGGTATGCCTGGAGTTTGGACGCACGCGTTTGTCGACATGTGGTCGCCCGGATATCTCGACTTCATGTCGTCGAATCACAACGGCATGATCCGTATGTACGAGACCTTCGGCAACGGCGGCGCCAACACTATGAAGCGCAACATCGACCTGCCGGAAGGTGGCGGCGGCCCTCCGGGAGGTGGCGGAAGCATGACCGCGCGTGAGTGGTACCGGCCGCTGCCGCCATATAAAGAGGTTATGTGGTCGATGCGCAACAATACCAATTACATGGAGACTGGTGTGCTGTCGGCGCTCGAACTGACATCCGGATTCGCGAAAACCGTGCTCCAAAACTTCTACGACAAGAGCCGCAACTCGGTCGAATCGGGAAAGAATGACGCGCCCTTCGGCTACGTGCTTCCCGCCGGCCAGCGCGACATGACGCGCGTGGCGTTCATCGTCAATGTTCTCCGCTTGCAGGGCATCGAAATCGGGCGCGCAACCGCGGAAGTGAAGCTCAAGGAAGGAACTTTCCCGGCGGGCTCATTCATCGTCAAACGCAACCAGCCCTACGGACGTCTGGCGAAGATACTGCTCGAGAAGCAAACTTTTCCGGATGCGAATCTGCGTACCTACGACGACACCGGCTGGACCATGGGTCTGATGAGCCACGCGCAGGTCGAGGAGATCTCTGACAAAGCTGTGTTGGATGTGCCGGTGCAAGCTGTCGACGCGCTCTCGATCCCTGGCGTCGTGAAGGGCGATGGCCCGGTCATCGCCGTCCTCGACACCGGAGCAAATTCGCTGGTCACGCTCCGTTACCGCATGAAGAACGTAAAGTTCGAGGCGATCGAGCAGCCATTGAAGACCCGCGATGTCGAACTTCCACCCGGTTCGTTCTTGATTCCGTCGAGCGCTCAAGCTAAGAGCGAGATCGAAAAACTTGGCTTGCAGGCGGTCGCGCTTCCGGGCGAGCCTAGCATTTCAAAACACGTGGTCGATCTGCCGCGCCTGGCAGTCTATAGTTCCTGGGGCAACACTCAGGATGTCGGCTGGGTGCGCTATGCCTTCGATCATTTTGAGGTCGGCTATGACCTCATTTACAAAGAGCGCGTGCGCAAGGGCAATCTGCGCGATTCTTACGACGTCATCGTGATTCCGAATCAAGGGCGCAACAGCGCGAAGTCGATCGTTTTCGATGTCGAGTCGAAAGGCAAGCCGCTCGCTTACACCAAGAGTCCCGAGTTTCCCAGTCTCGGCATATATGGCGAATCGGACGACATCACCGGCGGCATGGGGCTGCCGGGCGTAGTGGAGTTCGACAAGTTCGTCAAAGACGGCGGCGTGTTGATCACTCTTGGTGGCGCGAGTTATTTCCCTGCGGAATACGGAATTACGCAAGCCGTCGACGCCGCGCGTCCAACGCCGCAGTTTTACGCTCCGGGTCCGATTGTCGAGGCGGAGATTCTGAAGCCGATGCATCCCATCTTCTACGGCTACACGCAGAAAATTGTCCCGGTCCGGTATGCCAATGGTCCGCTGCTGCGCCTTCCGCAGGAAGACAGAAAGAAGTGGGTGCTGGCGCAATTTCCAGGGACCGACAAATCCGTGCTGAGCGGACTCATGAAGGGCGTCGCTGAAACACGCGGGAGACCGGCGATCGTCGACGTGCCCGTCGGTCAAGGACGGGTGCTGCTGTTCGCGACGAATCCCTGCTATCGCTGGCAGAATCTCGGCGAATTCAACATGCTGGCGAATTCGATTCTACACTTTAATGATTTTCCAAAGCCAACGGCGAGCTTTGCGGCCACCGCGGAATAACGCGTGCCGACCAACGCGGAGGCGATGGCCAGTAGTCTGGCCGCGCGCGGAGTTCAATATGTCTTCGGATTGCCGGGCGGCGAAATCGTCGCGTTCATCGATGCCTGCCGTCGCGCTGGCATTCGGTTTCTGCTGACTGGTCACGAAGCGAGCGCCGCCTGGATGGCGCAAGTGGTCGGTCAGATCACCGGCGTTCCGGGTGTCTGCGCTTCGACGCTGGGTCCCGGCGCGACCAACCTGGTCACTGGCGTCGCAAATGCGTGGCTCGACCGGGCGCCCATGCTGGCGGTGACCGCGCAGATTCCTGGCGCCGCGATGGACACGATGACCCATCAGCGTGTGCCGCTCGATCGTTTATTCGCACCACTCACGAAAGGATCATTCGCGGTTGGCTCGGACGATACCGTCGCGCTGATCGAACGGAGCATGGATCTGGCCGCGGCCCCGCGACCTGGTCCGGTTCACATTTCGCTGGCCAGCGACCTCGCTATACAGGAATACCATGAGCAGCCGAGGCAAGCAGCTATCGAGCTCTCCATCGCCGCGCCCAACCTGCATCCGATCATAAGCCGGCTCGAAGCGGCCGCACGACCACTCGTCCTCATCGGTCTGGGAGCTACGCCCGCGGCTGCTCCGGCGATCCGCGCGTTTATCGACAAACTGCAGGCGCCCTTTTTGGTAACGCCCAAAGCCAAAGGCATCGCCAGCGAGGATCATCCTCTCTTCGCCGGCGTCGCTTCGGGAATGGCGATCGACCGCGATATTGTCGAAACCATCAAGAGCGCCGTTCTCATCATCGGCATCGGTTTCGACCCAGTGGAGTGCGACAAAACCTGGTTCGCGGATGTCGACGTGGTCTCACTCGATTCGGCTTCGATGGCGGAGGGCCGCTACCGGCCGCTCGAAGCGATTGGCGATCTCGGTGCGCTGGTTGCTTCGTTGAATCCTACGCCGAAGCCCTGGCGCGCGAGTCTTCCCAAACGTGAGGCTCGCTCCGGGCTCTCGCCATTGCGCCTTATCGAAGAAGTCCGGTCGATTTTCCCACGCGACGGAATCGCAACCTGCGACGTCGGCTCTCACAAATTAGTCATGGGCCAGTTCTGGCGCTCGTACGAACCGGGAACATTCTTCATGTCAAACGGACTTTCCGGCATGGGCTTCGGAGTTCCGGCCGCCATTGCGGCTCAATTGTGTCATCCGCAAAAGCACGTGATCGCGGTTGTCGGCGACGGTGGCATGCTCATGATGTTGCACGACCTGGTACTGATCCGAGAACTTAGCCTTCCGATTCTGGTTGTCGTGCTATCCGACCGCAGCCTGAGCCTGATCCGCGTGAGTGAGGAACGCCGCGGCTTTCCGGCCTACGGCGTCGATTTCATTCCGCCCGATTTCGCGGCTATCGCGCAAGCTTTTGGAATCGCCGGCCGTCGCGTCAGCAGCATCGCTGAAGCGAAGTCCTGCGCCGAACAAGCGCTAACAGATCGCACGCCATTCGTGCTCGACGTTCCAATCGACTATGACGAATACTACGATTTGGTTTGAGCGACGACCGCTCCTGACGGTCACGGCTCAGATTCCGAGTCGCGCGCGTTAGCAAGCGCACGGCTCAGTTGCTACCCGCCGTCGGCACCACGTCCGGCCTTCCGTCACGCTTGCGCCACTTCTCAAACCAGGCCTGCAAATAAAGCTGCTGCAGCAACCGATGCGACGGCCGCCGCCAGCCGTGAAACTCCTCCGGCATGCGCACCATGAGCGTCTCCTTGTGCAGCATCTTCAGCGCGCGATAAAACTCTTCGCTCTGCACGATGGGCGTGCGCAGGTCGGATTCTCCCGTCATCACCATAGTAGGTGTCGTGACGTTGGCGACATAATGCAGCGGCGACCGAACGGCGTACTCTTGCGCATCTTCCCAAGGGTATTTATGAAACTGCAGATACCAGCTAGGGCCATCGGTGATGCCGACAAACGAGCCCCAGTCGATCACCGGCCGCATCGACACCGCTGCCCGGAAGCGATTCGTGTGACCAACGATCCAGGCGGTGAGCACGCCGCCCCCGGAGCCTCCGGATACGAACAGATTGTCTTCGTCGATGAACCCTTTGGCGATGGCCGCATCCACGCCCGCCATCAGGTCGTCGTAATCTTTGCCGGGATACGAGTACTGAATTCCATTCACGAACTCCTGGCCGTAGCCGGTGGATCCGCGCGGATTCAGGTACAGCACCGCGTAACCGTTGGCCGCGAAATTCTGCCAGTCCCAATTGAACGCCACCGTGTAAAGCGACCACGGCCCGCCATGGATGTAAAGCAGCAGCGGATATTTCTTGCCCGCCTCAAAATTCACCGGCTTCATCAGCCATGCCTGAATTTTCAAGCCATCGGAAGAGGGAAACCACATCTCTTCGACATCAGCGAGCTTGACCCCGTTCAGCACTTCGGCGTTCACGTCCACCAGTTTCTTAACCTCAGCGGGATTCTGGAGCGCGAACGTCACCAGCGTACCCGGCTCCTTGAAGCTCGATCGCACTGCGGCCACCCGCCCGTTGTCCGAAACCGAAACTCCGTTCAACACCTGCGCGCCGGAGGTGACCTTGCGCGGCTTGCCACCGGCGACACTCATCGCGGCGAAGTAGAGATTGGTGGTTCCGGCTTCGGAAACGGTGAAGTAGACCCCGGAATTGTCGTGCGCCCATTGGACTTCGGAGGGCGAGTTGGCGAGGTTGTCCGCCCAAACCCGCTGGCTGCCGCCGCTTGAATCCATCAGATATAGACTCGCCAGGTGATTGGTGTAGCCTTTCTCGTCGTTGCCGGTGTAAGCGATCCATTTGCCGTCCGGCGAGACACGCGGCTCCCGGTCCGGCCCTTTTCGATCGGTGAGCGCCTTCACGGCCCCGCTTTCGACATCGATCGCGTAAATCTCGCTGTCCTGGTGCAGATACTCGGCGTCTGGTTTGCGGATACCGGAAACGTAGATGGTTTTGCCATCGCTCGACCATTCCGGGCCGCTGTGGTTATAGTTGCCCTGCGTAATCTGGCGCGCGGCGCCACCGATGGTCGAGTCGACCACGAATACCTGGTTGAACTCCTTGACGGTTTGGCCGAAGCCATCGCGCCCCCAGCTCAAGCGGTCGACGATCACGGCCGGCTTGGCAAGTTGAGCGCCTTTAGGAACCTTGGGCATCTTCACGGGCAGCAGGTTGGTCTCATCCGGGATGGCCATGTTGAAGGCGATCCACTTGCCGTCCGGCGACCAACGCAGATTCGCCGGCGCATGCTCGAGATGAGTCAACTGCGAGACCTCGTGCGACTCGATCCACATCACGTGGATTTGCCGGGTGCCCGATCGATCGGACATGAACGCGATGCGTTTGCCATCGGGCGACCAGGCCGCCATGGAATCCCGCCAAGTCCCCTGCGTGAGCTCGCGCGGACGCCGGCCGTTGATGTCCACTAGCCACAGGTTGGACTGCTCCTGGTCTTTCATCACGTCGGCCCGACTGCGAGTAAACACGATCTGAGAGCCGTCGGGCGAAATGGAAGGATTGGAGACGCTCTCCATCTGGAAGTACGTCTCTTTATCGAGGTATTTCGGCTGCTTGTCCGCGGCAAAAGCAGCAGCGGAAAAAAGCGTCAGGACAACGATCCACCGGCGCTCGCGATAACGTTTCATGTGTGGCCTCCCAACAGTTGAAGCATACACCAGCAGCGTTCCGCACGGGAAGGCGCGGTGTTCAGTAGCATTGCCTCAAATTTTGGGTTGGGGATATGGTTCGGTCCGGACCGAACGATCGCGGCCTGATTCTTCGAGTGGGTTCTTGCGGCTGTTCCGGCAGGCCGCATTGAATGCACTGACGGCCCCGAGGTAACGCTTGGTGGCCTTATTCATCTTGCGAGCCTGAGTCTCAAAGATCCGTAAGCCTTTTGGTGAACAACCGCGATGGGACAACGTCGGAACGGCTTTACTGAGTTCCTCTCGCCTTTGGCGCACAAGTGCGCTTGCGGCGTCCAGCTCATGGAGGGCTGCGGTTAGATCGTCTGCACGAGGTTCCTCGTACATAGCTCACTCCCCTCTACCAGGAAGGAAGAGCACGCCCTGCGCATACGGAATTGCGACGAGGCTCTTAGTTGTTGGTGCCCCAGTATGGCACGTGTCCACGGGGTTAGCAAGAGTTTTATACAAATAATCATTGGCGTGTTCACCCAACAGACTCAATACGATACACTGGAATTGCCCCACTGACGAATCATCTATCTATGCGAATATTGAGCGGCCTTTTGTTTCTTGTTTTCATCGCAGGGGCCTCTCCGGCCATAGTGGGCAGGGCCAGTGCACTCTATCAACGCACGGATTACGAGAATTCACTTCGTGTTCTGGCGGAAGATCCTGCACCCGATGCAGGCAATTATCTTCTGAGCGGCAAGAACTACTTCATGCTTGGCGACTATAAAAAGGCCATCGAGTTCCTGGAAAAGGCCCTTGCAAGTTCTCCAAATAGTTCCGAATACGAACTTTGGCTCGGCCGCGCTTGGGGACGGCGCGCCGAAACCAGCGGCTGGCTGCTGGCCGGCGTCCATGCCTCCAGGGCCCGCCAGTGTTTCGAAAGAGCGGTGGCGTTGGATCCGCACAACCGCGAAGCCCGGAACGATTTATTCGATTTCTATCTCAATGCCCCAGGTTTTCTTGGCGGTGGATTGGAAAAAGCCGCGGCCAGCGCCAATACTATCGCTGCGGAGCGGCCCGCCGAATACGAGTTTGAAGAAGCTCAACTTGCCGACCGAAGGAAAGATTACGCCGCGGCCGAAGCCCGTCTGCGCCGCGCCATGGAACTGGCGCCCACGGAAGCCGGCCGGATCGTGGATCTGGCCCGCTACGTTGCTAAACGCGGGCGTCTTCAGGAAGCCGATCTGCTATTCGAGCAAGCCAGAAAATTGGCGCCCAGCCAGCCTCGGGTGGCGTTTGCCGAAGCCAGAGTGAATATAGAAAACCGTCGCAACCTGGAGCAGGCACGCAGACTCCTCGAGGAATATCTGCGCGCCAGCCTGACTCCGGACGACCCTCCCCGTCAGGAAGCTGAGAAACTTCTGCGGCGCGCAGGCGGATGACGAATCCAGATGCGCGGATCAGCGGGGTGCTGGAAGGCCAACCGCACTCCGCCGGTCCGGCACTCAAAACCTACCTCGTTCTGCTGTTTTTCCTCGCGCTCAAGGCCGCCGGAAATTCCTGGATGGCATGGGGAATGAAACAGGTTCCCGAGAGGATGTCGATGAATCCCGCGCTCTATCTGCGCGCTATGCTGAACCCGTTTGTCGCGATGGGAATCGCGGCCCTGATCCTGGCCCTGTTGACGCGAATGGCGCTGCTCAGTCTGGCGGACTTGAGTTTTGTGCTTCCTGTTACCGCCGTCGGGTACGTAATCGCGGTGTTCCTTGGGAAAGTATTCCTGCATGAAACGGTCACGCGCCAGCGTTGGCTCGGAACGCTGCTGATCTTTGCAGGCGCCATATTGGTTGGATCCACTTCGCGCAACACCACAAGCACTCCGCCCGCGGAGGATCCGAGATGAAGTGGATCCTGGTGATCGTCATGGTGTTAGCGACGGTGCTGAGCGATCTGCTGCAGAGCCATGAAATGAAGCGCGCCGGTGAGCAATCCGTAAGCGCGCGCGGGTTAGCGCGATTGCTACATACCATCGCCCAGCGGCGATTGCTGATCCTCGGCGTGGCCTGCAACGCAGTATCGTTCTTCGCATTTATGGCCCTGGTGCAAACCGAGCCGCTCAGTTTCGCCGTGCCTGCCTCTTCGGCCAGTTTCGTCCTGGAAACGGTACTGGCCAAGTTTGTTTTACACGAGCGGATCGGTGCGCGTAGAGCTGCGGGCGCCTTGGCCGTGCTGGCAGGCGTCGTGCTGGTTGGTGGGTAGGATTCAACCATCAACGAAAAGCGTCCCATACTATTTCGCTTTTGATAGCGCGCGATTGATACGCTCCACAGTCTCCGCCGGATCTACGACCTCTACGATAAATTCGTCATAGCGGTCCTCAATCCCAGCGAAAAGGTCCTGAGGATTTCTGAGTTTGATGCTTATCGCGTGGTCCGGATTGTGAACGTCCCAGAATGTTCGATTAACCCCGGCATTGAAAGTTCCAGCCCTGATTACGCCCGGGATACTGGTTCCGGGATTGCGCGCGCCTTCCGGTCCAGCTCGCGCTCGTGCGGCATCGGTACGAACGGTTTCTATCGATGCCAGAGGAATCTGGATAGAATCTTTGAACGCCCAGAGCTTGTGCAATCCATGCACACGCAGCTCCAATATTCCATCAGAAATTTGTGCGTCTACCAATTTGCCCCTTCTGACTCAATCGCCCGCCCGGACCATTTTCGCCAACGAACCTCCGATTAAGATTCTATCGTTACGCGTCAACGCGAAATAATTTTCCGTTCTCCTAACCGCCTTTTCATCGAGTACACTGGACTGAATTGCTATATGCCGATTTCCGTTGGCAACAGCCTCGGTTGTTACAAGATCTTGGCCCCTATTGGTGCCGGGGGTATGGGCGAGGTGTATCGCGGCAGAGACTTAAAGCTCGACCGCGAGGTTGCCATCAAAGTCCTGCCGGCGACAGTGGCGCACGATCCCGAACGGCTGGCCCGTTTTGAGCGTGAAGCGAAGATACTTGCCTCACTGAATCATCCGAACATCGCGCAAATTTACGGCGTCGAGGAGGCCGATGGTGTCCGCGCACTGGTGATGGAACTGGTGCCCGGCACAACTCTCAAAGGCCCTCTGTCAATCGAGACCACACTCCTCTACGCCAAGCAAATCGCCGAGGCTCTGGAAGCAGCTCACGAAAAAGGGATCATCCATCGTGATTTGAAGCCTGCGAACGTGATCGTCACGCCCGACGGCGTGGTGAAAGTTCTCGATTTTGGCCTAGCGGCCGTTGCGACTCGCGAGGGAGCCAGCGATCCCGCCAACTCGCCCACCATGACCGTGACGCAAGCCGGCGTGATCCTGGGAACAGCCGCGTATATGAGCCCGGAGCAGGCGGCCGGGAAAATGGTGGAGAAGCGCTCCGATATCTGGAGCTTCGGCGTAGTGCTGTATGAAATGCTCACAGGCGAGAGACTGTTTGCGGGCGAAACCGTCTCGCACACGCTGGCAGACGTCTTACGGGCTCCTATCGACTTTGACAAACTCCCGAAAGAAACTCCGCAGGCGGTTCGCGCATTAGTCAAACGTTGCCTCGACCGCAATGTGAAAACCCGCCTGCGCGATATTGGCGAAGCCCGGGTAGCAATTCAGAATTTGGGCAAGGAACCCGGCGCGGCAGCAATTGCAGCGGCGCCCGCGTCGCGGATCGGTTGGCTCGCGTGGGGAGTCGCGAGTTTATTTCTGCTGACGGCTCTAGTTGTATCCTTCGTCCATTTTCGTGAAACACCGCCCGCCGAACCAGTGCTTGATCTTTCCGTCTCATTGCCACGAAACACGGTGACCGGTTTTGTGAAACTTTCGCCGGACGGACACAGCATGGTCCTATGGCTCCTCAATGGAGGGAAGCGGCAACTTTGGCTTCGCTCGCTCGATGAGACTCAGCTTCAGGTCTTGCCTGGTACAGACGCAGCCCGAGCTCCATTCTGGTCGCCCGACGGCAAATCCATCGGGTTCTTCGCCGACGGGAAACTTAAGACCCTGCCTATATCGGGCGGGCCGCCCCAGGTGCTGTGCGACGGAACGGGCATCGGAGGCGGTGGAACCTGGAACCGTGAAGGGGTGATCCTCTTCAGCACCAGCGGCGTGGCCGATCCACTCCAGCGTGTGAACGCGTTCGGCGGCCCGTGCACTGTTCTTACTCAACCGGAAGGGGGCAGCGGTCACGTACACCCCGAGTTTCTTCCTGATGGCAGGCATTTCGTTTTCGTAGTTCGTGGAGGCATCGAATCCAGGCGCGGTCTCTCCGTTGCCTCACTTGATGATCCAACTCCGCACCGGCTCCTCGGTGATGTTTCGAGCGCCATATTCGCTCCTTCCACGACGGGCAAGAAACACGGCTATCTCTTGTTCCTGAGGGGGAACGACTTAATGGCTCAACCGTACCGTGCGGAAACGCAGCAACTTGCCGGCGACCCCATACGTGTAGCCACGAACGCGTCTTTCAGTCTGAATGCCCCTCAGGTAGCGGCGTCTGTCTCTGCTAATGGCATTTTGGCCTACAGAAGCAACGCCAGCGGCACCAGACGCCAGCTCACTTGGCTAGACCGATCCGGAAAAGAACTCAGCACAGTCGGCAGCGTCCAGGACCTACGCGACGTCGGGCTTTCTCCTGACGGAAAAACCGTGGCTACCGGGCGGTCCCAGCAGGGAATATGGTTGTACGACGTTCAGCGCGGCGGCGAAGCACGGTTCACCTCGCAAACTCTTCCTGGTACCGCACCGGTTTGGTCCCCAAACGGAGACCTGATCGCATTTGCGTTCGGCAATGGCCTGTACACAAAAGATGCGAGCGGCGGCCTAAAAGAAGAAGTCCTATACGAAAACAGAAATCCCAAGACAGCCTCTGACTGGTCCCGTGACGGGCGCTATCTGATCTACACGGAGGTCGATCCCAAAGACCAAGCCGATATCTGGTTCCTGCCGGATCCACTCAATAAATCCAGCGACAAGAAGCCAGTTAAGTTCCAAGGAACCCAAGCTATTGAAAGCCAGGGTCAACTTTCGCCCGACGGTCACTGGCTCGCCTATTTGTCCAATGAGTCCGGTCTAGATGAGGTCTACGTCCGGCCCTTTCCCACTGGCCGTGGACGCTGGAAGGTGTCGGCCGGCCACGGGCTTAGCCGCGAGCCACGCTGGCGCCGCGATGGCAAGGAACTGTTCTTTGTGGAGTCCGGAGTCCCTCAGCGGCTGATGAGCGTTCCGGTTCAGTCCTCCTCAGACCGTGGTTTCCAGGCCGGGGTGCCCCAAGCCATGTTTGAGTTTCGTGGCAATAGCTCTGTGCCGTCCGCGAACCTATTCGTTTACAGTCCAAGCGCGGACGGCCAACGCTTCCTGGTGAACCTTGACGCCAGCGACGAGGAACCCGCGCTGAATGTAATCGTGAACTGGGAGAAGGCCGCGCTCGGGGGTAAGTGAGGCTATCCTGTCCGGATGCCGAACCTGACTTACTCGCCGGCCCGAGCCGGGGCCACTGGAACCAAGCGCCCATCCCGAATGTAATAATCGGCGCCGCGCCAGCGGATGCTGTTGCGGCCGAAACTGGTCAGCCAGATGGCGAACGCCACCGCGTCCCAAGCCGGAATCAGCAGCATATCCTTCCACAAGCCCGGCTGGCGCAAGCCGTGGATCCCGATGATCCAGGTCATGGCGATCCGTAACGCGAGATAGCCGCCCAAGTAGCCCAAGGCGACCGGCGCCGAGGGATGAATGGCCACCGCCGCCAGCGACCATGGCAATCCCTGAGTCAGCAGCAATCCCAGATGTCCCCACGGGCGCATGTGCCGCATGACTACGATCCACCGCAGCCGCTTGTGGAGCAGATCGCGGAGCGACGCATAATCACAAACGGTCTCGATGGCGTACCTGAGCAGCACGACTTCGTAGCCTTGTTCGGCGATGAGGCGGCCCACCAGCAAGTCGTCTGCCGGCCGGTTCTCAAGCTCCGGGTAACCGCCAAATCCATTGAGGCGCGCGCGCGTGGTGGCGATGGTCGGACCCAGCGCGAACTTTATTCCATCCAGTTGCCAGGCCACTAAAACACCGGCGTAGAAATCGGACACCATTCCGACGGTCTGCAGGTGATCGGTCAGGCTACCGAGCTCGGTTGGCACGTAGAAACACGTCACGGCGCCTACCTTCGGATCGCGCAGCGGAGCTGTGAGTCTCCGGAGATAGTCGGGACGCACCCGCACATCGCTGTCGCTAATGACCACTACTTCGTGCGCCGCGTCACTCACCAGACGGGCGAGCTTGGCGACCTTGTCGTTAGTCGCGACACGTCCCGAACCGTACAGGACACGGATATGACAGTCAGGAAAATCGGCCATGAGTTTCGTTAAAACCGATAGCACCGCTTCGTCATCGGGATCGACACAGAAAACGATTTCGAACTCCGGATAATCCAAGCGGCAGAAGCTGGCCAGGTTTTCGGCGGCGTCGGGATCGAGACCTCGGATCGGTTTCAGGATGCTGACTGGCGGAGTGAACGAGCCGTCGGGCTCGGGGACTGGTTTTTGGAAATAGCGCCAGGAGCTATATATCGCGATGAAGTAGTAAATGAACGGAATGGCCGCGATCGCAAGGAACAGCTCGCTCACGGTCGTCATATTTACAGGCTACTCGACCCCCGTTTGGTTCGTCAGAAGTGCATGGTTCGTCAGAAGCAGCTTACCTCCGTTTTGGGCAACGATGATGAGCAGCCCGGGTTCGACCAAATTCTTCAGGCGCGCGGCCGCTTCCCGGGTAATTACCAGATAGTACCGGTCCGGCTGAAGCCACAACATTTTCCATTGTGCGTCGTCGATAAACACATTCGGGGCGCCGGGTGCGTAGGAACCGTACACCAGGTTGTTAAAACGCCCGTTCAGCAGGAGCGCGGAGCGGTTTGTATAAAAGAATATCGATGAGAACGTGTAATAGTGATGATCCACGATGAGCTTCCCCGGTGGTGCACGGCGCAAAGTCTCCGCCAGCGGCCGCGAGGAGAGATAAGGATCAAAAGCCGCCATCGCGATACGCGCGGCTTGAAAAAACAGGATGGCCATCAAAGCCACGGCCAGAAAGGCACGCTGGCCCTTGGCTCGAAAAGTGCCGGCGGCTCCTAAAAGAAACGCAATTGCGGCCACCAGAAGCGGAAGTCTGAGGTAGGCGAAGGATGCGATGGTGAGGTCCTCCATATGACCGAGCGAGAGCTTGTAGGCGGCCGGATTAGAGCTAAGCGCCGAGGAAATGTCGCCAGGCGCGGGCAGATTCCACGCTAAAAAATACAGCGTCAGCACTGCTGCGGCCGCAACGATGAATATCCCGCACAGCGCGCGTGTGCCGTATCGGATCCAGCCGCCGCCCGCAGCCATCGCAGATCCCAAAAGCAGCGCGAGAGCCGGATAACAGGGCATCGAGTAATACTCCTGCGTGGTGGAAAAAGTGAAAAACATCAGGATAAAGCCGGTCCAGCACAGCGCCAGCAAGCGAGTCTTGCCAGCGCGGTCGAGCGGCTTGAAACTGAGTTTCGCCACGGCGGGAAAGCATACGCTCCAGGGAAAAAGCCAAAGCAGGTGGAACAGCCAGAAGTACAGGCGCGGGACCGTGTCATAATCGCGCGGGTAGCGCATGTTCAGGAAACGGAGCAGTTGCTCATTGATGAAGTAGAACCACAGGAAGCCGTGGTATTCGCCGGGGGCGCTGCGCATGGTCAGATCGAAATAGGGACGATTTCGTAGCGTGGCAATGATGTGCCAAGGCGCGGCAATCAGCAGCACGACCAGCAGGCCACTCAAGGGATGCAGGGACTTCCAAATTTTGCGATGAAATATCTGCCTGGTGACTGCAAGATAAATTAGCGCCGCGGCGATAGGGAACACCACCCCGACCAGGCTCTTAAGCAGCAGACTGGTCCCTAGACTGGCAGCCAGCACGAATGCCCACCAGCGGGGATGCGGCTCCATTTCGTCGATGGCGCGCAGGAACGCCCACATGGACAGCGCGATGCTCGCGGTCAGCATGACGTCCGGGATCAAAATGCGCGTGAAAAGAAAAAGGCCGAAGCAGGTGGATATGCAGAGACCAGCGTAGAATCCGGCTCGCCGACCGAATGCCCAGATCCCAAACGCGGTGGTGAGCCACGCCAGCGCAATAGCTGCCAAGACCATGGGAACGCGGGCGGCCCAGTCCGTCGCTCCGAAGATTTTAAACGACCCGGCGATCAACCAGTAAATCAGCGGCGCTTTTTCAAGATAGGGAATTCCATCCAGCCGGGCGGTCACATAGTCGCCGGACGCCAGCATATTGCGCGCGATCTGCGCCTGCACCGCGTCTACGTCGTCCATCAGCGATGGAGGCGAGATCATGCAGCCTGCGTAGACCGCTGCAGCCACCAGCAGAACTATGAGGTAAAAGTGAAAAGGCTTTCCATCGTCTGGCGTGCCTGTCCCGCCGGTACCCTGGTCTGGATTCCCCATTTTTTCATCCAAAAGAACAGTACCATTAATCCCCACAGATGATAGCCCAAGTTGGCGCGCCGTTCGAGATGTGCTCGCACGTGTGCTTCGATGCGTGGGATCTGAAAGAACTCGCCATGTTCAGCGGAGGCGAAGGCCACGGCTTCTTCCAACAACGGCCGAAGTGGTCCCCGAAACCAGTCGTGCGTGGGAATATCAAATCCGATTTTTTTCCGATTCAGAATCGCCGGAGAAAGTTTGCCGCACATCAGGTTCTTCAAGATCAGCTTTTGGCGGGAGCCCTGGATTTTCAGGTTAACCGGCAAGGAGCTTGCAAATTCTACGATCCGATGATCGAGGAACGGCGGCCGCACTTCCACGGCATGAGCCATGCTGGTGTGATCCACTTTCGTCAGGATATTATCCGGGAGAAAGTATTTCTGATCGAACCCGAGATAGGCTTGCAAATTGTCCCCCGCTTCAACCAATTCTTTCAAGACGCAATCGAGCGCCGGCGGCAGCGTGGGCTGAACCAGCGAGCGTCTTTGCTGGTCGTCGAAGGCTCCGCCCCAATACACATGGGCGCGCGCCGGGGACATCACGCAGCCTTCCAGAAACCTTTTCAGTTTGTATTCGAAACCGATCTTATCGTTCGACACCGGCCACTGTTGGGCTGCCGCCAGCAGTGTCCGAAGCACCGGAGGCGTCAATCTACGAGCATCTCGTGCCAGCATACTGGCGCGCTGCATCAGGTATCCGCCGAATAATTCGTCGGCCCCTTCTCCACTGAGCGCCACGGTGGCGCTGGCCTTGGTGAGCCGGGAGAGAAACCACACCGGCAGGGCGCCCGAATCCGCATTCGGCTCGTCACAGTAATAAGCAAGTTCGTGAATCGCCGCAGGCAGATCCTGTTCGGGGTTCAGATCCAGCTCGATGTGTTCGGTCCCGTAAGCCGCTGCTACCTGTTGCGCGTAGCGCGTCTCGTCGAAACTGCGGCCGTGAAAGGTAATGGAAAACGTCTTTAGCCGCGAGCTCGACGCCTCGGCCGCGTAATGCACCAGACTGGACGAGTCCAAGCCGCCGCTGAGCCAGACACCCAGCGGCACGTCGGACACTAGATGCTCTCGAACGGATTCCTTCAACAGACGATCCAGCTCCGCCTCCGCTGTCTCGGACGTCCAGCGTTCTTCCTTGCCCCTGGGCAGGCTCCTGCCCTTCGGCAGGCTCCAATAACGTTCGGTCTGGATCGCGCCGCTTCGCCACTCCAACCATTGGCCTGGAAGCAATTTCTCGATGCCCTCCACCAAGGTCCAAGGCGCGGGCACATAGTTGAGCGACAGATAACAATCCAGGCCATCCGGGCTCAACCAACGCTCGATCTCGGGGTGAACCAGGATCGCCTTCAGTTCCGAGCCGAAGTACACGTCATCGCCTCGGCGCGCGATGTACAACGGTTTGATCCCCATACGATCGCGAGCCAGCACGAGACGGCGGTCGGATTCATTCCAGAGCGCCACAGCGAACATCCCGCGCAGCCTGGAGAAGCAGTCTGTGTCCCACTCGAGGAATGCATTCAGAACCGTTTCTGTGTCACTGCGGGAACGGAAGCAATATCCCCGCTGTTCCAGCTCACGGCGCAATTCCAGGTGATTGTAGATCTCGCCGTTAAAGACGATTACGGTGTCCCCATCCTCGGACACGATGGGTTGATCTCCACCCTCAATGTCGATGATTTTGAGACGAGCCGCGCCTAGAGAGACAGCCTCTGACTCAAAAACGCCTTGCTGGTTCGGACCGCGATGGAGGATGGCCGCAACTGCGCTCTGGATTCGGCCGGCTGGCGCGGCCCGATATCCGTGCGTAAAGCCCGCTATGCCACACAATTCAGGAGTTTCCTCCCAATCAGTATGCCACTTCTGACGCCGCCCGGGCCGCGCTTATCTTCGACGGCCGGGCATGCTCGTTCCGAGGACTCCGCCACTGGACTTGGGGCAGGAACAGTGAAGTATCGATGCGATCCTGGTACCGGATTGCGATATTCATGAGCGAATCGAGCAGCGAGTCGGATAGAAAGTGCGGCTGCAAGCCCAGGTCGATCAGCTTCGAGTGCTTGGCATTATAATAGTGCTCTTCCGATTCGACGCGCGGCGCCGGAAGGTGCTCGATATTAACGCGCATCCCTAGCTTCCAGGCTGCTGTCCGGACCATTTCCGCCAACTCGAGAACGGAAAACTGTTCAGTAAACTGGTTGAAAACCCGGCATTCTCCCGGTTTAGCCGGATTCAGGCAGGCAATCTCAACGCAGCGAACGGTATCGCGGATGTCCAAGAATCCACGAGTTTGCCCCCCTTTTCCATACACGGTCAGGGGATGTCCCGCCGCAGCCTGCACGCAAAACCGGTTCAGCACAGTGCCAAACACATCATCATAATCGAAGCGGTTGATCAGCGCTTCGTCCAAGACAACCTCGTCAGTGACGGTTCCGTACACTACGCCCTGATTGAGATCGGTGGCCCGCAGCTTCCAGATCTTACAGGCAAACATGAGGTTATGGCTGTCGTGCACCTTGGAGAGGTGATAGAACGAACCCGGCTGTTTGGGAAAGGGAAGCACGTCCGACCGCCCATTGTGCTCGATCCGGATATAGCCTTCTTCGATATCGATATTCGGTGTTCCGTACTCGCCCATTGTGCCGAGCTTGACCAAGTGGCAATCGGGCCGCAGCTCCTGCAGCGCAAACAGGAGATTCAGCGTTCCGACGACATTGTTGACCTGGGTAAACACCGCATGTTTGCGGTCGATCATCGAATATGGAGCCGACCGCTGTTCGGCGAAGTGAACCACCGCGTCCGGCTCGAAGTTCTCGATTACACCAGACAGAAACTCATAGTCGTTCACATCACCGGTAAACAGTTCGATGGTCCTTCCGGTGAGTTCCTGCCAGACGCGCAGCCGGTCAGAGAGGGGCTGGATGGGCGTCAGGCTTTGCGCCCCTAATTCGAAGTCCCATTGGCGCCGGACAAAATTATCAACCACGGCCACGGCGTGCCCTTTCCCGGACAAATACAGCGCTGTGGCCCAGCCACAGTAACCATCACCGCCTAAAACGCAGATTTTCATTAGGTTAGGTTTACCTTGGTCCTTCCCTTTAGATTTAACACACCAGTACGTTGAGACGTGATGTCTGCTTTATATGTAACCCGCGTTGCGAGAAATAGATGCGCCTGATAGGCAAAAGGTATTCCCAAAGGTATTCCAACGCTTCAGCCTGGACAGATATTCCAACTCTTTCGGCCTGGAAGCTACCCGCCCGCGCGCCGGGGCTGGCTGTTTTTCAGCCTTTTTGCCCCGTGTCTCCGGTGCGGCGAGTCAAGGAGTAGTCTAAAATCAAAAAAGCAACACATGTCGGGGCGTAGCGCAGCCTGGTAGCGCACCTGCCTTGGGCGCAGGGGGTCGGGCGTTCAAATCGCCCCGCCCCGACCAAATCTCTCGTTGATTTGAAACGAGTTGATCGATCTCCCATCCATCGCGTTCGCTTGTCCTTTCCCTCAACTGTGCCATAACTGTGTCAAAACCCCTCTCAGTTTGGCTGCGCTGTGCCAAAACTCAGACCTCCTTCATTGGCTTGGCGGTTCAGTTTGGTAAGCGCCTCTCGCTTCATCTGCAGTTTCATTTGCGAATATTTTTTGAAGACCTTCGCATCGCCTTGCCGGAGTAACTGCGTGACCCACTCGTCCGCAACACCACCAGCGCTGAGCCGAGTGGCGTACGTCGAGCGGAGATCATAGATGCGGAAGTATCGGACACCTGCCCTTCGCAACGTAGCGTGCCAAACGGTCTTGAACGTCTTCTGGTAGCCGTCGGCGTTTTCATCGCTTGGGAACAGATATTGGCTCGGCCCTGAGATAGCGAATTGATTGCGGAATGCTTCGACCGCAATCTCCGTCAAGGGAACCTCGGCGACGCCATTGGGCGTCTTCGAGTCCGGAATCCATACAGTCCGGTTCTCCAGATCAACCTGCTCCTTCTTCATCAGAGTGAGCTCCTTGTAAATCCGAAGTCCAGTTTCGGTGACGATCCGGATGACGTTGCGCAGGTAGCCGGGCGCGCTGAACTCGATCTTCTGTTGTTCAGACCAAGCCATGTAGTGCGGCCGGAAGAGACCATCGACTCTCGCCGGAAACTCGACACCTGCACATGGATTCGCGAATAGGAATTTCTTGCGCACCGCCACATTCAACATGCGACGCAGCACTCGCAATTCCTGGTGTACCGTCGTTGCCTTCAGTACACCCTTTTCGACGAAACCGTCCCTCGCTTTTACCCGCACTCGCTGTTTGAGTCGCCCACGAAGGTACATCTCGATATCGTCTGCGGTCTGTTCTGCGAGTTTGGTGTTTTCGAACATGCTTCTCAGGTGCTTCAGCGCGCGCTGGTTCACCTCATGGGTTTTCAGCGCACGGAACGGGGGCTTGGAAAAGTTCTCCAGATAAAAATCCGCCCATTCCCCAAAAGTGAGATCCTGCCCACGACGCAGCGCTGGCAGTGTGTTGTTGTCTCGGGCCTGCAAACGTTCTCTGAGGTACTTCTGCGCATCACCCCAGTCTTCGGCAAGAGTCGATTCACGCCGGCGAATACCTTCCTTGTCGCGGTATCGCATCCACCAGACCTTCGACCCATCGCGTTTGTACAAGCCCCCATCGTGCTTCACTGGTCTTGCCAATTCTCCACCTCCTGTTTGAACTGCGCGCGGAAGGGCTCCAACTCCGATTTCAAGAAACGGATGTTGCGGCCCATCACGCGGAGATGGGGAATCTGCTTTCGCTCAACCCAAAGATACACCGTTTGTGGGCTGACGCCAAGGAAGACCGCAGCTTCGCGCACACGGATAGGCAGTTCGTTAACGACGGTGGCGAGTGGCGCTTTGATTGTCGCATTCATGAAATCCTCGTGGGCACCGCGAGTGGTGCTCAACTATTAAGGGAATGGCGAAGGCAATTGGGGACGCGAGCGCCACGGTGGGGTTTTTGGAAAGGACGCGAGCACCCATCTCGCAGACCGCTACCGCCGCGCCCTCAAGAGCGCGGGAAAAGGCAGCGACAGCACGCGCCGGTTCTCTCCCCTACGATGTTGCAGATTGTTGCAAACTGTTGCACACACCCGCCAGCGAACAAAACCTGTTGCAGACAGTTCACAAATTGTTACATTCTGTTGCACCCAGCTGGAATTGGTTCACTTCACCCTGGCCGCCCGGAGGTCGGCACAACGATATTTTCAACAAGTTACGACTGTTTTCGACAGATTTCGACACAATCGACAATTTTCGACTGTTTTCGACACTCGGCAGCCCGCATAGCGCTCCAAAACGCGGTTCAGAGGCCCAAAACATCGGTAGTGGAACATAAGGTTGTCTGACGAGTTGTTGTTTTTGGGTTTGTACCTCGCCGATTCCACACCATTTGCTCCGTCAGCCAATTCCGGAGAGGGGTCCGCCACTCGTCTGACGTAGTCATCCTTAGGCTGCAATGCGTCCCGAAGTCCTTCCGCCGTTCCCTTTACAGGTAGAGGGACCCATGCCGAGACGAACGATCCGACTGAGCACGGACACAGACGAACGAATTCAATCAGCGGCGAAGCTGCGAGGCTATTCCAGTCCCAGCGCCTTTCTTAGAGCGGCGATAAAGAAGGAATTAGGCGAGCGCGAGGAAGGCCTTGTGGGCGCCGAGGAGCGACTGGTCGCTAGCATCGAGCAGGTCCGGCTGGAGGTGTTCCGACTGCGGCGAACGCAGCAGGCGTCGTTCGCCTTCGTGGACAGCTTGGCGAAGGTCCTACTCACCTGTGTGCCCGAGCCGGGTGGGCAGGCAATGGATGCAGCCGTCGCGCGAGCGCGGAGTCGCCACGCCCGGTTGCTCAAGGATGCCGGGAAAGCGATGGCTGGAGACTCACAGGCGGCAGTGCAGGACTTGGTGAACCGTGTCGAAGAATAGGGACAAGGAGCGGCAGTTCCGGCTTCGACCACCGAAGCCGCCAGCAAGGAGCGAACGCGCGGCTTGGACGTCAGCGTACAAGATCATGATGCATTATGCCCGCATGAGCGGCGTGCGGAAGCGCCGGTCGGTCGGGTTCGGCGCGGGCCCGAAGCGCACTCGGCCTTATAACCAGCGGTGTGCGGTGCGGGTAATGTACGCGAAGAATACGACTGCGGGACAGTGGCGAGCCCATGGCCGCTACGTCGCCCGCGAAAGCGCCACTCGCGAGGTTGATCCCAAGGATATTGGGTTCGACAGTCGCGGAGAATCCATCGACATCGCGGAACGGCTCGAAAGCTGGCAAAAGGCGCTCGATGAGCGCCTCTGGAAGTTGATCGTGTCTCCTGAGTTCGGCGACCGGGCCGACCTGAAACGGCTGACCCGCGATCTGGTGTCGCGGATGGAACGGGACCTAGGCACGCCGCTCGAATGGGCGGCGGCGGCCCACTACAACACCGAGCACCCGCATGTTCATGTGGCTCTGCGAGGTATCGACGCGGAAGGACGGCCGCTTCGTCTCAGCCGGGATTACGTCAAACAGGGCATCCGCGAAATCACGGAGGATCTCTGTACGCGCCAGCTTGGACATCGCACGGAGTTGGATGCGACCGCGGCCCAGCGTCGCGAGGTGCACCAGCAACGCTACACATCGCTCGATCGCATCATCAAGCGCGACGCCGAAGCGGCCGAGGAGGCAGACCCCCGATTCTTCACCATAGCGAACAACTCCAACCGCGGCGGGCACGGTCGCGTGCCGCTGGTACAACAGCACACTGCGGAACGACTGAAGGTCCTCGAATCGATGGGGTTGGCCGAGACCACCGGTCCAAGCACTTGGCGGGTACGGCAAGACTTCGAGAACATTCTCCGAGCGATGCAGCGAAGCGCCGATCGTCAGAAAATGCTGGCGGCACACGGAGTCCTGATGTCCGATGAGCGGCTCCCGCTGGCCGTGCTCGACTTTCGCCGTCTCACTTCATTGGAAGGCAGGATCTTGGTACACGGGGAGGAAGACAGCGGACGACAGGCCGGCCGCAGCTACCTCATGCTCGAAGGGACGGACGGACAGGTTCACTACGTCTACTACACGCCGGAAATGGAAGAGGCGCGAAGTCGCGGCAATCTGCGAACCAATTCGTTTATTCGACTTCGAAAGCTATTTTCGGAGGGTCACCCCTTGCTGGAAATCGACGAGTTAGGGGATTCAGAATCGATCTTGCGCAACAAGCGGTACCTGCGAGAAACCGTGCAACGCCTCATCCGGTGCGGGATCGTTCCGCAAGAGGACGGCTGGAATGGATGGCTCGGTCGCTATCAGAAGGCGCTTAGCGACGCCGCGTCCACTCTCGAAATCCAACGCGCAGAACGCGACAAGAACCGGGACCGTGGCCGCTAGCCACCGGCGCTTTTACACACCGAAGGGCTTCCAGAGAAAGCAGGTTAAGGTCCATCAGCGGTTGAACTCGGGTTCCATGCGAGGCTAGCACTTCCGATCCCTTTCGTGGAAATTAATCACTGAGACTCCTGATCAGTAGCACCTTCTCAAATCCCCAGTAAAGCTTGATCTCCGCCGCACTTGTGTGCGGCTTGTGTGCCCGTTTCCGGACAGGAGATGTTTCATGGGGCGGGAAACTGGGCGCACCTGCCTACTCGGCATGTGGCTCACTCCATGACTTTCATGATCGCGCTACACACTAGAACGACTTCCCGGTACTGAGCCAGGAGCCTTGGAGAACACTGAGACTTTTGATTAGTACCATCACCTTTAAAGCCAGGTAAGCCTTCGTTTTCCGCCAATACGTGTGTGCGGATTGTGTGCCCGCCTTCGATCCGGAAGTATCCAATGGCTCGAAAAAGCAGTCCGGGACACCTCATCTTATGTATGAAAACGTCCTTTATCATTCATAAGCAAGGCCACTGGCTACCTTTCCATAAAAACAGCATTGTGCCGGATCGCTCCCTCACGTAGAGTAGAGGTAGGTTTTCCGTATGCCTTACCAACCCGCTTGGTTCCATCGACTTGACGAAATTCTGGAAACGCTGCGCGGGATGGAATCCAGTCACCTCGACCGCTTGGCCGTGCAAAAACTCTTTGGCGTGCGCGAGCGGCGTCGCCTGGCAGCTCATGGCGGGATTGCCCGGTCTTCGGGCCGGAAACGCGTTTGCGGCTTCGCGGCAAGCCCTCATTACCCGTCTGGAAGAGACGGCGGCCGGAGGCCTCTTTCAATGGGAGGTAAACCGGCGTTCCCGCGTGGTCGAAGAACTCGACCGCACGCGCCGCCAGCTCCCGGCGCGGCGGGTCCGCATCCCGGCCGCGCCCGACGTGCAGGATCGCCGGGTGCGGGACCTGTCCTGGGATATCGCGCTAAAGCCCGGAGAGCTGCGGATTGAATTCTTTGGGGCGGAGGACCTGGCGGCTAAGCTCTTTGAGTTGTCCCAGGCGATGGCGAACGATTGGAGCGCCTTTGCGCGGACCGTGGAGGATGAGGCGCAGACGGCGACATCGTGACCGCTATGCTCTGTTACTCCCTTCCCCGAGGCGTAGCATTTCGGGTCCGAGTGTCGGGCGGATCGGACTCCCTCGGCTCCACGCGCCGGGCCAGTGTGAGGCATGATACGTGCTGACTTTGTGGTCCGGCTACTCCTCCTCGGCTGAAGGCGACCGGAAGCGGAGCAACGCAGGACTGGTCAAAGGTCAACAATGATTAATTACAGGCATGGGGAGGCTGGCGGGGAGGCGCTTCGGCTCACTTGAGGTCGGGGGAAACAGCCCCGCGCGCGCGGGCGATAATGGCGGCGACGTTGGATTAAAGACATCAATAATTGCACTTGGGAGAAGACCAAACGCGTCGATTAAGAACCAGTCAATAGCAGTGACGCTGTCGCCGAATATGTGCCACTCAAAAAAACGCCATGCAAACCCGCCTCTTACGCCAAGAACCTTCGAATAGCCAAACTCTCCCGGAACGCGCCCTCTATTGTCGAGGATGTAAGCCGTCTCCGATCCTGCATTCAGGATTGCGGTCAGTACCGGCACAAGAAGAGAGACGGCAAGCAACACGACAAACAGTGTGCGTGCTGCTTGCCCTCGTGATCCTCGTGATAGCTGTTTCATATTAATTAGTTTCGTGTGCCAGTTTATTTATTCGTGGACACCAAAGGCGTCTTGCCATCGGACGGGCTGCTTCGCCAAGGTGTCTGCTGCCACATTATCCTTTGCTAGCTTGTCTGCTGCCATCTTGGCTGCCGCCTCGTCTACCGTGAGCTTGTCTGCCGCCACCTTACGGTTTGCCGCCAGCTTGGCTGCCGCTTCCGGGTCCGGTACGGTTCTGATCTGAAAGGGGCCTCCGGAAAAACCATTGTTACCAACCAGGCCCGCAAATGTGTCTCCGGCGTGGATTGGCGCGGTGAGGTACATTTCTTGCTTTGTAGGAACGACCTCCTTCGCCAGTTTGTCCACCGCCTGCTGGTCAGCCACCAGTTCCGCCGCCAGCTTGTCCACTGCCTGCTGGTCAGCGGACACCCTGCCATCGGCCATTTTACGGGCTGCCGCCAGCTTATCTGCCGCCACCTTATCCACTGTTAGCTTACCGGCTGTGCCGATCAGAACTGCGATAATAATGAGCAGCGAAAGGCGTAGAGTTCGTGTCGTCTTCATATAGTCTGGTCTTCCTTGTGTTGTTCCTGTCCAGCGGAGGAAGAGCTGCGCAAAACCGCCGCCGATATCTTGCAGTGAGTTTCCGTTTCACCCGGTCGGTGTTCATTGAGCACCAGCACTCTTGAGGAGTTGCACAACTTCCGGATGGCCTTCCTTCGACGCCAACGCCAACTTCAGCGCGGTCATGCCGTTGTTTGCGACGGCATTGACATCGGCCCCCTTGGCGAGGAGCGCCTGCACCACTTCAAGGTGGCCCTTGCCAGAGGCCCACATCAGCGCGGTCCCGCCATTGCTCGCCTTGGCGTTGACATCGGCCCCCTTGGCGAGCAGCGCCTGCACCACCCCAAGGTGGCCGTTCAGGGAGGAATTCATCAGCGCGGTCCAGCGGTCGTTATCCTTGGCATTGACATCGGCCCCCTTGGCGAGCAGCGCCTGCACCGCTTCAAGGTGTCCGTTCTGGGAGGCCCACATCAGCGCGGGCATGCCGTTGCTCCCCTTGGCATTGACATCGGCCCCCTTGGCGAGCAACTCCTGCGCCACTTCAAGGTGTCCGTTCTGGGAGGCCCACATCAGCGCGGTCGCGCCATTGCTCGCCTTGGCATTGACATCGGCCCCCTTGGCGAGTAGCGCCCGGACCGCAGCCGCATCCCCGCGTTTCGCGGCGTCGAGCAAGTCCTCCGGCGGGCTAGCGAGTAAAGTACAGGCATTCACGATGAGGATGAGCGCAACCGTGGTGAGAGCACCTTTTGTGGAGAGGGCTGGCTTCATGCGTCGCAGCATAACACAGCGCGAGCGGTTAAAGTGCCTACGCCCTGCCGTCTCATCGCCCAGATCGCCCAGCACGCCGCTTTCCCGTGCCGCCGCAACGGGTGTATTATGGGCTGTTTCCGAGACAAAAAGGACTTCCGGTTACGCGTCACATGAAAAAGCTACTCGCCACGGCTGTTGGGACCCTTTCACTGGCTGTTGTTTTCGCTATAGCCCAAGACAACCCCAGTACGGTTGAGGTCACGGATGTTCGTGGATCAAAGCATGTTGTCGTCGGCTTCGACAATGGTTGGGAGAGCGGCAGAAGTGTCTTCGCTGGCCTGCCATTCATAGATGTAAACGGTCCCTTGTTCAGTTCCAAGGCGATGCAAACGCTCGTAACCGTCGAACTTCACACCCCCGAGGACCAAGCAAAAATTCGCAAGGTCGCTGCCGCCCGCGGCATACGAGGAACGGACTTTGAACTCCTTCACACCGTGCTCCTGATACCACAGCCATCGCTGGATGTCATCACTTTTACACAACAGAAGGTCGGCGAAAAGGTCGAGACGCGATCGGTAATCCGTCTGGCTGGTGGAAAGCCCTTTGAGGGTGGAGGCGGGTTTGGGTACCCCCACGGAAAGGAAAGTCTCGGTTCGCTCGGGACCGCCAATTTTGAGGCGGATTTTTCAAATATCAAGGCGATACGATCACTCGCACCTGTACCATTCGTTGGAGATTTTGCGATGTTGGGCACGGCTGAAGTGCCATTCAGGGCGAAGGTCACCGACACAGCGGGCGAGGTAATCGTTCTGAAGGGATTGTATTGCGATACGGGCCAATATGTAGCGGGCGAGAATCGACGCGGAGGTGCCAGCATAGGCACCAGAGTCGGTTTCACACCGAACCTTGCCGTTGTCATTAGTGGCGTAACTAAGCTGTCAATTCCACCTTCAAAACTCCGGACGATCATTCTCGGCCAGACTAACTTCCACGATTACGGCTTTGACGCCAAAGCAACGCTGCGTACTGGCGAAAAAATGGATCTCACCGTCGTCCCCGCCGGAGGGTCTGGTATCTACGTTCCTAGCGGCATACTGGGAGCCTCGGCGAAGGGTTTCGTGTGGATTCCGTGGTACGCCGTCGCGTCCATAGAATTCGACGATCAATAGCAGCGTTTGTTGGCCGTGTACGCCTGAGTGCCCGGAAGAGGGAGTTACTTTCCAAGAAGACCATCTATGAAGACTACCCACCGCCTGGCGCTGCTCGTCATCGGCATGAGCATCCTCGCCTCCTCGTGCGCCAATGTGAAGCCTGGAATTTGTCAGGCCGCGCATGATGGTGACTTGGAAAAGGTAAAGGCGCTGCTCAAGAGTAATCCCAATCTCGTTTTCGACACAGACATCTATGACACTACGCCTTTACACTATGCGGCGACCAAGGACGTAGCGGAAGTGCTGCTGGCCAACGGAGCACTTGTCAATGCGAGGAACAAATACGGCGACACGCCTCTGCACTTTGCCGCGACGAATGGATTAAAGGACGTGCCAGAAGTGCTGCTGGCCAACGGGGCCGAGGTCAATGCCGTGGACCGGCCTATAGGGGTGGGCGCAAAGGGCGAGACGCCTTTAGCACAAGCGGAGTCAGGGGGCCACAATGACGTTGTGGAAGTTCTGCGCCAGCACGGCGGCCGACGATAAAGCGGGTTTTGAGGCAGCTATGAAGTGTTTCGGAGAGGTATGAGCGATCAAGGAGGAACCAAACCAACTGGCAACGCCGCGGCGCAGGCCGACCTTGGAATAATTGCTTCGAACGGTGGGGAAACGGTCTGTGCCAAGTGCGAAAAGACCATTATCGCTGGAAAGGCCGTCGTCGAACTCGACGGCTGGCCGCGTTTGTGTCCACGATGTGAAAGGTGGTTTCATTCGCAATGCCAAAAGTTTAGCCGGTGGAACGGTTTCCACTGCCCTTCGTGCAGGAAGTTGCTTCCAGACACGGAGTATGTTGGCCCAGACCTTGCTGCATTCGAGCATGTTGGCGCTCTGGAGGTAGCACTCTTGGTTGTGGCTGGGTTAGCTTCTGTGGTGGGGCTGGTATTGGCCCTCGTCTCCGACCAAGCTCTCCCGGTCGAGCTGCTTGCTGGCCTGTTGGCGTCCCTGCTGGCTCTCCCGTGGCTGGGAATCGCCGCAATAGGTGCCTACAATGAATTAATTCCAACGCTTTCAGATGTCCTGCCCGGCTCTGCCTTCAGAACACGCCCAAAAGAGCTGGAAGTACCGAGACTCAAACTAAGAGTCGTTGAAGGCCGAGGGTTCCGCGCGCAGCCGTTGCTGCGGCGCTTGTACCGCATATATTGCTTTTATGCGAAACACGGAGCTATTGCGATTTGCGGCATCATTGTGTTTGTAGCATTTGGCCTCATAATAGAGTTCTCGCCGAGATGAAACGACAACGGTTTCGTTGCAGCGTATTCGAGAGTGCCGCCGCGAATTGTTCCATGGGGATTGGCCGCCTTCGTCCGCAACCAGAGGGCGCGGCGGATGACATCGGGAGGTCGTAATGTACAGAACAAATCGTGTTGACTTTGCAATCCGGCTGCTGCTTGGCGTCGCCTGCTTGTTGGTAACTGCCGGGTGCGGGCCGAACAAACAACTTCTCAATGGCAAGTGGAGCCGCGGCTTTGAAACCAAGTTAGGGAGCGCCCCCGGCGAGCCGCTGATAAGCATGTCTAAACGGGATATGACCTTATACCCGGACGGCAGTTGCACACTAGAAGACGGCAATTTCTCCACAACTGGCACTTGGGTATTCAACGGCAGTACCCTGACTCTCACCCTCCGCCCGAACCCGCCGCAGATATTCAAAATCATCAAGATCGACGAGGCCCACTTGACATTGAAGGAGACCCGAAGCGAAAGCGTCGAGGAATGGGCCAGAATCAACAATGGCTTTTGATGTACCTAAGCCACTTCCCTTTTGGTTTTAGAGTGTGATAACGCCCCGGCGTTTCAGCCCGCCCCGTTTTTCACGCCGACCCCCAAGGCCGCCCGGCGCGTTCCGGAATTAGCCATAATTCTTAACTTTAATGCTTCGCCCTTTCTTACCGCATATCGAACACTTTTCGGAAGACCCGTCGGTAAACGAACTGAAAGACATATCGTGCCCTTCATTGCGGATCTCGCCGCACAGCGAACACTTGCAGCCATTCCAATTGTGTTGGCATGTCGGTGCCTTGGACGGCGATGAACTTGGCTGCGGTGTCACCGGCGTAACGGATGTCTTAGAACCGCCGCCGAACAGTTTTTTCCCAGAAGCTCATATAGTGTTTACCTTTCCCTGCTGTCGCTCTTTACCCGAAAAGGCGGGCAGGAAGACTTTTCTCTGTTGCGTTTCCGTAGTTGGCCAGTTGAGCAAGATTTTCGTTGTCTGACATTGATTTACATTGATTCTCCCTAACCTCCCTTATTAATAACCGCCGTGCTGGCGCACGAGATTAGCTATTGCCGTGTGTCCCTGGGAAGCGGCGTACCTCAAAGGCGTCGCTCCTTCAAAGGATGTAGCATTAACATTCGCCTTCTTCTCTAGCAGCAACTTAGCGCAGTTTATGCGCCCCAGGTAGGCAGCTAAGAGCAACGGTGTTGCGCTGTCTGTGTCCTTAGCTTCAATGTCCGCTCCCTTGGCGAGTAGCAACTCCGCAACGTCGCTATGGTCGCCTAACGTGGCGAAGTGCAGAGGAGTCGAACGCTTATTAGACTTCGCGTTGACTTCTGCTCCTTTGGCCAACAGCAGTTTCGCAACAGACTTGTGACCCGCGTGCGCCGCATAGTGCAGGGGCGATGCACCGTTACTGTCCCCAGCCTTTATATCCGCCCCGTTTGCCAGCAACAGTTCCACCAATTCTATGTAACCTTTGGCAGCTGCCAGGTGCAGCGGCATCGCGTCGAAGGAATTAGACCTAGCATTGACATCAGCCTTACCGGCGATCAGCAATGCCACCACATCCTTTTGACCGTTTTCGACAGCCGCATGCAAGGACATATTTCCTTTGCTGTCCTTGGCATTGATTTCTGCCCCATGAGAGAGCAAGGCTTGTGCTACTTCAAGATGGCCTCCTGAAATGGCCACCATCAATGCGGTCGCGCTGTCGGAAGTCCTCTTAGCATTGACATCTGCCCCCTTGCCGAGTAGCGCCAACACCACCTCTCGGCGGCCTTTCGACGAGGACAGAATCAGCGCAGTTGCGCCGCTAGTCGTCCTCTTGGCATTGATGTCGGCTTTGTTATCGAGCAGTGTTTTCGCCACCTCACAGTGACCTTCCCAAGAGGCTAGGTGGAGCGCGGTCGTGCCGTCGTCAGTCCTCTTAGCATTGACGTCTGCCCCCTTGTCGAGCAACGCCTTAACTACCTCAAGATGGCCTTTCTGTGAGGACTGGTGGAGCGCGGTCGTGCCATCGTTCATCCTCTTGGCATTGGCGTCTGCCCCCCTGGCGATAAGCACCTTGACCACCTCGTAGCGATCCTCCTGAGAGGCCAGAATCAGCGCGGTATCGCCGCTTTTCGTTTTGGCATTGGGGTCCGCTCCCTTGGCGAGTAGCAACTCCACGACCCCTTCGTGGCCATTCTGAGAGGCTAGAATCAACGCAGTCATGCCTCCGCTCCTGGCATTTACGTTCGCACCTTTATCGAGGACCTTTCGTGCCGTCTCTTTGTCACCGTTTTGGGCTGCCAAGACTAGATCGCCATCATATGCACCCCGCGGCCGCAGCTCCACGTCTTGCGATTCAAGACCACAAGCGGGACACGTGAACGACTTGGCAGCCGCACGCTGGTCGGAGGCTAAGAGCGGATCATTCGGAAAGAACTCTTTGCAGAAAGGGCACAATATTCCTATGCTCTGTGCGGGCTCCGGCGAAGTCGCCGGTCCCGATCCCGCCGCGACTGCGCGTTCGGGAGGGGGCGGCGCCGAGCGGCCAACCGCCGTGGGTGCAGTAGATGAGTGCTCTTTAAGTGCGAGTTCCAACGGCATCCCCAAGTCCTGGTAGAACTCCAGGTATCGGCGAGTAGATGAGTGCTCTTTAAGTGCGAGTTCCAACGGCACCGCCTCCGCGGTCTGCAATTGCGATTCACTGGCAATCGACAAACCCCGGAAGAGTTTGGCGAGAGATAGGCCTGCGCGTACCGCATCCGGGGCAAGAAACTCGCTTCCCTGCATCGGTTTCAGGGCAGCTTCTTGTGCGTCACGCTTCCTGTTGTCCATGCCCAATGCAACTGCCAACTCTCTTGCCGTTTGCTCAATTACAGACGACGCCTTCCTGGGATCGTCTACGGCTCTCGCGCTGATGCCGGCATGGTCGCTCACAGCAGCCAGCGCGGCCAACATTGCCTTCGCGTGAGGGGCTAAGAGGATTGCGCGCAATTGGTCCGCAGCAGCGGTCCGCTCAGCGAATAACTCCACGTAAACGTATCGGCCTGCCCCTCGGTATCTTACAACCCAGCCCCCGGAATGCCCGGCGGGCTGAAGGGGATTCGCCTGGGACGATCCTTCTGGTTTCCCGGAGTCCGATGGCTTTGCGCCTCGCCTCCTCGCCGGCGCGAACCGGGTTCGAAACAGATGTTTCAACTGATCCAAGATGCCGAATCGAAGTGACATTGGGTAAGCGGATATCCCCTGCTGGTCCTTTTGCGTCGCCGCTTGCCAATCGGGGTCGCCGAAACCGTCCCGAGTGTCTGGCCGCGTCGACCACACGCGCACGTGAACATCGAGTTTGGGGCATGGGGTAACCAAGACAACTTCAAGAGCAATGCGCTCATGTGGCGGCCACTGTTCACGCACGCACTCCACCAGCAGAGAGGTTGCTGTCTTCTTGCCGAATGACCCATCATCGCGGAATCCCCAAATCTCATCTCCTGGTTCATACCGCGATGGCGGATTGCATGCCATGCTCGACATTTCGAATTCCGTCGCCGAGCACTGCTCCCGCGACTTGATGCTGGGGACGTTAATTGTAACGCCGCTCCATCCTAAGGGCAGGCTGCTGCTGTTATCGCCCCCGACACGGATCTGAAACCGAAATTTATTACCAACTTTCGACACGTTCCCCTTCATCGAGCGTACGGTGACACGCAGAACAGGCGGACGCTCGCTTTGACCTGAAGGCTTCGGTGGGCTCGGCGCACTAACCAATGAGATTGGCGTTGCGTCGGCAGTCTTGTTCGCATGCTCTGTGATCTGAGTTGCAATCGCCATCGATTGGCGAGCCGTTATCGCCACGGGGTTTTTGATTTTTCCGTCGATTCCGATTGCCGTAGGAATCTCATGCTCAATGGCCTGATAGACTTCGTTAAACAAGTCTCTGCTGTATGTGTTATCAGATGAGATGGTCAGCACCCCTCCGTTTTTGAATTTACCGCCAACATCAGTCCAGAACGATTCTGGTACGGGCAGCCCCTTCACCATTGAAAAATCGTTTCGCGCAAGCGTCTTCAGGATTCTAGCTTTGTCGCTATCTGATCCATGAACCATGTACCCCCTGCCTGACAAGGCGTAAATTGCCTTCGCTTTTTCGTCACGGAACATCCATAGGTTAACGACAGCTGAAGGGGACGCGTGGCGTCGAGGGTCGTCCAAACGTGCGACTTGGTTCCCTTTGTCATCGACATTAACATTTGTAATCACGGAGAGCAGGTTCTTCCTGTTGACACGCGGCATTGTTGTTTCCAAGCCATCTATCCCGAGTCGTCGCGCAGGAAGGCTCTTTTCCACGACATCCAGCGCTTCAGGGAAGTATTCCATTTGCTGCATGCCCGAGATGTCGGGCCTAACGAGCGCTAGACCCTTTCGGACTCGCTCTCCCGTCTGCATGGTGTCACCACTCTCAGCCGTAAACCACCCGCCCTCCTCTTTAGTCTTGAGGTAGTACCGATCCGGCAGGGGAAACCGGCGAGCAAAGTGAAAATCGCTCACAGCCAGTTCTTTTAGCAGCTTCGTCATCTCATCATCGCTGCCGCTCATCACGTATGGCCGCACGCCCAACTCGTAGATGACGTGCATTGGTCCGATTGACTGGACAAATACCCACAGATTCATGACGACTTCCGGTTCCATAGCTTGAGGGTCCTTTCGTTCACTCTCTCAAGCGAGCGTCCGCATCACAGGTCACGCCCGCCGCCGGACTACCGCTAACGATACTCAGTGGTCATGGGTCGACGTTCCTTACCGCATTTCGAACATTTGTTGTTGCGCCAGTCGTGCCAATCGTTTCTTAAAAGACCTTCCTGGTTGCGGGTCTCGCCGCACAGCGAACACTTGCAGCCATTCCAATTGTGTTGGCATGTGACTGCTTTGGACGGCGACGAACTTGGCTGCGGTGTAACCGGCGCAACGGGTGTCGGCTTAGAACCGCCACCGAATAGTTTGTTCCAGAAGCTCATATAGTGTTCTCCTTGTGTTTTTGCTGCGGGCGCGTTCTTCGGCACGAAGACGCAGGTAATCGGTGTGACGGTCTCCAGACCATTGCATGGGATGGTTTCCTGAGAAGGAGTCTACACCCATAGCAAGAAGCACGGAGTGGGATCACCGTGCGTTCTGACCCGCATCGTGCAACCCGTCCGCTGTCCTCGCAGCGCGGATGATCGGCCCAGATCACTGCCCAGCGATGTATCCCCCTTCTCTTTGTTTTTAAGGTTCGAGAAGCTTGCCGCTACGCACGGTGTAGGTAGCGCCATCTGGCATTCCGAAGATGTCAAGCCCGCTTGTGTCGAGCCCTGCGGCGGTGAAAAAAACTTTGGCATATGTCTTTCCTTCGGGGCCAACCATCCCCGGGAAAAAATCCACATCAACTTTCATTGTCTGCACTGGCCATCCTGGGTTTCCGACAACGACCTCGTGCCCATCTTTATAAGTGAATTGCCATCTGACAGCCGAGAGTGATCCACAGTCTCTCACTCGAAGAACAGCCCCATGATCAGCAACCAGTCTTTTCGATAGTTCGCGAAAGTAACCGTCGCTAGGATACGGCCACTCCTTCGGCTGCCCGGATTTGTCACCGGACCACTCGACGGGAAACTTGTTTCCGCCGAAGTCGCACTTCCGACATCTCCACGTCAGGTCTTGCCCTTTCTTTAGTGCTTCAAGGGCCTCTGCGATTGCAGCTACAGTCTGCCTTTTGAGATCCGTCTGTGCCTTCGCGGGGAAGGTGTAAAGTTCGCCCGCCAAATATTCCCTCGATACACCGTCAGCCTGTATGACCATCCAACCGCTGTTGCCGAGATCGGCGAGTGCTTGTAGTGGTGACATCAGAAATGAACTTTGTGTGAGAAAGTGGCTCATTCCGCATTTGGAACATACGATTGCGGGAACGGCATTGCCGGGCTTTGTCGGGGTTTCGGGAGAGCCAGCCGGGTGTGTACCCGCCTTCTCTGCTGCAACTGCGGAGCCGTCGGCGCAGGCCTTGCAGACAATGGCACGCGAACCAAGGCCAGCCTCTGGCGGAGGCAGCATCGCTTCGCGGGTCCGTTTTCCGCAGGCTCCGCACTTTGTGCCGAACAGAGACCAACTCAATTCACGTATTCTGCCGAACCTAAGCGTGAGGGGGTATGCTGATATCCCCTGCTGGTCCTTTTGCGTCGTCGCCTTCCAATCGGGGTCGCCGAAGCCGTCGCGAGTGTTGGGGTGACTTGACCACACCCTCACATGCAGTTCGAGCCTGCTGCATGAAGCGATCAGGTCCACTTCGAGGGCGATAGGCTCATGTGGCGGCCACTGTTCACGTACGGATTCCAATAACAAGCACGTCGCCGCTTTCCTGCCAAATGACCCATCATCAAGGAAGCCCCAAATTTCATCTCCGGGGCCGTATCGCGAGGGAGCGTTACAACCAAGACTCGACATATGAATCTCGGTCGCCTGGTATTTGTCGCGAGAATCGATCGTAGGGACGTTGATCGTAACCCCGCTCCATCCCAACGGACGGCTACTATTGTTATCGCCCTCTACCCGGACATGAAATCGATATTTGCCGCCAACCTTGCACACGTCCCCCTTCTTCGAGATCACGGAAACACGCAAGGCGGCCCGGTCAGACTGTCGCGTGCTCGTCACTGATTCTTTGCCTTCCTTGGTCTAACGAAAAAATACGCGATCATGCTACCGAATCCGACAATACCCAAAAGCGATGGATTAGTAATGTCGAGCGCGCTTGCGGAGACTCCGTCCACTGCCAGTTCCAACACCTTGACAATAATCCAGAGCCAGGCCAACACAAGCAGCACTTTTGCCGCCCGTTTGCGCCCCGATGAAACGCCCGGCGTCGTCACCGAAGACGCCTCGCCCGGCGAGCGCTGATCATCGGTCTTTTTCTCTTCCGACATGCTGATGTTCTATTCTATGCTTCCGTCAGAAGAAATGGGCAGCATGAAATACGGCTAAGCCTATCCGCCGCACTCGCATCGCGCAGCCCGACCGCTGTCCTCAACAGCGCGGATGATCGGCCCAGATCACTGCGCAGCGATGTTTCCTCCCTTCTCTGTGTTGTCAGTTTCCCGCCAGCTTTAGCCGTCCGCGCTGGAAGAGAATCAAGCCCGCGACAAAGGAGCAGCAGGGCCGCGCCCGGCTCAGGGCTTCAAAAGCCCCGCCCCGTTCGCAACCCGGCCGCCCAGCCGCCAGGCGGGACTTTTCCGGCTATCGCGGCCCGGCAATCGGCTCGGCGTACCGACAACCACGAAAGAAACGGAAACAGAGGAACTGCACATGACCACAGAAGAACCGATCCCCTTCATCGATTACTGGGATGCAGTTGACGCCGCGATGCTCAAATTCTTCGGCATAGACGCCGGCATCGAAGCTGACCGCATTGCCCACGCCCAGGAAGATGGCGACACGCCTGAAGACTTCGCGCTCTGGTTCGGCGAAAAATACGGCCTCACGGTCAAGACCGAATGGGGAGATAATTGAAGTCGAGGAGCAGAAAGATGCAGTGGCCAAAAAATCTGGTATCACCGGTTCTTGCCATTGTGACAGCTTGCGCCTCTCCTGCTGCGGTTATGGGCGTTGATGATCCGCCCGCGCTGAAACCTGCCGTGACTGACACTGCGCCCACCAATCCCGCCAGCAAGCCCGCCTATGGTTACCCAAAACCCTGACGGCACAATTACAGTTCGAAAAGAGCCTTCCAAAGGGGCCACCAAAGACGGCAAGGTCAAAAAGGGATTGGTCATACCTGCTCAGGTCGTTACGCCTACAATTCCGACCCCTGAAAAGCCGCAATAGTCAGTTCACAGCGACCGTGGATGGAGGAAGCGACCCATCGAAATATTCGATCAGCGCCGCCTGCTTTAGGAGGCCCACTCCCAGCCGGTGCGAGCACTCCGCCGGGAGGGCAAAGGTCAGCCAGCCGTGAACCGGATGGTGCAACTGGAGGATACTCCCGTTTTTGGCGGCCGCCCTCGCGCCGTCTTCCCAGATCCACTCCCGGAAACGATCCTTCAACTGCTGCTGCTTTTCGCGCGCCGCCACGGTCTCCTGCTGGTTGATGACCCACGATCCGTCCTCCTGCTCGTCATAAGCGGTCGGCACCCGGCCATTGAGCGCCTGCTCGACCAGATCGGAGGCGCGGAAGCGCGCCGACCCGTGCGTCGTGGTGTTGGCGACGTTGTACTTCTCGCCGCCATCGATCTCGACCATCCATGTCGCGATGGGAGCCCGCGTACGCGACGCGCACGTTGCGCGGTGCGGGTATCGAGCAGCGTGGCAACAAAGTCCCGGATGTCCGTCGCCGGAATCCAGGACGACCCCAGCCGGGCTTCGATTTCGCCCGGCTCCAGATCGACAGGCTGTACGGCCTTCAGCGCCTTGATATTCCGCTCGTAAGCCGGATCGAGGCCTGCCGCCGATGTTTGCCACCGCCAGCTTGCGGCGCACATCGCCGCTCAGGTAACGGTCGGCGGTTTCCCAGACGCCGCCCTCCGGATTGCAATGGACCAGGCTCCCCAGCTCGCGCTGCAGCGACCGCGCAGGACGGCCCGTGACCTGTTCCATACGCGGCCAGCGCACCTCTCCGGTCTCATTCAGGGAAACGGCGAGCGCTTCCGCCGCCGTCTCGACATGCGCGACCGGGCGGTAGCGCTCCAGGGTCCGCCGTTCAAAGATGGCCGTTTTACGGGCACGCTTCGTCTCGGGATCGTAGTTTTCAAGGGAGAGTAATAAGGGCTGATCGGGATCGCCGGCAAAAGCCTTGACGTTTTCGCGCGACGACAGAGGCCCATACCGGCTGACAAAGGAATCGTAGATATCGTTCAGCAGCCGCCGCGCCTCGCCAATGCGTTCCTCCGGCGCAATCGTCGAGCTGCGCGCGGATACGCCACGCGCACCGAGCCCCGCACCTTCGCCGTCTCGAATACCGGACCCCGGCGGATCGCCAGCAATCCGTCCCGGACCGCGTAACCCCCATCCTTCACATCCGTGCCGTCTGCTTCAACCAGGTCGGCGCTCTCGGGCGGCGGACGGGCCTGCTCTCCCGGCCCCGCATTGCGTGCCGTGCAGATGCCGTCCGGCAGCGATGCCACGGCTTGTGCCAAGCGAACCGGCGACAGCTCGCCCGCCAGCGTCGGCTCGCGTTCCCGGTACATCGTGCCTTCGAGGCGCATTTCGCCGAGCATCATCTCGGGATGCCGCGCAAAATACTCGTTTACGGAAACAGCCCCGTCCGGCGTGTCGATGGGCGCCAGTTCCCGCCACGCTTCGCCCTCGCGCGAAGAGGCGCTTCCGGGCGCGCGCTTTTGCAGAAACAGAATGTCCGTGGTCACTTCCGTACCCGCGTTGGCCTTGAACGCGGTGTTGGGCAGCCGGATCGTCGAATCCTGCTTGTCCATCGTGTAGCGGCTGGTGATGAGGGCCATCACGCCGCCCGCCCGCAGCTTGTCGAGCGATTTGGCGAGGAAGTAATCGTGGATCGTCCGCGTCACCGGAGAATTACGGTAAGCAGGATCGTGCACGGGATAGTTTCCGAAAGGGATGTTCCCGACCACCGCGTCGAAGAAATTGTCGGGAAGCGCGGTATCCTCGAACCCCTTCGCGAGTATGCTGGCGTCCGGGTAGAGCTGCTTTGCGATCCGCGCGGTGATGCTGTCCAGCTCCACGCCTGTCCGCCGGCAGCCGGGCAGCAGCGGTTCCGGCATCAGACCGAAGAAATGCCCGACGCCCATGGACGGCTCAAGGATCTGCGCGCCGAGTGTAAGCCCGAAGCGCTCCATCGCTTGCCATAGCGCCTGAACGACCACCGGCGAAGTGAAATGGGCATTCGGGGTCGAACCTCGCGCCGAGTCATATTCCTCAGGGGACAGGTTCTGCCGCACATCGCTGGCAATCTCTTGCCAGTCGCTGTGGGGATAGGGATGGAAGACATTCGACAGAGCACCCCATCCCTATACCGGGCGAGCACGGCCTTTTCAGCTTGCGTCGCCTCCCGGCTTTCGTCTTCAACCAGCCTGAGTGTGCGGATCGCGGCGATGTTATCGCGGGCCTTTTCCTTCAGCCCGCCCTGCCCGATCCGGTGCGCCTCGGTTATCCGGAAGTCCCGCGACGGAGACGCGGGCGCGGGTTCCGGCTCGATGTCCCGGACCTCGATGTCCCCGATGGGAAATGGGCTGTCGGCGGGAGGTCCCCGGTCTCTTTCTCGCTCCGGGGCAGCATCCACTCCTCTGCCGCCAGCTCCCACGCCGCCTGATAGTTCATCTTGCGCACCGACACCAGCTCGTACAGCAGGTCGCCCGTCGTCTCCTGCGCCTCGAACACCGTCTGGTCCAGGAGATTCAGCTTCTCCAGATCCCGCACCATCTGCGGGCAATGCTCCCGCCAGTGCTTCAGGATCGCCTCTCCGAGCGCTGTCCTTTCCTTCATCGGCAACCTCCGCTGCTTCTTCCGCCGTCGTTTCTACAAGACCATCCGTGAACAGGGCAAGCTGGTTGAAATGCACCCGTATCGACACACGGCTGACTCTGCTCCCGCGAAATACCCGCACAGCCATCTCCCACCCGCTCTGCTCTGACGCTCGCCGCCACCGTGCTCCCGGCGGCCTCAATTTCGATACGATCCCCCGTTTTCGCGTCCTACTGCGTTCTGGGGCTGCTCCAACCACGATAGCCACGAACCTCTGAACATTCCATTAACGCCCGGCACCCGGCCCTGAAAGGACCTGCCCTCAAGGCAGGGGCGCGATGCGCCGCGCCGTCAATTCCATTCACCCGGCATTGCCGAAGATGATCCGAGGCCAAAGCCGACAAGCCGGAGACGTGTCGCCTAAGATTTGGCTGCCCGAGTACCGGGCCGTCGAGAAGGACGTTAAGAAATGAAAAAGCGCAACAAGCATATCGGCTCGTCACTGGAGGACTTCCTGAAAGAGGAAGGCGTCCTCGAAGAGATCCGCGCGGTCGTGCTGAAAGAGACGCTGGCATGGCAAGTTCAGCAAGCGATGGAGAAGGACAAAATCAGCAAGGTAGAGATGGCGCGGCGCATGAACACAAGCCGCGCGGGGGCTATCGGAGGGAGTGTGGCGGCGTGCAAGATCCGTTGAATTATTCTCCAAATATCAGGCAGGACTACTCCTGGATTAGGGGATCGTTTCCCTTCTTCCAAACTTCAGCGGCACGGCTGCGGAAGACTTCGCCCTTGATCATTTCAAAGTTGGCGGCGCCCGCGAACACAGTAAACCACGGTTTGGTTTCGCTGTCTGGTCCGACTGAGAGGATCGCCATTCCGTCGATACAAACAGCGGGAATGGAGTCGCCAGCCTTGACCGACCGACCTGTCTCAACTGTATATAATTCATCGTGAATAGGAGCGCCCGCTTTGATATCAATCTTGGGTTTGCAAACCACGGGATAGATGGCGTCAAAGGTACCGCTGTGCAAATCCAAAATGAGCCCCAAAATCGGGCGCATGACTTTCTGTGTGCCAACAAACAAGGGTGCCGTGTCTCTGCTCCATATCTCCTGGTTAGAGACGTCCGCAACGATTACGTCGCCTTGCTTCAGCGGATGAACCGGTGTGCAAACAACGGAGCGTTCTTGACCTCGCTAAGAAACAACGCTGACGCTAAGACATCGATGTCAACCGCGACTTCGCTCTTGGCTTCTAGAAAGTCCTTCTTCACCGTGATCGTACCCTGCTCGAAGACCGCTCCCTTCGACATCCTTATCGCTTGAGCGTATGCGACAGGGTATCCCACCGTCCAGCCGATCACGACAGCCAGTACGATCCGTCTCATGTGCGTGTCCTCCACCATTTCTTCACCGGGATTTCCATTTTGGCTTCCGCGCATTGGCATTATACCCCGTTTGCCTCGTTGGGAGCCGGACACAAAAAGCTTCCAAATTCACTCCACTCGGTGACGCTGCAAACCCTGTCGCGCGCGGCACACGCTGTCGGGCCGTGATCTGCGCATCGAGCTGGTTTTAAAAATTAACTTCGCCTGGAGCGGGGGCTATCGGAGGGAGTGTGGCGGCGTGCAAGATCCGTTGAATTATTCTCCAAATATCAGGCAGGACTACTCCTGGATTAGGGGGTCATTTCCCTTCTTCCAAACTTCAGCGGCACGGCTACGAGAGCCCCAAGTGTCCGGGAACGCAGTAAACCAGGGTTTGGTTTCGCTGTCTTGTCCAACTGAGAGGATCACATGTCCGTCGATACAAACAGCGGGAATGGAGTCGCCAGCCTTGACCGACCGACCTGCCTCAACTGTATATCCACCAATGTGAATAGGAACGCCCGCTTTGATATCGATCTTGGATTTACAAACCGCGGGATAGATGGTGTTAAAGGTAAAGCCGGTCAAGTCCGCCTCCGCTATGAGCCCCAAAATCGGGCGCACGACTTTCTGTGTGCCAACAAACAAGGGCGCCGTGTCTCTGCTCCATATCTCCTGGTTAGAGATGTCCGCAACGATTACGTCACCTTCCTTCAGCGGATGAACCGGTGTGCAAACAACGGCGTCGTTGTGGACCTCGTTAAGGCCCCACGCTGGCGCTAAGACATCGATGTTAACCGCAACTTCGCTCTTGGCTTCTAGAGCGTCCTTCTTGACCGTGATCGTACCCTGCTCGAAGGCCGCTCCCTTCGACATCCTTATCGCTTGAGCGTATGCGACAGGGTATCCCACCGTCCAGCCGATCACGACAGCCAGTACGATCCGTCTCATGTGCGTGTCCTCCACCATTTCTTCACCGGGGACTTCCATTTTGGCTTCCGCGCATTGGCATTATACCCCGTTTGCCTCGTTGGGAGCCGGGCACAAAAAGCTTCCAAATTCACTCCACTCGGTTGCCCTTGCCCTCCGCTCGAATCCCCGCCATGCGGCCAAGGTCCTGCCGGGTGTTCCTGTCTGTCCGTGTGCGGTCTCTCGATACCGAACGCGATCATGGCCCGCCGCCGTGACCCGTCAAGGGCTGGCCCGCTCCATTCGGCCCCCAAAAGGGCCTCCCGTGTGGCCCTCTGCCGCCCTTCGGGTGACGGCTCACTCATCCCGTCGTGCCTTCGATGACCGCGTTATCGAGAAACCGCAGAAAGGACCAGACCAATGTCGAACACTGAAAGGCAGGACGTTTACACCCGCATCACCGGGAAGATCATCACCTCTCTCGAACAGGCGTGAGGCCGTGGATAAAGCCATGGAACGCCGAGAACGCGGCGGGACGAATCACCGGCCGCTGCGCCACAACGGCATGCCCTATTCCGGCATCAACATCCTCATGCTCTGGGCTTCGTCGGTCGAGCAGGGTTTCGGTTCGCCAAGCTGGATGACCTTCAAGCAGGCGCTTGAGCTGAAGGCTCACGTCCGCAAGGGCGAAAAAGGTTCACTGGTTGTGTACGCCAATTCGGTCACCAAGACCGAGCAGAACGATGCCGGGGAGGATGTCGCGCGCGAGGTCCATTTTCTCAAAGGCACACGGTGTTCAACTGCGATCAAATCAAAGGCCTGCCCGAGCAGTATTACGTGAAGCCGGAGCCGAAGTTCACCGCTGTCGAGCGCATCGAGCACGCCGAGGCATTCTTCGCCGCCACCCGCGCAGATATCCGCTACCGGGGCGGCCGGGCCTACTACGCCCAGGAAGCCGACTACATCCAGATCCTCCGATAGAGACCTTCCGCGACGCTGAAAGCTTCTATGCCACGCTCGCACACGAGGCGGTTCACTCAACGAAGCATCCGTCCCGCCTTGATCGTGATTTCGGGCGTAAGAGCTGGGGTGACGAAGGCTATGCGCAGGAAGAACTGGTCGCCGAGTTGGGGTCCGCCTTCCTGTGTGCCAATCTCGAACTCACCCCGGAAGTCCGCGACGACCACGCCGCCTACATCGCCTCATGGCTGGAGGTCCTCAAGAACGACAGCCGCGCGATCTTCACCGCCGCCGCCCATGCACAGCGCGCCGTCGATTACCTGCACAAGCTCCAGCCGGAGCGCATCGAGGCCGTCGCATAGGCGGCCTTGACAGCTTCAACCCGTGCAAGCAGACTCACCCGCATGCCTGCCGAACGCCAAGCCATTCACGAGCTGCGCCTGCAAATCGCCTCACTGCTCGAAAACAGCAATGCGACGCCGGGCTGCAAGGCCATCGCGTCCCTGATGGCCGCCGCGTACACCTGCCGCAGCGCCGATATGCCGCCCGAGGTCGCCGCAGCCATGCTCGCCGACTATTACCGCCGCGATCCGCTAAAGTAATTATTCCATTGCAAGTAAAAATGGGGCGTATCGAGGTCGCGCAGCGCATGGCCCCAGGCACTCGAACGCGAAAACGACCGGACTTTACGACCGGCGCAACGATGACATCAGCGTCGGGGAAGTTGAGCGGATCGGGATTTGATATGCTACGAAAAAGGCGCGACACAATCCGGTTGCTCTATGCATTACCGACTGCTAATAGCCGTTATGGCAGTGCCACTCTGTTCGTGCGGCAACAAGAGCGGCTCCGGCATCGCCAGCACATCTACGAGCGCTCCGCAGGAGGCACCCACAGGCGGCTCCGGCACCGCCAGCACATCTACGGGCGCTCCGCAGGAAGCACCCACAAAAGGCTGGTCGCAGCGCAAGGCGTTGCTTCGCGAGCAGGAAGAGCTCGCGCGACTGCGCCAGGAGGCCGGAGCTACGATACGAATGACCGCCGGAATGAATGAGTGGTTATCGAACGGAAATATAGGGTTACTGGTAAGATAGATTTTCTGAGGACCGTGCTCGTACACTTGAGAGGACTACTGATCCTGTCCACTCCTACGCCTACTATAGTGTGCACTTTATCATCAATAATTTCAGTCGCGCTCCGGTGGCGCTACATCATATATCCGCAGAGTTCAAGACGGCAGATTCTGCATACGCGACCTGGGTTGACCCGCAGGGGAGGCCGATCCCAGAAACGCCGTACCGGTTTGAGCTTCGCGCCTCTGACCCACAGATGATGCTCCTTACGATTGGGCCGTTGGGCGAGTTTCAGGAGAACGTGTCGGGGCATTTCTATTTTGGTGAGAACAAGCCCACATGTACCTTCACGCTCTATGGCGGTGCCCAAACGATTTTTGCCGGACCTTTTGAGGTAGGTCTTGCAGAGAGACTGCCGGAACCGCTGCAGCGACCGTTTTAACGACAAGGCCAAACAATCCAGTCATCACGAAAAACGCAGCAGGAACGCTCTGGCATCGCGATCATCGGGATCGATCTCGCCCCGATTCACCACACCTGGTCACAACGCCTCTCCGTCAAATATGGATTTGACATCATATTACTCTACACCCATAATATATAGATGAAGTGGGACGTTGAGTTCCATGAGGATTTCGCTCCCGAGTTTGACGCTCTGCCCGAAGACGTGCAGGACGAAATCCGTGCCCTTGCCGGGGCGCTCGAAGAAATAGGCCCCCTGCTCGGCAGGCCCCGCGCCGATACTCTCAACGGTTCCCGCCACGCGAATATGAAGGAACTGAGGTTCGATGCTTCTGACGGTGTCTGGCGCGTCGCCTTCGCTTTCGATCCCAGACGCAAGGCTGTTCTTCTGGTTGCCGGGGACAAATCAGGCGGCAGCGAAAAACGGTTTTACCGCCAGCTTATAGAGAAGGCCGACAGGAGATTCGACGATCATCTCTCACGCATCAAGAAGGAAAGGACGTAGCCATGGCTATCACACTGAAAGACAAAATGAAGGGCCTAAGCCCCGCGCGGCGGAAAAAAATAGAGGCGCGCACGGCAGAGCTGGTCAAGGAGCAAATGACCTTGCAGGAACTGCGGCGCGCCCGCAAGCTAACGCAAGTCAGCGTGGCCAAGGAACTGGGCATCACCCAAGACAGCGTTTCGCGCCTCGAACAGCGCAGCGACCTTCTGCTTTCCACCTTGCGGAAAACGGTCGAGGCGATGGGCGGCAATCTCTCCCTTGTCGCGGAGTTTCCCGACCGGGAGCCAGTCGTCCTCTCCGGCATCGCCGAAATCGAGCTGCCGCCGCAGCGCCCGACCCGCCGCAGGCATATCAACGCATAGCATACGCCTGTAAAGGAGAATGCGTGCCGCTATAGGGAAGTAGCTCAATTGCTGCGCCAGCACGGTGGCCGCGAAACCATCAAAGCCCGAGTCTCCCGACTGTTCCGAAGCTGATATCAGTTTCAATAGTGTCCAATAGGCATTCCCACCTACTCAGCTTGTGCGCGGTTGGAACAGGCATCGGACTCCTTGTTCGCGAATCGCACTCGCTCTCCGAGCATCCCGGCTCGGTTCACACTTTCAGTTGTGCGGGGGCGTAAACTGGGTCGAGAACTTGTATTTGTCCGTTGGACGGTAGTCTGGGCCGGTCTCGTCGATCATCGAGTACACCTCGCCGGTGTCGGCACGTACCGGAACGGGCCATATCCCGACACTGTACGGAATGGCCCAGTACGGGGCCGGAGGCAGACCAGGACTGAGTGGTAGCGCCGGATCGTAAACCAAGCGAACCACACCCTGCCCCCCTTGGCCTTCCATGTCGGGCGAGGAACCTTTTGCCCCCCGGCGTAAGGCCAGTCGGATCGCCTCGGCTATATCAACGCGAATGTCACGAATCGGCGTCAGGCGGTCGTGATATGAGTCCGCTTCTCGCCTCGTAAAGCGTACCTCAAGGCTTGCCAACGCTCCGGGCACAACCGCACGCTGGTACTCGGTGAGATCATCGATATCCGGAACAAACACAGTCATCCGACTGATCGCCATGGCTCCGTCGCTGTCAATAACGTCCGGGAAGGGCCTATCCTCCGCCGCACCTCCCAACTCCTCGCGCTCCCGCCCGATCTCATCGAAGATCTTCAGCTTGCGCGTAGGCTTGGGCTGTCGGGTGAGGCTAGCGTACGCGATCCATCCAGGCTTGAGAGTGGACAGTACCTCGCGGCGTTCCGATTCGGCCATGGTCGGTGCGGGGGGTACCCGGGAGTCGCTGATCCTCGCAAGGATCAGTGCATGCGTTTCTTGGTGACGAAACACGAACGCCCATTGTCCGAAACGATGGAAGATAGTGGCTGGCTTTTCGAGACAGATATAGTACGAACCGACCACATCTACCAATTCATAGTCCGTAAGTTCCTTCTGGAGGGTCGACCGAACGAGGCTAAGCGCCTTGGTGCTTTCTAAGTCAGGCGCAACTAAGTTCGCGCGAGCGGCTGTCGGTGTGTCAGATGCGCTTCCCTGTGCGGATGCGGCAGGCTCGGGCATGGTGGGCGCGACGTTGGCAGCCGGAGGTGAGCTGTGTTTCTGCGTGGAGGTGTCCTGCGCCCCGGCGGTAGGCGAAGTCTGTGTGGAGGTGCAGCCAGTCAGCGTCCAGAGGCACATCAGGAGCGCCGCTGCGACCAGAGCCTTTTTTTCGCGACGCAGGGTGTTCTTCATGCTCGTTGTCTCCTGTATATTATTATGTTGGAGTCGACTACCACAACGTCCAGTGAGGACAGCGCCGGTGCAGCTTCAACCCAAGCTGCTAAGACGTTAAGTAAAGACCGCGCACCTGAAGCGGCGCTATCAACTCCTTTTTAACCGGCTGTATTCTAGACTCACGTATGATCCCGAAGGGTAACCAGCGGGGCGGCGGGCGTCAGCTCGCCACCCATCTGCTCAACCAGTTCGACAACGATCATGTCGAAGTGGTGGATCTGCGCGGTGCTGTGGCGCAAGACCTCCACGGGGCCTTTCACGAGTGGTACGCGCAGTCGAAGGCGACCAAGTGCCGCAAGTATCTCTATTCCCTGTCGGTCAACCCGGACCTGGCCAAATACGGCCTCACCCGCGAACAGTACCTCGATTTCATCGCACGCACCGAGCACAGCCTCAATCTGGTAGGGCAGCCCCGCGCCGTTGTCTTTCACGTCAAGAATGGCCGGGAGCACTGCCATACGATCTGGTCCCGCATCGATCCCGACGCGGGCAAGGCCGTGCAGATTGCCCACGACCGGCTGAAGCTGCGAGCCGTGGCGCAGGAATTCGCAGCGAGCATGGCCTTACCCTGCCGCCCGGAATGCAGAAGAACGGTCGCAAGGACCGTTTCAACGACAAGGCCAAGCAATCCAATCATCACGAAAAACAGCAGCAGGAACGCTCCGGCACCTCGAAGGAAGAACGGATGCAGGCCATCGCGGCAGCCCGGCACGAGCACAAAGACCCGCATGCTTTCGTCAAGGCCCTTGAGGAAAAGCGTTATCATCTCGCCCGTGGCGATTCCGACCGCTATGTCATCCTCGACCAAGCCGGGGAAGTTCACAGCCTTTACCGCCAGGTCGAAGGCATGCGGGCGAAGGAGATCAAAGCCTTTCTGGGCGAAGCCTATCCCCTCGAGGAACTGCGCGACGTTGAAACCGCCCGCGCCGCCGCGCGGCCATCCGACAAAAAGGAATAGGCGGTAGGGAAAGAAGAAGCCAACGAACCGCAGGCCCGCCCAGCAAAGGCCGGAAGACGATGCGGCTGTCAGGCGGGAACAAGGAGCCACGGAACGGCGCGAGGAACTGGCCCGTCATGGGCGTGAACGTAAGGAGATGGAACGGCGGGTACGCGAGCCTCGCCGCGGTGGAAATCCATGAGTCGGATCAAGCGCCCGCCCCGGCTCAAACGACGCTGCTCAGGAATGTTGCCGAACATGTTTACTGTCCACCGGCCCTCCTGCTCATTGGGCTGTGCCAAAACTGTGCCCGAACTCCATCTGTTGAAGCCGCCGGGGTTGCTGTTTGAGCGAAAGCAGATTCCCCAGTTTGTTGTAAATGTTAGGATTCAGCGAAAAACGATGGAGCCCTTGCAAGCCACGAGGCTCCCTTGGGCGCAGGGGATCGGGCGTTCAAATCGCCCGCCCCGACCAATTGCTTCAAGCATTTAGGTGCTCCTTATTAGCTGCAGCTAAATCTACTGTCGATGAGTTTGTAGCTTCGTCGGGCTCTCGATAGGTCACAGGGAGATCAGCAAAAGGTCAGCCGCGCACAACAGTAGCCCGGGCTGCCGCTCACGAGATTTAACTTGGCCCCGTTAAACATGCCGCCAGAGCCAAGGGAGACCCACCTTATGTCGCAAGGATAGTAATACAAGTGACCGCCGTTTTTCATCCGACTTGAAACGGAGATCCGGCAACAGTAAGGAAGCGGACATAGCAGCCTGTGCTTAAAGACGTCGGTTTTGAGTCGCGAAGACTTTTCTAATGACGACGGCGCGGTCCAGTCGATCCCAATGGGTCTTGGGGCGGCACAGATTGGCGGCTAGGGCAGATCGGGGTGCGCGGGGTCTCTTCTCTGATCTTCGCCTTCTTGCTGCTCCCATGCAGCTATACTTCTCAATATCGGAAGCAGGAGATATTCAAAATGTCCCCGATCACCAGGCGATCCGCCGCACTCAGCCTGTTGCTCACGCCTCTCGTCGCTCACGCACAGCCCGCCCCTGTCAGCGACCGTGAATGGAAGAGCTTCTTGGATTGGACCAACGCACTGCCACCCGACTCCGTTCCTCCCTCCGGTGGCGCGGTGCTCAACGCATACAAGGCGAAACTCATCGGCGACGGGCTGGCCACCGCGGATGCCGACCAAGTCATCGAGCGGTTGCGAAAACGCGCGAACAGCGGGCCAGAATTCCAGGTCCTCGTCTATAACAAAATGTATGGAAGTCACAACTCGATTTATACCACCGCTCCCAACCCGTTTCTCGTCGACGTTGTCCAGGAGCTTCGCCCCGGCCGGGCTCTCGACGTCGGCATGGGCGAGGGCCGCAATTCTATCTTCCTTGCCCAGCGTGGCTGGGACGTCACAGGCATTGACCTCGCCGAAGTCGGCGTCGCAAAAGCTAGAATCCGCGCCGCTGACCTCGGACTCAAGATCAACGCGCTCATCCTCGATGGGGACAAGTTCGATTATGGAACCGGGCAGTGGGATCTGGTCTGCCTGTTGTACTTCAGCGGCGCCATGTTCATGCACGACTTCGAAAAACGGATCGGCAATAGCGTCAAACCAGGTGGGTACGTCATCGGCGAGGGCCCGTACGGCGATCCGAAGAGCCTCGGCGAAGGTTGGGACGTTTGGCAAGCAATGAGTTTCACGATTCTCCGATTGGAATACCGAGTCGGCAAAGCGGACTGGGGCCAGCCTAGTTTCTCGCGTTTTCTAATTCGAAGGACCGCGGAATAATCAGCGCCAGCGGCTGTCCATTGCGTAGACTAGCGATCATCCAAACCGCCCCACGGACGGCGATGAAGATTTCCAGAAAATCAAAGAGTTTGAGGCGAAGTTTTGGAACGACCCAGAGGTATACCTGTGGCTCATCGAATCAGGATTGAAGTCTGATTTCGAACAGAGTATTCTTGGACGAATCCGAAAGGCGGAGCCGATGGTCGGCAAAACCATCTCGCACTATCAGATCGTCAAGAAGCTTGGCGAAGGCGGCATGGGTGTTGTGTACCAGGCCCGTGATACGCGTCTCGACCGGTTTGTCGCCATTAAGGTGCTGTCCGCTCGGACAGCCACGGATCTGGAGCGCAAACTTCGTTTCGTCCAGGAAGCCAAGTCAGCCTCCGCTTTGAACCATCCCAATATAATCACTGTCTATGACATCGACACCAGTGGTGAACTTGCCTTCATTGCAATGGAGTATATCGATGGCAAGACTCTTGACGGGTTAATTAATCATGTAGGACTCCACCTGGGTGAAGCGCTTCGCTACGCAGTGCAGATTGCTGACGCGCTAGCGTCCGCGCACAGCGTGGGTATCATTCATCGTGACATCAAGCCTGCGAACATCATGGTCACGGAAAAAGGCCTGGTCAAGGTGCTCGACTTCGGACTGGCCAAAATGGGCATGGATGGTTTGAGCGACAGCGACTCTGAGCCTACTGCCACCTTTAGGGAGGTGCCACAGACCGATGAGGGCACCATACTGGGCACCATCGCGTATATGTCCCCCGAGCAGGCACAAGGCAAGAAGATCGATGTTCGGTCGGATATTTTCTCGTTCGGCGCCGTCCTGTATGAGATGGTTACCGGCGAGCGGGCATTTCGAGGCGAGACCAAGTTATCCACGCTCGCGTCAATCATAAACCAAGAGCCGAAACCAGCCAGCCAGATCATAGAAGGACTACCGCGCGAGGTGGAGCGGATCATTGCTCTTTGTCTACGAAAGGATCCGCCCCGCCGCTATCAGCATATGGAAGACCTCAAGGTTGGCCTGGAGGCGTTAAAGGAGGAATCGGATTCCGGGAGGTTAGTAAGCACGGTTTTGCCGGTTCCAGATCCCATACGCCGAGCATTGGATCGTAAAGTAACAATCGTTGGTCTGATGGTGATCGTTGTTCTACTGATAAGCGCCGGATGGTTTTATTGGAGCCGCGCCTCGAAGTCGATGGGCCCAAATCGCGGAGGACGCCTCACCCTGGTCTCTGCGGATAATCTGGCCTCCGATCCAACCCTCTCGCCCGACGGAAAGATGATTGCCTTCGTCGCTGAGGATCAAAATCAAAAGGATCTTTTCGTCGGCCGCTTAGCGGGCGGAGGCCGAGTTCGTTTAACGAATGATGCAGCGGGTAAAGAGGACCCCCACTTTTCTCCCGACGGCGAACACATTCTCTTTACACGTGTTGCCTCGGACACCGGGACTCCCGAGCTTTGGATGGTCCCGACACTGGGTGGCCAATCCGTACGCCTGGTGCGCGACGCGACCGACGGCGTTTGGTCACCAGACGGGGCTCGGGTGGGTTTTGTGTCGAGGCGCCCTGGGGAGGGAGATGCTCTGGCCACGGTCGCTGCTGACGGCACCGATTTGCGTATCGTCCTGCGGAGTAACGCAACATACCCGTTCTTTCGCTACCCTACGTGGTCGCCGGACGGCGCGAAACTGGTGGTGGTGTGGGGCACCGGGGGAGTTTCGGGCGAACTCTGGCTCGTACCTCTGACTGGAGGCCCCCCGCGCCGTCTGGTAAAGGACACGGCCGGCGTTTTCAGTAACCAGCCGGTGTTCACCCCAGATGGCCGCGGCATCATCCATCAGTCGAATCGCGACGGCGCCACGAATCTCTGGATTCTCTTCTTGGATGGCAATCGCCTCGTGCGACTCACAAACGGACCGGGGCCGGACGAATCTCCCAGCGTGTCGCGTGATGGCGCCATTGCGTTTGTAAACGCGCGCCTCCGTGCAACACTGATTGTCCATGATCTCGTCACCGGCGAATCGCGCGAGCTATTGACACATTCATCCTATCTCTGGGCGCCGGTCTTCTCTCCTGATGGCAGTGAAGTCGCATTCGCGCGCGCCGAAATGGACGGCTCCTGGCACATCTGGATCGTGCCGGTGCAGGGAGGCGCAGCACGACGCTTGACGTCCGGTATGACACCGGAAATCTATCCGCGGTTTACCCCGGATGGCGCTTCGCTGATTTATCACACTTGGAGTCCTGGCCCGGATCGCATCTGGAGAGTCCCGCGATCAGGCGGCGCTGCCATGCCGCTGACGCCGCTTCGTGACAATGATGACAGCTACGCGGATATTTCCCCAGATGGGCGCTGGCTGGCTTTCGCACGGACGGAAAGTGACGACACACGCATATATATCGCTCCCGTCGATGGCGGGGAGGCCAAGCGCTTAACCGGCTCTAGTTCGACTCTACCGCGCTGGTCTCCAGACGGGCGTTGGATTGCATTCAGCGCCAACCGGGGCTTTACGGCCGGCATCTTCATAATTGGCGTGGATGGCACCGGCGTGCGTCGGCTCTCAACGACGGGAAGCTGGCCCGTTTGGTTCCCTGATGGCAAGCGCCTGGGCTATTTGAATCTAGGACCGGATGGAACGCAGCAGATTCTTACGGTTCCCTTTGAAGGTGGCCCGCCGCGACCCCTGCCCGTGCGATTCAAAGGGGCGAATAATCCCTTCGACATCTCGCGGGATGGCAATCTATTGACGACGTCGAACGGCACGAATATCTCATCTCAGATCTGGCTGTTGGCGCCAGAGAAGTAAGGGACATCGGTTCATTCCACCGCGCATCCATGGGTCTCGTCTCCAAAACATGGGGTCTCGTCTCCAAAACATGCCCGGGCCGAACTTTCATCCTCGTTGTGCAGGTAACGCACGCCTCCAAGGCAGCATTTTTTTCATTCCGGTGGCATTTTTCTCCGCCAGCGGACCCGTACTGCTCACCTACAGTCAGTCAACTATCAGGATTGCAAAATGAGCCAGGAGTGCAAAATGAGCGACGCTAAACCCGACCTTTCGCGTCTGTCCGAGCTAGCTGCCGGATTGGCGCTGCACCAACATCAATGCCTTATATACAACACCCAAGAAGAGCAGTTTGCGGCCGCCCTGCCCTTCTTGAGAGCAGGTCTTGAGCGGCAGGAAAGATGTCTCTACGTCGCGGACGAAAACAGTGCCGCTGCTGTCCTGGACGCCCTGCGTGAAGCTGGGACGGACGTCGATCGACACCTTCGGACCGGTGCAATGATAGTGACCGGCAAACAGGAGACCTATCTTAAGGCCGGACGCTTTGATCCGGATTCGATGATCAGTTTCCTGTCCGAAATAAGGCGTGAAGCAGGCAATTGCAAGTTTTCTGGACTGAGAATTCTTGGGGAAATGACCTGGGCCCTGGAGCAAGATACAGCACCTGATAGTCTGATCGAGTACGAAGCCAAGCTCAACTACTTTGTCCGCGACCACGCCGTCAGAGTCCTCTGCCAATACCACCGCGATCGCTTTTCGCCGGAGCTCATACTGAGCGTCGTTCGTACTCATCCTGTTGTAGTTTATGGCAGCATGATCTGCAAAAATCCTTACTACGTCCCTCCCGACGAATTTCTGAAGCCCAATCAAGCTTCGCGGGAGGTCGAACGCCTCTTAAACAACCTTCGGACATGGGAGCATTCGGTCGCTCAGTTGCACGCGCTGGCAGCCCGGCTGCAGACGGTGCAGGAGACCGAGCGGAAGCACCTCGCCCGTGAGCTTCATGACGAGATCGGTCAGTTGCTGACGGGTCTGCGGTTATTGCTGAGAGCGAATGGAGAACTGCCGGCCGACGAACTCATGACCCGATTTGAGCAGGCGCGGGCCATGGTCGATGACCTTCTCGCCTCAGTACGGAGGCTCTCATTTGATTTGCGCCCCGCCGACCTGGACCAGCTTGGACTGCTTCCGGCGCTTCTCGCGCTTTTCGAGCGATATACGGCCCAGACCGGCGTTCTGGTGAACTTCAAGCATCAGGGTGTGGAAGGACGCTTTGCGTCCGACGTAGAGACAGCTGCGTACCGGGTTGTCCCAGGAGGCTTTAACCAATGCCGCCCGCCATGCCAGTGTCCCCTGGATAAATGTGCGCGTCTGGACTGGCGCGGATATGCTAAATCTTCAGATTGAAGACCGGGGTTGCGGCTTCGATCCGGAAGTTGTCCTGAAAACACCGCAGTCCAGCGGCCTCATCGGAATGCAGGAGCGCATCATGCTCCTGGGGGGCCGCATGACCATCGAATCGTCACCGGGGTCCGGGACGACGATCACGGCCGAACTTCCGCTCGATCAGACTACTGCGCTCTGACCCTATACTAGAGAAAAGTATGGCCCTTTCCATTATCTTGGCTGATGATCATCCGTTAGTTCACCGGGGGATGCACACCGTTTTGGAGCGCGAGCCCGATTTTTCGATCGTTGGAATGGCGGCGGATGGCCTGGAAACTGTCCGCCTGACGGAACGATTGAAACCCGACATCCTGGTTCTCGACCTGATGATGCCGGGATTGAGTGGCCTGGAAGCGCTGCGGATTCTTCGCGAACGCTCGCCACGGACCCGGATCGTGATCCTGTCCATGTACAGCAGTAGCGCCTTCATTGCCCGAGCGCTCCAGAACGGTGCAATCGGATACGTCCTCAAAGGCTGCCCCGAGGAGCATCTGGTCAGCGCCGTGCGGGAGGCGGCCGCGGGCAGACGTTTCCTCAGTCCGCCGGTGACGGAGATCGCCATCAATGCCTACATTGAGCAATCCAAGATGGGTACGTTCGATCCGCATGAAACTCTCACGCCGCGGCAGCGTGAGGTGCTGCAACTGGCGGCAGAGGGAAAGACGAATGCGGAGATTGCCGCGCGGCTCAACATCAGCCAACGGACGGTGGAGAATCACCGTGCCACTCTGATGAAGAGACTCGGTTTGCAGAACCAGACAGACCTGATCCGCCACGCTTTACGCCGTGGGCTGATTCCGCCGGATGAGGCGGCCTGATCTGTCCGGCTCCTAAACCGGTCTTGGTCACGTGAAGTTTTTGCCAGTTCTTTGAGTACTTCCACGGATTGCAATACCAGTGCAGGCTCGATAGGATTTTAGTACGGATTAGTGGAATGTCTGCTGAAATCCGGAGAGGTGGCTTACTCTGGCAACGGGAGAAAACGCATTTTAGACACCTTGGACGTGTCTGATTTTGTGGACCTTGCCATCTCAACTATTCCCTCCACTTTCGGAAAGCTGACCTTCCTGGCTGGTTTGAGGGACGAGAGTACTGGCCGCTATACGGACCCGCTAGCGGCGTTGCTGTACGGAAATCAGCTGGACGCTGTTCTCGAGCAGCGGCACAGGGAGTTCTTTCTCGTCTGGCTGGGCCTCAACTTACCTACACAAACGACACAGGTAGCGCAGTACCTGGCAGTTGATGACGAAGATAAGAACACGTTGGTCGAGCAGTGGATTGAAGAAAGGCTGTATGAAAAACTGGTCCCTCCTGCCGCCAAAGAAGTAGAGCGAAAACTTTTTGTGAGCGATCTGATGACTATTCTGCTGCTTCTTCAAAGGAAGCCTAACTCTAGTGGGGAGAGTCACCGGTGATTGACAGCAAGAAAGCCAAACGGTCTTTGGAGGTCAATCGAAAGAACAAATCGCGTAAGGCGCGTCAGAGTTTTTTCAGAAATGACATGATCGTCGAATTGCGCAAAGAACTGCGTCTGATCGATAAGGCCGTGGCGGCACTCACAAAACTGTCCCGGCTCCGCCAACAAGGCTGAGGCGCGAATCTGGCGGCTTAGCGCAGGGAGTTTAATTGGTTGCGTCGTCCCCCTCGATTGCACGGTGAGGTTCGCAAAGGATCCAACGAACTCCCTGCGTATAGAGAATCATAACGCTCTGCCTCGACGGTTGTCGGGGCTTTGAACTGGGCTGCACTCTTCGTCAACCAGGTGGGCACTGAGAGCGCCGGGCGAGACCTGGAAGAAATACCAGTATTCGCCAAGTATTCTCGTTCATACGTGTGAACCCCGCGGCCACTCCGAACGTGGCCCTAGAAACCTTCCTAGGCAGTTGGAGTCCCATAGTCGGATTAAGTGGTTTTTACCAGCAAGTTGGGATCGTCTGTAGCTGTTGTCAAGAACAAAAGGTGGACCAATGAAATTTGTGCTTGCGGGCTTTCGTCAAAACGAGAACATCCGCCATTATTCGTTCCAAGGGATCGGTGATGACCGGAGAACTCGAACAGAATTTAGCGTGGGCGT